>Ga0214472_10007236_pt1 | contig 11631 bp, 11 predicted proteins | sample RVTome_6_FD_207662 | JGI IMG/M metagenome (GOLD analysis project Ga0214472, IMG submission 207662) | Soil microbial communities from uranium-contaminated site in the Upper Colorado River Basin, Wyoming, United States - RVT140D175 | ecosystem: Environmental > Terrestrial > Soil > Contaminated >...
GTGACATCTGAGGTCATCAGAGAATACATCAAGAAGCAAGGAACACAGACTCAACATAAGAGTTACGAACAACTCAGATTGTTCTGACTGAAACCCCGCCCCTTGGGGCGGGGTAATTCATTCGAATTTCGAATAGATGACTGCTAAGCGACGACCGCTGGCTTGAGCGCTGTGTGGCTGGGGATTTTCGGCACCCGGGTGCGCGGCTGGCCGTTGACTTGGCTGTTGCCGGCGCCGAGCAGCAGCATTCTGCCTGTGCCGGTGTTGCAGAGCTGATAGGAATCTCCCGACTTTAGCAGCACGGTATCGAACTGCTTCAAGACGAACGCCTTGTGCGGTGTGCGTACGGTGCATTCGCCTTCGAGGCACATGAATATGTGATCATCGTTGTCGTGATAGTGCATGTCATCCTGCAGACCGGGCTCGCAGTTGATCACCCAATAATAGGCGAGATCGGTGCGCCAAAGACTCAGATGTCCGATTTCGGGATGAGCGTCGGCTTCATTTACCGGGTTTTTCATTTCGACCATGGTTTTCTCCTTTTAATCGTTGTTCAAAACGTTCCAATCGTTGAGTTCGTTCAAGGGTTCAAGGTTTAAGGGTTCAATCGGATTCGAAGCTTGTTTAACCGTGGGCGCGCGGCGGGCGTTCTTTTGGTTTCACGAGCCGCCCGTGGGTGCCGTCGCAGTAGGGATGGTCTTTCGATTTCCAGCAGCGGCAGATGGCGATGGTCTCGGGTTGGGCGAATTCCAACACCGCGGGCTGGATGTTGGTTGCCTCATGGGAGCCATCGCAGAACGGCAAAGTCTTGCTGCGCGTGCAGCGGCAGTAGGCGACGCTTTTCGATTCTTGCCGGACGATCGTCGGCTCGATTAGGTCTTCGTAGGATAGAGGCATGGGCTAATCCTTTCTTAACATCGCTTTTAATACGTAATCGCTGATTTCGCAAATTCCACCGTCACCGTTGCAGCAATCTCAAGGCGTTGCGGCTAAAGATATCCTCCCGCTCCGACTCGCTGATGGGCAGCTCTTCGATGATTTTTTTCGCGCGCGGCAGCAGCGGCAACAGCGGCGGCGCGTCGCTGCCAAAGAGCAACTGCTTGGCGCCGACGGTGTGATAGGCGCACATGATCGCGGGCGGATGATAGGCGACGGTATCCATGTGCAGCTGCTTCAAATACTCGCTTGGCTTCTTGGTGATCAGCATCGGTTCGTAGGATCCCAGGCCGGAGGCTTGATCGCCAAGCTCGTAGGCGTAGTCCATGCGGCCGATGACATCGCAGATGCCGCCGCCGAGGTGACAGCCGACAAATTTAAGGTGCGGATAGCGTTCGAAGACGCCGCGAACAATCAGCCGGGCGATGCTCAGACACTCGTCGAACGGCCGCCCCACGCTCGACGCCAAACGGTAATCGCGCATGCGCTCCTCGCCGTAACCGACCGAGGGTGCATGCATCATTAGCGGAACCGCAAGACCGCTGACCATTTCGAAAAAGGGTTTGGCTTCGTCATCGTCGGGATAAGCGTGTTGATGGCTCGAATTGATCAACACGCCGTTCAGGCCGCACTGAGTGATCGCCCGCTCCATTTCCTTCATGAACGGCGGCCCGCCGCAGGGGAGGGTGCTGGTGAATACGATTATGCGGTCTCGGTACTTTTGTTGGATCTCGGCGCCGTAGTCGTTCCAGCGGCGCAGAAATGCCAGCGATTCATCGCCGGATTTATCTTTGAGATAATGGATGGTGTTGCTGACGACGCAGCGCTCGATGCCGGCTCGCTCATGGGCTTCGAGCAGGTTTTCGATCGTCAACGGCGACGAGCCTCCCCAGCGCCGTTCCCGCGCCAACTCCGGCGGATAGACATGGGCATGCCAGTCGACGATCATGATGACTCCTTATCGCGAATTTGTTCTTGTGAACTCTCTATCGATGCAACCATCGAGCTGGTACGAGGCTTTGAAACTTTCTTTCTCGTCTTTCGTTTATCTTTCCTGAACCACATTGAAGCCGCTGTAGCCGCGGATCTTGTCGATGCGCACGAGCACGCCGTAGCCTTTGCGCTCGGGGTCTTTGTCGAGCTCGCCTTTGACGGTGCGGCGCATGATCTGCTGACGCATGTCGCCGTCTTTGTGGACGGTCGCGGTGCCGTAGAAGCGCCAACCGAGACGGTTTTCTTTGTCGTAGAAGAGCATACAGACATGCGGATTTGTTTCCAGATTGGTCGTGCTGGCGCCGAAAGAGCGATCCCAAAAAGCGATATGCTCATCGTCGAAGACAAAGGTGCTGCCGCGAAAACTGATGTCGGGAAAGCCACCCTCAGAGGTGGTCGCCCAGACGCAATATTTTTTTTCCTCGAAGGCTTTGTCGACTCGTTGTTGCATTTCCTCGGTGATCTTGATCAAGGTGGGTTCCTCCAAAAATTCTAAAATCAATTGAAACCATACAACGCCGCAGGATTTTCGACAAGAATCTTGTGTCTGATGGCTTCATCGGGAGCGAATGCGGCGAGCAGGTCGACTAGGTCGCCGTCATTGGGCGTGTGGCCGGGAGCGAAGTTGTTCGAGTGCGGCCAGTCCGTGCCCCACAGGACCCGGTCGGGTGCCGCGGCGATGACCGCCCGGGCGAAGGGAGTCACCTCGACGAACGGCAGGCCGTAATAGGAATGCACCGCGGTTTGGCAAATCTTGTCGGCGCCGCTGACTTTGGTCCAGACATGTTTGAGCCTCATCAGCTCGAGCAGCAGCCGAAAGCCCGGTTGATTCAATCCTTCGGCCGGTTTCACTCTGGCGATATGGTCAATGATCACCGGCACCGGGCAGCGGCGGATGCGCTGTTCCTGAGCCAGTAGGTTCTTCATGTCGATGTGCAAGTCGAGCGACCAGCCAAGGGCGGCGATGTTTTCGATACAGCGGTCGAGCACGTCGAGCTGGATATTACCGCGCGGCCGGTCGAGCAGGTTGAAGCGGACGCCGCGGATGCCGCCGTCATCTAACCGCTTCAGCTCGTGCTTCGGCGTCTTGTCGTCGATGCGGCCGACGCCGCGGAATTTGCCTTGGGAGTGTTTAATTGCATCCAGCGTCGCCGAGTTGTCGAGGCCATGGACGCTCGGTTGGACGACGACGGCGCGCTCGATGCCGATCACGGCGAGCATTTTCTGGTAGTGCTCGAGCGGCGCCGCCGGCGGGGTGTACTCATGGGTCGAGAGAAAAGGAAATACTTCCGGCGGCCCGAACACGTGGAAGTGCGTGTCGCAGGAATTGGCCGGTGGCGTGAACTTTGGCTTGCGTGTATTTGGATCGGGCGGATAACAGTAGGGCATTACCTGGCTCCTTGAAGAAAAGTGAAGAGCGAGTAGTGAGTAGTGAAAAGTTTGGAATCCGAAATCGTTCTACTTGCTCCTTACTATTCACTGCTCACTTCTTATGATGGTTGACCCAGTCGAGGATTGCGGCGTTGGTTTCTAGCGGCGCTTGCCAGAAGAAGCCGTGCGACTGGCCTTTCAACAATCTCAACTCGGCGCCGGCAATGCGGGATTTTAACGATTCCGCCTGGGCCAAATGATTGCTTCGCCCAGAATCGTTATCGCCGATCAGAATTAGCGTCGGCACTTTCAGGTCGCCGAGCCGGTGCGTCGCTTCCCAACTGTGGCGGGCGATAATGAGGTGAACGTATTCCGAAAGCTTTGCGTGGGTCGGCCAGACCGATTGGAAAAAAGCTTCGATCTTCTCTGGATGATGTTTTCGGTAGTCGTCGGTGAAAAACGCGCTGGTGTCGCAGTATTCTTCGCGCAGCGCTGTTTCGAAGCCTTTTTCGACCATGCAGAGCACTAGCCAGTGCGGCAGTCCGGGAATGCAGTCGGGGCCCGGCCGCGGCACCAGACCCGAGCCGCTCGCAGCCATGATCAAGCTTTTGACGCGGCCGGGAAAGTTGAGCGCCATCTCCAACGCGATGCGGCCGCCCATGGAGTGGCCGCAAAGATGGGCCGAAGAAAATTTCAAATGGTCGAGCAGGGCGACGATGTCGTTGGCCATCTGATTGATCGTGTAGACTTGCTGCGTCGCCACCGAGCGGCCGCAACCGCGCGGATCGTGAATGATAAGATTGGTCGACTGCGCCAGCGGTAGTTGCGACGGCTTCCAAGCTTCGGCTGAAAATCCGGTCGACGGAATCAGCACCAGCGGTTCGCCATGGCCGTGGGTTTCGTAATAGAGATTGACGCCAGTGGGGAGGGTTACGTTGGGCATGGTGTCTCCTGGAACTCGTTTAAAACGTTCAAGCTGTTCAAAACGTTCAAAACGTTCGGTAATCCGAACGGTCAAAACTCTGAGCGGAATTTCACGATTGGAACAACTGGAACTGTTGGAACCATTGGAGCTGCGTTTTTCAATTCAAACTCCCATTTGCTTAATCATCGCTTGTGTCAGCGGGTTGGCGTCATCGCGTAACTTCTCCGACATGGTGTAATGATTCGCACCGGGGACGACGAGATATTCCACGTTCATGCCTTGTCGCTTGCAGTGGTTGAAATAATCTTCGGCCATTTGTTGCCAGCCCTTCGGTTCCGCGCCACCGACGGCGACGACCATCGGGCATTTTACCCGCAGCGAATTTAAGAATGGACTGTTCGCCTTTGCGATCTCCGGTGTCATGCGCACTTGCTCTTGGACGCTGATCTTCATCACCATGTCGAGATCGTAGACGCCGGAGGTTGCCACGGCGCCCTTGATGCAGTCCTGTGGTATTCCTTCTTTCGTCCAATCGTGCGCCAACGCCATGGCGGTTAAATGGCCGCCGGCGGAGTGGCCGGAAACGAAAATGCGCGTTGGATCCCCGCCGTAGCGCGTAATGTTTTTGCATGACCAGGCGATGGCGGCGCGGGTTTGCCGGACGATATCGGTAACGGTGACATTCGGACAAAGATCGTATTCTACCAGGACAACGGTGGCGCCGCGCTTGGTAAAGGTCGGCACGAAGTTGCAGTTATCTTCCTTGCTGCCGCTGCGCCAGTAGCCGCCGTGAATGTAAACCAGCACTGGCCCGCCGGCTTTGTCCGCGGCGTAAATGTCCAACATCTCTCGCGGCGAGTTGCCATAAGAAATGTTCAGCCAAGACTTCGCCGTCTCGCGAACTTTCTGCGCTTGCGCGGCGCGAATCTTTGCTAGTTCTGGAAATTCCGGCACCGACGCGCGCGGGTTGTACTGATATTCCATCTCATCCGGGCGAAAGCCTTTATAAAGTTGATCGCTCATGGGCTGCTGTCCTTTAGGATTGAAATTTAAGATCTCATCATCATTGCCGACAGTAGTGGAAAGGCCGTTTTAATGTCAACGCTTCTGGTAACAGTGAATATACGGAAACGGCTTTCAGCTCTTGTTGGAGCGACTTCTTAATCTGCCTTTACAACTTGTCGCTTTGGTAGTAAAAGCCGTTGCAATCGTATTTTGTGAATCGTTCTACACAGAAGTTGCGACGTTCGATACGGAACCAGATACTATTGGTAAGGCAAAACGAATCGCATTGCTTTCCAGCCCGACTTCAAAACAAGCGGGAGATTATCAATGGCCAATAATATAAAGCTTGGACGCGCAAATGGTTTCCCTGCCGGCTATACTCGACGTCAATTTTTACAACTCGCCAGCGCAACGCCGTTCGTTCTTGCAAACATACGTGAAGCTAACGCGGCCGCTTCGCTTGCCTTCGCGCCCGCAGCGTTTGATGCGACCCATGATTCCGTACTCATTTGGGTGCGTGGCGACGGAGCTGCGCGGGTACGGGTAGATTTCGGGAATGACGCAGCGCCGAATCAACTTACCCCCGGACCGACTGTGGCGCTGGCCAGCGACACTGACTTCTGCGCCACCATACCGCTTGCACAACTGGCTCCGGGAAAATCGTGGATCTACCGGATTGTGGACGCCGAGTCCGGTAAGCCGCTCTCCGAACCCAGCCGATTCAAGACTGCGCCGACTAACGCCGCGCCTTTTACCTTCGCCTTTAGCGCCGATATGGATGAAAGTTATCAGCCGTTCAAGCTCTTCGATGTCATCGACGGTAAGCAGCCAGATTTCTTCTTACATCTGGGCGATATGGTATATGCCGACCTTCCAAAGCGAAGCTTTCGACCCTCGGTTTCACATTACCGCACCAAGCACGCTGCTGTTCGCAAAGACCGCCATCTGCAAAATTTTCTAGGTCGATACGTGACGTATGCAATTTGGGACGACCATGAAATAGAGGACGGCGCTAATAGTCTCAACCCGCACATGGAAAAAGCGCTGCAGGTCTACAAAGAGTACTGGCCGTGCAAAACAGTGGACGCCGCCGCGTTGTATCGGCAATTCAACTGGGCGGGCGTCGACTTCTTTATTCTCGATACCCGTCGATTTCGTAGCCAACAACAGATGTCGGATGGCCCCGACAAAACCATGCTCGGAGCTGCCCAGAAAAGCTGGTTCAAAGAGCGGCTCAAAGCCTCGACGGCGCCGTTTAAATTTATCATCACATCCGGTCCTTTCCACGGGGCCGGCATAGATACCTGGGGGCCGTTTGGAACGGAGCGGACCGAGATTGTACAATTTATACGCCGGGAGAAGATCAGCGGCACTATCTTTCTAACCGGCGATTACCATCTGGCGCGCGACTGGAGCAACAAGAAAACCGGCCTGCGCGAGTACATGGCGGGGCCGATTGCGTCATTCACTCATTACCAACGTGAACCGAAAAAGCGGGCGCTTTACGAAAAATCAGGCGCGTTTCATTACGGTGATGGGTATAACTTCGGGTTGTGGCAGATTGATCCCGCGGCCGGCAAGGCAAAGCTTGAGTTTATCGGTGCGGGTGGCGAATCAATGTTCCAGACTGAACTAACCGCCTAACCGAAATAGAGAACCAACAAGAGCCAGACCACGATGAATGGCAATTGGCCTAACCACCGCTTTGAGAGGGACACGGCGTAAAGCGGCGCGCCCCTCAAGCGGGACGTTGAGCCTAAAGACATTCAAAATTGTTTTCGCCTCGCTTTGCCCGACTGAATTATTTCCCCGTTGCCTTTAGCTCGTCATAGTTGTGCTGCCCAAACGGTCTCTTGCCCGCCTCGAGCTCGTGGAAAATCTGCAAAACTTTGCTGCACAGGGGCATCGGGATATTCCGCTTTTCGCCTTCGCGCACGACATAGGCGAGGGTGAAGTCGACTTCGGTTCGAACCTTTCTCTGCACATAGACGAACGGGCCTTTGCGATCGTCGATCTTCCATAATTTGGCAAATTCGTTCACCGCCGCTAGACGCTCGGCCGGGGCATTGCGCGGGTGCAAATCAGGGGGATTGTATTCCGCCAGGCGAATCCAGCGCGCGCCGACGGCTTCGCCGACGCTGACCACCTCAGCGAAGAAGTCGGCGAGCGTCATACGATCCTTCTCGGTGACGCAGCTCTCGGCCAACGAGGCATCGGCGAGAGAGCCGTAATATCCCAAACAGGTGTAGGTGAGCTTGCTCCAGAGCACGCCGAGGATGTTGTCGGAAACTTCAGTCTCCATCACCGGCTCGAGCATTTGCCGAAGGTTCTCCAGCTTCGGGGTGGTCTTGCCGTGCAGGTGACCAATATAAATATGGCCTCGGGTGGCGGTTGCCAAGTGGCCGGGGGCGATTTTCTTGCTGCCCATGCGAATGGCCATGCCGACCGTGCGGTCGGCGCCGACTTTTTCTTGCAGCAGCGGCGGATTGATGCCGTTTTGCATAGATACCAGCAGTCCATCGGCGGCGAGATGAGGCAGCACAGTGTTAAGGGCATCAGGGGTATAGTTCGAGCGCACGGCAATGCAGCCGATGTCGAATTTGCCGTCAATTTCATCGGCAAACGCGGTCTTGATCTTGACGTTGAACGGCCCGTCGGGGACGTCGACTTGCAAGCCCTTAGCACGGATCGCCGCGACATGCTCTTTGTCGATATCGACGAAGGTGAGGTCGTGGCCGGCGCGGGCGAGGCGACCGCCGATGATGCCGCCGATGGGGCCGATACCGATGACGATGATGCGGTTGGACATAGAACCTCCTCTAACTGCCATCCTAGTTTTGCTTAAGATATTTGAACCAGGAGCACAGGTCAACGTGGCCGTGCTTTGCATGTCGGCGCGTCTTGAAGAATTGGTGAATCATGGAATAGTGGTGGTGCCCATTTACGGAACCTTGGCTCCTTGTCGATATGCCGGACTCTCAAAGCACCACTGAAACTCCCGCAACTGGAGCGAAGAACGTACTTGCATCTTGGTTCCAACGCCACCAAGACAAGCTTTGGTGGCTCCATAGCGGCTACGCGCTGCTGTTGGGAGTCGGCATCATGTGGCTTGGTGCGCGCAATTACAACTATTTGCGTGTGACCGTATTCCACGTCGGTTTCATCTGGCTATCCAGTTTGTATCTGCCCAAACTATTAAACCATCCGCGCTTGGCCGAGCGCTGGGCCGCCCGGCTTCGGCTATTCGTCAATTTTTTCAACAAGAATTTTTACCAACAGGTGCTGTTTTTCATCCTGCCGATCTATTACGCCAGTGCCACGCTAGGGTCGGGGAATTTCATTTTCGTACTGCTGCTGGGAATCTCCGCGATTCTTTCGACGCTCGATGTTATATATGACCGCCATGTCTCGGTGCGGCGAAGTCTGACGGCGAGCTTCTTTGCCTTCAATCTTTTCGCCCTGATCAACGTTATGCTGCCGGTCCTGTGGAGCGTCAGCAACACTTGGACGACCCGTTTCGCCGCCGTGCTCGCGGCACTTGGATTTGTGACCCTGTACAATCCGTTTCCCAATTGGAAGCGATTACGAACGCTGTTTGGCGCAATCGCAACGGTCCTATGGGTGGCGCTCGTCGAGTTGGGCCGGCCGTACGTTCCTCCGGTGCCGCTGCGCTTAGTGGACACGGAGTTTGGCAGCGGCTTCGATCGGCAAACCATGCAGGTGACGCCAGCCTTGCGCGAGCTCGAACCTGGCCAGGGATTGAGCCTTTGGGCACTCACGGCGATTCGCGCGCCGTTGGGTCTGAAAGACAAAGTGCGGCATCGCTGGTATCGCCAGACACGGCTGCTATGGGCGTCACCGTTCTACGAAGTAGTCGGTGGGCGCGAGGAGGGGTTCCGGCTATGGACGCGCTATAATTTCGCAACCATCGAAGCCGGCGCGACGGTGCGCGTCGATGTTGAAACCGAGGGCGGCCAGCTGATCGGCCGCGCTGGGATAAAAGCCGGCAAGGCTGCGCTTTGGCGCAAACCTTGAATCCGCGGCATTGTCGCGCGGAACCAAAAATTTGACTTATATCCGCCCCTATGAATAAGGTTGACCCGCGCGCCGAATCCCCTCTCTCCCACTGCCGAGGCGAGCGTCGGATTTAGCAATGAGGTTTTTTGAGTTCAGCGGTTTAAATAACGGAGAATGCGATGTCGAGCGACAATTCCACCTATGACATGCTGCTCAAACTGGTTAAGACGCGCCATAGCGTGCGCAAGTTCAAGCCGGATCCGATTCCCGAAGATACGATCGACAAGATTCTCGAAGTCGCGCGTTGGGCGATGTCAGGCGCCAACTCGCAGCCTTGGGAGTTCATCGTGGTGACCGACCCCAAGACCAAAAAAGAATTGCGCGATGCCTACTCCGAGTACAACACCGACCTGATCTTTTGGATGGAGCAGCAGCGCGAGTACAACCTGCGCCATCCGTCCTATCAGGTAAAAAACGATCCGCACGAGTCGCTGCGCTTCAACAAGGCCAAGGCCAACTGGCATCAAGCGCCGGCGGTGATCGTCGTGCTCGGCGACGGGCGGCGCCAATGGGGCACGGTCATGGGCGCGCATACTTTTGGCCGCGATCAATCGCACTTGACGGACGGCTTGGCGAATGCCTGCTTCTTGCTCCATTTGGCGATCGCGTCGCTCGGGCTTACGTCCGAGTGGGTGTCGATTCATATCGAAGAACCGCACAAGCGTATTCTCGGCGTGCCCGACCTGCTGAAACTCTACCTGATTATTCCGATTGGCTACCCCGATGTTTCGTCGCGCGGCGAAGGCGTGCGCCGGCCGCTGGCGGACATCGTGCACCGCGAGCGCTACGATATGACCAAGTACATGTCCAACGAAGACGTGATCAAATATCTCTACTCGTTGCGCGAAGCGACGGTGCCGATCCATTCAGCGTCGCGCTCGGTGACGGCGGACGAGAAAAAATAGTCGGAGAAAAGATTACTCTCGCAAAGGCGCAAAGGCGCAAAGACGCCAAGGTGGGATAAGAGGAAGTCAAATCATTCAAGCACAATCTGATCTTCCGAACTTAGCGTCTTTGCGCCTTTGCGAGAAAATTATCCGAATCCGATGGCTGACATAAAAAACAAACAGATGGACCACCCACCCGTCAACCCGATCACCGTCGAGGTCGTGCGCAACGGCTTGGCGCATATCGCCAACGAGATGGCCACCGTGCTGCGCAAGACTTCCTACAACATGATGATCTACGAGGTGCGCGACTATTGCGTCGGCATCGTCGATCCGAAAGGAAATATTCTCTCGCAAAATTTTGGCGCGCTGCCGATCTTTCTCGCCGATCTTGGCCCGGCGATCGTCGACGGCGTGCGCATGCACGGGCGCGACGGCTTTCAACCCGGCGACGTGCTGATCATGAATCATCCTTACGTGTGCGGCCAGCACTTAAATAATGTCGTCATCTATACTCCGTTCTTTCATAATGGCGAACTGGTGGCGTTTCTCGCCGTGCGCGCCCATTGGATCGATATCGGCGGCACGCGGGTCGGTTTTGGCTTCAGCGGCACGCGGGAGATTTACGAAGAAGGTTTGCAGTTTCGCTCGTTGAAACTCTACCGCGCCGATCAACCCAATCAGGATATTTTGCAAATCATCACCGACAACGTGCGCTTCGCCGAATCTTGCTTGGGCGACTTGCGCGCACAGATCGCCGCCTGCCGGGTCGGCGACCGCGGTCTCGGCGCGCTGGTCGAGCGTTACGGTCTAAAGGCGTTTTTACAGTGCGTGCAAACGATCTGGCGGCAGTCCGAAGCGCTGGCGCGGGAACAAGTTCAGCGCATCAAGCCCGGCAAGTACGAAGCGGAAGCCTTGTTCGACAGCGACGGCGTCAATCTCGACCGACCGGTGCCGCTCAAAGTGAAAGTCGAAATCGCTGGCAGCGACATGACCATCGACTTTTCCGAGATCAGCGATCAGGTGCCGGGTTCGATCAACTCTGGCGAATCGGGCGCGGTGGCCGCGGCGCGTGTCGCCTTTAAATCTCTGGTCAGCCCGTACTCGCCCATCGACGAGGGCTGTTTTCGCGCGTTGAAGGTTGTCATTCCCGACGGGAAAATTTTGAGCGCTACGCCGCCGTCTCCGGTGGGCAACTGGAGCCGCACGTTGCCGACGGTGATCGATTTGATTCTCAAAGCGCTGGCACCGGCGCTGCCAAAAAGAGTTGCGGCGGGCCACAAAGGCGACATGGGCGGCTACGCCTTTTTCGGCGTCAATCCCAAGACCGGCAGAAGATTTCTCTGCCAGACCATCATGGGCGGCGGCTGGGGCGGGCGCGCCTACGAAGACGGCGAGAACGCCACCGTGTCGATGTGCCAGGGCGACGTGCAGAAC
>Ga0214472_10007237_pt1 | contig 11630 bp, 9 predicted proteins | sample RVTome_6_FD_207662 | JGI IMG/M metagenome (GOLD analysis project Ga0214472, IMG submission 207662) | Soil microbial communities from uranium-contaminated site in the Upper Colorado River Basin, Wyoming, United States - RVT140D175 | ecosystem: Environmental > Terrestrial > Soil > Contaminated >...
GATGAGTTGCATCCGATCGCCCATCGCCATGCCCTTCGTCGAGCTGCCATCGATCCAGATCTCACGGGCGCGATCGAGATCGCCGGCGCCCGCGAATGCGTCGCCATGGCGAAGATGACCATCGGCCTTGGTCGCCGTCATGCGCACGTAGTTCTGGAGGATGGACTGCGCTTCGGTCCAGGCCTCCATGCGGAGGAGGACCAGACCCAGATTCATATGCGACGCGGGCTCGTTGGGCGAAGCCTGCACGGCAGCGATGAATTCCGTGCGTGCGTCGTCGTAGAGGCGCTCATTGGCGTAGAGGATGCCGAGCTGCGTGTGCGGCTCGGGGTCGCTCGGATCCTTCGCGATCGCATCCTTCAATTCCTGGATGCGGACCGCCGAATCGGCGGCCGGAGCGCCTGCCGACTGCGCGCCGGCGGGCAGGGTGCGACTCAGCAGCCACAGCGCCAGCAGAGCCGCGGCGACGAGCTTGAGCCATCGCAGGGAAGGAAGAGAAGCGGGGATCCTCATGTCGCAATCCGACCTGACGAAGAAGGGGTCCAGCCCATGCCCACTGCATAGGCGATGCCGTCGACCCTAGCTTAAACCGCCAGCAATCTAGGGGGTTCCCCGTGGGAAATCCACGGCGGATCCCGGCTACCGCATGCTGGGCAGGATTCCGGCGGCGGCGCGGCATTCTTCGATGGTCACCCGCCCGACCTGGCGGGCCCGCTCGGCCCCCTCGCGCAGGACATCGTCCACATAGGAGGGCTTGGCCGCAAGCTCGCGCCGCCGCTCCCTGGCCTGCGCGAACCTGGCATCGATTTTCGCCAGCAGCGATTTCTTCGCGTCCCCGTAGCCGATGCTGCCCTCGCGGTAGGCCTTCTCCAGTTCCCGCATTTCGTCCTCGCTGGAAAACAGCGCCTGGAGCGCGAGGACGGAGTCGCCCTCGACCGGGAGAGGCTGGCCCATGTCGATCGGTCTGGTGACGATTCCCATCACCGATTTCTTCAGCGCCTTGCCTTCGGCGAAGATGTCGATCGTATTGCCGTAGCTCTTGCTCATCTTCTCGCCGTCCGTCCCCGGCACCCTCGGCGTCGCCGAAAGAAGCGGCTCCGGCCGTCGCAAGACCTCACAGTTGAAAGCGGCGTTGAACGACTGCGCCATGTCCTGCGCCATTTCGATGTGCTGCACCTGATCCTGGCCGACGGGGACGAAGTCGGGTTTGACGATGAGGATGTCGGCGGCCATGAGGACCGGATAGTTGAAGAGGCCGACCGAGGGGCGGACCCCCTTGGCGACCTTGTCCTTGTAACTGTGCGCCCGCTCCAAGAGGCCCATGCCGGTCACGCTGGCGAGGAACCACGCGAGCTCATGGACTTCCTGTAGATCGCTCTGGCGGTAGAAGACCGCCTTCTCGGGGTCGAGGCCGAGAGCGAGATAGTCCAGGGCGACGTCGCGACAGAGCGCGCGCAGCGTCGGCGCGTCGCGCAGCGTCGTGAGCGCGTGATAGTCCGCGATGAAGTAGAAGCACTCCGCTCCCGGCTCATCCTGCAGTCGGACATGCTCGGTGATGGCGCCGAAGAAGTTGCCGAGGTGGAGTTTTCCCGAGGGCTGGATGCCGGACAGAATGCGCATGCGATCTCGCTCTTTTGGGTCTGGAGCTGCCAAAGCTAGCCAAATTTCCCCGTTCCGTCACGGTCGAACGGCGGCTAGTATCCGTTCCCATGAGCTCCACCGCATTTGACGCCCTCTGTTTCGGCGCCCATCCCGACGACGTCGAGATGGGGATGGGCGGCACCGTCGCCGCGCTGACGGCCGCCGGCCGCCGCGTGGCCATCGTCGCGTTGACGCGGGGTGAGCTGGGCAGCTACGGCGACGCGGAGATCCGCAGCGGAGAGGCCGAGCTCGCTGCGGAGATCCTGGGCTGCGAGTTGCGGCTGCTCGACTTCCCCGACGGCGGTGTCCTCGACGATCTCGTGGCGCGCCATCGCCTGGTGCATCTGATCCGCGAACTGCGGCCGGACACGGTCTTCGCCCCGTATGGTTACTCGCGCACGGGCCCCCTGGACGGGCGGAGCAATGTCGATCATCTCGCGTGCGGGCGACTCGTCGCCGCCGCCTGCAAGCTGGCCCGCTTCAAGAAGCTGTTTCCGCAGGAGGAGCCCCACGCGGTGCGGCGCATCTTCAGCTACATGCTGCCGGACGCCATGGCGCCGAGCGTCGTGGTGAACGTGACCGCGCATCGGGACACGCTTACGCGCGCCATCGAAGCCTACGCCTCCCAGATGCCCATCCAGCGCGGGCAGCGGGGAGCGCTGAATTTCCTGCTGATGTTTCGCGAGGCGCTCGGCCTGAGGGCGGGCGTGGAGCTAGCCGAGGCCTTCCACTGCGAGGACCCCATCGGCGGCGATCCGGAGCTCTTGCTGCGGCTCTGAGTGTCGCTCAGTGCGCCCAGCGCAGATGGATGCTGAACGTGCGGCGGCGGACCCCGCCCGCGATTTCCAATGGCCCGAAGTGGCAGCCCAGGCCAACGCCGAACGCGAACTGGTGGAAGTCCGGCTCAGGAGGATCGTCACAGGGGAGCGAGGCGCCGAAGGGCGGCGTGCCCTCCTCGAGCGAGCCGAAGCTGCTGAGATAGCCGAAGTCGAGGAGCCAGCGCACGAATCCCGTCTGCTGCGAGAGGGCCACGTGCTCGTAGAGATGCACGTAGCGGAGTGACTCCACGTAGTGCTCCGCCGACCCACCGGCCGCGTTCTCGCAGATGAGCCCGAAGCCCCCGCCCACATCCTGGAGGGAGGCGGCCAGCTGGGCCGTGAGCCGGAGGTCGTCCTCCGACTCCCAGCTGTGCGCGGCCTGGAGGTTCAGCCACCACGAGCCTTCGCTCGACTGCATGGAGCCCGTGCCCAGGCCGACGCTCCATGCGCCGCGCACGCGCCGCGTGAGGTCGATTCCGATGCCGAGCGCGGGGATGTCGGATTCGCCGCCCTCGCTCCCGGCGAAGACGTGGAAATCCACGCCGAAATTGCTATCGAGGTCGAGCCCCGGCATGAAGTGGGCGGTTTCGACGCCGTGCGACTGATGCTCGGCGAGTTCAGTTGCGTCGAGGAAATGGACCGTGTAGCCCGCCGTGGCGGGGGCTGCCGCGAGCAGAAGGAAGGCGCTGCACAGGCCGGCGCGAAACGCGCCGGCCCGCATCTCAGTACTCCGCCAACTCACGGATCGCCGCGAGAATGTCATGGGTCTGAGGCAGGATCCGGTCCTCCGTCTCCGGTTCGTAGGCCACCGGAGTATCCAGCGCGGCGACGCGTCGCACCGGCGCGTCGAGCCACTCGAACATCTCGTCGGCGATGTACGCCGCGATTTCCGCGCCGAAGCCGAGGTTCTTGTTGTCCTCGTAGGCGACGATGCAGCGGCCGGTCTTCTGTACGCTCTTGGCGACTGCCTCGCGATCCCACGGCGCCAGGCTGCGCAGGTCGATGATCTCGACGGAGATGCCTTCGTCCTTCATCGCTTGCTTGGCGGCCATCTCGCTGCGGCGCACCAGGGCGCCGTAGGTGATGATCGTGATGTCGTCGCCTTGCACATGCGTACGCGCCTTCCCGAGGGGCACCGTGTAGTCGGCGCCGGGATAGGCCCCCTTGGCGTAGGGTTGGCGGTAGAGATGCTTGTGCTCGAGATAGAGCACCGGATCGTCACAGCGAATGGCGGTGCGCAACAGACCCACGGCATCGATGGCATTGCTGGGCATCACCACGCGAAGACCGGGCAGGCTCGCGAGGAGATTGACGCCGCTCTGGCTGTGATAGATGGCCCCGCCCTGCAGGTAGCCGCCGGACGCGACGCGGATCACCACGGGCGCCTTGAAGTGCCCGAAGCTGCGCCAGCGCATCATGGCCAGTTCGTTCTTGATCTGCATGAAGGCGGGCCAGATGTAGTCGAGGAATTGAATCTCGACGACCGGCTTCAGCCCACGCACGGCCATGCCGACGGCGCGGCCGACGATGTTGGCCTCGGCCAGAGGGCTGTTGAAGACGCGATGACCGCCGTACTTGCGCTGCAGGCCCGCGGTCGCCTTGAACACGCCGCCCTTGCCCTTGACGCGCTCGAGCAGTTCTTCGTTGGTCGCGTCGGCGACGTCTTCGCCGAAGACGACGATCCGATGATCCTTGCCCATCTCATCGGAAAGGCACCTGTTGATGCCCTCCAGAATCGCAACGGGTTTGCCTGACGGATCTGGCGTGCTCGCGAACTCCTCCGAGGTTGCGTCGACCTCATCGGAGTAGAGATGCAGCTCTGCGTGCTCCGGCGCGTGCTTCTTCGCCGCCAGGGCTCGTTCGGCGGCCTCGGTGACCTCCTTCCGCCACTCCGTCTCGAGGGTGTCGAGGTCCTCCGCCGTTGCGATCGCGCCGTCGATCAGCGCGTGTCGCATGAGTCGAAGGCAGTCCCGCTTGGCGTCGGCCTCGCGCTCGGCTTTCGAGCGGTACGTACTTTCGTCGTCGCTCATGCTATGGGAGTAGGGCCGTGTCACCACCGCGCGGACGAGGGCCGGTCCCTTGCGGTCGCGGCAGTAGGAGACCGCGTCCATGAGGGCGTCGTAGGAGGCGTGGAAGTCGTTTCCATCGATGTCCATGATCTTGACATTGGGATAGGATGCCACCTGCTCGTGGATTGGAATTCCGGAGATCTGCACCGAGCGTGGTGTGCTGATCGCGTAGCCGTTGTCCTCGACCAGGAACAGTACGGGCAGCGACATGTTGCAGGCGCTGTTGAAGGCCTCCCAGAATTCGCCCTCGCTGATGGAGCCGTCGCCGATCGACATGTAGATGACTTCGTCGTCGTGGAATTCGCTGGCCCGTGCGCGCGCCTCTTTCACGCGTTGGAGATAGCGCCCGGCCTCGGCGGCGCCGACGGCGTGCAGGGCGTGCATGCCGGTGCAGCTGCTCTTGCTGATGATGTTCAGCCCCGCGTGTCCCCAGTGAGCGGGCATCTGTCGTCCGCCGCTGCTCGGATCGGCCTCTGCGCCGACGCCCTGTTGGAACATTTCTTCTGCCGTCATGCCCAACTGCAGACAGAGTGCACGGTCGCGATAGTAGGGGAGGAACCAGTCGTATTTCGGTCTGAGGATCATTCCTGCAGCCGTCAGCACCGCCTCGTGCCCGGCGCCGGAGATCTGGAAGTAATACAGATTCTTGCGCTTGAGCTTGATTTCCTCGTCGTCGATCGCGCGCGAGCTGTACATGTTCTGATAGGCCGCGAGCTGCGTGGCTGCGTCCAGGTTGCTTGCCGTCGAAACTGGGGAACGCTTCACGATGAGAATCCTTCCATCGAGATCGTCGCGATGCAGAAGATAATCCTCAGCGTTGCGCAGGTGAACCTGGCAGACCTCGGTGCACGGCGGACCTGAGGGGAGTGGGTGCGCGCTCCGTCTGGCGAGCGGCGCGGCGCCCAGCCCGCACAGTATAGTGGTGCTCGGCTCCGCCCCAAACTTTTTCGCAGGAGGCTGGGTCCTAGCGGTGGCCGACCCAGAAGTCTAAGCTCATGTCTTTTTGAAGTTTACGGCCGAAAGCCTCGGCTCGGCTGTGGTCGACGAAGTAGCCTACGCGGACGCGATGCAGGGTGCCACTGGCGCCCGGGCCGCTGAAGATCTCCGCCGCAATTCCGCTGGCGTCGAGTCGTTGCACGAGACGCTGGGCGTTCGCCGGATCGCCATAGCTCCCGACCACGACATAGTACTCGCCGCCCAGTGCGGGCGTGGCGACGGCCGTCCGTGCGCGCGGGCTCGTCTTCACTGGTTCGGCCACCTTCTGCGCGGGCGTCGAGAGCTCGGCGCTCTCGAGTGTCGCGTCCTCGACCGGGAATGGGTCCGCGTCGACGGTCTCGGCACGCGCGGCGACTTCGCTGGCCAGGTTGTCGATGGATTCGCCCTCGTCGACGGAGGCCTGCAGCTCGGCGTCGTCCGTCCCGTGGGGCGTCAGCACCATTGTGTCGGGAAGATCGTTGTCGCCGCCATTCGGTCGGAACAGTAAGAACGCGAGTACGAGGATGACCGCGCCGACGGCGACGTAGAGGACTGGACGACGATCGGGGCTATTCATGGTGACCTCCCAGGGCTCAGCTCGGCGGATTCACCATGGGGTATGCTCACGCGGCGCCGCGGTCAAGCACTATCGCGCTCTGCAACGCGCCCGAGCAGCGTCCCCATCGCGAGGCAAGCCACGACCGGCTCGAGGAAGCCTTCGCCCGTGACGATACAGATGAGCGAGGCCAGCACCGCGCCGCTGAGCGGCAGGGCGGCCTTCATCTTGGGGACATCCGAACTCTGCGCGAGGATCCAGGAACCCGACCAGCCCTGGAAGGCGCCAATCGCGGCGAGCAACGCGGCCCACACGCCGACTCCGAGGGTCGGCCGCGGCATCGCGCCCACGGCGGCGCCGAGAATCGCCCCTGTCACGAGGCCGAGGAGGATCGTGCGTAGCATGGGTGCGGGCCGCTCAGACGGCCACGCTGCCGTCCGCGACGGCAGCTTCGGTGGCCGCTTCAGCCGGCCGGCGCACCAGCAGCAAGACCGACCCCTTGGCGCTGGCTCCCTGGAACTCCATCGGCCGATACAGTGGGACCCGAAAGCCGAGACCGTGGCGTTGATAGCGTGCCGCGGCCTCGCTCCAGTTCTCGTCCTGCCAGTTGACGATGAGACCGCCGGGTCGCGCGAAGGGCAGGCCCTCGCGGACCGCGTCTTCGGTGTCGCGATGCTTGATGAAGACGAGGTCGAAGCGTTCGCCCAACTTCTCGACGAAATCGGACGGGCCGCCGACCCGGAGCTTGCAGTTGCGGATGCCCAGGAGATTGATCAGGCGCTTGAGGAACCACACGCGCCGAAGGTCGGGCTCGATGATCTCGAATGCAACGTCGGGGTAGACCTGCGCGAAGACGACGCCGGCTGAGCCGCGCCCCGTGCTGATCTCCAGCACCCGCAGGCCGCCCTCGCGCTTGCCGTCGTCCTTCGCCATGGACTCGATGCTGATGATCTTCTCGGCGTCGACATCCTTGCCGCCCCCCACTTCCATGACCAATTCGACCTGCGCCGTGACCTTGGGTCCGCCGGGCTCGCACTTGGTGTTGTCCTTGTCGCTGCCATCGGCGAGGGCGATGGAATACAAGTCGCAGGTGGGGTGGTCGCAGGCGCCGCAGTCGGTGTCGGCCAGTTCGCGGCGGATGGCATCCTTAAGGCTGAGCCCGCCGGCGATCTCGCCCTTTACGGCGGTGGCCTTCGCCAGAATCTGTTCCATGCGCTGCGCCGGAGTCAGCTCTTCGCCCTCGGCCTCCTGGGAGCTCAGATGCTCCGCCAGCAGATAGGTGGCCTCGAGATCCTCGCAGATCAGTCGGATGGCGCCGGCCTCGGTTCGCCCGCCCGGCCCGAACTCGACGACACCCTGACCGTAGCGAATGAGTTCGTCGGCGATGCGGTAGGCCGCGCGGCGCACGACGCTGTTTTCGCGGAGCGGATCCGGGAGGGACTCCAGGGCGCGCTGGGCGACCTGGCTCGGTTCGGGCGACATGCTCACCTCGTCCAAATACGGGAGAAGGAAGGCCTGACGGTGGGGCTCAGTGGGTCCAACGACGCAGCGGAGAATAGGCGAGCGCGCGGTCGGGAGCAAGCGGGCGGGGTCTGGGGAGCCAAAGCGAGGGATGCCGCTAATACGGGGTGCGTGGTCGGCTGTGAAACACTGCAGTCTGCTGTCAGGGACAGGAGCCGTGGGGGAGCCGGCAACAAGCCGAAGACCCAAGTAAGCTATCTGCTCCTGCACAGGCCGCGGGGTCTGCTGTTGTCTTCCACATCCCTCGCCCTGGACGTTCCACTCCGGCGGTGTCAGGTCGCCATGGATTTCCCTAGTCCAGCGATGCCGTTGCTGGAGGAGCCTGCCTCGAGCGGGTGCTGGGCTAGTCCGGAGCGTCGCTGCGTGCTGGGGCGATATGGGAGCCACCCCACACGCGGGGGCGAGTCTTGAGTATCCACATTTGTTGGAAAGTACGCAATGCGGCACTTGAGTTTTTACAACTTCGTGCGATGGTTTTCGGCGCCATTGCTGGCTTTTCTCACTCTTCTTTCGTCCCACGTTCATGCGCCTCGCCGAGTGTTGGCCCGCGCACAGACTTCTTCACGCGACGGAACGCCCGGCAGCGAGTAGCCTGCGCTCATGGAACTCCGCGCGCCACAGGGACTTCTCTTCGATCTCGACGGAACGCTCGTGGATTCGGTGGCCGACATTGCCGCCGCGGCCAACGCGGTGCGTGAATCGCGGGGCATTCCGGCACTGCCGCCGGCCGGGATTCGAGGACTGATCGGCGACGGCGCGCGCAAACTCATGGAACGTGTCGTCGCCGGCCTCGACGTGGATCCGGCCGAGGCCCTCGTGGAATTTCGTGAGCACTATGCCAAATGCTGCGTCGACGAGACGCGCCCGTATCCCGGCGTCGCCGAGAGTCTCGGCCGGCTCGGCCGGTGGCGCTGCGGCGTCGTGAGCAACAAGCCCCAGCGTTTTACGGAAATGGTGGTCGAGGGCACGGGGCTCGCGGGCTATTTCGGCGCGGTCATCGGCGCACGGTCCGCGCTGCCGGTGAAGCCGGACCCGGCGTTGCTCCGGCTCGCCGCGGAGCAGCTGGAAGTCGATCTCATGGACTGCTGGATGATCGGGGACAGCCCGAACGACATCCGGGCGGCCCGCGCCGCAGGCTGCGTGGCCATCGGCGTGAGTTATGGCCTGTGTGAACCCGAGCGAATCGCGGCGGAGGCACCCGATCTACTGTTGGAGTGCTTTTCCGACCTGCTGGCGCATCTGCCAGCCGACCCCTGAGTCATGCGCACCCTCTTACAGAACAGCGTCTTCTATCCCAATATGATCGGCGGGGCCGAACAATCGACGCTGCTTCTCGCCCGAACGCTGAGTGCACTCGGTCATCAGGTAGACGTTCTGTGCACGACGGGGCGGCGCGGCCGTCAGAATCCGCGGACGCGCTCCGTGGACGGCATCGACGGGAGGATCTTCGAGGGCTCCAGCGATGGGCTGTTGGATCTCTACCCGCGCGAGGAAGGGGCCGCGGGTCTCCTGCGCAAGGGGCTGCATCATTTCAAGAGCGTCCATTCCGGGCGCTGGGAGCGCTGGCTGCGCGGACATCTGGCCGCGAACTCCTACGACCTGCTCCACAGCAACAACCTGGCTGGCATGGGGGACGCGCCCTGGCGGGCCGCCGCGGCGGCGGGACTGCCGGTGCTGCACACGCTGCGCGACTACGCGCTGCTCTGCCCGCGCACGACCCTGTGGCGCTCACGAGGCGAAGAATGCGAGCGGGCGCCGATTCCCTGCCGTGTGCTTCGCGGCCAGAAGATGGCTGGCAGCGATGCCGTCTCCTTCTGGGTCGCGGCCAGCGGCTTCGTTCTCCAGCGCCACGACGAGCTGGGATCCCTCGGCGCCGCGCCGCAAGAAGTCATTCCCAACGCCTATCCGGGGGAATTTCCCGAGAGCTTCCAACTGCCGCAATCCGAACCGTTCCGCCTGCTGTACATGGGGCAACTGGAAGAGCACAAGGGGCTGCGGCTCTGCATGCGCGCGCTCGAGTTCCTCTGGGCCGACGGGAGCGAGGTCGAATGCACCATCGCGGGTTCGGGAAGCCTCGCGCATGAGGTGGCCGCGTTCGTGAACGCGAGCGGGGGTCGCTGCCATTACATCGGCCATGTCGCGGGCGCCGAGAAACAGCGCGCGCTGCTCGATGCGTCGGCGCTCGTCTTCCCTTCGCTATGGCGTGAGCCGTTTGGTCTGGGTGTCGTCGAGGGATTCGCCTATGGGCGTCCGGTGATTGCCTGCACGGGGAGCGGAGGGCCCGAGGAGTTGATCCGTGAGGGCAGCGATGGGCGCCTCGTCGCTCCCACCGTCGAAGCGCTCGCGGCGGCGGTGCGCGACTATCTCGAGTCCGGCGATGTGTTGCGCGCGCACGCGGAGGCCGCGTGGCAAAGGCGCGACGAGTTTCGGGCAGAGAACATGGCGAGGCGCTACCTGGCCGCGTATGAGCGTGTCGCCGCAATCTAGCGGACGAAGTTCATTTCAGGAGTCATGGCATTTTGCGAGAAAGTCGTCGGTCTGGCTCCAATCGTGCGTCTCTGCGACGGCGGGGGAGGATGTGGAGGAGAGGGCGCAGCAGAGGACGACGGACCGGGCCTTCCGGTCGTTCGACCCCATATCATATTAAGCCTCCGGCAACGAGATCCGTGGCATATCGGCCATCTCAGCATCAAAAAGAGCCTGCAGTCGGAGGCTGTATTTTGATAGACTCGACCACTCTCCGTCCACCCTACGCCAGTGCGATTCCCCGGAGGAACCAACGATGCGCCTCTTTTTGATCGCGTTCGCTGCCACCCTCCTGGCGGCAAGCCTCCCGGTTCGTTCCGCGGCGCAGGATGCCGATGGATTGGTCTACTGCGGGGAGCACATTCTCCTGCACTTCGAGCGCAAGACACTGCCCCCCGATCTCCAGTTCGTGCAGCCGGAACCAGGCAAGAAGAAGGCAGCCGACATCATCCTCGTCGCGGGGGCGACGCTGCTGGCGAACATGAACGCGCTGAACGCCTGGAACGCCGCCGTCGCCGAATGGGAGGCGATCCTGGGCGACAATGTCACGGTGACCATCAACGCCGACCTGGCGCCGCTCGGCGCGGGGGTTCTCGGCAGCACGAGCTCGAGCACATGGCAGGGGGCGGGTTACACCGCGGTTCGCGATGCGATGGTGGCCGACGCCTCGCTCGATGAGACCGTCGCCACGCAGCTGCCGACCCTGGGGCAGTTCAACATCGCCTTGCCCCCCGGGGGCTTCACGTTCCCGAACGATCTCTCGGCGACGAAGGCCAATCTGCGCGCGCTCGGCTTCGACATGAGTTTCGACGACCCGAATCCCGACGCGACCATCACCTTCAGCACGAACTTTCCCTTCGACTACATCCGCAGCAACGGGATTCAGGCCGGGCGCTATGACTTTCAAGGCATCGCCTTCCACGAACTCGGACACGCGCTGGGCTTCATCAGCCGCGTCGACTATGTCGACTTCCTCGTGAACAACACGCTGGTCGATGCCATCCGGCCGTCGCCCCTCGATATGTACCGGCTGCTCGCCGGCGTGGGTGCCAGCAATTTCACGAGCGGCGTGCGACAGCTCGTCACGGGCGCCATCGCGCCGGTGCAGAAGAGCTACAACGGCATCGAGGATCTGGGCATGTCCACAGGCACGGCGCTGGGCGACGGACGCCAGGCCAGCCATTGGAAGGCCAACGAACTCAGCGGGACCTACATCGGCGTCATGGATCCCACGGCGGCGCCCGGGGAGCTGCTCGCGCTGACTACCGAGGACGTTCGCATGTTCGGGCTTATCGGCTGGGATGTGATGCTCAGCGGGGAGGACTGCAACGCCAACGGCATGGACGATTTCATCGATCTGTCCCTCGGCACCTCTGCGGACTGCAACAACAACGACATCCCCGACGAGTGCGACATCGCCGGCCTGACGTCGAACGACGTGAATTCCAACGGGATTCCCGACGAGTGCGAGACCGATTGCAATGGCAACAGCGTGCCCGATGACTGGGATATCTCGCAGGGCAC
>Ga0214472_10007238_pt1 | contig 11630 bp, 7 predicted proteins | sample RVTome_6_FD_207662 | JGI IMG/M metagenome (GOLD analysis project Ga0214472, IMG submission 207662) | Soil microbial communities from uranium-contaminated site in the Upper Colorado River Basin, Wyoming, United States - RVT140D175 | ecosystem: Environmental > Terrestrial > Soil > Contaminated >...
GTTGACGAGCAGGAACGCCAGCCCAAGCCAGAAGGTCAGCGCGCGGCGCAGCCTCGCGCCGCGCTTCTGCGGCGCCTCGTACATGGCGGGGGACGACACCTCGGCGGAGCTTATCAGGGCGTGAACGGCGGGGCATGCCGCCCCCGTGGTAGGCTGCTCGCTCGATCGCGCGTATGTCCAGCTCCGAAATGGCAACGGCCCTCGTTGTCTCTCCTACCCCACCGTCGCAAGCCACGCGGCTTTTCTTCCTCTCGCGTTTCGGACCCGCGGTCGAGTTCGCCGACCTCGCCGGCCTGCGGCGCGCGGGGCTCGGGACCTTGCGGCGACGGCGCACCGCGGCGGTGGTCGCCACGGCGCCTGCCGGCGAGCTGCTGCTTTTCGAGGACTACCTGGTGCTCCTCGCCTTCCTCGTCCCGGGAGCACGACGTGAGCGACAGATCCCGGGCGAGGATCCCGTGCCGCTCGGATGGCTCAGCCTTTTGCACTCGGCCGTTCGGGTGGCCGCCGGCCTGGTCGCGGGGGTGGCAGCCCTCGCGGCAAATGGAGCGAGGGCGGTGCGCCTCCGCAGGCGAATCTGGGCTCCCTACCCTCTCGCCGGCACCACCCGCTGCCTCTACCTCAAGCCTACCCTCAGCTTCGGGGCGAGCGTCGGGGGCTCGGTGGCCCACGTGGCGGGTGTCGCCAATGCCCTCGCACGCTCAGGGGTCGCCGTACGGCTGCTGAGCGCACAGGAGCAGCCGCTCATCGCTCCTCCTTGCACCCAGCGCGTGGTGCCACCTCACTTCCTGATCTCGTTTCCGTTCGAGGTGAACCCGCACCGCTACCAGGCCGTCTTCCTGCAGGCCGCGCGCAAGGAGGCCGCAGCGAACGCCCCGGACTTCGTCTACCAGCGCTACGCCCTCAACGACATGTCCGGGCTTCTGCTGCGCGACAGGCTGAAGCTGCCGCTCGTCCTCGAGTTCAACGGCTCGGAAGTGTGGGCGCAACGCCACTGGGGCGAGCGCCTGCGCTTCGAGCTCCTGGCCGAGTCGATCGAGCGCGCCAACCTGCGGCAGGCCGACCTGGTCGTCGTGGTTTCAGAGCCGCTCGTCGAGCAGGCCGTCTCGCTCGGCGCGTCGCGCGAGCGCGTGCTGTTCTACCCGAACGGAATCGATCCACACGCGTTCGACCCCGCTCGCTTCGGCGCAGACGAGAGGCGTCGGACCCGGGAGACGCTGGGGGTTCCGGCCGACGCCGACCTCCTGACATTCGTGGGAACGTTCGGGACCTGGCATGGCACCGACGTTCTCGCGAGCGCGATCCGGCGGCTGATCGACGCGGACCGGGCCTGGCTCGAGCGCCATCAGCTCCACTTCCTCTACGTCGGCGACGGCGCGCTCGCCCCCAGGGTGCGAGCCATCCTGGGCGACGGCTGCGGCGCTCCGTTCGTGACCCTGGCGGGGATGAGGCCGCAGGCCGAAACGCCGGCGACGCTCGCCGCGTCGGACATACTGCTCTCACCCCACGTCCCCAATCCCGACGGTTCGCCCTTCTTCGGCAGCCCGACCAAGCTCTTCGAGTACATGGCGATGGCGAAGCCGATCGTGGCGTCCGACCTCGACCAGATCGGCTGGGTGCTCAAGGGCTGGCGGCCGGGTGAGCCCGCGCCGGCCAAAGGTGCCGCCGGGCGGACGCGCGGCGCGGTCCTCGTCGATCCCGGCTCGGTCGACGCACTGCTCGCGGGAATCCGCCGGGCGGTCGAGATGCCGAGCGGCGAGCGGGAGGCCCTGGGAGCCGAGGCGCGCCGCCTGGTCACCGGGTCGTTCACCTGGGACCGCAACGTCGCGGCGGTGCTCGATCGGTTGCGAGCCGTGGCTCAGGCTGCGAGCGTGACCGGAGACGGTGTGCGACCGCTCCCGGCGGAGCTCGGGCAGGTCCGCGACTTCTGGCAAGCTCGGGCGTGCGGCGAGGTGTACGCACAGGGCGAGTCGTTGCGGGACAGGCTGGGGGCTCAAGCGCGCGCGCGCTACGCGCTCGAACCCTACCTGTGCCCGTTCGCACGCTTCGAGGACGGACGCGAGCTGGACGTTCTCGAGATCGGAGTCGGCATGGGCGCCGATCACCTGGAGTGGGCGCGGCATCGCCCGCGCTCGCTCACGGGCGTGGACCTGACGCCGCATGCGGTGGAGCTCACGCGCGCGCGCCTGGCGCTGCAGGACCTGCCCTCGCGGCTCGTGGTGACGGACGCCGAGCGCCTGCCTTTTCGCGACGCGTCCTTCGATCTCGTCTACTCCTGGGGCGTGATCCACCACTCGCCGGACACGGGAGCGGCCGTGCGCGAGATCCAGCGCGTGCTGCGGCCCGCGGGCCGCGCGCGGGTGATGATCTACCAGCACCGCTCGCTCGTCGGCGTCATGCTCTGGCTCCGCTACGCGTTCCTCGCGGGCCGCCCGTGGCGGTCGCTCCGCGAGATCTACGCCCGGCACCTGGAGAGCCCGGGTACCAAGGCATACACTCCGGCCGAGGCGCGCGCGATGTTCTCGGGCTTCGAGGCGGTCCAGCTGCGCAGCGAGCTCAGTCCCGGCGATCTGTTGCTCGGTGCGGCCGGACAAAGGCACCGCGGGATCCTGCTCGACGCGGCGCGGCGCCTGTATCCGCGCGCCGCCGTGCGTCGGTTCTTCGCCGGCTGGGGGCTGCACCTGCTGATCGAGGCCAGCCGCCCCCTCGCCGAAGCATCCGAGCCGTGAAGCGCTGGGCCGCGAGCGCCGTCCTGCTGGCCGTGCTCGTCGCGGGCTTGTGGTGCTTCACCACCGGCCGCACCAGCCTCGAGGCATGGCGGGTGCCGGTCGACTACTCGGACGATGCTCTCTTCACGCTCGGCACGCTGCGTGCCGCGCAGGACGGACACCTGTTGCCAGTCGGCCCAATTGAGGTGCCCGAGCTCGGCGCGCCTCACGTTGCCGGCTGGAACGGCTTCCTGCGCCAGCACAAGCCGCAGTACTGGCTCGCGGGGCGTCTCGCCCGGGCGATCGGGCTCTTCCCAGCCGCCAATCTGCTGGTGCTCCTCACCACGGTGCTGGCGGCTCTTGCGTTCCTGGCGGTGAGCCGCTACTTCCGGGCGCGCCCGGAGTGGGCGCTCGCCGGCGCCTGCGCTTTCGCGCTGTCGCCCTTCTTCTTCTACCGCTCGCTTTCCCACATCACCCTCAGCAACTACTGGCCGATTCCGCTCGCGATCCTCGTCGTGACGTGGGCGTTCGGGCGCAACGGACTCGCCCCGGGATCACGCCGCTTCTGGGTGGCAGCGGCGATCACTCTGGTCGCGGGCCTCCACAACCTCTACTACGCCGCGCTGCTCGCCCAGTTCCTCGGACTGGCATGCCTGTCCCAATGGCTCGTTCGCCGTGAAGGCCGCGCGGCGCTCGGGGCGCTCGCCTTGCTGGTGGTGCTGTTCGCGGCGGTGCTCGCGGACAACGCCAACCTGCTGCTGCAGCTCGCGAGCGAGAAGCCCACCGCGTTGGTCGTGCGGCCCTACGGCAACCTGGAGCGCTACGCGCTCAAGCCGATCGAGCTGCTGCTGCCGATCGGCGGAGGCTCGATCGTCCCATGGCGCGCCGCCGGCGCCACGTACCTTGGGAAAGCGCTGGTGCGCGGCGAGCTGGGATCGGTCTATCTTGGGATGGCCGGCGTCGCGGCCCTCTTGGCGCTCGTCATGCAGACCGCACGCGCGGTCCTGAGCCGTCCCACGCGACCTCTGCCGGCCACGGCTCTGGCGCTCGTCTGGATATTCGCCCACTCGGTCGTCGGTGGATTGAACGGCCTTCTCGGCCTCACCGGCTTCGTGTGGCTGCGGGCCAGCGGCCGCTACAGCATCTGGATCCTGGCGCTGGTCCTGGTCTGGGGCGTGCTCGCGATCTCGCGGACCGCGCTTGGGCGGCACCGCGCGGCGAGCGTGGTCGCGGCGGCGATCGCAGGCGCCATGACGCTCGCGGACCAGCTGCCGCCACGCACACGCGCGGGCGCGATCCGCGAAATGGGCAACCGTGTCGCGTCCGACGCTGCCTTCGCCCGCTCGCTCGAAGCGGCGCTCCCCGCGGGCGCAATGCTGTTCCAGCTCCCGGTCGTCGACTTCCCCGAGGGGAAGCCGATCCTCGCGGCCTCCGACTACGAGCACCTTCGCCCCTACCTGCACGCCAGGCAGCTGCGTTTCAGCTACGGCTCGGACAAGGGACGTCCGCAGGACGCCTGGCAGCGCCGCGTGGAGTCGCTCGAGCCCGCGCCCATGGCGGAGGCGCTCGAGCGCATCGGCTTCGCCGGAATCGTCGTGAACCGGAAGGCCTACCCAGACGGCGCGCAGGAGCTGCGTGAGGCTCTCGCGGCCGCGGGCCGGCTCGAAGGCTGGGAGAGCCCGGATCGCGACTTCCTGTTCGTCCGCCTCACGCCTGAGCCCAGTCCGCAGCCTCCCGACGCCGTCCTGCCGCCCGCGGACGAGAACGAGGGGTCGTGACCGCCGCCGGGTCGCTGCTGCTGACCGTCGCCCTCGCGCTCGTCTCGCTCCTAACCGGCCGTGTCTTCGTGGGCGGCTTCGGCGCCGACCTGCTGCGCCGCTTCGGCCCGACAGGCGCCGCAGGGTCGCTCGTCCTGGGCGCGGCCGTCCTGGCCTTGCTGAGCATCGGCCTGTCGGGTGTGGGCTTCCCGACGCCGGACATCGTTCCGCTCGTGCCCGCGCTGCTGCTAGTTCCTCTCGCCCTCGCCTGGAGGCGAAAACGCCTCGACACGCTCCGGCCGCGAGGCCGCGCACACGAGTGGCTCGCGCTCGGCCTGCCGGCCGCGCTCACCGCGCTCGTGGCGCAGCTGCCGGTGCTGCGGACGGGCGGCTTCGCCATCGGCAACGACACCTACACCTACAGCGCGTTCAGCGAGTGGCTTCAGCGGCACGGCTTTTCCGAAGCCGTGGCACTCGACCCGTTCTCGCCGGTGACCGGCATCCCGTGGCTGTGGCAGAGCCAGCACTACGACCTCGGCATCGCCCACCTGCTGGCGCTGGTCCAGGCGGCGGTGCGGGCCGCAGTCGTCACGCTCGTGTACCCGTCGACCGCGGCCCTCGGGATGGTCCTGGTCGCGGCCGCCCTCTTCCTCGTCGCGCGCACCCTGTTGCGCCTCGGCTCGGCCACGGCGGCGAGCGTCGCGCTCGTCTTCGCCGTCGTGCCGCACCCGCTCTACTGGGGCCACCACAACGGCTTCCTGCAGCAGACCTACGCGCTCGCCGTGACTCTCCTCGGCCTGGTGCTGCTCACCCGCACGGCCCGGCCCGAGCGTCTTCGTCCTGGCAACGCGGTGCTCGTCGCCATCCCCTTCGTGTTCCTGCTGATCGTCTACCTGCCGCTCTTCCCCGCGCTCGGCTTCGTGGCCGCGCTCTCGGCCGGTCACGGTGTTCGCCGCGCGCGGCGCCGTGGCAAGACGGGTCGCTTCGTCGTGTTCGTGGCAGGGGTCGCCGCGCTCTTCCTGGTCCTGGGCCTGCGCGATCTCGTCGGCGTAGTGCTGCGGCTGCGCCATTTCATGACCGACGTGGCCGGTGGCCACGTCCCCTGGAACGCCCTCGAGTTCTTCCAGTTCGCCACGGGCACACGTGTGCTCGCCCCCGGCTGGACCAGCATCGAGGCGGCCCCGTGGACGCTCTTGAACCGCGGGCTCGCGCCCTTGTATCTCGGCCTGGTGCTCTTCGGGCTGGCGCTGGCTTTGCGCAGGGAGCGCAGCCGCGGGCTGGGCACCCTGGGCGTCCTTTTCGGCCTCGCGCTCCTCTACTACGCCTTGGCCGTGTTCGACCCCTGGAAGCACACGCGCGGCCACACCTGGAACGTGTTCAAGCTCGCCCAGTGGTCCTTCCCGGTATTCGTGCTGCTCGGCGCGCTGGGACTGCGAGCGCTCGTGCGGCGGCTCGGGCCTCGAGCCAGGACGCTCGCGTGCGGCCTGGCGCTGGTCCTGCCCTCGAGCCTCGTGGGCGCTCACTGGGACTGGAGCGAGCGCCTGGGTCTCACGATGCGCGAGATCTTCCCGGGCGAGGCGCCGCTCGGGAACCTGCTCGCGCTGAAGGGGCGCATCCAGGGGCTTCCGCCCGGGACGCTCCTCGTGGTGGGACGACCGGCGAACGTGAATCGCTGGCTCTCGGCCTACACCGGCCTTCTGGCCTATCCGCGGGCGATCGTCGGCGACTGGGTGGATAGCGCCTCGATCTCGAACCACCCGATGGGCGGCGACGCTCTCCACGCGCAGGCCCTGGCGCGACTCGACGACGTACGTGTCGTCCCGTTCGTCGCCGGCTTCGTCCCGTTCGACGCCAGGGGCACCGAGTCGCTCGGCGGCGGCTATGCACGACTGCGCCGTCCGATCGGCCCGCTCGTGGTGCACGTGGTCAACCCGGCGGGGCTCGGGACGGACCGAGCGTCGGGGCGGCCTCGCTTCACGATCGGCGAGGGACGCACCAAGCTCGTGGTCTTCTCGCCCGAGGCGCTCCGCGCCGATCTGGTTCTCACGCTCAGCCCCTACCCCGGCCGGCCCGGCACGCGGCTCGTGGCCTACCTGGCCGGCGGCGACTACAGCCATCGCAGCGTGCGCCTGGCCTCGGAGGGCGCGCCGGTGGCCGCCCTCCCCCTCGCAGGCGAGACGGCGCTGCGCGTTCCGCTCGAGCTGCCGCGTGGCCTGAGCACGGTCGTCCTCGTGGTGGACGAAGGGCGCGGCAGCCTCGACGCCCGCGAGCCCGTGACGGTCGAGGGACTAGCCCTCGTTCCGATCGAGCCGACCGCGGACTCGCGCGCCGCAGTCCGCTTGGTCGCTTTCGCGCCCGGAAGGTAGACTGCGCGTCGCATGAACGTCCCGATGGTCGACCTGCGCGCGCAATACTTGAGGATCCAGGCGGAGATCGACGCGGCGACCGCCCGCGTGGTGGCGAGCACCCACTTCATCGGGGGCGAGGAGTGCCGGCTCTTCGAGCAGGAGTTCGCGGCCTTCTGCGGCGCCGGTCACGCAGTGGGCGTGGCGAACGGCACCGACGCGTTGACGATCGCGCTGCGGGCCTACGGCGTGGGGCCGGGTGACGAGGTGGTCACCGTCGCCAACACCTTCATCGCGACCGGCGAGGCGATCCTGCTGAACGGGGCGCGACCCGTCTTCGTGGACGTCGACGAGGCGTCCTTCACGATGGACCCGGGAGCGCTCGAGGGCGCGATCACGCCCCGCACGAAGCTGATCCTGCCGGTCCACCTCTACGGGCACCCCGCGAACATGCCGGCCATCCTCGCGGTGGCCGCACGCCATCGCCTGCCCGTGCTCGAGGACGCGGCGCAGGCTCACGCAGCCGAGGTCTCGGGGCGACGAGCCGGCTCGCTGGGCCACGCGGCGTGCTTCAGCTTCTACCCGGGCAAGAACCTCGGCGCGTACGGGGACGCCGGCGCCGTCACGACGAACGACGCCGCGTTCGCCGCGCGCGTCCGGCAGATCGCCAACCACGGAGGCGGGACCACGAAGTACGACAACCTGGTCGTCGGGACCAACAGCCGACTCGACGCGCTGCAGGCCGCGGTGCTGCGCGCCAAGCTGCCGCACCTCGAGCGCTGGACGGCGGAGCGCCTGGAGCGGGCCCTCGCGTACACGCGGCTCCTGGAGGGCACCGCGGGCCTCGTCCTCCCGCGCGAGCAGGCCTGGGGCCGCTCGGCCTGGCATCTCTACACGTTGCGCGCGACGAATCGCGAGGGCCTGCAGGCGCACTTGACCGCGCGCGGGATCGCGACGGCGGTCCACTACCCGCGCCCGATCCACCTGCAGCCGGCGATGGCCGCTGCCGGGGGCAAGGCCGGAGACCTGCCCGTGTCGGAGCGGCTGTCGCGCGAGGTGATCCAGATCCCGCTCTATCCGGAGCTGCCGCTCGAGTCGCTCGAGCGGATCGCGCAGGAGATCCGGGCCTGCTGCGGCGCGCGCTGAGCGCGCGCCACCGGCGCTCGGCCTACGGCCCCGCCACCTCGAAGCCGAACACGACGCGCTCGCCCGCGCGGCCGCGCAGCCGGAACACGACCACGTCGGCCGCCACCTGGGCTACCTCGCCCGACACGATCCGAAGCGACCCCGGGGTGAGCCGGAGCGACGACAGGTCGAAGCGCCAGGTCCCTCCCGAGCGGCGGTCTTCGCCGCGACCGGCGACGAGAGTGGCCTCGAAACGGTGGAGCCCGGGGCCGAGGGGCGTCGTGAAGGACTGGGTCCCGGCCGAGGGGAAGACGGCCTGAGTGCCGTCCACCACCACCTGGCCGCGCGCGCCCGGCGGCTGGAGCTCACTCAGCCACACGCCGGCCTGGGCCGAAACCGCGTCCGATCGGAAGCAGCCGCGGCCGACCAGGCGTACCGTGACGGGCGCCTCGTCGCTCACGTTGTTACAGTTGTCGACGGAGCGGGCGATGATGCGGAAACGGTCCTCGGGAGCGGCCGCGCAGCTCGGGAACGTCCACACCATCGTGTAGGGCGAGGGACCGGTGGTGTCGGTTCCGATGAAGACCTGGGGCAGGTCTCCGCTCAGAGGCGAGTAGACAAACCAGAAACGGACCTCCCGGATCCCCGACGCATTCGGAGCCGGGTCGGACGCCGTGGCGTTCACGGTGACCGAGATGCCGGCGAGCGAGCCTGCCACCGGGCTGATGATGTTCGCGACCGGGCGCTGGTTGGGCGTCTCGCACGGCATCGTGGTGGTGGTCGTGGTGGTGGTCGTGGTCGTCGTCGTGGTGGTAGTCGGGGTTGTGGTGGTCGTGGTGGTGGTCGACGTGGTCGAGGTCGTGGTGGTGGTCGTGGTGGTCGTGGTGGTCGTGGTGGTGGTCGTGGTGGTGGTCGTGGTCGTGGGCGGCGTGTCGTTGCCGCCCGCGAGGATCGCCGCGGTGCCCCCACCCACGACAGCCGCTCCGCCGGCGATCAGGAGTGGTGACAGGCCGCCAGCGGTGACGAAGCCCACCGGCGCGGCTCCGGTCGCCGAGCCGATCACCACGCTGCCCGACTCTGCGATCGGGGCGAGCGGGCCCGCCGAGCAGCTTCCGTCGTCGATCACGAGCAGGGTCACGTCCTTCGTGCGGGCCTCGGAAGAACGTCGGTCGGTCGCCGAGATGTAGTACTCGATGCGCCCGATGTCCTTCCTGGGCCGCGGCAGCAGCGCCCGGTGGCAAGGCGCGTTAGGAGCCATCTCGACGTAGAACCAGTCCGTGGTCCCGCCTTTGCGGAAGTAGACGCGGGCGCGCGCGAGAACGCTCGCGGGCCGGAAGCACGCGTCGAGCCGGGCGTACTTGCCGGCCTGGACGCAGGCGGGCGCCCGGTGCTCGATCTCGATCGGGCTCTGGACCGGGGCTCCCGATGGCGACTGGCCGGCGGCCTGGCTCGCCCCCGGCAGGGCCGCCCGCGCCGGACCCGCGGCCAAAGCGGCCAGAAAGCCGGCCAACAGGCCGGCCTTGACTCGGGAACGCGGGAGGGAGGACTTCGTCACGCTTGGTCCACTTCGGGGCGAACGGCGCCCATTCTCTCAGAGAAGGCCAGCGCGGCGGAAGAGCTTTCCGCGGGATCCGCCGTTGCGCTCGCGCCAGCCGGGTCCTAGAATCGTCCCGAGGGGGCATCGCGAATGAACAGCGGTCTCTGGAGGTCCGTGCGCCTGTGCACCGCCGGAACGCTCGTCGCGGCGCTGACGAGCTGCGGTGGCGACGAAACCGCTCGCCCGCCCGTCGTCATCGTGACGCCCGAGCCGGTGCGCGCGATTCTGGCTCAGACCTCGTTCTCGGGCTTCCAGTCGGACATCTGGGTCTCGATCGAGTTGATCGTGTCGCAGCGGGGGATCCTCGACGTCACCGTGGACTGGACCTCGCCGGATACCTGGATGTACGTATACCTGGGCAACACCAGCTGCACGTTCGCCCAGCTTTCAGGCCGCACCTGCCCGTTCCTGATCTCCTCCGAGACCAAGGACCCCAAGCCGCGCGTGCTCTTCACGGAGTCGCTCGCCCCGGGCACGTACTACCTGGTCCTCTACAACGTCCCGCGCGACCCGCTGACCGGCAACGGCAGCGACAACACCGAATCGGTGGCGGTCCAGATCGGCCTGACCGTGTTCCCGGGAGACGCGCGCGTCCCTGGCGGCGTGGCCATCGGCGGCACGCAAGTACTGACGCCCCACCAGTAGCAGGGCCAACAGCCCTGCCAGATCCCTCGAAATCCTCGCCCTGGCAACGTGTGATTGGGACGAGGATTTCGAGGGGCGTGAGGCTCGTCACAGTCGGGCGGGCGTAAACTGAGGGTCTCCTACCCTCCAAGGAGGCGATTCATGCCGCTTGCCGCAGCACTGTTGCTCGTCGTCATGGCCCCACAGGATGCGCCGCCCCCGGTGCCACCCCAGGTGGCTGCTACGGAAATCAAGGCCGAAGGACCCGCCGCGGCCGCGATCGCCGCCGGCCAGGCGGACTTCAAGAAGCGCCGCTTCAGGGCCGCCCAGGCCGACTTCGAGAAGGCCGTCACGGCCGACCCGCAGAGCGCGGCCGCAGCCTTCTATCTCGGCTACACCCACTACAAGCTCGGCGAGCCCTCGCGCCGCATGAACGAGAACAAGGAGAAGGCCAAGGAGCTGTTTGCCAAGGCCTACACCCTCGACCCGGCGTTCTCCCCCGACTGGGGGCGACCCACGCCGCCAAAGTAAACGCGCCAGCGGGGGGTCTGGGGGGACGCAGTCCCCCAAAGCTCAGAGAAAGCAGGCCCATCGTCCCCCCTCCGAGATCCCCCTTGGAGAATGACGGGCCGGCGTTCCCTACTGCAGCAGCCGCTGGACGAAGGCCATCTTGCTGATGTCCGAGTAGAGCACCAGGCCGATCAGCAGGAAGATCACCGCGGCGCCGGCGTTCATGATCCAGCCCTTGACGAGCGGGCTCATGTCGCGCCGCGCCACGCCTTCGACGGCCAGGATCGCCAGGTGTCCGCCGTCGAGCGGCGCGAGCGGGAACAGGTTCAGGATCCCGACCTGCAGGCTGATGACGGCCACCAGGAACAGCAGCGAGGCCCAGCCGCCGCGGGCCGCGTCGCCCGAGGCCTGAGCGATCCCGAGCGGACCCATCATCGTCTTCGGCGAGATGCGGGCGGTCAGGAGGCGCCCGATCACGTCGAAGGTCTGGGTGGTCATGTCCCAGGTCCATTTCGCGGCCTCGGCGACGGCACCCGCCGGGCCGAACTTCTTGACGACGGTCTTCGGCGCGATCCCGACCCGAGGTCCGGAGCCCGAGTCCTTCGGCGTGATCCGCAGCTCGAGCGGCTGGCCATTGCGGAGGATCCGGAACACCAGCTCGCGTCCGGCCGCGCCGCCCACGATCGGCGGGATCTCCGAGAAGCTGCGCAGCGTCTGGCCTTCGATCGACAGGATCGCGTCGTCGCTCTTCAGGCCCGCGGCTTCGGCCGGCTGGCCCTCGAGCACCTGGCCCACGCGCACCAGCGGATGCACACCGATCGAGCCGATCCGCTCGGCGGAGGTGGCTTCGGACCGTAGCGTCACGTCGCGCTCGCCGGCTGGGCCGCGCACGTGGAGCTTGAGCTCCGCGTCCGGGCGCAGCAGGATGTGGTACTGCGCGTCCTCCCAGGAGGGCAGCTGCTTGCCG
>Ga0214472_10007239_pt1 | contig 11628 bp, 11 predicted proteins | sample RVTome_6_FD_207662 | JGI IMG/M metagenome (GOLD analysis project Ga0214472, IMG submission 207662) | Soil microbial communities from uranium-contaminated site in the Upper Colorado River Basin, Wyoming, United States - RVT140D175 | ecosystem: Environmental > Terrestrial > Soil > Contaminated >...
GGGAACAGATCAAGGACCATCTGTCTAGTATACAGTCATTGTAACTCAATACGATCTTGCCTTGCCACTACCCTTGATGAAGTCGCAAAAACTACGTTTCACCGCAGATAAGCGCAAGACTTCGAAGCTCGCAAAGAACGCAAAATTTTTTCTTTTTAAACCAAGGTGTTATTTTTACGACCTTTGTGACTTTGCGGTTATTTTTGACTTTTTACAAGACCATCAAGAATTCAGGGAAGTAATTTTTCAGGAGCTCGATTTTTTCTCTTTTTATAGAGATAGATTTGCCAGAGAGTACCGGGCATTAGAAACAGCAATGCGAGACTTAAAGCGACATGACGGGGAGAGATACCCAGATCTAGGGCGGCTCCGGTACAATACATGGATACGCTCAGAACCAAGGTAACGATTCCCATTTCCGCGGCAAAAACCCTGCCGCGGTACTGGTCATCGACAATTCTTTGAAGAAGTGTGGTGGAGAAGACCCATTGAATCGCTCCGCCAATATGACCGAGCAGGACGAAGGGCGCCGCCCAAAGGAGGGATGGCGCCATACTGAAAGCGATGTAGGCGCCGGCTGAGACAAAAAAAGACAAGGCTATTCCGCGCATCATTGACGGGGGATCTTCCCCCAGTATCCGCCAGGCAAGAATCGGCCCAACCGCGGCCCCTATTCCCCTGCAGCTGTATAATATTCCGCTGCCCCCTCCATTTGAAGAAACATTAAAAAGCTGCTCGCCAAAAACGACGAGCATGACCAGAATACCACCGGACAGCGCCCAACCGCTCTTTACCAGGAGTAAAGCGGCGACTTTTTTTGTATTCAAGACGTACTTTATTCCTGTGGCCAAGTCGTGTACCCCGGTGTAATTGCGCCAGGTCAGTTTTTTGCGGAGGCCGGAGGGCCTTTCTTCCGTACTCTGTCTGCGCGGAATGGTCGTTCGGTATAACAAAAAAGCGGAGATGAGGAAGGTGATGGCGTCGATTTTTATTGCTGTCTGCCATCCTGCCGCGGCTGTGACAAAACCGCCTGTTGCTGCACCAAAGGCAAGAAGGACGGACCAGGTTGCCCCGGAAAGGGCGTTGGCGATGTTGAGTTCTGCCGTTTGGCACAGGTTTGGAACGCTTGCCTGTCGGGCTGGATTTGAGAACGTCCAGAAAGCCTCCTGGGTGAAGGCCAAAAGATAGATCAGCCATATTTGCTCGGGGCTTCGGACAACGAGAAAACAGAGAACGACACCTGCTCTGATCAAGTCACTGCCTATCATAATTGCTTTTCTGGACAGTCGATCAGCCATAATACCTGCCGCCGGGCCCAGTATTGTTGATGGGATGAATTTGGCGATGAGAAACCAGCTGATTGCCTGTCCAGACCCGCTTAACCGATCCAACAGAACAAAGATTGCTATGTAATTAAACCAATTGCCGAACTGGCTGATTACCCCGGCGAGCCAGAATCTGCGAAATTGGTGGTTCGTGCCGAGAAAGATCGTATAACTGCGCCAGCGGCTTGCCGACATCTCCGAGGGTGGGGAAGGCATTATTTGTCGCAGGCTCCTATATCCAAACTTCAATGGTGTTCATGACGTTTTTCAGGGCCTTGCTCAGTTTATTTTTCAGAAAATCATATGGTTTTTTTACCATGCTCCGACTGGAGCGCGGGGCTAACGGTCAGCTTGTATAATAGGCAAGCTGATCAAAATTCATATAGGTATAAAGTGCGTCTGCTTCTGCAATGACACCTTCCATCTGCTGACGGTATTCCTCAATATTGGGCAGGCGGCCTAATTTTGCCGTTATTGCGGCAAGTTCGGCTGACGCCAGGAAGACGTTTGTATTGTCGCCCATTCTATGGGGAAAATTTCTTGTAGAAGTGGATACGACAGTAGCCCCGTCAGCCACCCGCGCCTGGTTTCCCATACAGAGGGAGCATCCTGGAACTTCTGTGCGCCCCCCAGCCCGGCCGAATATGGCATACAGGCCTTTTTCGACTATCTCATGCTCATCCATTTTGGTAGGCGGCGCCACCCAAAGACGAGTCGGCACATGGGAGCTCTCCTCCAGAATCTTCGCAACCGCACGATAATGGCCGATATTGGTCATGCATGAACCGATAAAAACCTCATCCACCTTTGTCCCGGCAACAGCAGAAAGATATTTTACATCGTCCGGATCATTTGGACAGGCAAGGATCGGTTCGGTAATGTCTGCAAGGTCTATTTCGAGGATCTCAGCGTATTCCGCGTTGCTGTCCGGTTCAAGAAGCACCGGGTCCGCCAGCCACTCTTCCATGGCGCTCATGCGATGTGACAAGGTGCGGGCGTCATTATACCCCTGGGAAATCATCCACTTAATCAAAGCAACATTGGATCGCAGGAACTCTATAACGGGTTCCTTATTCAGCCGTATCGCGCAGGCGGCGGCAGACCTTTCAGCAGAACTATCGGAAAGCTCAAAAGCCTGTTCCACCTTCAAGTCCGGCAGACCTTCAATTTCAAGAATGCGGCCGGAAAAGACATTTTTCTTACCTTCTTTGCCGACGGTTAGAAGCCCCTTTTGGATTGCCGTAAAAGGAATGGCGTTGACCAGATCGCGCAGGGTGATTTCCGGTCGCAGTTTTCCCTTAAAACGAACCAAAACCGACTCCGGCATGTCAAGAGGCATGAAGCCCAAAGATGCTCCAAAGGCGACCAGACCCGAGCCCGCCGGAAAACTGATGCCGATAGGAAAGCGGGTGTGCGAATCCCCCCCTGTTCCCACTGTATCCGGCAGGACAAGTCTGTTCAGCCAGGAATGAATAACACCGTCTCTAGGGTGGAGCGCAACTCCCCCCCTGTCTGTCATGAACTTGGGAAGGGAATTATGCATTTGAATGTCGACCGGCTTTGGGTAGGCTGCGGTATGGCAGAAGCTCTGCATGACCAGCCCGGCGGAAAACCGCAGGCAGGCAAGTTCTTTCAGCTCATCCCTGGTCATGGCGCCGGTGGTATCCTGGGAACCGACGGTTGTCATGAGCGGTTCGCAGTAAGTGCCAGGCCGCACCCCTTTCATCCCGCACGCTTTGCCGACGATCTTCTGGGCCAGGGTATATCCTGCTTCCTTAGCCTTTGGCGGCACAGGGCGGACAAAAATGTCACGGGCTTTTTTGCCAAGAGCCTCGCGAACATTGTCCGTTAAAGCACGACCTATAATCAGCGGAATTCGCCCTCCCGCCCTGACTTCGTCGGCAAGAGTTGAAGGCCTTAAGGTAAAACAGGCCAGGTCAATGCCGGCTTCATCAACTATTTTTCCTTCGTAAGGCAGGATATGGACAATATCGCCCATGCGCAGTTTGCTTACATCGCATTCGATCGGCAGAGCGCCTGAATCTTCTGCGGTATTGAAAAATATTGGCGCTATTTTCCCTCCCAGAACAACCCCGCCCTGTCTTTTATTCGGCACATAGGGAATGTCTTTGCCAATATGCCACAGTAATGAGTTTATCGCCGATTTTCGCGATGATCCCGTGCCGACAACATCACCAACAAAAGCAAGAGGATAGCCTTTATTTTTCAACTCGTTGATAATTTGGAGTCCATCCGGCATCTTGCTGCGAAGCATGGTTTGCGCGTGCAGAGGTATATCGGGACGGCTCCATGCGACGGCGGCGGGAGAAAAATCGTCGGTATTGGTTTCACCACTCACTTTAAAAATTGTTACGGTAATTTTCGCAGCTAGCGGTTCTCGCCCCGTAAACCACGCCGCATTGCCCCAGGCATCAACGACCTGTTGCGCATAGCGGTTACCTTGAGATTTCTTGACAACATCTTTATAAGCATCATAGACAAGAATCGTCTTGCTCAAGGCAGTGGCTGCCGTGGCCGCCGTCTCCTCGACATCAAGAAGGTCAATAAGTGGTTTGATGTTGTAGCCGCCGCCCATGGTGCCCAGGAGGAAGGCGGCTCTTATCGAGTCCAGAGATTTTATTGTCAGTTCTCCCGCAGCAAGCCGGTTCAGGAACAGCGCCTTAATTTTGGCGGCGTCATCGACCCCGGAAGGCACGCGATTGGTCAGCAGTTCTATGAGGAATTCGGCTTCTCCGGCCGGCGGATCTTCAAGCAGATGAACAAGTTCTTCCACCTGACCGGCATCCAATGGCAAAGGCGGCAGGCCCAGCGCTTCTCTTTCTTCAATGTGCTTTCTATACGCCTCTATCATAGTAGTACTCCTGTTATCGACTTGTAATTGTGCATGTAAAAGGGCTTTATATATAAGATGGGTCCTTTTTTCAATTAAAAATCAAAAAGAGCCGCCATTCGTGGTCCTTGACAGGACCAGGTAAATAATTTTATATGCGCTTTTGCAGAGTGCTTCAGGAGCACACGGTGCGGAAACCTGAATCATTTAAAATGAATCATTAACCATTTTCATAGGCGAAGAAGTATATGTTTGGCATTGGTCTTCCCGAAATGATCCTCATAATGGCTGTCGCTCTCATTGTGGTCGGTCCGGAGAAATTGCCTGAAATGGCTAAAACCCTGGCTCGACAGTTTTTTGAGCTGAAAAAAGCCGCTATGTCTTTGAAAGAGGAATTTACGGAAGAGTCGGAGGATGATGACAAGCCGTGGGATAAGGCAAATTCAGTCAACCCGCAGGTCGGCGATTTGTTAAAAGACAATTTTGAGCGAGCTCAACCTCCCGAACTGTTAGACCAAGAAGGGACAGATGAAGAGGAAAATGCCGCTGGCGAAGAAAAAACGGCTGACGAGGAGGATCAAAGAGTAACCAAAACCCCTCCCGAGGAGCCCGACACCTGATGGAGCCCGGCGACAATCATTTCAGCTCGCATCTCCATGAGCTGCGCCAACGGGTGTTCATCTGTGTTCTGACAATAGCCCTCATGAGCGGCATCAGCTACATGTTCAGAGTGCCGATTGCCGATTTTTTAGTGGCCCCTCTGTTCAAAGCCTATCCCGATCTTGCCACCTTCATCTATACAAACCTTACCGAGGCTCTTTTCAGCTATATCAAGCTGGCTATTCTGGTTGGTATAATCGCAAGTTTTCCAATCCTTTGTTATCAGGTCTGGATGTATATTGCCCCTGGGCTCCATAAAAACGAACAAAAAACCGTTTTTTTTATAGTTTTTTTTTCCACATCCCTGTTTGCCGCGGGAGCAGCGTTTGCTTATTTTGTTGTTCTTCCTAAGATGTTAAGTTTCTTTATGAGTTTTGCCGCTGAAAATATACAACCAAAACCGAAGTTTGGATTGTATTTAACTTTTGTTTCCCGAACTTCTCTCGCCTTTGGCCTGGCCTTTGAAATTCCTTTTCTGATGGCCGCATCGGCGAAAATCGGCTGGGTAAAAAATAAATATTTTAGTAAAAAACGCCCCTATTTTTATATCGCCATACTCGTCCTTGCCTTTTTATTGACCGCAGGCGATGTTCTTGGCGCGATTCTTCTCGCGTTCCCTCTCTTTGCTCTGTATGAAGCCGGAATTTTAACAACGCGTCTCTTTCCCGGCAAACGTTAGTCGGCCGGGATTGAGGGATTCCTGACCGCTCCAGCGGCTCGGATAATCTTCTGAGATTGACTTTTAAACAGGCTTTTACTATTATGGCCAACCGTTAAGGCAGTTCAAACACATCCTCATGTTATTAATGCGGCTCTACCGCTAATCGCATAAAATTGACACGGATCTTTTATGCTGGAGAACGTCCAAAATGGCCAATGTTGTAGTTGTAGGCACCCAGTGGGGTGATGAAGGTAAGGGAAAAATTGTCGACCTGTTAACCGGCTACGCTGATTATGTCGTCCGCTTTCAGGGCGGTAACAACGCCGGCCATACTTTGGTCGTTGATGGGAAACAGTATATTTTCCATCTTATCCCTTCCGGAATTTTATATGAGTCAAAAAAATGTTTCATCGGCAACGGCGTCGTCATTGATCCCGGCGTTCTGTTGCAGGAGATGGAAGAACTCGCGGACAACGGTCTGCCGGTTACCGCCGAACGCCTGACCATCAGCGAAAACGCTCATCTGATCATGCCGTATCACAATGCGGTTGATAAAGGCAGTGAAGCCCAGCTGAAAGAGGGCCAAAAAATAGGGACAACCGGCCGCGGTATCGGTCCGTGCTACGGCGATAAAATTTTACGGAAAGGAATTAAGCTCGGCGAGCTTCTGGATGATGATCTTTTCCGGGACAAACTGAAGGTAAATGTTGAGGAAAAAAACTACCTGTTGACCAAAATGCTGGGAAGCGGTCCTGTTTCATTTGATGAAATATACGCGCAATTCCAACAATACGCGGAGCAGCTTGAACCCTATATCGGTAATGTATCCGTTGAGCTTGACCAGGGACGCAAGGCTGGAAAACACATTCTTTTTGAAGGCGCGCAGGGAACACAGCTTGACATTGACCACGGGACATATCCTTTTGTCACATCATCCAATACCGTTGCCGGCAATGCCTGCATCGGCTCCGGTTTCGGCCCTTCTCACATAGACTCGGTTATCGGCATCCTCAAGGCATACACAACCCGCGTCGGAGAGGGTCCTTTCCCAACGGAACTTTTTGACGAAACAGGAGATACTCTGCAGCGGCAGGGAGGAGAGTTCGGCGCCACCACCGGCCGTAAACGACGGTGCGGCTGGCTGGATGGCGTAGTTGCCGGCGAAGCGGTTCGTCTGAACGGCATCACCGGCTTTGCCATTACAAAACTTGATGTTTTAAGCGGTCATTCAACCCTGAAAATAGCTCATGCCTATGAGGAGGGAGGCAGACGGCTCACCGCCATGCCCGGTAATATCAGGCAGACCGAAAGAGTGCAGCCCATATATGAAGAAATTGACGGGTGGCGGGAGGATATCAGCCAGGTTCGAGATCTAAACGACCTGCCGGTTAAGACACGCAACTATCTGAAGAGAATAGAGGAACTAACAGAGACTCCGGCGTTTATCGTCTCAATCGGTCCGGGGCGTGAACAAACCATAATGTTGAAAAACCCCTTTGCATAAATACATACGCTTGCCGACAGACTCAAGCGCCGTTTATAGTCAACTTTTGCGATGAACTCAACAAAAATGCTGTTATCTCATCGCCTTACGTATTGAGATCCACCAAGAACATCGGCCATATCGACCGCTATCTGAGCCATCATATTCACCAAAACTTGGCCGCCATTTGATCTTTTTATCTGAGGCGGCGACAAAGAGTCTAGGGCTCGCCGGAGCATTCCTGGGTCAGGGTAATCCATCGGCTGATCCATAGACTGTCCGATATACCAGACGGTATTGCCCGTTTTTACATTTAATAGCCGTATATCCACCTCTACCCGGGCTCCACCCAACTCTGTGCCTTCAATGGCGTAATTAACAATTCCTGCCAGCACGAGATCTGTCCCCGAACGTCTGCCGGCTTCTACAGCCTGCTGAAAATCGCCGTATGTTCCCCTTATCTGTTTGACTTTCGGGAAAGTTCTCTTTCCCAAAAGGATCTCCTTAAAGAGTCCTGCAACCCGCTCCGCTTGCTGTTCATCCATGTTGTCGGGGACCATGAAAGAGGGAATGCCTACCGATGAATTTTTATATGGTTCAAGCGACAGAGGGCGGACGTAGACAACCGGCGGTTTTTTGAGTACCTTTGCTTGCGTCGTCATCTGTCGTTGTGTTGAGGTTGCGCACCCAGCACAAAGAAAAATCAGTGCGATTGGGATGAGCAAGTTTTTCATGTCCATGGTGCCTCCTGAACTATACTTTATCAAAGACTTTTACATTTGATGAAATCGTAAAAACTACATTTCACCGCAGATAAGCGCAAGACTTCGAAGTTCGCAAAGAACGCAAAGTTTTTTCTTTTTAAATCAAGGTGCTATCTTTGCGACCTTTGCGACTTCGCGGTTATTTTTGACTTTTTACGAGTTCATCGCATTTCGTAGGCAGACAGTTTTGCATCGCCAATACCGCCATCAAAGTCGGAAAGCAGATAATTAATGGCTGTTGAGCGCTGTAGCTCCATGCCGGCGACAGAGAGAACTTCCTGGGATTGGGCATTAAGGAATTTCACGTTGATAATCACCGTGTCCGGAGTCAAGGCATAGGTTCCGGCCAGAATGACGTCACATTCATGTTCTTCGGCCAGTCGTTTTGCATCCCGGCTTAAAATGATTTCCCCTAAATTATCTTTTATCAGGATCCCAGAAACTTTTCTGATCTCTTCGACTCCGTATCCATGTTGAAAAAGACGGGTGGCCAACGCTTCACTCAGGGTGCGGCCGAATTTGGATGTTTTGTGAAGCTGGTTAAGGTCAACCAAAGTCGTTAATACAAGCTTTCCTCCACGCCCAAGAGATCCACGTTGATTAGTTACCAACTGGCCGGCAAGCTCCTCACTGATGCCGAAAAAATCGGGCGATACGACGGACAGCGTCTCGGCCCTCTTTATGCTGCTGCATCCGGGATTAAACAGGAGGAAAGCAATGAACACAAGGAGCCATGTTTTTCTCTTTTCCAGACATTCGACAGCCATCATTATCTCTGCTCCTCAATTATTAAGCCGGCCTTATCATAGCCGTTTGTGGCGAGCTGCTTCAATCCCGGACTCACAGCACTGGCTGAAGCCACGGAAAATTGCTGTTGAGCCAGTTCATATTTGCCCACTTTCATATACTCTACTGCGCGTAAATATCTCTCCTGGGCGTACTTTTCCATATCCTGCCGTTCGGTAAAAGACTTGTTCACCGGCCATTGAACACAGGCGGAACAAAGCATCAGGAAGATCAAATAAAGAGCCGCTCTCTTCGGCCAGGCTGTCATAGAATCACCCATGTCTCACCGTCCATTAATTGTTTTCTTGAAAGGCTTGAACGCGCACTTTGCTGCCGTTTTTTGACGGCATGCCGTCATCGGCGAGCAGCCCTCTTGTCATCGGATCAAGTTCAAAAACCAAATTAGCCTGCGAGAGAACCATTCCGTCCGGATTTCTGAGCAGCCTGGTATTTATCAGAATTTGACCATCTGAGTACGTGTAGGTTCCGACAACATTTGCATGTGCCCCATGAATGTAGCTGAGCTCTGTCATTTCCCGGGAAAGCCCGTATTCTCCCTGTCTCTCATGGATCATCAAACCGGGGGTTTTTCGTACATCAATGACTTCTACCCCGGCCAGTTGGAGTTCTCCCAGGAGCTGCTCTCCTATATAGCGGCCCAAAGAGGAAATTTGATACAGATTATTTAAGTTCACGAAACTGCTCACTGTAACGACATACTCTTCGGCAATGCTTTCTTCGGAATTTTTAATCAACTGATGACTCAGTTCCCGCACCCTCATTTTTAATTCTGTGGCCTCTTCCGCGGGGACGGCAAGCATTATGGTCTTTTTTTCCGGCAGAGCGAAAAAGGAGAGATAGTCCCAAAATGTTTTCGTCTCGGTTTGGGGAACAAACACCTTTTCCGTGCGGTAAACGTAGTCCCCAGGGAGAACGTGATTATCATAATAGGCATATTTTTCCTCCTGAAAAGACGGTCTTTCTCCCGCATGAATAGAACCGGCAAAAAGCAGGGATCCAAAAACAACAACGAACATCTTTCTCATCCTAATCTCCTCATCAAATCGTCAAAGTTCGGGCCTTTCGGCTTGCCGGGATCAGAAAGGCATAAAACCGCCGCGCTCTCATCCCAATGCTATTGTCGCAATATAAAACATTGAACCGTTGAATTAACTATTCCCGGTGTCCGTCAGGAAATACCACCGGTTCATACCGGTCAACATTAACCGTCGGCAAGGCCGTCTCAACGCGCCTGTCTTGCGTTGACAGTATAACTTTTCCCGGAGCGCATCCTGCTAACACAACAATTCCAACCAACAAAAAACGCATTATTTTCGGCATATTTTTTTCTGCCAGAGATGATTCGTTATTCAGTGTCACTTTTTTGACTCCTTGTGCCGACTCAGCCATGCGCATCAGGCAAATTTTGCCGTTTCGTATGAATTTCCCCTGCTCATTTTGCAACGCCGGAGCGTGAAAGCCTCTATTGTCCAGCGATATGTATGTGCTCACATTTTTGATGGCTATGTGTAGTGTCTTTATTGTGCATTTTCTATGCCAAAAAAAGATATTGCCAATATTTTGAAAAGGATTATATTTACCCGGTTCAGCTCAAACCTTTTTGGTTGTGAAGGAGTTTGGTGAGGTTATTAAAGCTGACTGATAGTACAAACAAAGACCTGCAAGGTTTATTATACTTGGGCATACAATTGAGGAGGCGCACTAGGAATGGCACGAATTACAGTTGAAGATTGTCTGAAACAGACAGGCCAGGAGAACCGGTTTTCTTTGATTCACTTGGCATTGGAGCGTGTGAAGCAGTTTCGTGAAGGCCACCCTGTCTTGGTGGCAGGTAAAAACAAAGAAATTGTTATGGCCCTTCGTGAAATTGCGGCAGGTATCGTTACAGCCGAAAACATTAAGGATTTTACTAAAGAGAAGCTGGCAAAAAAGCACGTTGACGAAGTATCTGAAGAGGAAGAAGGAACTGAAAATTCTCACTGATGGACTACTACAATATTCTTGGCGTTAGCCCCACCGCAACATCTGAGGAGATTAAAAAGGGTTATCGTAAAATGGCCATGAAATATCATCCTGATCGAAACCAGGGTGACAAAGAGGCTGAAAATAATTTCAAGTCAGCCGCGGAGGCATACGAGGTCCTGAGCGATCCGGAAAAGCGGCAGATTTATGATCGCTTTGGAGTTGATGGCCTGAAAAATATGGGACATCATGGCCCGGGAAGCACGGATGATATTTTTTCAAGCTTCGGCGATATATTTGAAGGCCTCTTCGGGTTCAGCGGGGGCGCTTCCGGCAGGAAAAGGCATCAAGGCCCGATCCAGGGTTCCGACCTCAGGTATGATTTGCCGATTTCCTTTATGGAGGCGGTCCATGGCGCCAGCAAAGAGATTGAGATAACCAAGCCCGACACATGCTGGACATGTGAAGGAAGCGGTCTGCGACCGGGTCACAAACCGCAAACCTGCGCAATGTGTCACGGCCAGGGGCAGGTTTTGCGTTCACAAGGCTTTTTCCGGGTGAGCACAACCTGCCCGCAATGCCGAGGCGCTGGAGAGGTGATTACGGACCCCTGTGGCGACTGTGACGGCAATGGTCTTGTAAATAAAAAGAAAAAAGTTTCCCTGAAAATTCCTGCCGGTGTCGACACCGGAGCCAGAATGCGCTTACACGGTGAAGGAGAGGGAGGGCGAAAAGGCGGCCCTGCCGGCGACTTATACGTTATCCTGCATGTTACCCCTCATGAGTTCTTTGAAAGGAAGGGGGAAAACATTTATTGCCGACTGCCGATTTCGATGGTAAAAGCGGCTCTCGGCTGCAAAATTGATGTGACAACCATTCACGGCAGTAAAAACATATCGATTCCTAAAGGCATCCAGTCCGGCGAGACCATAATTTTGGAGGGTGAGGGAATCCCACGTCTCCGCGGACACGGTCGTGGGGACATGAATATTGAAATTATCGTGAAAACCCCGACCCATTTAAATAAAAAGAAAAAAGAGCTTCTGAGAGAGTTTGCCGCGCTGGACAAAGAGAGCTGCGACGAGAAAGAAGAAGGTTTCTTCCAAAAGCTGTTT
>Ga0214472_10007240_pt1 | contig 11626 bp, 8 predicted proteins | sample RVTome_6_FD_207662 | JGI IMG/M metagenome (GOLD analysis project Ga0214472, IMG submission 207662) | Soil microbial communities from uranium-contaminated site in the Upper Colorado River Basin, Wyoming, United States - RVT140D175 | ecosystem: Environmental > Terrestrial > Soil > Contaminated >...
ACGTACCTGACATTGCTGATGGCGACGGGACTGACGTTCGGCTCGATCGCCGCCTTGTTCGGCCTGACCAACGGTTTCATCTCGCAGCACCAGTACTCCGAGCTGGTAACGGTGGTGATCCTTTCGGCGATCATCCCGACGTTGATCGCACAGGGTCTCTTCCGAAGGGTCATCGTGGATGAGGTGGAAGAGGAGGCACTCGGTGCCGAGGACTCGGGGACGACTCGGAGTCGCTGGCGTCGGCGACCGGCACGAACACCCGCGGGAAGTGATCGGCGGCGGAAACCGCGGGCGTTCCCAGGGCGCTAGTCGGAGGCGGAGGCGATGGGACCCGGGGCAGGCCGAGAGGGGCCGGCTCGGCCTTCGGCTCTGGTCCTCCAGCCCTCCAGTCGGGGAACAACCCAGCCGATACCCGCGTTGGTGAGGCTGCGGGTTTCAAAACTGCCCGGCGCTATAGTCGCAGGGGCGCCTCCGCGGGACACCCGGAAGCGCCATTGCCATCTGAGGGAGACAAAGCCGTGTTCGAGCGCTTCACCGACCGAGCCAGACGGGTTGTCGTCCTGGCCCAGGAAGAGGCCCGGCTGCTCAACCACAACTACATCGGGACCGAGCACATCCTGCTCGGCCTGATCCACGAGGGTGAGGGTGTCGCCGCCAAGGCCCTCGAGTCGATGGGCACGTCGCTCGAGTCGGTGCGCAGCCAGGTGGTCGAGATCATCGGCCAGGGCGCCCAGGCGCCGAGTGGGCACATTCCCTTCACCCCCCGTGCCAAGAAGGTCCTGGAACTCTCGCTGCGCGAGGCGCTGCAGCTCGGCCACAACTACATCGGCACGGAGCACATCCTGCTCGGCCTGATACGCGAGGGTGAGGGCGTCGCCGCCCAGGTCCTGCAGAAGCTCGGCGCGGAACTGCACAAGGTGCGCCAGACGGTCATCCAGTTGCTCTCCGGCGTCCAGGGTGGCGAGGACGCCCCCAGCGAGCCGTCGTCGGGAAGCCGACGCGGCGCCCAAGCCTCCTCCGCACCGGGCGGCGAGGCGTCGGGCTCCACCGTGCTCGACCAGTTCGGGCGCAACCTCACCCAATACGCCCGCGAGCGCAAGCTCGACCCGGTGATCGGGCGCCAGCGCGAGATCGAGCGTGTCATGCAGATCCTCAGCCGTCGCACCAAGAACAATCCCGTGCTGATCGGCGAGCCTGGTGTCGGCAAGACCGCGATCGTGGAGGGCCTGGCCACCCGGATCGTGGACAACGACGTCCCGGACACGCTGAAGGGAAAGCACCTCTACACCCTCGACCTCGGTGCCCTGGTCGCGGGGTCGCGTTATCGCGGCGACTTCGAGGAGCGCCTCAAGAAGGTGCTCAAGGAGATCCGCACCCGCGGGGACATCATCCTCTTCATCGACGAGATCCACACCCTGGTCGGCGCCGGCGCGGCCGAGGGTGCGATCGATGCCGCCAGCATCCTCAAGCCGATGCTGGCTCGCGGCGAGCTCCAGACCATCGGGGCCACCACGATGGAGGAGTACCGCAAGTACCTGGAGAAGGACTCCGCCCTGGAGCGGCGCTTCCAGCCGATCAAGGTGGAGGAGCCGACTGTCGCCGAGACGATCCAGATCCTCAACGGCCTGCGCGAGAAGTATGAGGCCCACCACCGCGCCTCGTATACGGACTCGGCGCTGGTGTCGGCCGCCAACCTCGCCGATCGCTACATCGCCGACCGTCACCTTCCCGACAAGGCCATCGACCTCATCGACGAGGCCGGCAGCCGCATGCGCATCCATCGCAAGCCCCCCACCGCCGAGCTCGAGGACATCGAGAAGAAGCTGGTCGCCGTCCGTAAGGACAAGGAGGCTGCGGTCCAGGCGCAGCAGTTCGAGCGCGCCGCCCAGCTGCGCGACCGGGAGCGCACCCTGATCGCCGAGCGCACCGACCAGGAGTCGCAGGTCGGCGAGGCCGAGGGTCTCCAGGCGTCGATCATCGACGAGGAGCAGATCGCCGAGGTGCTGGCGCAATGGACCGGGATCCCGGTGCAGAGCCTCACCGAGGAGGAGACCGCGAAGCTGCTGCGCATGGAGGACGAGCTCCACCAGCGGATCGTCGGCCAGCACGAGGCGATCGAGGCGGTGAGCCGCTCCATTCGGCGCACCCGGGCCGGCCTCAAGGATCCCAAGCGGCCTGCTGGATCGTTCATCTTCCTCGGCCCGTCGGGTGTCGGGAAGACCGAGACCGCCAAGGCCCTTGCCGAGTTCCTCTTCGGCAACGACAACGCCCTGATCCAGCTCGACATGTCCGAGTACATGGAGAAGCACACCGTCAGCCGCCTGGTCGGCTCGCCTCCCGGCTACGTCGGCTACGACGAGGGTGGCCAGTTGACCGAGGCGGTGCGCCGCAAGCCCTTCTCCGTCGTGCTCTTCGATGAGATCGAAAAGGCGCATCCGGACGTGTTCAACACGCTGCTACAGATCCTGGAGGACGGCAGACTCACCGACTCTCAGGGCCGCACGGTGGACTTCAAGAACACCGTGATCATCATGACATCCAATCTGGGCACCCAGGATCTCAAGCGCAAGGCGATCGGCTTCTCCTCCGATTCCGAGGCGATCTCCTACGAGAAGATCAAGGAGAGGGTCACCGATGCGCTGAAGAAGCAGTTCCGCCCCGAGTTCCTCAACCGGATCGACGAGGTCATCGTGTTCCACGAGCTCACCCTCGCCGAGGTCAAGTCGATCGTCGACCTGATGCTGAACCGGGTCCGGGAGCAGCTGAAGTCGCAAGCGCTCGACCTGGTGCTTACCGACGAGGCCAAGGCGATGCTGGCGACCAAGGGCTACGACCCGCAACTGGGGGCCCGGCCGCTACGTCGCGCCATCCAGCGGATGCTCGAGGATCCCCTGTCGGAGAAGGTGCTGTTCGGGGAGTTCCCTGCCAATGCCACCATTCTCGTGGAGCTCGACCCCGAGGATCCCGACCGGTTGTCATTTGCCACGGTCGAGACCCCGGATCAGCCCACGGTGGCCATGGCCGGCAGCGAAGGCTAAGGCCGGGCCTCGGCCCGGCGAGCTTTCAGCCATCAGCTTCCAGCGGTCAGCAGAGCGGAATCTTCTTTCTGGCTGACCGCTGACCGCTGACCGCTCTAAGACTTATCCACAGCACGCGCGTCCTCGCGTTGTGCCTGAAGTTCCGCAAATTGCGCAATGAATCGCCGCGCAGCCCGGTTACGGCCACCCGGGCGGACCCCTAGACTTGGTCTGTGCCCGAGGGCACTCGCAATCCATTCATAGGAGCAACTTCATGAGGAAGCACTTGAGCTTCGCCGTGCTGCTGGCGGCCTTTGCGCTGGTAGTGGTGGCGTGTGGCGATGACGACGCCACAACCACCACAGCAGCAACCACTACCACTACTGCCGCAGCGACTACTACCACCACCGCCGAAACCACGACGACCGCGGCGCCGGTGAACGCCATCAAGACCTGCTTGGTGACCGACCTCGCCGGTGTCGACGACCGCAGCTTCAATGCCAGCGCGTGGCAGGGCGTCCAGGACGCCATGGCCGCAGGTGTTGCGACTGCCGACTCGTTCTACCTCGAGTCGGACGATGCCACTGACTGGCAGCCGAACATCGACCAGATGCTCGCCCAGGATTGCCAGCACATCGTCACCGTGGGCTTCGCCCTCGGTGAGGTGACTGCGATCAATGCCCAGGCGCATCCGGAGATCACCTGGACGATGATCGACAACGTGTTGACCGATGCGAGCTTCGCGCCGTTGGCCCTGCCCAACGTGCGTGAGCTGGTGTATCAGACCGACCAGGCCGCGTTTGCGGCCGGCTACCTCGCCGCCGGAGTGTCGCAGACCGGGGTTCTGTGCACGTACGGTGGTGCCAACTTCCCGACAGTGTCCATCTTCATGGACGGCTTTACCCGTGGTGCCCAGTACTACAACGAAGTCAAGGGAACAGATGTAACCGTCATCGGATGGGATCCTGAGAACCCGAGTACCGGTGGCGTCTTCACCGGCTCCTTCACCGACATGGCCCTGGCGCGGAGCACCGCGGAGAGCCAGTTCCAGGAGGACTGTGACATCATCCTCCCGGTCGGAGGTGCCATCAACCTGCCTGCGGGCGACGCCATCAACGACCTTGGTCTCGATGCGGCACTCGTCGGTGTCGATGTTGATGCGTACTTCGCCATGCCCGCGCAGTATCAAGCGCTGTGGTTGGTGACGATTGAGAAGGCGATTGCGCCGTTCATCACGCTGGCAGTCTCGGATCAGTCGGCCGGCACGTGGGCGCCTGGGGCCTTCGTCGGAGACCTGGCCAACGACGGCGTTGGGCTGTCCGACTTCCACGACTGGGCCGATCGCGTGTCCGACGAGCTGGCGGCTGAGGTCGACCAGCTCCTCGCGGACATCGAGGCCGGACTCGTCGGTGGGCCGTTCTACACCGTCGGATACTGAGCCGTTTAGGACATCACTGACCGAGAGCGGGCCCTCCTTCGGGAGGGCCCGCTCCTGTGGCGGCGCCTGGGCGCAGCCCCTAGCATCCCGCCGGGATGACGGGACTAGAACTTGCGGGCATCACCAAGCGTTTCCCGGGCGTCCTTGCCAACGACGAGGTGAACCTAAAGGTCGCCGAAGGCGAGATCGTCGCGCTCCTCGGTGAGAACGGCGCCGGCAAGACCACCCTGATGAACATCCTCTACGGGCTGTACAGCCCGACGTCGGGGAAGGTGCTCGTCGACGGGGAGGAACGGCACTTCCACGGGCCTGGTGACGCGATCGCCGCCGGCATCGGGATGGTGCATCAGCATTTCATGCTCGTACCCGTGTTCACGGTGACCGAGAACGTGATTCTCGGCGATGAGCCCACGAGGCGATTCGGCTGGCTCGACCAGCAGCGGGCGCGCAAGATGGTCACCGACATCTCGAGCCGCTACCGCCTCGACGTCGATCCCGACACCCTCGTCGAAAACCTTCCGGTCGGCATCCAGCAGAGGGTGGAGATCATCAAGGTCCTGGTGCGCGAGGCGCGGTTCCTGGTATTCGACGAACCGACCTCGGTGCTCACCCCGGCGGAGGTCGACAGCTTTGTGAAGATCATGAAGGGCCTGAAGGCCGACGGCAAGGGGATCGTCTTCATCACGCATAAGCTCGGCGAGGCCCTCGAGATCGCCGACCGGATCGTCATCATGCGGCGTGGCAAGACCGTCGCCGAGGTGCTGCCGTCCGAAGTCGACGAGGAGCGGCTCGCCGAGCTGATGGTGGGACGGCCCGTCGAACTGAAGGTGCACAAGGAGCCGGCCAAGCCGGGCGAGGTCGTGCTCGCGGTGGAGAATCTCGTCGTTTTCGACGATCGCAACCACCGTGCGGTCGACGGCGTGTCACTGGAGGTCCGCGCCGGCGAGATCGTCGGCATCGCCGGGGTCCAGGGCAACGGCCAGACCCAGCTGGTCGAGTCGCTCACCGGGCTCCGTCCGTCACTGGACGGGGTAGTGCGCATCGCCGGCGAGGACGTGACGACATTGTCGCCCCGTGGCATCCACGAGCGCCATGTGGCACACGTGCCCGAGAACCGCCAGGAGAGTGGCCTGGTGCTGCCCTTCACCGTGACCGAGAACATCATCCTCAACTCTTACTACCAGCCCCCGATCTCCCGCGGCCTCCGGATGGACTGGGGCGAAGCCCAGAAACGTGCTGGCCGGCTGGTGAAGGAGTACGACGTCCGCACCCCCAGCGCCGAGGTTCTGGTGTCGACGCTCTCCGGAGGCAACCAGCAGAAGGTGATCGTGGCGCGGGAAGTGGACCGGGAAGTGAAGCTCCTCGTAGCCTCCCAGCCGACCCGCGGCCTGGACGTCGGCTCCATCGAGTACATCCATGCCCGCATCGTCGAAGAGCGCGACCAAGGGGTCGGGGTCCTCATCGTCTCTTCGGAGTTGGAGGAGATCCTCGCCCTATCCGACCGGATCCTGGTCATATTCGAGGGCAAGATCGTTGGTGAATTCGATCCCTCAGCGACGCCGACGGAGATCGGACTGGCCATGCTCGGCGAAAAGGAGGTGGTGGCGTCATGAACCAGGCCGCACCCGCCGCCGGGAAGCGACCCGATCCCGATTGGTGGGCCCGGATGACCGGTGTCGGAACCTCGGTGCGACGCGCCCTACTCCTTCCCGCGCTCGCGGTGCTGTCCGCGCTGATCATCGGAGCGTTCATCATCGCGGTCACCGACATCGACACCCTCAAGATCTGGGGGTCGGATCCCGGCGAAGCCTTCAGCCGCACGGTCAGCGGCATCGGCGACGCCTACCGGGCATTGTTCGTTGGATCGCTGGGATCGACCAAGGCGATCACCGAGACGCTGTTCGCGGCCACGCCATCGATTCTCGCCGGACTCGCGGTCGCCATCGGCTTCCAGGCGGGGCTCTTCAACATCGGCGTCAATGGCCAGATGCTGATCGGTGGGATGGCGGCGCTGTGGGTCGGCTTCAGCATTTCGGTGCCGGCCTTCATCCACATCCCGCTGGCGATCCTGGCCGCCATCGTCGCCGGAGCGGCTTGGGCCGGACTCGCCGGGCTGCTCAAGGCTCGCACCGGGGCCCACGAAGTGATCACGACGATGATGCTCAACTTCGTCGCGGTGTTCCTCGTCGACTACCTGCTGAAGACGTCGGTCTTCCAGCAGCCCGGCCGCGACGACCCGATCTCGAAGCCCGCGGCGGCCTCGGCGCAGTACCCCACGCTGTTGGACGGCTACCGCGTACACATCGGGATCCTCGTGGCCCTGGCCGCAGTCGGGTTCGCGTGGTGGCTGATGTACCGAACGACGGCCGGATTCCAATTCCGCGCTGTGGGCTTCAACCCCACGGGTGCCCGGTATGCGGGGATGAACGTGGCATGGCTCTACGTGATGGTCCTGGCAGTGAGCGGCGCCCTCGCCGGCGTGGCGGGCGCCAATCAGATCCTCGGATTGGAGCCCTACCGGGGACTGTCCAACTTCGCCGGTTCCATCGGCTTCGATGCCATCGCGCTGGCACTATTGGGGCGTAGCCAGCCGTTGGGCGTGCTGTTCGCCGGTCTCCTCTTCGGCGCGCTGCGTGCCGGCGGCCGGGAGATGCAGGGTGCCGCCGGGATTCCGATCGACCTGGTGCTGGTCCTCCAGGCGCTGATCATCGTGATGATCGCGGCCCCGGCCCTGGTGCGCGCCATCTATCGCATCAAGACACCCGAACAGGAACCGACCACGGTGATCTCGACGGGGTGGGGCGGATGACGGCAGCATCGAACACCGCCGCGGTCGGGGTCAAGGTCCGGGCCACCCCGGAGCAGCGCCGCGCCACGTTCCTGGGGATCGTGATGCTGGTCCTGGCCGCGTTCGTCTTGTGGATCTTCGGCCTCGGGGTCGCCGTCGGCGATCGGGCGACCTTCAACCTGTCTCTGCCGGGGGAACGCGTCCAGGACCTGACCTGGGCGGTCGACGCGCGCTGGCTGGCCTTCATCGCCGCCGCGGTGATGGCCTTTCTCGGGGGTTGGGTCCTGCGGCGCACCCACCTGCGCTGGACCAACCTGGCATTGGCGATCAGCCTCGGACTGCTCGCGTTGGCCTTTCTCACCTGGGCCGCCGCGGGCAAGTCCTTCAGCCTGGTGGGCATGTTGCGCTCGACGGTGATCCTTTCGGTGCCGGTGACTCTCGGTGCCCTTTCCGGATTGACCTGTGAGCGGGTTGCCGTGATCAACATCGCCATCGAAGGCCAGCTGCTCACCGCCGCGTTCGTGGGAACGATTATGGGCTCGGCGTGGGGGATCTGGGCGGGTCTTCTCGGGGCCCTCGCCACCGGGGCCCTCCTCGGTGCCGCCCTCGCAGTCCTGGCGATCCGCTTCCGGATCGATCAGATCATCGCCGGGGTGGTCATCAACATGTTCGCCCTGGGCCTCACTTCGTTCCTGGCGCGGCGAGTCCTTGCCGCGGCGCCCGACCTCAACTCCCCGGGCCGGTTTGCGTCCCTCAAGATCCCCCTTCTGGGCGACATCCCGGTGCTGGGGCAGGTGTTGTTCAACCACAACATCCTGGTCTACGCCACCTTTCTCCTGGTAATCGTCCTCCACCTCGGGTTCTTCTATACCCGGTGGGGGCTGCGCGCCCGATCGGTGGGAGAGCATCCGTTGGCTGCCGACACCGTCGGTATCAATGTGATTCGGACCCGGTATCGCAACACGATCCTCGGCGGGATGGTCGCCGGGCTGGGTGGAGCGTTCCTGACCCTGTCGCAGGTGTCGCGCTTCGAGGAGAACCTCACTGCCGGTATTGGTTTCATCGGACTCGCCGCGATGATCTTCGGCCGATGGATGCCGTTTGGGGCACTCGGGGCCGGACTGGTGTTCGGTTTCGCCCGGGCCATCCAGCAGAAGCTGGGGATTCTCGGAACCCCGATCCCCTCGGAGTTCCTGTCGATGGCCCCCTACCTCGTCACCATCATTGTCGTGGCCGGGGTGGTGGGCCGGAGCCGTCCGCCTGCGGCAGACGGCAAGCCTTACATCAAGGAATAGCCGGGCCGATGGTCGCGTCGGTGACCCTCGTGAGCCGATGTGCCAGTTACGGGTTCCCGGTTCCCGGTTACCCGATCGGAAGGCTCATCCGGAGATCGCCGCAACTCGAGGTCGGCACCTGCGAAGCGGGTCACGGGTAACCGGGAACCGGTATCCGGTAACCGGTAATCCTTCACCCGCCAGGCGTCGGTCGCCCGTAAAAGTAGACGTCCTGAGCGGCCATCTCCACGAACGGCTCCTTGTTGTCGCAGGTCTGGCCCGGGTAACCGCTGGTGATGCGGATCGTCAGGCTCGATGTCCCAATGCTGCGGATGTCGATGCGCTGGGGATCACGGCTGTCGTCGAGTTCCTTCACGATCGTCTGGGTGAGGTCGTCGATGGAGACCTCGATGCCCTTCATCCGGGCGTTGCGGAGGAAGCGGCACTCGTCTACAACGTTCTGGATGATCATCTCGGTGATCTGAACCGGTGGTGCGAACAGGAATGTGATCTCGACCCCGATGCCGCCGTCGGTGGCGTTCCACGAGGTGGCGGCGTCACCGTCGATCAGCGCCGTACACGGGAACGAACTCGACTCCGAGGAAGGAGGGTTGCAGGTGACGCGGATCGGAGTGAGCGGCCCGATCGGGGTGGTGGGGAGGGTAGTGGGCGTCGTATTCGTCGTCTCGGTGGTGCCCCCTCCGTTCCCGCTGAACAGGTTGACGAGGAGGGCGAGGATCGCCACGCCGAGCACCACGCTGGCGAGGACGATCAGTGCCCTGGCCCCGGCCGTGGTGCGCAGCATCGGCTGGGGGGCCACCGGCATCTGATTGCGGGCGAGCCGGGCGCCACAGCGCTCACAATGCCGATTGTCGGGGTGGTTGGGGGCCCCGCACGAGACGCACGCCACGGCACCCTCGACCGCGGCGGTGGCGGGAGTCGACCGAGGTGTCGATTGGCGCCGCTGCGGATTGGGATCCTTGGTGGATTCTCCTTCGAGCCCGAAAGGCTCGAATAGGTCGTCGAAGCTGTCGATCGAATCGTCGTCCATGGGAAGGGGTATTGTGCCACGGATTCCAATCTGCTCTCTGATGCTTGCCGAAGTCCGCCCCACCGAGCTTTGGACCACTGCCGGCCTCGTCGGCGGTCTCGTCCTGCTGGGCGCGGTGGCTGTCGTGGCGGTGCTTCTCGTCATACGACGCCGATAGTCTCGACTCATGAAGTACCGCTGCGAGGTCTGTGGGCACGAGAGCCTCAAGTGGATGGGTTTCTGCCCGCAGTGCCGCGCTGACGGCGCCCTCATTGAGATCCCCTCCGAGCGCCGTACCTCCGCCAAGGGCAGCCATCGGGCGCGGGTGGTCACCGTCGGCTCCGCCGGAGCGGGAGACGTGGTGCGCCGGGCAGTCGGCATCGGTGAGATCGACCGCGTCCTCGGTGGCGGCCTGGTGCCCGGCGCCGCCATCCTCATCGGGGGCGAGCCGGGAGTGGGCAAGTCCACTCTGTTGCTCCAGGTGGCGGCGTCGCTGGCGGCACAGCAGGGGAAGGTGCTGATCGCCAGCGCCGAGGAGTCGCTCGATCAGATCGGTCTGCGGGCGCGGCGCCTGGGGGTCGTCGGCGACGGGGTGCTGCTGACCGCCGAGCGCGACGTCGATTCCATCATCGCCGCCACTGCCGATGCCCAACCCGATCTGCTGATCGTGGATTCGGTGCAGACCATCGAGGCCAGTGAGGTGGGCGGCGCCGCCGGTGGGGTGGCCCAGGTGCGGGAGTGTGCCGCCCGCCTGGTTCATGCCGCCAAGGAGTCCGGGGTGCCGGTGGTGCTGATCGGGCATGTCACCAAGGACGGAGGCATCGCCGGCCCCAAATTGCTCGAGCACACGGTGGATGTCGTTCTCTACCTTGAAGGTGATCTCGATCGTGGTCTGCGCGTGCTCCGCAGCCTCAAGAACCGGTTCGGCGCCACCCATCAGATCGGGCTGTTCGAGATGGGCGAGGCCGGAATGCGTGAGGTGACCGACCCGGCCGGCCTGCTCGCCACCGACCATCTTGGCGAGGTTCCGGGAAGTGTGGTCTTCCCGGCCATCGACGGGAGGCGCCCTTTGCTCGTGGAGGTGCAGGCGCTGGTGGCGGCCACTTCGAATCCCCAGCCCCGGCGCTCCGTGAAGGGCCTCGAGGCGGCTCGGGTCCATCAGGTCCTCGCCGTGCTCGAGCGGCACGCCGGTCTGTCGTTCGACAATCAGGACGTCTACGTCAGCGTGGTCGGAGGCTTGCGTCTGCGCGATCCGGGTGCGGATCTCCCCGTCGCCATCGCCCTGGCTTCGTCGCTGCTCGATCGCACCGTCGGAGCAGTGGCGGCGTGGGGTGAGGTGGGACTCACCGGCGAGATCCGCCCGGTGGCTCACGGCGAGCATCGCCATGCCGAGGCGAAGCGGCTCGGGGTGGCCTCGGCAATCGGACCGCGGGACAACGGCCACGATCGGATCGACCGTGTGCTGCGCGAGTTGGGATTGGTGGCACGGAGAGCAGAGAAGCCGTCAGCGGTCAGCGATCAGGCAGAGCGCTGAATCGACGAGTATCGCCACCTCTGGCTGACCCCTGACCGCTGAAAGCTGAAGGCTCCTCCGTAGTAGCCTCACCCGCGGGATGGCTCAGAAGGACCAGACGCTCGACATCCGGCGTGCACTCGCTCCGGGCACTCCGCTGCGCAATGCCATCGAACTGATCCTCCGCCAGGAGACGGGCGCTCTCGTCGTCCTCGGGTACGGGCGCGATGTGGAGTCGATCTGCACGGGTGGGTTCCATCTCGACGGCGCCGACTTCGGTCCTGCCCGCCTCGCCGAACTCGCCAAGATGGATGGGGCCGTGATCACCGACGAAGCAGCCGAAGTCATCTACCGCGCCAACGTCCACCTCATCCCCGACCCCTCGATCGCCACCAACGAGACCGGTACCCGACATCGCACGGCTGAGCGCGTTGCCATCCAGACCGGTCGTCCGGTGGTCGTGGTGAGCCAGGGCCGCCAGACCGTGACCGTATTCGTGGGACGGTATCAGTTCGAGCTGCGCAGCCCTACGGCCCTGCTGGCGCAGGCCAATCAGAACCTGCTCA
>Ga0214472_10007242_pt1 | contig 11624 bp, 11 predicted proteins | sample RVTome_6_FD_207662 | JGI IMG/M metagenome (GOLD analysis project Ga0214472, IMG submission 207662) | Soil microbial communities from uranium-contaminated site in the Upper Colorado River Basin, Wyoming, United States - RVT140D175 | ecosystem: Environmental > Terrestrial > Soil > Contaminated >...
AGGCCCCGGAGCGGCGCATCCCTCTGGAGCGGGCGGTGGAGATCACCCAGCAGGTCTGCCGGGGGTTGCAGTTCGCCCACGCCAAGGGCATCGTTCATAGAGACCTGAAGCCGGGGAACGTGTGGCTGACCGCTGATGGAGTTGCCAAGATCGGCGACTTCGGCCTGGCTTTGCCCCTGGACCGGCCCCGCATGACCCTGGAAGGGATGATGGTAGGCACCGTGGACTATATGCCCCCGGAGCAGGCCCTGGGCGGCGAGGTCACCCCACGAGCCGACCTCTACTCCCTGGGGGCCATGCTCTACGAGATGGTGACGGGCCGCCCGCCGTTTCTTGGCGATGATGCGGTGGCGATTATCGGCCAGCACATCCACACGCCGCCAGTGGCCCCCACCTGGCACAACGGGCAGTGCCCCCGGCCTTTGGAAGCCCTGATCCTGCGGCTGTTGGCCAAGGACCCTGCCCAGCGCCCAGACTCCGCATCGGACGTGCTGGCCGCCCTGGAAGGGATTGACCTGGCCGATGTGGGGACGCTGCTCGCTGCGCCCGACGATGCCCACGCCCTGGAGGGCCTGGCGGGGGGCGTTTTCGTGGGCCGGCAGCGGGAGATGGGGGAGCTGAAGGCTGCCCTGGAAGAGGCCCTCTCCAGCAAGGGGCGGCTGGTGATGCTGGTGGGAGAGCCGGGCATCGGCAAGACCCGCACCGCCCAGGAGTTGGCAACGTATGCCGGGCTGCGCCAATGCCAGGTGCTGTGGGGCCGTTGCTACGAAGGCCAGGGCGCGCCGCCCTACTGGCCCTGGGTGCAGGCCATCCGCAGCTACGTGCGGGACCATGAAGACTCCGACCTGCGCTCCCAGATGGGCAGCGGCGCGGCGGACATCGCCGAGATCGTCTCCGACGTCAAGGAGCGGCTCCATGACCTGAAGCCGCCGCCCCAGCTGGAGCCGGAGCAGGCCCGCTTTAGACTCTTTGACTCCATTGCCGGCTTCCTCAGGGGGGCCAGCCGCAAGCAGCCCCTGGTGGTGGTGCTGGACGACCTGCACTGGGCGGACCAGCCTTCCCTGGCCCTGCTCCAGTTTGTGGCTCGGGAGCTGGGCAACGGGCGGGTGCTGCTGCTGGGGACCTACCGGGACATGGAGCTGTCCCGTCAGCACCCCCTGGCCGAGACCCTGGGGGATCTGACCAAGGAGCGCCTGTTCCAGAGGATTCTCCTGCGCGGGCTCAGCCAGGAGGACGTGGCGCGGTTCATCGAGATGACCACTGGCGCTGCTTCGCCTCCGGGCCTGGCCCAGGCGGTGTACACCCACACCGAAGGCAATCCCCTGTTCGTCACCGAGGTGGTGCGCCTGCTGGTGCAGGAGGGGGGGCTCTCAGGCGCTGTAGGGGCATCCCGACAAGTCGGAACCGTGTCCCCACATGACGACACCTGGACGGTGCGCATCCCCGAGGGGGTGCGGGAGGTCATCGGCCGCCGCCTCAACCGCCTGTCCCAGCGGTGCAACCAGACCCTGACCACCGCTGCGGTCATCGGGCGGGAGTTCTCCCTGGAGCACCTCAAGCCCCTGGTGGAAGATATGACCGAGGACCGGTTGTTGGAGGTGCTGGAGGAGGCCCTGGCGGCGCGGGTGATAGAGGAGCTGCCCCGCAGCGTGGGGCGCTACCAGTTCAGCCACGCCCTGATCCAGGAGACTCTGGCCGGGGAGCTGTCCACCACCCGCAAGGTGAGGCTCCACGCCCGCATCGCCGAGGCCTTGGAGAAGCTGTACGGCGCTAATGCCGAGGCCCACGCCGCCGAGCTGGCCCGCCACTTCGCCGAGGCGGAGTCGGTGCTGGGCACCGAGAAGCTGGTCAAGTACTCCATGCTGGCGGGCGAGAAGGCCCTGGCGTCCTTTGGGTGGGAAGAGGCCCTGTCCCACTTCCAGCGAGGGCTGGTGGCCAAAGGGGTCTCTTTGAGCGGAACTGAGCCAGCGAAGGATGCTGAGACGGCGGCGCTGCTCTTTGGCCTAGGTCGCGCCTGGGCTGGGACGGCGGACCGGCAACGGGTGCAGGAAGCGGTGGACATACTTAGCCGCGCCTTCGCCTACTACGAAGCCGACGGCGCCGTGGCCCGGGCTGTGGCCGTCGCTGAGTACCCCTTGCATACCGGACTCCAAGGGCGCACCGGTGTTGCTACGTATCTCCCCCGGGCCTTGAAGCTGGTCCCTCCCGAGTCCCCTGCGGCGGGGCGGCTGTTGTCAAGTTATGGCACCGAGCTTGGACGCCTGGAAAGGGATTACGAAGGGGCACAGGAGGCCTTCGGCCAAGCTCTGGCCATCGCCCGGCGGGAGCAGGATGTTGTCCTGGAAGTCCGCACCCTGGGCGCATCAGGCGAGGTAGACTTTTTTCATCTCCGTTTGCCGGAGGCCCTGGAGAAGGCTAGACAGGCCATCGAGATGGCCCGCGGCCTCGACCACTCGCAGGCGGTGTTGTCGGCCCACCAGCACGCCGCCCGTTCTCTCGAATTCATGGGTGGGGGCGGGGCGGTCCAGCAGCACGCCTTGGCCGCCCTGGCCCTGGCAGAAAAGATGCGCGACCGCTATTGGTTGGCCCAAGCTTTCGGGACTGCCACAAGACTTTATTGCCACCTTGGTGAATGGACACGAGCCCGGGATTTCAGTGACCGGGGCCTGGCGGCGGCGCCTCAGGATAACGTGATTCTGAGCCACCGAGTCCTACTGGATTACCAGGTGGGCGACTTTGGCCCCGGTGCCATTTACCTGGAGCGGGTCCTAGAGACCATACCCAAAGTAGTAACTGGTAGACCAGGCACCCAATACACCCTCCCGGCGCAGATCATACCCTGGGTGGCCCGAATCACGGGCGAGTTTAACCGGCTCGATGCAGCTGCAGCGGCAGGCCAGACTGTATTGTCTTCCCCTTTTGCTACCCCGCTCTATGTGAATTCTGCCAGGGCTGGCCTTGGGCTGCTGGCGGTGCTGCGGCGTGATGTGGTCGCCGCCGCGGGACAGTATGAAGCCCTGGAGCAGCGGCGGGGCTTGCTACTACTAGAAATATCCTCCGACCATGTACTGGGCCTGCTGGCCCAAACCATGGGCAACCTGGACAAAGCCGCCGAACACTTCGAGGATGCCCTGGCCTTCTGCCGCAAGGCGGGCTATCGCCCGGCGCTGGCCTGGAATCTCTGCGACTACGCGGACCTGCTGCTGGCCCGTAACCAACCGGGCGACCGCCAGAAGGCCATGACTCTGCTGGACGAGTCCCTGGCCATCTCCAGCGAGCTGGGCATGAAGCCCCTGATGCAACGGGTGCTGTCCCGCCGGGAGATTCTGCGGGCGTAGGGGGGCATGTTGGTCACCACTGGCAGTGTGTTCGTGGGTCGCCAAAGAGAGATGGCGCTGCTGCAGGCGGCGCTGGAAGAGGCCATTGCCGGCCAGGGGCGGCTGGTAATGCTGGTGGGAGAGCCGGGCATCGGCAAGACCCGCACCGCCCAGGATCTGGCTGCAGCAGCAGGGCAGCGCGGCGCCCCCGTGCTGTGGGGCCGACGCTACGAGCAGGCGGGCGCGCCCCCGTACTGGCCCTAAGTCCAGTCCCTCCGCTCCTACGTCCAGCAGCGGGACGCGGATCAACTGCGCTCTGAGATGGGAACTGGGGCCGCGGACATCGCTGAAATCGTCTCGGACGTCAAGGAGCGGCTGCCTGACCTGAAGCCGCCGCCTGCCCTGGATTCCCCAGAGGCGAACCGCTTCCGGCTCTTCGACTCCATCTCCCGCTTTCTGAAGAACGTGGCCCAATCCCAGCCCCTGGTGCTGGTCCTGGACGACCTGCACTGGGCTGACCAACCTTCCCTGCTTCTGTTCCAGTTCGTGGCCCGGGAGTTGGGGAATGTCCGGGTGATGCTGCTGAGCGCCTACCGGGACGTGGAGCTTTCCCGCCAACACCTCTGTCTGAGACCTTGGCCCAACTGTCCCGCGAGTCAATATTCCAGCGCATACCTCTGCGGGGCTTGAGCCGTGAGGACACCCAGCCTTTCATCCAGGCGACCTCCGGTATCCGAACCCAGCCAGCGTTGGCCGACGCCATTCATGACCGCACCGAGGGCAACCCCATTTTCATGGCCGAGGTAGTACAGCTGCTGTCAGACCAGGGTGGGCTGGCGGGTCAGGGAGCGGCCGGTCTCCAGGGCATCCGAATACCGGAGGGTGTGCGCGAGGCCATCGGGCAACGACTGAACCGGCTGACGGAGCAATGCAACCAGGTCTTGACCACCGCCGCCATCATTGGCCGGGAGTTCAGTCTGGGCCAACTCGCCCGGCTCAGCAAAGACCTCTGGGAAGACCGGTTGCTGCAGGTATTGGAGGAAGGGCTGGCTGCCGGGATGATTCAAGAGTTGCCTGGGTCCGCTGAGGACTACCAGTTTTCCCATGCGTTGATTCAGGAGACCCTGGCCAGCGAGCTTTCGGCGGCGCGACGGGTGCGGCTGCACGCCCGCATCGCCCAGGCCCTGGAGGAGTTGTACGGCCTCCAAGCTGAGGCCCACGCCGCCGAGTTGGTCCACCACTTTGAGCGGGCAGAGACCATGCTAGGGACGGAAAGGGTGGCGCGCTACTGTTGGCTGGCTGGAGAGCAGGCGTTGGAAGCCCATGCGTACGAAGAAGCCCTGAGATATTTTCAGCGGGGACTGGCTGCCAAGGAGGGAAATCCCGCGGACGCTGAGAAGGCGGCCCTCTGGTTTGGCCTGGGCCGCCGCCTTCGATAGGAGCGCCCAGCTTCAAGAAACCTTGAACAATCTTGGTCTTGCTTTCGATTACTATGCTGAGGCGGGAGATGTGGCAAAAGCTGTAGCCGTCGGGGAGTTTCCAATCATTGCTGTTAAACGACAATAACTTTTGCCGGTGGTCTTACCTCATGAAAGAATCTTGCCCGTGCTAAATATTTGCCTCATTCCGCAACTCACTCGTCAGATATATAATCTCCAAATACATTTGTGAGACATACACTGTGAGATATTCACCAGGACATGGAGGTTGATTATGGCTACAGAACAGCGTCATCACCACGGCCACTCCCACCGCGACCGCCACGGACATGGGCATGGCCACCACACCTATGATCGATCAAACCTACTTCGCTCCGATGCCTTTTACACTGCCACATACATGCAGATCATCGGCTGGTTAAACGTCAGACCGGGTACCGCAGCATTTGAAGCTGGTTCTGGTGCCGGCGGCTTCACCCAGTTGCTAGCGGAGGCTGTTGGTCCAGGAGGGACCATGGCCGCTCTGGATGTGACTCCGGAGTTGCTGCAAACAGTCCGGGAGCGGATGGACGATAGCCCGTTCAAAGAACGGATGTCCTACCACGAAGGCGACATTCAGCATCTGCCGTTTGAGGACTATCAGTTTGACCTGGTGTGGTCCAGCCGCACCATCCATCACCTGCCCGACCAGCGAGCCGGGGTGCGGGAGCTGCGCCGGATGTTGAAGCCTGGGGGCCGCTTCGCACTGCGCGAAGGCGGACTCCACCCGCACTTTCTCCCCGATGACCTGGGTATTGGCGAACCAGGGCTGGAGGTGCGCCTGGAGCTGGCTTTCCAGCGCTGGTTCCAGTCGCGAGTGCGTGGCGGCGAAGGAGCTGTGCGCTATCCCTACGGCTGGACCCAACTGCTGCGAGACGCCGGCCTGGTAAACGTGTCAGCCAAGACCTTTCTGCTGGAGCTGCTCCCGCCTTTCACTAGTCTGCAAGTTGAATACATGACAGGTCTGCTGGAGCGCTGGGTGACCAATGATGAGCGTCGCTCCTTCATCAGCGATGAAGATGCCGATCTTATCCGGCAAATAATTGATATAGAATGTCCCCACTATGCTTTCCACCGCCAGGACTTGCATTATCTGGAGGGCGTGACAGTATACGTGGGAGAGGCATAAAGAGAGGTAATTTCTTGAGGATTCTATCAACTGCGGCCACACTGTTCCTGATCGCATTGTTGGCTGGCGGTTGCGTCCAGGGACCAACTCCCAGTCCTTCTTCGCCCAGCGCCGTTGTAGATCGTACCATCCCAGCCCAGCCATATGCTGGCTGGCAGGCCCGGCCCATTGGTGCCCTGGCCCCGGAAAAAGTGGAGGACCTGCTCGCTGGCCGGGGAGCAGGTTATGCGTTAGCCGCCGAGTTGAACCACTACCCGGGACCCACTCACGTCCTGCAAATGACCAGCGAGCTGGGCCTGACCCCAGAGCAGGAGGGCGTCGTTCAGGACATCTTTGCCGCCATGCAGAAGGAGGCCCAGACCTTGGGCCGAGAGCTGGTAGATCGGGAAGCGGAGCTGGACCAGGCCTTTCGACAGGGTTCGGTCACGAAGCCTTCGCTGAAGGACCTCACAGCAGAAATTGCCCGGGTTGAGGGCCAGTTGCGTAGGGCCCACCTGGCAGCCCACGTGGAACTCAAAGCAATACTCACCCCCGCCCAGGTCAGTCGCTACGACCAACTGCGGGGATATGTGGGGACAGGGCCGGAGAGCGATACCGGACACGGGGCTGGACATGCCACCCATTGAAGGTTGAAGGCCGATGCAGGTAAGGCACAAAGAGGGCAGCGGTGTTCCCAGATCAACTTGCCAGATCAACTTGATTGACAGTGTCGCAGGACGATGGTAAAAGGGCTTCAGACATCAGTTGATAGAGACCTACAAGGGCCATGAGGGGGTATAATCGCAGCAGCAAAGCAAGCTTTAGCATGAGAGTCGTAACGCCGGTGGAGGCACCTGATGGGTGAAAGCACCAGACCTCCCCTGAAAGTGCGATTTGACCGGCGCGTTCGGTTGGAGTTCCGAGGCGACACCATTACCCCGGACGCCGGGTTGCTGGCAGCCAGCCATCTCCATTCTGAACTCCCTGCGTCAGGTGGCAGAGCAGCTTGCCAGTCGGATGGGCATTGCCCGTTAGGATCTACCGCACCCGTTGACGGCGGAGGCTAGCGGTATGGCCTGCTCAATTTGCGGAGTCCCGCATGGCTCCCTGCCAGCCTGTCGCAGGCTTCGGCAAGTCGCACTTTCCCTCAAACTGTTCGCCGTCCCGGCCTTCCTCACCGACCCGCTGAACCGCTTCATATACGTCAACCAAACCTTCGCCAGGGCCATTGGCGACCCCATCCAGGACCGACTGCCATTAAATATGCGGTTTATCGCCGCCGCATTACTCGGACCTTACCGGGACAGATTCCCTCGCGGACGGCAGGAGGTCGCCCAATGCATATCTGCGCTGGTCCGGGATGGCGTAGTTTAGCCGCTTCCGTGAGCTCTCCATCTTCCGGCAAATGCCGGATGCAAGATCTCCCGTGTCTGCCTACAATTCTAGGCAATCTGAATTGGAGGTGAGACCATGGATGCGTTGGAATTCTTCCTGCTCCACCACCAGCGGGTGCACGCCCAGATCGAAACCAACTTCCTGGACGATCTGACCGAGGAGCAAATGCGGCGCCGCCCCTACCAGGGCTCCAACTCCATCGCCTCGCTGGTCTGGCATCTGGCCCGTTGCGAGGACATGATGAGCTTGGTGATCACGGGTCGTCGGCAGGTACTGGGCCAGGGGGACTGGTTATCCCGCTTGAATCTGGCTCGTCGGGACATCGGGACCGGCATGAGCGATGAGGAAGTGGGTGACTTCACCAAACGGGTGGACATCCCTACCCTTGCGGGCTACTACAGAGCGGTCGGCCAGAAGACCAGGGAAGTTGTCACGATCCTGCGTCCCGAAAACCTGGACGAAGTCCCCGACCCCGAGAATCTCCGCAGAGCGCTGCTGGCCGAGGGCGCCATCGGGGAGGACCTGGTCTCGTGGATCGTTGGCGAAAGGGAAGGCAACCCCAAGGGTTGGTCTGGAGTTCATGATGCCCGGGCTCCTGGGAATGGTCCTGTTTTTCACCTCCACCGCCATCTCGCCGGCAGTGGCGCCCTGGGAGACCCAGGCGAGGACGCTGGAGAGGCTCATGTCGTGCCCGGTCACTATGCCATCCATCATCCTGGGCGATGTGCTGGCTTCCTTTGCCTTTGGGATCGCCGCCTCGCTCATATCCCTGATGACCGCCCTTGCCTCGGGAATCAGTATTTCCGACAGTATTTCCGACAGTATTTCCGAGCCGTTTCTCGTGGCTCCCGGGGAAGTCCTGGCGGCCCTTTGTTTCAGCTCCCTGGGGCTTCTGTTCTCAGCGGCGCCAACGATCAATCCCAGCACCACGATGATGCTGTCCCCCATGGTCAAGTTCCCGGTGGTCTTCATTAGCGGCGTCTTTATTCCGCTGGCTGACCTGCCCCAATAGAGCCGGGTTATTGCCTACATATCTCCTTTGACCTACTTCATCTGACCCAAAGCAACAATGGCGGTGACATTTCCCCTTGAAAAAGGTCGGATTATAGCCCAGACAGTTCACCCTGGAATCCTTAAGAAGATTTCCCTTGACGCACACCAGGCCCCTTGCTAAACTCGTGGATGCGCGGGCGGTTAGCTCAGCTGGTTAGAGCACTGCGTTGACATCGCAGAGGTCACTGGTTCGAGTCCAGTACCGCCCACCATACAGTGCGAATGTGTTAACCAAAGCTCCTGGAATTCCGGGGTAAATTCGTAGGCTGTCACTCGCCCCTTTCGATTACGAGGGCCCCCATAGGCCTCCACGCTGAATCGCCGAAGCACCAGTTGCACGAAGGCCTTTAGTTTTTCTCGCTCCATGCTGGCCAGTACCGAGGGCAGGCTGACTTGCACGGCCGCCAGGGCCTCTCCGATCTCCGCACCCAACTCAAATCCGGCACTCATGGCCTCCAGCCTCTTGCCCGCCCGCTCCTTCTTCTCCCGCCATTCCAGAGTCGTCTCTCTGGCGGCGTCAATGTCCAGGACACCGGCGGCGACGGCATCCGACAGCCGCTTCAAACCCCGCTCTGCCTCCAGCAACTCGGCCTTCAAATTGGCAATCCGCTCCGGGTTTCCAGTCAGCTCCTTGGCGGCCTCTCCAAGATAGCCGTTGAGGTCCAACTCTTCACCCAGGAGGTGTGCCAAGAAACACTCTACGGCGGACCGTGCTACGTTTTCGGATATGCACTGACCAGAGCAGGCGGTCTTACCGTACTGGTGGTAGGCCCGGCATTGATAGAAATGCCATTCGACAACCTCTCCTTGCCGTTGCTTGTGATGGCGCTGTCCTACCGTGGCGGCACCGCAGCGGGGACACTTGAGCAGCCCGGAAAACAAGAAAGGGCTCCCGACGGACTTGGGCGGCGCCCAGTGGCGGCGCTTCAGGATCTCCTGAACGCGGTTGAATTGCTCGAAGGAGATGATCTGGAGTTGCGGCACATGACGCTCCTGGGGCTGGTAGGCCTGGAGGTAGCGCGAGCGGAGTTGGCGACCCCAGGTCACCAGACCGGCGTAGACCGGGTTAGTCACGATGCGCTGGATGTCGGACGCCCGGAACAGCTTCGGCGTTCCGTCCCTGGAGCGGTACCGGTAGTCCTGGTCATTGACCCCCAGAGCGACACCCCGCAAGGATATCGTCTCCACTCGGTCGAAGATTAGTTGGACCAGAGGGACGTCCTCCGTTCGCACCCGAGGCTCGGCACCTGGCGCCTTCCTTCGAGTGATGGGGTTGAGTTCAGTCCATGTATAGCCCAGCTCTGGCAGGGTGTAGAGCATCTTCCCTTGACGGGCCTTCTCCACCATGCCGCTCATCTGGGCACGGAGGTTCTGGCGCTTCTGGATCTTGCCAATAAAAAAACCAATGTCGGCCAGGTCGTCGTCCAGGTCCTGGGAGAAATCATAGGTCCGGTCGCGGGTAATAATGACGCAGTCGTTGTCGCGGCACACCTGGCGCATGATACGGCCGTCAATGCCATCCTGGTCCCTGGAAAGACGGGTGAAGTCCTGACAGATGATGGCGCAGACCTTGCCCGCCTCGATGTCTTCCAGTATACCTCTCATTACAGGGCGATTTGTTAACCCCTCTCCGGACTTGATTTCCTGGCGGAGCTCCCACTGCATACCCTGGCGTTCCGCCAGTTCCGAGAGGCGGGCGGCATCAGCTCTAGAATAGTTATCTCTTTGCCGTTCCGTGCTGGCCCGATCATAGATGATGGCGATGCGCTGAATCGGCTCTGCTTCTCTAGTGCTCATAACTACCCTCTAGGTTATCTGCCTGGTCCATCTGGAGTGTATCATCCCGTGGCCAGGATGGCTCCAAGGATGCGGCCGACGGGCAGTACGTGCACATTCCGCCCGGGCGCCCCCGAATTGCCAATGTGTCTATTACTTGCTTGACTTCACCGGCCCATCTAATGACTCCCTGGTAGGCGTTGCCGAGTCTATCCCATACCTCCGGTTGCTGGAGTGCTAACCCTAAAGCTTTTTGATACCATGCCTGGGCTCCCTCGAGATCCCGTCCAATGTATATTGGACGCACGATTTTGGGGTCCTTGCGTAACCGCCCTATAAACACGTTAGTCTCCTTTGAGGGAGTCTCAAATTCCATAAGTCTCAGATCCTTGAGCTTGCACTCCAGGGCTTCGGTTAACGCAGATTCAAGGTTTTTGGCAGCTTGGGTAGGTGTGAGGCCTATCTTCAAATATTCATCTCCCGGCAAAGACTCCTTGACCTGCGATTCCAAACGTTCTCTTAGACGAAGTAGGGCATCCCAACTCTTGGTCCACCGAATTATCAGTGTTTTCAGTTTGGGCTCATGAGCCTGCAATGCTTGAAAGAGCATATACCCAAGGTGCGCCTGGCTGAGATCCCCTGTAGTTCCATCAGTCCCTTTCACCTGAGGCATTCCTGGGAGTATATCGTGGTCCAAAGCCCAGCGAACCGCTCGGTCTTGGGCAATTGCCAGGCAAACCTTTGCTTCGGCATGGCCGGGCTCGATTGGGTCATAACTGAGCACTTTCCAAACCTCCTGGGCAAGCAACATGAGAACTCTGTAGTGCTGGCGCAAGAACTCGGTGTCTACCTGATGGGTCACTGCCTCCCAGTGTTTTTGCTCTCTGATTTGGGCCCCTCGACTAACCACCCCTTTAACCGTGCGCCAATCAAGCCCTAATTGACGACCGATATTCCTATAGTTTTGGTTGGCTCTGTGTAGCTGGATAATTTTTTCCTCAATTTCAGGCGTAACTTTGATCGTTGGCATTCCGATTCTCCTCCGAGTATCTGATAGATGGGATTGTAGTCGGCAGATACTGCAAAATCAAGTGTACTGCTGTTTTTAATGTATGATTGACGCTTTTCGAGGCATCCAGCATTCTATGAATGTAGATACTTTAATCAGATTGGAGGTGCCAATGCCGTCCTTGGATCGACGTAAAGTCCAAGTGGCCGGAAAGTCCTTGTCAGTTACCTTGCCTGCTGGTTGGTGCAGATACATGAGGCTGAAGCCCGGCGACGAAGTAGAAATCATAGCGAATGGTGATCTGGTGATCCATCGTCCTAGCGCTGGCGAACTGTCCGCTGCAGATCGAGTAGATGGGCGGCGCCCGACTATTCAATAGTAGCGACCAGGTCAGGCCCCGCCATCAGGTCGGCCACAGCCTGGCCCTCCTGCTGCTGGAGTCTGCCCTGGGACTGGTGCGGCAGCGGGGCAATGCGGCCGCACAGACC
>Ga0214472_10007243_pt1 | contig 11623 bp, 8 predicted proteins | sample RVTome_6_FD_207662 | JGI IMG/M metagenome (GOLD analysis project Ga0214472, IMG submission 207662) | Soil microbial communities from uranium-contaminated site in the Upper Colorado River Basin, Wyoming, United States - RVT140D175 | ecosystem: Environmental > Terrestrial > Soil > Contaminated >...
TTCTTGCTCACCGCTAGGCCGAGTCGGCCATGCGGCAAACCGTTGTCACGTACGAGCACGGTGAAGAAGCGGTCACTGGAGCGGCGCGGGGCCGCGAACACGTGCTCGAACTCCTTGCCCTTCAACAGCCGCTGGTGGCGTGCGAATCCGCGCCCGACGCCAGCGCCCGAGGTCAAGCTGAGAGGCGTGCCCGGCCCTTGGCTCGGCGTGCCTTGATAACGCGGCGACCGCCTTTGGTTGCCATGCGGGCACGGAAACCGTGGCGGCGTTTACGCTTGATTCTGCTGGGCTGGAATGTTCTTTTCATCACGCCACTCCGCGGCGTCTTGATTTGAAGGACTTTGGTCGAACCCGGGTCTGCGGGATCAACGGCTCCGAGGCGAGGGCGCGGATGCTACCCGCGTGCAGAACACAGTGTCAATGAGCGCACCGGCCGCAGCCGCCGCGCGCGCGGCGGCTGCCAAGCCTATCTTGCCGACATCGCGTGGCGCGGCGCACGCAGCATGCGGCCAGCCGGGCACTCGATCGATGCCGGCGTGTGCCGCCACCGATCACCACGCTCGCGCCCGTGCACTCGCTTCGTTGGACCGGGCCCGCTTCAGGTATACACTCGATCGACGTTTCGAAATCCGAGCTGTGAACAACGGGGTCGACGAGCGCGGTGGGGCAAAGTATCTGGAAAAAGTGCCTCGAGCGACTCGAAGGCGAGCTCACGGCGCAGCAGTTCAACACCTGGATTCGTCCGCTGCAGGCGGTCGAGGAGCAGGGGACATTGCGCTTGCTCGCGCCCAATCAATTCGTTCGTGACTGGGTCAACGAGCACCTCGGCACGCACCTGGACGACGTGTTCAAGCGGGTCAGCGGTCACGACGGCGCGCTCACCGTGCAGGTCGGCAGCGCGCACGGCGAACCCGCGGGCGAGCCGTCTGCGCTCCCTGCGCCAGGCAACGGACGAGCGGGATCCACCATCGGCCTGCGCAGTACCTTCACGTTCGAGAACTTCGTCGAGGGCAAGTCCAACCAGATTGCCAAGGCCGCTGCGGTACAGGTGGCGCAGAATCCAGGCACCGCCTACAACCCGCTGTTCATCTACGGGGGTGTGGGTCTGGGCAAGACTCACCTCATGCACGCCGCGGGCAATGCCATCGCCCGGCACAAGCCGGGCGCGACCATCGTCTACCTGCACTCGGAACGCTTCGTGGGCGACATGGTGCGTGCACTGCAGCGCAACACCATCAACGAGTTCAAGGGTTATTACCGCTCCGTGGATGCGTTGCTCATCGACGACATCCAGTTCTTCGCGGGCAAGGAACGCTCGCAAGAGGAGTTCTTCCATACCTTCAACGCGTTGCTCGAAGAACAGCAGCAGATCATCATGACCTGTGATCGCTATCCGAAAGAAGTCGATGGACTCGAGGAGCGTCTCAAATCCCGCTTCGGCTGGGGCCTGACGGTCTCCATCGAGCCGCCTGAACTGGAGACACGGGTGGCGATCCTGATGAACAAGGCACAGGCGATGAAGTGCCCGATTTCGAACGAAGTGGCGTTTTTCATCGCCCAGCGCGTCCGCTCCAACGTGCGCGAACTCGAAGGCGCACTGCGCCGGGTCGCCGCGAATGCGCAGTTCACGAGCCGCAGCGTCACGCTGGAACTGGCCAAGGAGTCGTTGAAGGATCTGATCGCGCTACAGGCCAAGCTGGTCACGATAGAGAACATCCAGAAGACCGTCGCCGAGTACTACAAGCTGCGCGTGGCCGATCTCGTCTCGAAGCGCCGCACACGGTCGATCGCGCGCCCGCGCCAGATCGCCATGGCGCTCGCGAAAGAACTGACCAACCACAGCCTGCCCGAGATTGGCGATGCGTTTGGCGGCCGGGACCACACCACCGTGCTGCACGCGTGCCGAAAAGTGACGGAGCTGCGCACCGACAATGCCGCCATCAGTGACGAGTACGGGGTGTTGCTCCGAACCCTGAGCAGTTGATGGTGACAAGCTGTGCACAATTGCGCGCGCGCTGGCCGAACACAAGGCATGCAGATCTCGTCAACCGCGTCCACACCGCGTACAAGGGTACTTGTACACAGACAAGATGAATATACAACTATCTGATATTTATTAAATTATGACACTTGTCCACAAGCCGGTCGTGGGCTAGTAACAACAACTGAAGTTCTAAATATCATGAAATTTGAAGTAGCTCGTGACGTCATCCTCGAGCCATTACTCGCGGTTCAGGGGGTCGTCGAACGGCGCCAGACGCTGCCGATCCTCGCCAACGTCCTGCTCGGGGTCGGTGACGGCGTACTGCGCCTGACCGCCACCGACATGGAAATCGAACTGGTGGCGGAGTCCGAGCTACAGACGCCGGACGCAGGCGAGACCACCGTGCCGGCGCGCAAGCTGGTGGATATCTGCCGCACGCTGGCCAAGGATGCAAAACTGAGTGTCAGCCTTGACGGTCAGAAGGTGTTGCTGCGCTCGGGCCGCAGCCGGTTCACGCTGAGCACGCTTCCCGCCAGTGAGTTCCCGGCCACGGATGCGCCTGCGAACGAGTTCGAGGTCGCGGTCGCGCAAACCGATCTGAAGCGCTTGATCGACCTGACGCAGTTCGCGATGGCGCAGCAGGACGTTCGCTATTATCTGAACGGCTTGCTGCTCGAGATCGCGAGTTCGCATCTGCGCGCGGTCGCCACCGATGGTCACCGCCTGGCGGCCGCCGAGATCGCCCTGGACACCGGCGTGGGCGATGAACCCAGGCAGATCATCGTGCCGCGCAAGGGGGTGCTCGAGATGCAGCGGCTGCTCGCGAGCGGTGAATCGCAGGTCGTGTTCACGATCGGCTCGAATGCGCTGCGTGTGGTGGTCGGCGGCACACGCTTGACGAGCAAGCTGATCGATGGCCGGTTTCCCGATTACGAGCGGGTCATTCCGCGCCTCGAGGACTGCGACAAGCAGGTCGTGGTTGACCGCGACCAGCTGGTCGGATGCCTGACCGCGGCCTCGGTGCTCTCGAACGATAAGTACCGGACCGTGAGGCTGAGCCTGGACGCCAACGTGCTGCGCGTGGTCGCGAACAATCCGGAGCAGGAGGAAGCCGAGGTCGAGCTCGAGGTCGACTATGCCGGCGCGGCGATGGATATCGGGTTCAACGTCGGCTACATGATCCAGGCACTGAATGCGTTACCCAGCGAGCAGGTACGGCTGTGCCTGAAGGATTCCGGCAGCAGTTGCCTGATGCTGGCCGAGGGCCGCGAGGACTGCCGTTACGTCGTCATGCCGATGCGTCTGTGAGCGCTGGCGACACCGCTGCAATCGCGTCCGGTGGGGGACGGCGCGGCGGCTGATCCCGCGGCGAAACGCGGCCGGGCGGCGGTTCGCGGCGTCGAATGCCGGTCTGCCCGAGCTGAAAGCCGCATGCACCTACGCAAGCTGATCGCGCGCAATGTTCGCATCCTGGCGGATGTCGAGCTGTCGCTGGACGCTGACCTGGTGGTGCTTAGTGGCGCCAACGGCAGCGGCAAGACGAGCTTGCTGGAGGCGATACATCTGCTCGGTACGGCACGTTCCTTCCGCGCACGCACGGTACAGGACGTGGTCGCCCGCGGTAGCGAGGCGCTGCTGGTGCGCGGGGAATTCAGTGACGCGCGCACCGGTGCCAGCAGTGCGGGGGTCGAGAAGCGGCGCCGCGGCGGTACCGCATTGCGCCTGTGCGGGGCCGAGGTGCGCGCCGCCTCCGAACTCGCCCGCCACCTGCCGCTGGTCACGATCACGCCGGACAGCCAGCGCTTGCTGAGCGATGGCGCGGAGGCGCGCCGGCGCTTGCTCGACTGGTTGTTGTTTCACGTGGAACCCGGGTATCACGCTGCGTATTCGCGGTATCGGCGCGTGCTCCTGCAGCGCAACGCGGCATTACGCCGCGGCACTGCTGCCGCCGCGGAGCGCGAAGCCTGGAGTTCGGAAGTGGCCGCCGCTGCCCGCGTGCTCGAAGGCTTGCGCCGCGAAGCGCTTGGGCGCTCACTGCCGCACCTCGAGGCGGCGGTGGGCAGCCTGTCGGCGCTGCCGGTGGTCCTGAGGTACGAACCGGGCTGGGACACCGACGGGGATCTGGGCGCCGCACTGCTGCGCGAATGGGATCGCGACACGGCGCGCGGGTTCACCACGCTGGGCCCGCATCGCGCCGATCTGCGCGTCACGCTGCACGGCCGTCCAGCGCAGTACGTACTGTCCCGTGGCGAGGGCAAGGTCTTGATGGCAGCGCTGCTCGCAGGTTGTGCCCGGGTGCTTGCCGAGCGCGTGTCGCGGCGACCGCTGTTACTGGTCGATGAACTCGCCTCGGAACTCGATGCCGACAACCGGCGTGGCTTCTCCCGGGTACTGCGGGAACTCGGCATGCAGACCTTCGTCACGACCGTCAGCGAGCAGCTCGTGGACACGGCGGGATGGGCGCGCGTGGCGGTGTTCAGGATGCACCGGGGCAGGGTCGTTCAGATGCTAGAATAGGACGTTTTTCGCAGCAGGATGACCCGGTGAGCACAGGCTCTTACGACTCGACCAATATTCGCGTCCTCAAGGGATTGGACGCGGTTCGCAAGCGCCCCGGAATGTACATCGGGGACACTGATGACGGCACCGGCCTGCACCACATGGTGTTCGAGGTGGTCGACAACTCCGTCGATGAGGCCCTGGCCGGCCACTGCAGTGAGATCGAGGTCACGGTCCACGCCGAGGAGACGGTGACCGTCAGCGACAACGGCCGCGGCATTCCTGTGGACATGCACAAGGGAGAGGGTCGCTCGGCGGCGGAAGTCATCATGACGATCCTGCATGCGGGCGGTAAGTTCGACGACAATTCGTACAAGGTGTCCGGCGGACTGCACGGCGTGGGCGTGTCGGTGGTCAACGCGCTGTCCGAGTCGCTGTTGCTCACCATCGATCGCGACGGCAGGTGCTATCGCCAGGAGTATCGCCATGGCGTGCCGCTGGCGCCGCTGCAGGAGATCGGGGCGTCGTCGCGCACCGGCACCACCATCACCTTCAAGCCGTCGGCCGAGACCTTCACCAACATCGAGTTCCACTACGACATCCTCGCCAAGCGTTTGCGCGAGCTCTCCTTCCTCAATTCCGGGGTGCGCATCCGCCTGGTCGACGAACGAACCGGAAAAGCAGATATTTTTCAATATGATGGGGGCATCCGCGCGTTCGTGGAGCACCTCAACAAGAACAAGACCCCACTGCACGACACGGTGCTGCACTTCAGCGTGGAGCGCGGCCCGATGACGATCGAGGTCGCGATGCAGTGGAACGACTCCTACCAGGAGAGCATCTTCTGCTTCACCAACAACATCCCGCAGCGTGACGGCGGCACCCATCTGGCGGGATTCAGGGCGGCGCTGACGCGCAGCCTGAACCAGTACATGGACAGCAACGGCATCTCGCAGAAGGCCAAGGTCGAGCCGACCGGCGACGACGTGCGCGAGGGCCTGATGGCGGTGCTCTCGGTGAAGGTGCCGGACCCCAAGTTCTCCTCGCAAACCAAGGACAAGCTGGTCTCCTCGGAGGTGAAGCCGGCGGTGGAAAGCGGGGTGGTGGAACGGCTTGGCGAGTTCCTGCTCGAGCACCCCGCCGAGGCGCGCATCATCACCGCCAAGATCGTCGAGGCGGCGCGCGCCCGCGAGGCCGCCAGGCGCGCGCGCGAGATGACCCGCCGCAAGACCGCCCTGGACGTCGCCGGGCTGCCCGGAAAGCTGGCCGATTGCCAGGAAAAGGATCCGGCGCGCTCCGAGCTGTTCCTGGTCGAGGGTGATTCGGCCGGTGGCTCCGCAAAACAGGGACGGGACCGTCGCTTCCAGGCGATCCTGCCGTTGAAGGGCAAGATCCTGAATGTGGAAAAGGCGCGTTTCGACAAGATGCTCGCCTCGGTGGAGGTTGGCACGCTGATCACCGCGCTCGGTTGCGGTATCGGGCGTGACGAGTACAACCCGGACAAGCTGCGCTACCACCGCATCATCATCATGACCGACGCGGATGTGGACGGATCGCATATCCGCACGCTGCTGCTGACCTTTCTCTACCGGCAGATGCCGGAGCTGATCGAGCGCGGTCATGTGTACATCGGGCAGCCGCCGCTGTACAAGCTCAAGCGCGGCAAGCAGGAGCGTTACGTCAAGGACGACGGCGAGCTCGATGCGATTTTGATGGAGATCGCACTGAGCGGCGCGAGCCTGCGCATCGGCGCGGCCGAGACACTGGAAGGGCCGGCGCTGGAGAGCGTCGCGCTCGACTACCTCACGCTGCAAGGCATCATCAAGCGCCTGGGCCGGCGCATTCCGCTCGAGTTCCTCTCGGTGATGCGCCGGCTGCCGTTGCTGGACCAGCAAGCCCTGGCTGAGCCGGATCGGCTCGAGGCCTGGGCCGAGGCGTTCAAGACGGGCCTGCGCGAGAGCGGATCGGGCGTGACCTGGGTGGACGCGGATCTGGAGCGGCACGGGCCGGGCATGTTCGAGGTCCACCTGCGCGCCGTGGTGCACGGCGTCGAACTCGACCGCAGCTTCGGTGCCGAGTTCTTCCGGTCGATGGAGTATCGTCGCATCGTGCAGCTCAGCGAGAGCACCGATGGCGAGCTCGCCATTGGCAGCGAGGTGCGGCGCGGCGACCGCACCAGCCCGGTGACGACACTGGCTGAAGCGATGGGGTGGTTGCTGCAGGAAGCCAAACGCGGCTTGAGCATCCAGCGCTACAAGGGTCTGGGCGAGATGAACCCGGACCAGTTGTGGGAGACGACGATGAACCCGGAATCCCGCCGCATGTTGCAGGTCCGGATCGAGGATGCGGTGGCGGCCGATGAGCTGTTCACGACGTTGATGGGCGACCAGGTCGAGCCGCGGCGTGATTTCATCCAGAGCAACGCGCTGTCGGTGGCCAACCTGGACGCGTGAGGCCGGTTGCCGGGTACGGGAACCCGCGCAGGTCACCGGCCGAGGCCGGCGCGGCAAGCCACCCAGAGGTGGACCTGCGCCGCGCCGGCCGCGATCAGGGACCGGCTGAAGGCTTGTGCGGTCGCGCCCGACGTCATGACGTCGTCCACGACGGCGACACGCAGCCCGCTGACGCTGCCGGGTTTCACGTGGAACACGGTGCGCACGTTGCGCCAGCGTGCCTCCCAGTCCGCCAGCGTGGACTGCGGCACCCCCTCGTGCCGGCGCTCGATGCCTCGGGTGAGCAGGCGGATACGCCGCGCGCGGGCGACCAGTCTGGCCAGTTCCAGGCTCTGGTCGAAGCCGCGACCCCGCCGCCGCGCGCGCGACAGCGGGACCGGCACCAGCGCATCCGGATCGGCTTCTGCGCGTACCGCGTCGAGCAGCAGCGCCGCGAGCGCGGCACCGGCCGCGAGGTCGCCGCGGAACTTGAACGCGTGCACCAAGTGTATGCTGGCGCCCGCGTAGAGCAGCGCCGCCACGGTCCGCGCGTACGGTGGCGGATGCACCAGACAGCGGCCGCACACGTCACCGCTGGTGTCGGGACGTGCGCAGACCGCACAACATGACGGCGGCGCGAGCGGGAGATCGCCTGCGCAGCCGTCGCACAGATTGGCTTTTCGTGCCGGGGCACCGCAGCACAGGCAGATCGGCAAGAACAGATGCTCAATAATAGACCACATGTTCATATGCCCTCCGTGCCGCGTCGTGCAGCATCCTTGCCTGATCGTGCGCTGCCCGCGAGCGCGGGATGCGACCTGCGGATGCGCCGGTGTCGGATGTGACGCCTGCATTCGTGAGCCATGAGCGCGCTCACATCATGGCCCATGCGCGCCGGCTGCGCCGCCACCTTGTTCGACATGCGCGCCGCCACGATGACGCGGCCCGGGTGCCGCGAGAGATCGCCGACCGCCTGCTCGAGCACCTCGGTCCGGTCCGGCTCGTGCCCGGCGCCGTGCTCGATCTGGGTGCCGCCACCGGCGATCTGCGCCGTTGCCTGCTCCGGCGTTACCCGCACAGCCGCGTGATCTCGCTCGACCCCGGCCTGGAACGGCTGCGCCAGGGCCTGGGGCCCGCCTGGCGGCGCCTGCTCGTCGCGCCCGCGTTTGCCTGCGCCGAGGACCACGCCCTGCCGCTGCGCGCCGCGAGTGTCGACATGGTGTGCTGCAATCTTGCCCTGACCTGGTCAGCCGACCTGCCCGGTGCACTGAGCGAATGCCGGCGGGTGCTGCGCGCCGGCGGTTTGATCATGCTCTCGACCCTGGGGCCGGACACGCTCAAGGAGCTGCGCACGGCGTGGACGCAGGTCGACGGCTGGGTGCACACCGGCACCTTTCCCGACATGCACGACATCGGGGATGCGCTGCTCGCCGCACGCTTCGCCGACGTGGTCGTCGATGCCGAGTCACTGCAGGTCGAGTTCGATGATCTCGACCACCTCTTGCACGAGACGCGCAGCGCGGGCCCGGGCAACCTCAGCGTGGGCCGCAACGCCGGCCTGACGACGCCCGCCCGCCTGCGGCGCCTGCGGGCGGCCTACGCTTCGACGGGCGCCGGGGCTGGCTGCCGTGCGACCGTCGAAGCGGTCTACGCGCATGCATGGGCACCCGACCCGGCCGGACTGGCGGTTGCCGCGCCAACACGCCGAGCCTGAAACGCAGTCTGGCCGCGACGCGAGAATCCACTTCGAAAGCCGGTCCAAGACCTTGTTTCCGTTTGCGGGCATGGACGCGACTGGGGTAGCATCTGCGCCCTTTCAGCAGGGAGGTACGGGCGCTCGGCCCGGAGCCACTTCGATGGTCTCGACGGTCGTGGACTCTGCCGGGCACTGGCGCTACGTGTTACGTCCGAACCGCTCGGCGAGCTGGTCTCAGATCAAGATCTTCTTCGCGCTCATTGCCAGCGTGAGTGTCGCCATCGCACTGGTCTTCACCGCACTGGGCTTCTGGCCCGTGTTACCGTTCGCGGGCGCCGAATTGATCGTGCTGTGGTGTTGTCTTTGCCAGAATACGTCGGCCGCGGATACCACCGAGGTGATCGACATCGATGCACACACGGTCGCGGTCGCGCGGGGTCGGCGCATGCCGCAGCGGCGCTGGTGCTTCGAGCGTTGCTGGGCGCGGATCCGACTCGAGCCGGCTCCGGCGCGGCTGCACCCGAGCCGCTTGCTGATCGGTTCACACGGACGCAGCGTGCACCTTGGCAGCTTCCTCACCGAGGCCGAGCGCCGCGCGTTGGCGCGTGATCTGCGCAGCACACTGACATCCGCTCGAGCCGGCGATCCCTTTACTCGAATCCAATGACAAGAGCCACGACCATGATCATGTCCTCCTTCTCGACTCGCGTCACCGCGGTCGCCGCGCTGAGCCTCGTGCCAATGAGCGTGCTCGCGGCGCTGTCCGATCTGAACATGCCGCGCGGTGTGACGCCAATCGCGCACGAGGCCTATTACCTGCACATGCTCATCTTGTGGATCTGCGTCGCGATTGCGGTCGTGGTATTCGGCGCGATGTTCTACTCGATCCTGATGCACCGCCGTTCGCGCGGCGCCGAGGCGGCCAGCTTCCATCATTCGACCAAGGCCGAGATACTGTGGACCGTGGTGCCGTGCGTGATCCTGCTGGGAATGGCGGTACCCGCGACCAAGGGGCTGGTCGCGATCGAGGATGCCAGCGAAGCCGACATGACGATCAAGGTCACCGGCTATCAGTGGAAGTGGCACTACGAGTACCTTGATGGCGGTGTCTCGTTCTACAGCAACCTGTCCAACGACAGCCGCAACGCGATCTACTCCGGGAATGTGCGCGATACTCCCAACTATCTGATCGATGTCGATAATCCGGTCGTGATCCCGGTCGACAAGAAGGTGCGCATCCTGCTCACCTCCAGTGACGTGATCCACTCCTGGTGGGTGCCGGAATTCGGCATCAAGAAGGACGCGATCCCCGGCTTCATCAACGAGATGTGGGTTCGCGCCGATACCGTCGGCACCTACCGCGGCCAGTGCGCCGAGCTGTGCGGCAGGGATCACGGCTTCATGCCCATCGTCGTCAAGGTCAAGCCGCAGGCCGAGTTCGATGCCTGGATGGAAAGCAACCAGCAAGCCAGCGCCGCCCCAGCGCCTGCGCGCTGACGCTCGCGCGTCCGCCGCCTACCAATTTCGCATCTCAAGGACTGCTTCGATGAGCACCGCATCCACTCCTCACGCGCACGACGAGAACCACGACCACGGTCCGGCACCGGGACTGCTGCGCTGGGTCTACACGACCAATCACAAGGACATCGGCACGCTGTACCTGCTGCTCGCGCTGGTGATGTTCTTCTTCGGTGGTGCGATGGCGATGGTCATTCGGGCCGAACTCTTCCAGCCGGGACTGCAGGTCGTCGACCCGCATTTCTTCAATCAGATGACGACGGTGCATGCGCTGGTGATGATCTTCGGCGCCGTGATGCCCGCATTCGTCGGCTTCGCGAACTGGCTGGTGCCGATGATGGTCGGTGCGCCGGACATGGCCTTGCCGCGCATGAACAACTGGTCGTTCTGGATCCTGCCCTTTGCCTTCGCGATGTTGCTTACAGGCTTCTTCCTGCCCGGCGGCGCGCCCGCGGGCGGTTGGACGATGTACCCGCCGCTGGTGATGCAAACGGGTGATTCCTTCCCGTTCCTGATCTTCGCCGTGCACCTGATGGGTATCTCGTCCGTGATGGGCGCGATCAACATCATCGTCACCATCTACAACATGCGCGCCCCGGGCATGAGCTTGTTGAAGATGCCGCTGTTCGTATGGACATGGTTCATCACCGCGTTCCTGCTCGTCGCGGTAATGCCGGTACTCGCCGGTGCCGTGACGATGCTGTTGACCGACAAGTTCTTTGCGACCTCCTTCTTCAACGCCGCTGGCGGCGGCGACCCGGTCATGTTCCAGCACATCTTCTGGTTCTTCGGACACCCCGAGGTCTACATCATGATCCTCCCGGCGTTCGGCATCGTGTCGCAGATCATCCCGACCTTCGCGCGCAAGCCGCTGTTCGGCTATGAATCGATGGTGTATGCGACCGCGTCGATCGCGTTCCTGTCCTTCATCGTCTGGGCGCACCACATGTTCACGGTCGGCATGCCGCTGGCGGGCGAGCTGTTCTTCATGTACAGCACCATGCTCATCGCGGTGCCCACGGGCGTGAAGGTGTTCAACTGGGTCGCCACGATGTGGCGGGGATCGATGACCTTCGAGACTCCGATGTTGTTCGCCATCGCCTTCGTGATCCTGTTCACCATCGGCGGTTTCTCCGGGCTGATGCTGGCGATCGTCCCGGCCGACTTCCAGTACCACGACACCTACTTCGTCGTCGCGCACTTCCATTACGTGCTGGTGACCGGCGCCATCTTCGGCTTGATGGCCGGTGCGTACTACTGGCTGCCGAAGTTCACCGGGCACCTGTACGATGAGCGGCTGGGCAAGTGGCACTTCTGGCTGTCCACGATCACCGTGAACGTGCTGTTCTTCCCGCAGCACTTTCTGGGACTTGCCGGCATGCCGCGGCGCATCCCGGACTACGCCGTGCAGTTCGCGGACTGGAACATGGTCTCGAGCATCGGCGGCTTCGCGTTCGGCTTCTCGCAACTGCTGTTCGCGTACATCGTCATCAA
>Ga0214472_10007244_pt1 | contig 11622 bp, 5 predicted proteins | sample RVTome_6_FD_207662 | JGI IMG/M metagenome (GOLD analysis project Ga0214472, IMG submission 207662) | Soil microbial communities from uranium-contaminated site in the Upper Colorado River Basin, Wyoming, United States - RVT140D175 | ecosystem: Environmental > Terrestrial > Soil > Contaminated >...
CTTCTACACGCTCTATGGACATCTCGGGCGCGAGGTCATCGGGAGGCTCCGGCCCGGCTCCAGGCTCGAGCTAGGCGATAGAATAGGGGTCACCGGCGACTGGAAAGTGAACGGTGGCTGGCCCCCGCACCCGCACTTCCAGATCATCACCGACCTGCTCGATCGCGACGGTGAGTTCCCGGGTGTGGCACGCTCGGATCAGCGGGTGCTCTGGAAGAGTCTCTCGCCGGATCCCAACCTCATCGCGCGCTTCCCCGAAGAACGTCTAACTATCCCACATCTGACGTCCGCCCAAATCACCACCAGTCGCAGAGCCCACATCGGTCCGTCACTCAGCATCTCGTACCACCGGCCCCTCACGATCGTTCGCGGCTGGAAGCAGTATCTCTACGATGACGACGGGCTCCGCTACCTCGACGCGGTGAACAACGTGCCTCACGTCGGGCACTCTCATCCCGCGGTGGTCCGGGCGGTGCGTGAGCAGATGGCGGTTCTCAACACCAACACCCGCTATCTGCACGAGCGCCTAGTCGAGTACGCGGAACGCCTCACCGCAACGCTCCCCGAGCCATTGCAGGTCTGCTACTTCACCAACTCGGGGAGTGAAGCAAACGAACTCGCCATCCGGTTGGCGCGGGTGGCCACCGGCAGGCGCGGAATGGTCGTGGTCGACGTCGGATACCATGGGAACACGACCACGCTGATCGATGTGAGTCCCTACAAACACGATGGCCCAGGTGGCTCAGGTCCTCCACCCTGGGTTCGGAAGGTCCCGATGCCGGATCCGTATAGGGGCCTCTGGAGAGGGGACGACCCGGATGCGGGAACGAAATACGGCGCCGCCGTGGCGGAGGCGATCGGCGCCCTCGAAAGGAATGGGGAACTCGTCGCGGCGTTCCTCTCGGAATCGATACTGAGCTGCGGAGGTCAGGTTGTCTGCCCGGACGGATTCCTGAGGGAAGCGTATGCGCGGACCCGTGCCGCGGGTGGCGTTTGCATTGCCGATGAGGTGCAAGCCGGCCTAGGTCGGGTCGGAAGTCACATGTGGGCATTCGAGACGCAAGGGGTAATCCCCGACATCGTCACCATGGGCAAGCCGATCGGGAACGGTCACCCTCTCGGCGCGGTGGTCACCACCCGGGAGATCGCCGATGCCTTTGCCAACGGGATGGAGTATTTCAACACATTCGGTGGCAATACCGTGTCCTGCGCCGCCGGCTTGGCGGTACTCGACGTGATGGAGCGCGAGTGCCTACAGGAGAATGCCAGGATCGTCGGGGACCTCCTTCTCGACGGCCTCCGGCAGTTGGTCCACAAGTACCCTGTTGCCGGTGATGCCCGCGGCATAGGCCTTTTCGTGGGACTGGAACTGGTGGTGGGAGCAGGTAACGACGGCCCAATCCCAGCTCCCGATCAGGCGACGTATGTGGCAAACCGAATGCGCGACCGTGGTATTCTGGTGAGCACTGACGGCCCCGACAGGAATGTGATCAAGATCAAGCCACCGCTCTGCTTCTCACACGCGAATGCGGACCACCTCATCGAGGCGCTCGACCAGATTCTCCAGGAAGATTACCTTCGACATCCATCGCTCTGACTCGCATCTCGGGAGAACTCATGCGACGTGTCCTTGCCGTTCTGCTTGGTACCATGGTGGCCTTCGCGATTGAAGCGTCGCCGGCCCAACAACTCGGGGAGCTGTCGTTTCCAACCTCGGGGTCGGCGGCCGCCCAACCGCATTTCAAACTCGGGATGCTCTACCTCCACAGTTTCGAATACGCGTCGGCGGCTAGTGCCTTCAAGGAAGCCCAAAGGGTCGACCCCGGGTTTGCCATGGCGTACTGGGGCGAGGCGATGACCTATACGCACCCCGTCTGGAACCAGCAGAATGTCGCTGCGGCGAGGGCCGCTCTCGAGCGCCTGGCGAAGACGCCTGGGGAGAGACAGGCCAGGGCACCTACGGAACGAGAGAAGGGCTATCTAGGGACGTTGGAAGTTTTGTACGGCGAGGGTACCAAGGCATGGCGTGACACCGCGTACGCGAAGTCCATGGCCGACCTCGCTGCACGATTCCCAGAGGATGATGAGGCCCAGCTCTTCCATGCTCTCGCCCTCCTCGGCCTCAGCCAAGGGGTGCGCGACGTCCCTACCTACATGAAGGCTGGGGCAATCGCTTTGCCTGTATTCAGCCGGCATCCGGACCACCCTGGGGCCGCCCACTACGTGATTCATTCCTTCGACGACCCAACGCATGCGCCACTGGGACTGGCGGCCGCCAGGGCCTATCGTAAGTCGTCACCGGATGCAGGCCACTCCCAGCACATGACCTCCCACATCTTCCTCGCACTCGGCATGTGGGAGGACGTCGTCAGCGTCAACGAAACCGCCGTGGCCGTCGTCAAGCATGCTGCTGCGGAACATGGCGCTACCCCATCCGGGTGCGGACACTACCCCGAATGGTTGCAGTACGGCTACCTGCAGCAGGGTCGGCTGAGTGAGGCAGCACGGGTGCTCGAGGGGTGCTGGAACCGCCCTGGAACCGAAGGCAATGGGGATGACGTCGAGGGCATGGCGGGCATGCGCGCAGCCTACATCGTTGATAGCAGACAGTGGACCGGAAAGTATTTGGAGGAGCCGGAAGCGCGTCTGCCTCGGACCATCATCCATCTGGCCTACGGCACAGGGTACGCTGCAGCTAGACGTGGGGATCTCGGCACCGCAAAGGAGGCACTCGGGCGGATGGAGCCATTGGTGGCCCGGATCCCTGAGCAGGTTCAACCCTACAGCCGAATCCTCGTACTCGAAATCGAGGGGATGATTCAGGCAGCCGAACGAAATGGCGACGCGGCTATCGCCTCGGTGAGGGAGGCGGCAGAGATCGATGATGGGCTTCCGATCCCGTTCGGACCTCCCTGGACCATCAAACCTCCCCACGAACTTCTTGGCGAGATCCTCGCGGCACAGGATAAGCACGCCGAGGCTTACCAAGAATTCGTCGCGGCCCTGGCGCGAACGCCACGGCGTCCGCTGGCTGTCCTTGGGTTGGCCAGGAGCGCGGAGGCGCTGGGGCACACCGCAGACGCCGCGTCGGCCTACGCCCTCCTCCAGGAACTCTGGAGCAAAGCGGACCCCGAGGCAAAGGAGGGCATCCGCTGAAAGAGGGGGCTTGGGATCGCTCCCAAGATCACTCCGTCAGCGCGGCGATCACCTGCCCCGCCAACACCTGCAGCTCCGCCCGATCGGCGACTGGGATCTTCCGATTGGCTGTGAGGATGGCCCGGTTCACGTCGGCAATCGCCTCGGTGATCTGCTCTGGACGCATCGGCCGATCGCCGGTGGCCAGTCGCTCCAATAGGTGCTCCAGGGCGAACTTCGTGACGGCCCTGGTCCACTCGTTGGGCGCGAATCTCGCGGCTTGAGCGAGGTCGTCATAGACCATAGGACTGTTCCTGGGACGCGCCACTTGGCTTCGAACAGCCACGACGGTGGCATGTCTTGGCAGGCCGAGTTGTTGGAACCCTCCTCCGGTGTAGACACTGGGATGACGGGACGGGTCGAAGCTCCATCCCAGGAACATCCAGCTCGCCCAGTTCTGGTTGACGTTCTCAACCGTTTGCGTTGGATCCGTCCGAGACTTCCGAGCGGCATTCCCAACGTCCCACCAGACATCGTGGACGTCTGGGCTCAGGGCCTGGGTTCCGTATCGCAGCATGTGTTGTGCGACGAGGGTCGAGGTCCATCGTCGGACTTCGAAACATTCCACAAACCTCACCCGATTGGGCTCTTCGAAGGTGCAGAGCGCACCCGGATTGGCGGACACGCGATCGGCACTTCGGAGGGCGAGCACTGCGCGACGCAAATTCTCATTCGTCGGTGCGAAGCGATACCCCGCGATCGCCGCTTCCGCCATCCGTCCGGAATACTGGAGAATCGCCTCGGGCAGTGGTGCGTCCGGCATCCAGTCGAGATTCGACCCTTCATCCGACCAGATCGGAAGCGGCACGGCGATGCGCATCTCTCGCGTATCGATGGCGAGGAGGTCGGCCGTGGAGAGCTCCTCGGGCCAAGCATCACGCCCGAACAGGGACACTGCGAACTCCACGTCACCGGCGAGCGGCTCGCCGCCCGGCTGAAAGATTCGGGTCTCTTCGGCTACCGGTGGCACGCCCAGGGTTCTGATATAGGCCACAATATTTTGGCTGGTCGACGAATCGACGTGGCCCAGGGCCCTGCGGATGATTGTCGTATCGGAGAAGTTGAAGAGCGCCAGATCGAATCCATCGCCGGCGGCGTGGCAGGAGGCGCATTCGGCGGTGAATGCCTCGTGCCCCGCGGAGGCGTCGGCCCGCGGGATGTCGGGTGCTGATACACTGTTTTGGCCCTCACACCCTAGGAACGCCACCACTCCCAGTATCGCTAACACCTTGTAATGCATAGAATTACCCTCGGATCGAGGCATTGGACGGGACACCGATTCTCGTTAGGTCTGTAGCCGTAGGACGTGTGATGAGGATCGATTGTTAGCTGGGGCTCCGATCGCGGCCTGTGGCGCCTCCGCCACGATGCAGACACCTTCAGCCACTGGAGTAAAGACACCGAGGCACCTCGTACACCCCTACAGGAGCGGTTCTTGAAGAAATCCATTCTTGCTCTTGCGTTAGTGATTGCCGTCGTAGCGAGCATCGCCGTCATCAGGACACTTCGGGTCCCCCAACCTCGAGGGGCGGCTGTGGCCGCGACTTCGATTCCTATCGATGGAGCCAGGGCCGCGGAACACCTTGCTGGGGCCGTCAGGTTCGCGACCGTCTCCTTCGCCTCGGGCGCGCCGATCGACACTGCACAATTCCTCGGGCTGCATCAGTACTTCGGCGAGACCTACCCGTTGGTTCACTCGACGCTCCATCGTGAAACCGTGGCCGACCTGAGTCTGCTGTATACCTGGACCGGGAAAGACCCCTCGTTGCCACCTTTGGTCTTGATGGGCCACATGGATGTGGTCCCTGTCCCCGAGGAGTCGGCCGATCGGTGGACTCACGATCCCTTCGGCGGGGAGATTGCTGAGGGGTATGTCTGGGGACGAGGAGCGCTCGATGACAAGATGACCGTCATCGCCCTCTTCGAAGCAGTAGAGGCACTCATCCGGGACGGGTTCCAACCGAAGCGGACCGTATACCTGACGTTCGGTCACGATGAAGAGGTCGGCGGTCTCTACGGAGCCAAGCCGATCGTGGATCTACTGGCCTCCCGCGGAGTCGCACCCGTCTTCGTCCTGGACGAGGGTGGGATGATAACCGAGAGTATCGCGGGATTGGACTTGCCCGCGGCAATCATCGGTGTGGCGGAGAAGGGGTATCTCAGCCTGGAACTCGTCGCCGAGGCGGCTGGGGGACACTCGTCGATGCCACCGGGTGAGAGTGCCGTCGGAGTACTGAGCCGAGCGATCGCCAAGGTGGAGGGTAGCCCATTCCCCATGCATCTCGACGGACCCTCCCGCGGGATGCTGGAGGCCGTGGCGCCCTATGTACCGTTCGGACGCCGGCTGGCACTGGCCAATTTCTGGCTTACCGGTCCCCTGGTGAAACGGGGGATGGCAATGGACCCGCTTGGTGCCGCACTCCTCCGCACGACCACGGCCCCCACACTGCTCCAGGCAGGGGTCAAGGATAACGTCCTCCCTCCGAGGGCCTCCGGAGTGGTGAACTTCCGAATTCGCCCCGGGGAGACAACCGAAACGGTCACGGAACGAGTCCGTAGGATCATCAATGACGAGCGGGTAACGGTGAGTGTGTATCAGGGGATGGCCATGGAACCTACACCGGTCTCGGATGCCACTGGACCAGAGTTCGCAATGCTCGCCGAGACGGTTCGCCAGGCTGTGGGCCCGGCCGACCTGCCCGTGATTCCTTACCTGGTGATGGGCGGCACCGATGCCAAGTATTGGGCGCCGTTGAGCGACAACGTCTACCGTTTCATGGCCGTCACCCTGAGAGGGAACGACTTGACACGTTTTCATGGGGTCGACGAGCGGGTTGGAATCGAGGATTTTGCAGGTGGGGTCCAGTTCTTTGCTCAGTTGATTCGGAACTCCGATGGGCTCGCTGAGGCGGGGTCTCACCAAAGTCCCGAAGGAGGTAGTACTATTGAGTGAATCTGCACCCCCAGCAGCCATGAACTCAGAGACTTCCGCAACTTGTCGTCGTTGTGAAGCCGCGCTTCCCGAGGGGGCGGTGTATTGCCCGGCCTGCGGGGTCGGCGTGGTGGCCGCGCATACCGGGGAATACGATGTCTATGACGTCGACCGGTTCTTCAATTACGCACTCGACATGCTCTGCATCGCGGGGATCGACGGCTACTTCAAGCGGGTCAATCCCGCGTTCGAGAAGACCCTCGGTTGGACGGCCGAGGAACTCCTGGCCAAGCCCTTCGTGGAGTTGATCCACCCGGAGGATCGGTCGGAGACGGTGGCCGAGATTGGGAGCCTTGCCGGCGGAGCACCAACGCTCTCCTTCGAGAACCGCTTTCGTTGTAAGGACGGGACCTACCTCGATTTCCAGTGGACCTCGCACCCTGAACCCGGCACCGGGCTGCTCTACGCCGTCGCACGTGACGTCACCCGTTGGAAGCGGGGCCAGGACCGGGTCGACCTGTTGACGGGTCTCGCCTCACGCAGGCTGTTCGACGAGGCATTCGTCCGAGAGTGGAGCCGTGCCTACCGGCTGAAGGTCGGGTTCGGGCTGATCGTCTTCGACATGGATGGATTCCAGAATTTCAACGAACGGTATGGGTTCGATGCGGGAGACCGGGTGCTCGCCAAGATGGGGGCAATTCTCTGCGATCATTCACGTCGCGCGGGTGACTTGGCGGCGCGGATAGGTGGTCAGTCGTTTGGATTCCTGCTGCACGGTGGCTTCACGCAGTCCGCCGCAGAGGCCATGGCGGAGGTGATCCGCAAGGAGATGGCCGCCCTCGGCATCAAGCACGAAGGGTTGCCTGGGAAGAGGCTGACCATCCGGGCGGGGGCCCTCGGAGTGGTGCCTTCCGACGAGTCGTCGACGTCGAGGGCGCTGGCCGCCGTCAAGGCCGCGGTGAAGAAGGCCAAGGAAAAGGGTGGGAACTGCGTCATTTCCGCCGCGGAGTTCCTGAGCACCGGCTAGGCCAGATTCTCACTGGGGATGCGAAAGGGGCGGGCCGTTTGGCCCGCCCCTTTTGCTCGTGGTTGTATGGACCCGATCAGTTAGTCACTCTGATCTGCAACCCCTTGGCGATATCCTTGCCACCGTTCGCCGTGAAATCCGTAACCCCATCGGTGTAGACGATCGAGTTACCGCAAGTGCCGCCAGTAGCCTTGGAGTTGTACCAGAGTTGGACGGTCCGGTTGGAGGCCGCCTCAACGACCAGCTCGAAGATGACTTTGTTGTTGTTCGGTCTGGCGACCATCTGGGCCAGATTCGGGATCATGGTGAAGACTGCTGGTGCCGCAGTCCCGTTGTCACCAGGCAATGTGAGGCCACTGCCCCCCACCGAACTGGCAATGAGGTTGCTCGGTGTGAGACCAAGCGCCGTCGTGGCGACTCGATACACCTTGAGCGTGGCCGGATAGGTCTCAACGCTGCTGGACTGCCCAGTCACCGAGGCGTAGAGAGTGATGCTTCGGATTCTGGCGGCCAACTCGGGCTGCATCGAGAAGTACGCCGTGTAGGTGCCTGCAGCAGCATTGTAGTTCCCCACACTCGCCTTCTTGGATTGGCCCGACGGATCACAGGCAAGCATGATACCGCCGGTCGCCGTCACCGCCGCAAAGCTCGCCGACGGGCCTGAGGTGTTCCCCAGATATGCCGACAGACCATTACCGCCGCCATCGCCCAGTGTCCAGGTTGCAGTGTAATCAGTCCCAGACACCGACCCCCCGTTGTTCAGGTCACCGGTGCGCATCCAAACGACCGTCGCTCCCGTCACGAGATTCCCGAACGTATCGGTGACCTTGACCGTTGGAGTTGGGGTCACGGGCACGAACGGGGTCAAGCCCGTCCCATAGTCACCGCCCACCGGTGGTGGAGCCACTGCGATTCCCGTAGCGGATCCCGGCGTCAGGGTGACCGTTGCCGTAGCATCGGCCAACCCCGGGGCCGTGAATGTCACTGTGTGGCCGCCGACCAACCCGCCAATCTCGAGATCATCGAAGACGGCGTTACCCGAAGCGTTCGTCGTGACCCCTGTGCACCCGGCACCCGAGAAGCAGGCCAGGCCCGTCGCGGCCGCGGTTACCGGGACCCCGCTCACCGGGTTGGTGAAGTTGTCCTTCACGGTCGCCGTCAGGGTCGGAATCAAACCGCCTGCCGCCGCGGAAGTCGAGGTGGGTGACACGGTAAGCACCGCCGCAGCGCCGGCACTGATGGTCACCGTGGTCTTCGCAGGGGTCAATGAACCCGACGTAAAGGTGAGGTCGTGATTCCCCACGGTGGTCCCTAGGCTGAGATCGCTGAACGTGACGTTACCAGAGCCGTCTGTCGTTCCGCTGGAACAACTCGATCCACCCGAGTAACAGGCCAGCCCCGTCGCGGCGACATTGACCGTGGCTCCGGAGACAGGGTTCGTGAAGGCATCCTTGACAGTGGCGGTGATAGCCGCGATCTGTGCACCGGCTGCAGCCGACGTCGACGTGGGAGAGACGCTCAGCACCGCGGCTGAACCTGCGCTGATGGTCACGGTGGTCTTCGCAGGGGTCAATGAACCAGAGGTGAATGTCAGGTCGTGATCTCCTGTCGTAACACCAAGGCTCAGGTCGCCGAACACCACCTGACCCGAGGAGTTCGTCGTCCCACTGGTGCAGCCCGAACCAGCGAAACAGCTCAGTCCAGTAGCCGCGACGTTCACCGTAGCACCAGAGACCGGATTGGTGGAGGCATCGGTCACAGTCGCGGTCACGGAGGGAATGAGCTTCCCGGCCTGGGCCGCCGCGGTCGAGGGCGAGACGTTGAGGTTCGCGGCCGCGCCGGCACTCAACGTCACCGTCACATCCTGACTCGTCAGCGATCCCGACGCGAATGTCACCGTATGGGGAGCAACCAGGCCGCTGAGGCTCAGGTCGTCGAACACCGCTTGCCCCGCACCATTAGTCGTTGCCGTCCCACAGGTTGTGCTCGCTGAGTAACAGCCGAGCCCTGTCCCACCCGCAGTCACGCTGACCCCCGCGACTGGGTTCGTGGATGCATCCACGACGGTGGCCGTGAGCGTCGGGATGAGACCCCCACTCGATGCCGCTGCCGAGGTGGGCGACATCGTGAATGAGGCGGCGGCTCCAGCACCACTGACCGTAACATCAGCAGTCGCGGAGGTGAGAGCGCCTGTCGCAAAGGTGATCGTATATGAGGTACCGACCACACCAGCCAACGCGAGGTTGGTGAACGTAGCCACGCCGTTTGCATCGGTGGTGATGCTCGTCGTGCCGCTCAATGTCCCACCCGCCGACACGGTTGCAGTCACCGGGAGCCCCGGATTCGGGCCGACGGGGTTCCCACCGGCATCCCGCACCTGAATCACGGGTTGGGCATTCATGGCCGCACCGGCCACCGCCGAGACAAGGCCTGGAGCAGTGGTGACCGTGAGCTGAGCCGGGTCACCGGCAATCGTCGCAACAAGGTAGTTGACGCTCACAGTTGATGGATAGAGCGCACAGAGGTCGACATTGGGGTCGTCCGGGTCGCTGATGATGACACACGCCGCCGGATCCACCGTTGCCGGATCGACCGTGGCCCTCAGGTTCCGGAAACCGACGACTGTCCCGAAGTTGAGACAGTCAACGATGGCAGTACCGGTGCCATCGGTCGCGACCGTGAACGATTCGAGCCCAGTGCAGAACTTGGTGTCGCTGGGATCTGCATCATATGGGGAGGTGATCGGGTTGGCGAGCGAGAATGTGACGCTCGCACCGACGATCGGCACACCGAGATCGGTCTTCAGGGTTACGGTCGCCCAGGTATCGCTGCTATCGGAATCATTGGCCATCCCCACGATCGCGCCTGGGGGCGGCGCAACAGGCAACAACGCCGGGGCTCCTGGAGCCAGGGCCGGCGGGGCGAACTCCTCGGCGGAGCCACCGACGCCGCCAAACCTCATACCGGGATCGATTCCACCGAAGTCACTGAACTCTTCTGCCGATCCACCCACACCCCCAAAGGACAGTTCCGTACGACCGAACTGGGCTTGCACGGCCGCGGGCATTATAGCGTTCAGAACCTTATTGGCCACTCGCCCAAGCACGGTTCGGTTCGAGAAACCCAGCGCAGAAGTCGGCGCGTCGCCGCAGGCAGTCTGAGCCTGCAGGAGAACTTCGGGCGGATAGTCCTCGAAGATCGGTTTTGGCAGGAGTTTGAACTCGGTCGTCAGGTCTGGGTTCGTGTGGAGGCTCCCCAGGAGCAACCGAGCGAGGAGGCTCGTCGGGTTCTGTGCCACCTGGTCGTTGAAGCACACGATGACCAGCGGTTTGAGTGGCTCGTTCTCGAAGCTGGTAATGGGAGCCGTGAGAACCCGAACATACGTCGGGTACTCGTCGAACTCGTTCTGCAGACTTGAAAGCCCCGGAGGGTTTGCCTGGATCGAGACATAAGTCAGCTGGGCGAAGATGGTGGGGGGGAAGTAGACGAACGCCGTCGTGTCGTCCGGGGTCTCACAGAAGGTCCCAGGGTTGTTGCCGGGAATCTCACACACCCCGCCAGGTGTGTTGACGTAAACGCCGAGCCTGAGGATGACCCCGTCCTTCAGCTCCGTAATGTCGGTCTCCGCGGTTCCGTCGCCATCGCAATCGATGAATGCGGCCCCACCCTGATTCGCATACTGCGCGTACTTGAGTTCGATGAAGCTGATGAGTTTGTCGGTTGCGTCCCGCGCTCCCACGGTGTCATCGGCGGCGAGCTTGTCCTTGATGGTGTTGAACTTGCCAAGTCCGGATGACTCGTTCGGGATGAGTCCCGCGGCATATAGACAGGTGAGATCGGCTTCGATTTGGGCCGCGAGATCCACGTCGCCGATATGCGTCGGGTACGGGACACCGACATCCGGCGGTCGAACATTCTCGGGATCTGTGTTCGGACTGATGGCATCGCCCTGACATCCGGCGAGGACGAGAACTGCCAACGCTAACCCTGAGAGGATCCCGCGCGACATAAATTCTTGCTCCGGAAGATTTCCAGTGGCGTGCCGGCGGACTGCCGCCTCACACCACATCCCCAAGGCCCGATGGACGGGAGGAGGAACTGTCCAAGACGGATATGTATTGATTTTATGCGGTAAGTCAAGTGTAGCGGTTACAGCACAACGAGTTACGATCCAGGCGGCAGCCGGTGAAGATACCCCTATGGCCCGCCCACGAGCTGCCGATACTTCGGGTCTGAGGCAATGTCCCGGAACCACCAGCCGGGCTCCTGGGCGTACGCTGCTCGCATCCGCTCATTCGCGGCAAAATAGACTTTGAGCATGTCCACGGCCTTGTCGGTATCGCCCAGCAGCCTGTAAACGAACGCCCCAAAGAGGTTGAGATCCCGGGTGGGGCTGATCTCCGCATCCCCCTTCGATCGCTCCACGAGGGCAGCGGCGCTGTCGGTCAGCCCGGCACGGGCCAACACC
>Ga0214472_10007245_pt1 | contig 11622 bp, 11 predicted proteins | sample RVTome_6_FD_207662 | JGI IMG/M metagenome (GOLD analysis project Ga0214472, IMG submission 207662) | Soil microbial communities from uranium-contaminated site in the Upper Colorado River Basin, Wyoming, United States - RVT140D175 | ecosystem: Environmental > Terrestrial > Soil > Contaminated >...
AAACCCGATTGCTGGGCAACTCGAAAATCAGAATCCTGCGCACCACCCTGAGCCATCTCGGTCTGGCTTTTCAGCTCGCGAAACTGCGATGGCTGGGACAGCCCTTGCCAGAGCCGGGGGTGTCTGCCGTCAAGCTGCAAACCTCCTATGCCGACAGCCACGATGGAAAGTAAGGCGCCGCGACACTGGGCGATCGTCGGTGGCGGGATGCTCGGCCTGACCCTGGCCCTTCGATTGAGACAGGCGGGGCAGGAGGTCACGGTGCTGGAAGCGGCCTCCTCCATGGGTGGTCTGGCGTCCGCGTGGCAGGTCGGCGATGTGATCTGGGACCGCTACTACCATGTGATCATGCTCTCCGATGCCAGATTGCGGGCACTGCTTGCCGAGTTGGGGCTGGAAGATGAAATCGCCTGGAACGTGACCCGCACCAATTTCTACACCGGCATTTCGATGCACCCTCTGAACAACAGCATCGACTATATCCGGCTGCCGGTTCTGGGGCTGATTGACAAGGCGCGCCTGGCCGCGACGATCATCTACGGTTCGCGCATCGAGAACGGCCGGCGTCTGGAGAAACTCTCTGCCGAGACCTGGCTGACCCGCCTGTCCGGAAAGAAGACCTACCGGAATCTCTGGCGGCCTCTCCTGCGCTCGAAGCTCGGAAGCAATTACGCCAAGGCGTCGGCGGCCTATATCTGGTCGGTCATTCGCCGCTTTTACGCGGCCCGGCGCGGCGGGCTGAAAACCGAGATGTTCGGGTACGTTCCCGGTGGTTACCGGCGCGTGATCGAGACCTTGGTGGAGTCGCTGAGATCCGGTGGCGTGATACTGGAAGCCGGGGCGCCCGTATCGTCTGTGAGACTAGCGGAAGGCGGCTTCGAGGTGACGGCAGGCGGCCAGACCAGAACTTTCGACCGGGTGGTCAATACCTGTGCCTCCCCCATCGCTTCACAGGTCTGCAAAGGCCTGAACGAGGTGGAGAGGCAGCAGCACGAGGCCATCGTCTATCAGGGTATCGTCTGTGCATCCTTGCTGTTGGACCGGCCGCTGGGTGGGGCTTATCTCACCTACATCACCGATGAAACCATCCCCTTTACGACCGTCATCGAGATGTCGACTCTGATCGAGCGCTCGCAGATCGGTGGCCGGCATCTGGTCTATCTGCCGAAGTATCTGCCGCTGGACGATCCGCTTCTGAGCGCTACGGACGAAGAAATCGAAGCTGACTTCACGGCTGCCCTGATCCGCATGTTCCCGACCTTGTCGCATGATGATATCAGGGCTTTCAGGATAACCAGAACGCGTCATGTTCTGGCGGTCTCGACCCTGAACTACAGCGATAATCTGCCGCCGATGGCGACCGCGGTGCCGGGCCTTTATATCGTCAACTCGGCCCAGATCGTGAACGGATCTCTCAGCGTGGATGAAAGCGTCAATCTCGCCAATGAAGCCGCGGCCTTTCTGATCGAGCGGGAAGCGGGGCAGGGCGTGTGACGATGGATCTCACTTCACAGAGGCCGGGCAAACCCGGAGCCACCCTGTCGCTCGATCTCGACAATCTCTGGTGCTACCAACGCAGTTTCGGCGTGGAGACCTGGCAGGATTATTCTTCGTTTCTGGAACTGGCAGTGCCGCGGATCCTCGATCTTCTGGATCAGCTCGATCTCCGGGTGACCTTTTTCATCATCGGGCGCGATGCGTCCCAGACCCTCCATCAGCCCTTACTCGCCGAGATCGTCAGACGCGGTCATGAAGCCGGCAATCATTCCTACGATCACGAACTCACGCTGCATCGCTGGCCGCGGGACCGCATCAGGGACGAAATCCTGCGTGCCGAGGCGGCCATTGAAGAGGCGACAGGGCAGAAACCCCGCGGGTTCCGGGGGCCGGCTTTCGGATTGTCGTCTCCTTTGCTCGAGGTGCTTGCCGAGCTGGGCTATGACTACGATGCTTCGAGCTGTCCCAACAGCCTGGGACTGGCGGCCAGACTTTATCACCGCAGGCACGCGGCGAAGCTGGGCACGCAGGCGAATGTCATGGACAGTCTCTATGGAAGTCTCAAGGATTGCGGACAGCCGCTCAAACCCTTTTGCTGGACACTGAGCAAGGGCGCCATGATCGAAATACCGGTGACGACCTTGCCACTGCTGAGGTTGCCGTTTCATGGCACCTACCTGAATTACCTTGCCGGTTTTTCGCCTGCGGTGGCGCGTGTGTATTTCAAGACTGCGCTCGGTCTTTGCCGCCTTCGCGGGGTCTCGCCGTCGTTTCTGCTGCACGCAACGGACTTTCTGGGACGGGACGATGTCAGCGGGCTGGAATACCTGCCGGGCATGCAACGATCAGGTGCGGAAAAAATCGCCTTCATGACCTCAGTTCTCGAAACCTATCGCCAGACTTTTCACGTACAGCCGATCGGCGCTTTCGTTGATGGGATCTGGCAGCCTGATTCTTTATCTCAACTTATTCCGGCCGTCGGGGCATGATCGAGTCATTGTCCGAAGAAGCAGGACAGGAAGCCAGAGGCCCCGCAGCCTGGGTCTCTCGCCTCGCAAGAGGCGAAAGACCCGTTGCGGGCATCGCATTTCTTCTGCTGGTCGTGTTTTATCTGGCCACGGCCGCAGGAAATCTCAGCGAGACCGACGACGTTTATGCCTTCGCCTATCGCGCGGAACACTTCTCCGTTGATTATCTGTCCGATCCCCGGCTGATGCTCTATCACATCTTCATGCGGTTGCTGTTTCTCGGTTCAAGCGCCCTGGGGCTCAACGTTTCCGCATTGACGCTCATGCGATGCGTGTCGGCCTTTTGTGCTGCCGCGTCCCTTATCCTGTTGCTGCGGGTGGTTGTGGCGGACCTGAAGCTATCGGCCACGACTGGCGTGCTGTCGGCGGTGATCCTGGGAAGCTGCTATGGCTTCTGGCGATATGCGGCGGAAGCCGAGGTCTATATTCCCGCGATTCTGCTGATACTTCTGGTCTTTCACGGCCTGTCCCGAGGGTTTGAGACGCTCGGTGAAGCGGGCCGGGCGGCAAGGCTCCCGGTCTTTGCCGGATGGGGTGTTTTGTCCGGGCTGACGGTGCTGTTTTATCAGCCCGGTGTCATTCCGCTGTTTTTTGCCTTTCCGCTGTTGCTGCTCTATCGGAATCGGATTCTTCATCTGGGTTTCTATCTGACCGCGGGTGGGACGGTCGTGATTGCGGGATATCTGCTCGGATTTCTGGCTTTCTGGCCCGAACCCTTGAGCCTTTCCGCCTTCAGCGGCTTTCTTTCGCAGCGTGCAGAGGAGTTTATCGTTCCGCCGTTTACGCTGAAGACGGTGATCGTCTCGATGATCCGCTCGGCCTTCGCGCTCGGACACGACTTTGTTTCGGTGAACTGGGTCTTTGCATTCGATCCGTTGGTCGAGCTTATCCGGAAGTCTTTTTCCAGCAACGTCATTACCGAGGAAGTTTTCCTCGCCCGGCGCGCCGGTGTGTTGGTCTATCTGCCAATTCTCACACTGGCTCTGCTGCTTGCGGCATCGCTTCGCATTCTGCAGACCCTCCGGTTTCCGCCGCTGAGCCTGCTTCGCGAGCGCCGCTTCCTGGTCATTCTGGTCTGGACCGCGATCAACGGGGCTATTATCGGACGTCTCAATCCGGCGGGACTTGAGGCCTGGATCATGGTCTTTCCGCCGCTGGTCATGATCTTCGCGGTCTGCGTCGTCGAGCCCTGTTTCAAAAAAGGCCATGGACGCCTGCTTGCCGCCTTCGCCGGCGTTCTCTTTCTGCACAATGCGATCGGCGGCATGGCTCTGGTGTTCGATCCGGCGAATGAATACGACCGGGTGAAAGGCAGCTGGGTAATCGCCAATGCAACGCCCGAGGATCTGGTCATCGTCAACGGCAATGCAGGACTGGTCGAAACCCTGCGCTACCTGTCGGCTGCCAGGGTGGTCATGATCGGCTCCTTTCAGGGGGGAAGGGTGGCGGAGAGCTTGCTCAACGGCGATCCAGGCGAACTGCTGATCCGTACCAGCGGGCGTGATTTCAAGGGTTATATGCTGCGCGATCTTATTGCACGGACCTGGCGGATGGGGGGGCGTCTGATATTCTTTGAGCGGTTTTTTGCACCGCCTGGCCGGATCAGCCCGGAGGTCTGGCCGGCATCCGGCGCCGTGTCCGAGCTGCAAGAAAAGCTCGTGCGCGTCTATGACGCGCCCGAAGTCGGTGCGACCTATGTGCTGGCAGGTCCCGTTCTGGAAGGGCCTCTTCCGGAAAAGCCGGTCGAATGACGTCCGCAAAGAATCTCCGCCTGCTGATGACCGGCCTCGTTGTCGGCGGTCTTGCTGCCTGGCTGGTGTTGCGCAACACCGACCTGCGGGCCGTCTGGGTTATTCTGGAAAACAGCGTCGACTATTCGCTGGCGGGCTTTGCGCTTCTGACTTACGGCCTGTTCTTCGTCGGCAAGGCCCTGCGTTGGGGATATCTTCTGAAGCCGATCGTCGCGGTTCCGCCGCTGCGGCTTACGGCCTACGTTCTGATCGGATATGCCGGCAATGTGGTGTTGCCGTTTCAGGCGGGGGAAGTCGCCCGCGGTTATCTGCTGTCAAAGCATCATCAGGTCAAGGTGGCGGCGGCCTTGTCCGGCATTGCGCTGGAAAAGTTGCTGGATTTTTTCGCCCTGCTCGTACTGCTGTGCTGGGCGCTCTGGAACTTGGAGATTTCCTCGCCGCTGATTGAAGCTGTGGCGCTCTCGCTTGCAGGAATGTTGTCGCTGCTCGCTGTGCTGTTGCTGGCGGTGTTGGTCAGGCCGGCGGCGACCGGCGCGATAATCGACCGCGCAATGGCATTTTGTCCGGCGGGACTTGCGCACAAACTGGGACCGCTGATTCACGATGCGATTGCGGGCCTGTCCGCGCTGCGGCAGGGCGCGTTGATCTCGAAACTTCTGCTCACCAGTCTGGTGACCTGGGGTATCATGCTGGTAACGCTGTGTCTGGCGATAAAAGCGGTTCAGCTCGATGTTCCGCTTGCCGTCGCAATTGTGGTTCTGGTGCTGGCAGCCGTGGGGCTTGCCCTGCCGACGAGTCCGGGGTTTGTCGGGACCCTTCAGGCGGCGTTCGTTCTGGGCATGGTGCCCTTTGGGGTGAGCCAGGAAGCCGCCGTTGCCGCCTCGCTGTTGTATCAGTTTCTCACCACGATTCCGCCTCTGGCCGTTGGTGTGGTCTGTCTCTCCCGGTTATAAAAATTTCAGAGTCCGATCCGGGGACTGCGGGCCAGCCAGTTCATCTGTATCCGAACTGTCCTGGCAGGAACAAAACGATGTCCGGGATCAGGGTTATAAGCATGAGCGCCGCCAGCAGGGCGCAAAAGAACGGCACTATTTCGCGGATCATGTCGCGCAGGGCAATACCGGTTGTCGCGTTGATGACGAACAGCAGAATGCCGTAGGGCGGCGTGATCAGCCCGATCATGGTGTTTACCACCACCACGACGCCGAAGTGCACCAGATCTATCCCCAGTGCGCGACAGGCCGGGATGAACAGCGGCACGATCACCAGCAGGATGGTGGCGGCATCCAGAATGCAGCCCAGACCCAGCAGCAGCAGATTGACCATAAGCAGGAAAGCGATCGGTGACAGCTCGATCGATCTCAGGACCTCGGCGACGGCGCTTGGAATGTTCTCGCTGGCGACGATGAAGTTGAAGATCAGCGCAGCGCCGATGACAAGGCCGACCGCAGACGAAGAGCGCGCGCTGTTAGAAAGAATGCCGTAGAGCGAACGCAGGGACAGCGAGCGATAGAAGACCGCCGCCAGGATGAGGGCATAGGCGGCGGCGACCGCCGCAGCCTCGGTCGGCGTGGTCGCGCCGCCATAGATACCGAACAGCAGGATCACCGGCATCATCAGCGCAGGAAAAGCCTGCAGCGTGAGTTTCGGCATGGCGCGCAGGGGCGGCGGGGTCTCGACCGCAAAACCCTTGCGGGCCGCGAGGATAGCTATGATCGCCATCAGCGCGCCGCCCATCAGAAGGCCCGGCAGGATTCCACCCAGAAAGAGATAGCCGATCGAAGTGTCGGACACGAGCGCGTACATGACCATGGGGATCGAGGGCGGAATGATCGGTCCGATGGTGGCGGAGGCAGCGGTGATTGCGGCCGCAAAACCGGGTGTATAGCGGCCTTCCCGGGTCATCATCTGGATGATGATCTTGCCGATCCCGGCGGCGTCCGCGATGGCGGAGCCGGACATGCCGGAGAAGATGAGGCTGGCCACCACGTTGACATGACCCAGGCCACCTCGGAAGCGTCCGACCAGTGCGATGCAAAAACCCAGGAGACGGTCGCTGATGGTGCCGGCGTTCATGATGTTGGCGGCGACAATGAACAGCGGCACGGCCAGCAGGATGAAACTGGTGTAGAGGCCCTGGAGAATCTGTTCCGAGGCGAGGCCGAGATCCTGTCCGGTAATCGCCAGATAGACGATGGCCGCAACAATCATCGAAATTGCGATCGGCGCGCCGATGGCGGACAGACCAAAGAGAGTCGCGAGGCAAATCAGGAAGCCCGGACTCATGACGCCTTATCCGGATCCGAAGGTGCGGAGGGGACTTGATCGAAATTCCTGCCGCTGAGCGCGAGGAAAGTGCGGATGATATAGCGTCCGATGATCGCAACCGCGAAGATCAGATAGACGGAGAAAACGTGATCGAAGCGGATGCCCAGAAGAGACGTCTTCTCGATCTTCATGAAGGCGATGAAGTCGGCTGTCGCCGGAAGCGCCGCGCTGAAGGCTGCGACGATTGCAAGGGCGGACAAGAGTGCGAAGAACCGGCGCAGCCTTGGCCCGGCGCTGGTGTAGAGAATATCGAATTTGACGTGATCCTTGTCCTCAAGCAGAAAGGCCGCCCCCCAGAAGACAGTCCATAGCCAGGTCAGCAGACAGGCCTCGAGCGTCCAGCCGAGCGGCTGGTTGATCACATAGCGGCTGAAAATCTGCAGGACGAAGGAAAGAAACATGGCGGTGAGAAGACCCACCGCCACGTTATCCGCGCGTGCCCGCAGCCAGCGAAGGGCTGCTTTCATGCGTCTGTCGATCCGTTACTTGACGGCGTTGACGCGCTCGAGCAGCCCTTGGGGCCAGTCTTTCGAGAAATCGGACTCAAGATACATCTTCTGCGCCCGCTCGCGGAACGCCGCAACATCCGGCGTGTAGACCTGCAGGCCTTCGCCCTTGAAGAAATCGACCAGTTGCGCTTCGTTGGCGAGGATGTTTCCGGTGATTTCCGCCGTTGCCTTTTTGGCCGAGTCCATGACGGTTTTCTGCTGATCGGCCGAGAGCTTGTCCCAGGTCTTCTTGCTGAAGGCCAGGAAGTTCATGTCCGCCAGATGTCCGGTGAGGACAATCTGTTTGGTGACTTCGTAGAACTTCTTGTCCTTGTCCGTCGGCAGGGGATTGTCCTGACCGTCGATGGCACCGGTCTGCAGGCCGGTGTAGACTTCGGTGAAGGCCATCGGTGTCGGACTGGCGCCGAGCGCCTTGCCGAGGAACTGCCAGGCATCGGTGCCGGGCATCCGCAGTTTCACACCGTCCAAATCGGCCGGGGTCATGATTTTCCTGTCGATGCGCAGGTTGAGCTGGCGGGTTCCGTAGTACATCACCGACAGCAGCTTCACGCCGAGTTTGTCCTCGACCAGCTTATACATCTCATCGCCGACGTCGCTTTCGAATACCTTGCGCTGATGTTCGGCGTCGCGCAGCAGATAACCGGCGGTGAAGATCGACCACTCGGGGATCAGCTTGGCCAGTTCCTGCGCCGAGGTGATGGACATTTCCAGATTGCCGCGGGCAATCGCGACAAGCTCGGTGCCCTGCTTGAACAGCGTGTCGTTATAGTGCGGCTCGTAGGTGGCAAAGCCACTGACGCCTTCGGCGAAAACGCTGGCAAGGCCTTGCGAGCGGAAATCGGTTTCCGTTGCCGGCGTCGACATCCGGAGCTGGATCTTGTCAGCGCCATAGGCGGAGATGGCGGCGGACGTCGAGACCAGAGTCACGGCGGCAAGCGCGATGGATTTCATCAGCTTCATTTTTGGTCCTCCCTGAAAAATTCTTTCTCAGAGCCTGCGTTGTTGCGGCCTGGAAATCCAACAAATTAAGTGGACTTGACGAAACCTGCCATGATGCATCACTACTTGCAACGCAAAATGCGCAGAGTAACATGTCAGTTCAAAGGGAGACGTATTGTGAGCGGATCAAAGGCACGGTTTGGAATGTCGGTCGCCCTGACGACGCCGTTTCAGTCGTCGGGTCAGTCATCGGACGAGGTTGTCGATGCGCGCCTTCTGGCCCATGCGCAGGCTTTGCTGGCGGGCGGCTGTGACAGCGTTACGCTGTTCGGGACCACGGGCGAGGGCGCCTCGATCGGGCAGGCCGAGCGCGGGCGACTGCTGAATCTCTTTGAAGATGCCGGCATAACCGGTGACCGTCTGGTGGTGGGTATTGCCGCGACGGCGGCGGGTGATGCGGTCGCACAGATCCGGGCCGCGCAGGCCTCGGGGAGCACGCGGGTGCTTCTGCCACCGCCGTACTATTTCAAGCAGCCTTTCGAAGAAGGTGTTGAAAACTGGTACAGATCGGTCATCGAGCAGCTCGAGGGCAGTTCTATCGGGATTATTCTCTACAATATCCCCTCGCAGACGGCCGTTCCACTGAGCGTCGAACTGATCAGCCGTCTGCGCAAGGCCTTTGGTGATACCATCATCGGTGTGAAGGATTCTTCGGGGGACTGGGATAATACCCGGGCTCTGCTGGCGGAACACGGCGACTTTGCGGTTCTGGTGGGCGACGAACGCCATCTGGCGGCGGCGGTCCGCAAGGGCGCGCAGGGCTCGATCGGCGGGATGGCCAATCTCGATCCTGTGTCGGTTCGCAGGATGGCGATCGACGGCGAGGACTCTCCTTACATCGTCGAACTCATTGAATTAATGCTGAAATACCCGCTGATCCCGGCGATCAAGGGCGTTCTTGCCCACCAGAGCGGCGAGCCGGGCTGGAACGCTGTCCGGGCACCGCTGGTGACGCTGGGCGCCGGGGATCTGCAGCGGCTGACGCGGGAATTCGATGATTTGACTGGACAAAAGGCCGCGTGACGCGGCGTTGTGCCTTCCGGACACCAGCAAACAGGATGCAGCAATGGCTTTGGTGAAAATGCGCGAGCAGGCCTACGAATCCTTCAAGCAGCATCTTCTGGCAAGCCATGTCCGGCCGGGGCAGTTCGTGTCGCAGCGCGAACTGGTGGAACTGACCGGAATGACCCTGGCGGCGATTCGGGAACTGGTGCCCAGGCTCGAGGCCGAAGGGCTGATCACCACCGTGCCGCAGCGCGGCATGCAGATCGCCGCGATTGATTTCAATCTTGTGCGCGATGCTTATCAGTTCCGGATTATCATTGAAAAAGAAGCGGTTGCCCATTGCACCCGGTCCGCCATCGACGCCGAACTCGAGGCGCTTCGCAGGCAGCATCAGGATGTCATCGACGAGGCGCTGGAAAAGGGCGTTTCAAAGGATCTCGAGGCCAGAGCCCAAGCCGTCGACTGGGGGTTCCACGATCTGGTCGTTGATTCCCTGAAAAACGAGATCGTCGCCAAGGCCTACCGGGTGAATTCGTTGAAAATTCGCCTTATTCGTCAGGAGCTTATCCGCATCGAGGGGCATGTGGTCGCGGTGATGGAAGAGCATCTGAAGATCGTCGGGGCGATGCAGGCCCGGGACGTTCCGGGGGCGGTCGCCGCGCTGCTTCATCATGTGGACGGCGCGCGGCTGCGGGCGATGGGAATGTCATAAGTCTTTGAATTCGCAGCGGCTTCAGGCCGGGCTTAAGGCGACCTGGACGCGGGCAGGGCATAAAAGAAGGGCGCCGGGGTGAACCTGGCGCCCTTTTCTGCGGTAAGAACCTTTTCCTTTCAAGGCCTTGACCACTCGTTTCTGGTACTTGGGATCGGCCAGTTCCCTGGCGGCGGGGTTCGGCTTTTTCAGCCGAAGCTTTGGTTTCATCTGCGTTTCTCCAGTGGGATGAGGACCGGGATATACCCCGGCCAGCGGGTTTATAACACAGACCGCAAAAGCCTGTGTCTTTTTTCGGGCGTTTTGAATCCGGCCCCGGAATCGACTCATTCTGACATACATTTGTCACAGCCTCTCCGCTTTTAAACCCCATCATCGGTGCAAGCTCCGGTTTTTCACGAATTTGGGGGATAACGGCGATGAACTGGAAACGACCTCTTGCGGCTGCCGCGATCTGTGCGGGACTGTCGGCCGGACTGACCGGATGCGAAACCGGCATGGACAACAGGGCTTCGGTCGCGCGTTCCACCGGGCCGTCAGCAACCGGCCGGTTCATTAACAACAACCAATCCGAACCCTCGGTCACTTTCGGCGGCGAGCGCTATGCAGAGCTGCCGTATCAGGGTTTTCAGCAGGTCGCGGCGCAACCGCTTTCGACCTTCAGCCTTGACGTCGACACGGCGGGCCAAACAGGGCAGTGATGGGCACTGGGTGATTTTCGTACCGCGCTGTGCACACCCACCTTGCAGGGGCTCATTGAAGAGCCCCGGCAGCTGTGACCGTTGTCTGATGTTAGCGCCCAAGGTACGCCTTTAGGGCCGCATCAGCTCTCCCACAGGACATCCAAAGCGCCGGCACTGCATGGCAGAGGTATTGGAGGTGGGAATAGAGTCCCTCTCCTTCATCGTCTTGGAAATCCTCGAATGCCAGCTCGGTTAGCCAATCGCCGACGAAGTCCCGCCAACCCTCCAGCTCAGCTCGGCTTGCCGAGGCTATTAAACAAACGTTTAAAGCCTCTTCGATAGTCAAAGCATATTCGGGATCCCGCCGGTACTTTCGCACAAGGACTCGAAGCTCGTCGGCGAGAGCCTCTCCTCTCGATACAGCCGCAGCGGTCGCCAATCCGCGTAAGATGGCTATAAGCTGAGATCGATCCTGAATATTTGCGAGCCGATGCTTGGCCGCCTTCAAGGCTTCTGCTGCTAATTCTGTCTGTTTTTCACCTACGCGAAATATCAGTCCCGAGTTCACCAGAGCAATAAACGAAGATGGTCCCACTTCCTCCGCTCTGAGCTGAGCCTCAACCTCCTCCGCGAACTCTTCGGGCAATTCATTTGGGCTCGCTTCATTACCTTCTAACGGCCCTGGGAGATATGGACGGGGGAGTTCGGTACGTGAATGAAGACTATCCGGTCCATCGCCAAGAAGTATGCTCCGCAGCTCGCTGCTCGAGATATGACTTTCATAGTTCTTCGCTGCTATCATCAAACGGCCGAGACAATCCGCCTTCATTTGAGAGGCATCCGCGAATTCCGGATTCCAGCGCGGCTCAAGGCGCATATCGGCGAACGATTGGAACAAAAACTCCTCGACATTGTAGCTAAAGGCCCAATCACAAAAGGAATCTACGTTTTCGCCTAAATCCACTGTTTGACGATGTATGAGGGCTGCCTGAGATAGCGATGCCAATCGCCTGAAGTAGGGCGGAGTATCCGATAGGATTCGGCTACGGGACAATTGGCCATCTACAAGGATGAACAGTGCCGAGAGGAGCTTGAAGCCGCTCCCTGAAC
>Ga0214472_10007246_pt1 | contig 11621 bp, 9 predicted proteins | sample RVTome_6_FD_207662 | JGI IMG/M metagenome (GOLD analysis project Ga0214472, IMG submission 207662) | Soil microbial communities from uranium-contaminated site in the Upper Colorado River Basin, Wyoming, United States - RVT140D175 | ecosystem: Environmental > Terrestrial > Soil > Contaminated >...
AGGCAGCGAGAATCTAAAAACCTGTCAGCCGGGGTGCCAGGCAAGCAGAAGACACACCATGCTCCCTGTTCAGGCGAGCATGATTTCAGCGCTACAAAGTAGCCCTGTGGCGGCCTGCTGGAAACCTAAAAAGTACTGGAAGATAACAAAATATTGTTGAAAAACCTGACTTTTCTTCATTTTTCGCATATGGTTTACAGACATCAGCGTTGTCTGCACAGCACCATAAAGGCAAGCATAAAAATCCGGGGACAGGCACAGCTTTACAGATCATTCATAAAAAACTGCAACAATCCGTATAGGAGTGCTTCTACGATGACAACCGTGTCAGAGTTCCGATAAATATGTTAATCGAGAACCCGGTTAACATAGGACATGGAAATACGCAGGAACATTACCAGAATCGGGCATCCAGTTATGCCGTACTTATCCTGTTGATCACAGCCATCAGCCTTGTGCCCCAGTCCGCATACGCCAGCAAGTGCCTGTTCATTTCATCCTACCATCAGGGTTATGCCTGGGCAGATGGTGTTGAGCTCGGAATTCGCTTCACTCTGAATAACAAGTGCGAACTCAGACAGTTCGACATGGATACAAAGCGCCACAAAAAGCAAAGTTTCGCGAAGAAAAAAGCACTGGAAGCCAGAAACATTATAGAGTCATGGCACCCCGATATAGTCATAGTCGCCGACGACAATGCGGTGAAATACGTTCTCCAAAAATATTATAAAGACGCGGCCATACCCTTTGTATTTTGTGGTGTTAACTGGACCGCTGATGAATATAATTTTCCATACAAAAATGCTACCGGCATTATAGAAGTCGCGCCAATCAGGCCCTTGCTCGACGAGGTCGTTAGTCTGCTACCCAGGGCAAAGCGCGCCCTGTATATAGGCGCTAACACAGGCACAGAAACCAAAAACTATGAGCGTTTCGAAAAAGCGACAGCACAGATGTCTATACATCTGGACTCAGTACTCGCCGACAGCGTCAAGCAATGGCTTGCCGCATACAAAAAAGCACAGCAATATGATTTCGTGATCATTGGCAGTAATGCGGGAATTCCCGGCTGGGAAAGGGACGCTATTCTCAGCAACATCACACGCGTAAGCAAAAAACTCAGCATCACCAGTCATGAATGGATGATGCCATATACCATGCTGGGTTTTACCAAAATCGCTGAAGAGCAGGGAGAGCTCGCAGCCCGAGCAGCACTAAGTATCCTCGATGGCACAGATATATCAAGCATAGCGATCGTGCCCAATAGAAAATGGGAGATATGGTCAAACGTCAGCCTGTTGAACGCAAGCGGCATACAACCTGGCGATGCGCTTATGCTCAAGTCGAAACACGTGAATTAATGCAGTCATGACATTCACCAAACAGGGAATTATACACATACCACCGGCTACAACTCGCAGGCAGAAGGCGCTATTCTGGTTAGCTGGCATTCTACTGTGCGCAATTACCGGATACGGGACGTTCAAACTTGAGATTTTAAACCAGGAGGACAACTTCCAGGCCCAGACCAATCTCATTTACGATGAGTTAACTCGACGCTACAGTACTCTCGAAGCCGTGCTGACTGCCCTCGCCGGCTTTCATCAGGCGAGCGATCACGTCAGTGATGTGCAATTCTCTACCTTCGCTCAGGAATTATTGAGCGCCTACCCGTACATTCGCTCAGCGATTTCTTTATACAAGCTCGATAATACTGACCGCAAACAGTTTGAAACAGAAAAGCATGAACTGGGCTATTTCCAGTTCCAGATATCTGAAAGCACTCAGGACAACAGGCTCGCACCAGCTTCGGAAAGGCCTGAATACCTGGCAATCAATGTGATTGAACCACTGCAGCCGAATATGGGCTCACTACTGGGTTACGATGTTTTGCAGGATAAGGCTTTGCAGCAGGCTATCAACCAGGCCACTCAAACTGGCAAGGGCGTTGCATCCTCATTCACACGCTTATTGCAGAGAAATGGCGGCATTCTGATTTTCAAGGCAGTTTATCAGGGCAGGTATGCGCCAGGGAGCACGCAGGATCGTATCAATATGTTCAATGGTGCAATCGCCATCGAAGTTGGTGCAGATAGCTTGCTTGGCAAACTGGTTCCAGCACCATTGAATCTGAATATTGATTTACGCCAGGACAATCAGTCCAGTAATGACCGGTTCGAATACTCACTATATGAACAAGAACAGGGCGAGCTCAGCAGTACGCTATTACCAACGCTTGTAAGCACGCGTTCTCTGGATCTATACGGGCAGGAAACAGTATTAAGTGTTACCAAACGAATTAATATCGGCGACATAAATTTTTACTGGACTGCAATAGCCATTGCAGGCTCTTTACTTATGTATATTGGAAGTATATCGAGCTGGCGCCATAGAAAAATTGACCAGCAATATGCGCAAGAGCTTGAAGGCTATGCAGCCCGCGCCGCATTTTCCGAAGAAAATACTGACCCTATTATGCGCATTGATCGCGAAGGTTTGATTCTTTACAGCAACGACCCAGGCAGCAGAATTCTTGACGAATGGGACGCCCACGTTGGCGGGCACGCCCCGGAACGCATAAAATATTTTGCCCGTGATGTTCTCAACCAGAAGCAGTACCAGGAGCTTGAAGTCAGCGCGGATTCGACTCACTTTACTCTACGTTTCATTCCGGGCAGCACACGTAACTACGTTAATATCTATGGGCGTGATGATACCGTGCAAAAACAGGCCGAAATTGACCTACGCGAAGCAAAACAGGCGGCTGAAACTGCAAATAAAACCAAGAGCCGGTTCCTCGCAACCATCAGCCATGAAGTACGCACGCCAATGAATGGCATACTTGGTATGCTTGAGCTTCTGAACTCCACAGAGCTCACCGAGCGGCAGGCCAAGTTCACAGAAACCGCCGTTCGTTCTGGAAAAATTCTCCTCAGTTTGATTAATGACATACTCGATTTCTCAAAAATGGAATCCAGCAAATTAAAACTGGATTTATCTTCGTTTGACCTGCACGATATTATTGAAGATGTATTACAGATCGTTACTGAACCAGCGCGTATTAAACGTTTGCATCTGGTCACATCTATACCCAATAATAAATTTCTGCTCATAGGCGACAAACAAAGACTCAGGCAGATATTGATCAATCTTGTTGGTAATGCAGTTAAATTCACTGAATATGGTGAAGTTATTATTCGTGTCATCGTACTTGGCGATAGCGCCGATAAGTTAAAATTTAAAATTGAAGTTGAGGACACAGGTATCGGCATCAAATCTGATGCCCTGTCACATATATTCGACGCATTCACCCAGGAAGATGATTCTACAACACGACGATTTGGTGGCACTGGACTGGGCCTTGCTATTGTCAAACAACTGACCACACTTATGGACGGTGTTATCGATGTCCAGAGCACGCCGGACAAAGGCTCTGTTTTTTCCATCACTCTCAATATGGATAAGCAGTCACTGGAAACGAATGACGCTATACGCGAAAGCAGCAATCTCTATATATCCGCTCATAGTCAGCATATGAATCATCCGCGCGTCTTGCTCGCTGAGGATAACCAGATCAATCAGGAAGTTGCTCAGGCGATGCTGGAATCTCTGGGCTGCGAAGTCACCGTAGTCAATGATGGTGTTTTAGCTTTACAGGCGCTCAAGAACAATCACTTTGATCTTGTTTTGATGGACTGCCAGATGCCCGGAATGGACGGTCTGGAAACCACACGCCAGGTTCGCATGCAACAGGCTGAATATGCGCATATACCGATTATCGCTCTCACCGCCAATGTGCAAAAAACGATTCGCGATGAGTGCAACAAAGCAGGCATGAATGATTATCTGAGCAAGCCCTTTACCCAGGCAGACATTCGCGAAATTATCAGTCGCTGGTCACCGTCCAGCTGAACCTTCACAAAATCATTGTCCACAGATGAACGCGGATAAATTCAAAAGATAAAATATTTAGTCCGCGAAAAACGCAAAGAACGCAAATAATGTTTTTTTGTCTTCAGGCACGTAGGTTGGGGTGACGACAGGAACCCCAACAAATCGGTTACGGATAATAGACGACACAGCCTGCCCCATTTGGGATAGTCCTAATAGCCCCTATTGTATAAACAGGTATAAAATATATTGGTTATGATAATAACAGGCTATAGTTAGGCATAGCAAATCATCAACCAGACCTGAACACAGGAGGACAGACTCATGCTGCGTATTCATGTATCCATGAAATTCACCAATCAACCAGTGAAACGCACACCCGTAGCCCTCTATCTTGATACCCGGCCTGAGCATCCTATAGAAAGTACAACAGACCGTGTCGGTGTCGCAGTGTTCGATATCCCTGTAGCCAGTGGCAAAGTCGTGATCAATGGCGCCGCCCGGTTTCACGGTCGCCTCGAAGGCGATGTCGAGATCCAGCTCTGGTCACCCACAGATTCAGGTACCGTGGTTGAACATGGCACACCAGGCGGTGGCGAGTCTGGCAGCATCGCCTACCCCGATATGCAAACACGGGCTTTGAAAGTCAACGGTCATGAGGTGCAGACAGATAGTGAGGGCTACCTGGTCAATATGGGTGACTGGTCTGAAGATTTCGTACGCGCGCAAGCTGCCTATGAAGAGCTGGAATTAAGCGATGAAGTCTGGCAGGTGATTCGTTTCCTGCGAGATTTTTATGAACGTCGCCAGGTGCAGGCGAATGTTCGCGAGATCATCAAGCACTTCCGCAATGTCTGGGGCCCGGAGCTGGGCAGTAATCATTATCTGCACACGATTTTTCCGCATGGCGGCCCGCAGAAACAGGGCAATCGACTGGCGGGATTATTGCGAACCAAAGGCGAACACTGAACCTCTACGCAACGCGTAATAAACGTTCCAGTGAGGCGCGGTTCTTAATCAGGTCAGCCAGCGTATAACTATCCAGCACGGAATAAAACGCCTGTACCGCTTCCTCGAATGCTGTTCGCAACAGGCAGACAGGTTCGATACAACAGGCTGATTCCTGCGAAAAACATTCGACCAGAGGGCTGTCTTCCTCAGATTTGCGCACCAGCGCCCCAATACGGATTTGATCAGGCTCAGCGCTGAGCTCGACACCGCCACCCTTGCCGCGGGTAGTCACTACATAGCCTTCAGCGACCAGAAACAAAATAACCTTCATCAGGTGGTTTCGGGAAATATTGTATGCCAGCGCAATATCACCCACCGCCGCGCGCCGCTCCTTATGTGTACCTAAATAGATCAGGACACGCAAGGAATAATCGGTAAAGGTTGTCAGGCGCATACTAGTACTCCTTCAAGGTAATATTTGTGGGTTCAGCTGGTCTGTCAGCGTTCAGGGCAAGGCGCGCCTCGCAGAGAATGGCTATAGTTCTTTCCAGGAGGCGGAACGCGGCCATGCACCACGGGTTTTAATGTAGTATATTATATACTACATTAAAACCCGGTTGTCAGGTAACGCGCCTGGATCGCATTACTGATAGTCGTGAAATAACATAGAAGAGACTATGGTGCTACTGAATATGAATCCTATTGAACCCCAGTCAAGTCGCAGACTTGCGCTGTTTGATCTCGGTTTCAGGCCATTTTTCCTGCTCGCCGGCATCAGCGCTGTACTCCTGGTGCTATTTTGGCTCTACGTCTATACCCGATCTCCATTGGCATCGGCTTATTACCCTGCGGTGCTCTGGCACAGTCACGAAATGATCTTTGCCTACACAGTGGCGGTGGTGGCCGGATTTTTACTGACTGCGGTGCGCAACTGGACCGGACTGCAGACGACTCGCGGCACACCCCTCGCGGCACTGGTTGCGCTCTGGCTGGCAGGTCGAATTGCGCCTTTGTTTGCCGTGGTAGTACCGAACTGGATGATTGCCGCAGTGGATCTCGCGTTTCTTCCCGTGCTCGCTGTCGTGCTGGCGGTTCCACTACTACGCAAACGCCAGACACATAATCTGGTCTTCCTCTTCGTACTCGCTGCCCTGAGCCTGGCCAATGTGATGATCCACGCCCAAATGCTTGGCCTGACTGAGGCCACGGCGGCGCCTGGCATCACACTTGCTGTCTACCTGATTGTATTTCTGATCACGGTGGTCGCAGGCCGCGTGATTCCGTTCTTTACCGAAACCGCCATCCCGGGCGCAGCGAGTCGGAAATGGCAAGCACTTGAGTATGCTTCACTGGCTGGTCTGTTACTGCTGATACTACTGGATCTGCTCGGGGCTGTACCCACAATCATTATTCTGGTCGCTGTCTTCACCGCGATAGCGCACAGCGCCCGGTTGCTAGGCTGGTATCAGCCTGCGATCTGGTCGCTACCACTACTCTGGGTTCTGCATCTGGCATACGCCTGGCTGATCGTGGGCATCATTTTAAAAGCAATGGCGGTGGCTGAACTGATAAACCCGATGCTGGCCGTCCATGCATTTACCACTGGCGCGATTGGTACCATGACGCTGGGCATGATGGCGCGCGTAACCCTGGGCCACACGGGTCGAGAGCTGCGGCCTGGCGCAGCTACTCACTGGGCCTTTATATTGATCAGCCTGGCGGGGGTTTCGCGGGTATTTTTGCCCTTGCTGTTCCCAGGTAGATATGTCGAATGCATGGTTCTGGCAGGCTTATTGTGGTGCCTCGCATTTACGATTTTTGTGTTTAGCTATGCCGGCTTTTTGATCCGCCCAAGAATCGATGGCAAACCCGGTTAATTCAATCATGAATGGAAGCCTGAGATTTTCAAACTGTGCTGCACAGCCACACTCTATATTTGAACATCTCGGTTTCTCCATCTCTAGCAAAATAACGCAGTCATTCATATCAGTCGATAATTTCAACGATTGCATTAAAGGCATCCACCTATGGCAGGCGCCCCTCTAGTCATGAATGGTCAAACGACATTCTGCATTGTAGGAGGTCGAATTATACAGGCCAAAATTGGCGTTTTGATCACCCTGATTCGCACCATTAATGTATATGCCATCGGTGAAATAACAGGCCCAGGCACTAAACAGGTGCTGGGTAGAGCCATTATTGGTGTTGCCAGAGGCATCATTGCTTACCCGCCAGCGTTTGGTCGTTTCATTGTAATACACGGTATTGACCCTTGAAGCAATCTCACCTGCCGTGTTGTAATCGGCCATTGCGAGCTGCACCATGCAGCCATCACCATCGCCACAATACTGAATAATGACGCTTTCAGACACTGTAATGGTATTGCTCCGATCTGCATGGGTTGAAACGTAGGTGATGCTGCTGTCCTCAGCTGCATAGAGTCCAGTGGAGAACAATATAGCCGTTAACGTTAGTATTGTGTATTTCATCTTGACACCTCGTATGTGTATGTCCACTTCAGTTAATTTTGAAAAACTCGCCTTTATTCGGCCCATCAATCTGCTTGCATCTGCATTTTCTGCCTCGCTCCAGATCATGGCTTATGGCCCGTAATGATCAATAATGGTCACGCTACACTCGGCATCGTTCTGATCCCAGGAAAGCAAACCGAAGTTGCTATCGGGATCACCCAGATTCGACCAGTTGTTATAGGAGCCATCGGTGAAATAACAGGCCCAGGCAGTATATAAGGACTGAGCGGAACCATTATTGTTGTTACCTGTCGCATCCGTGCTGACACGCCAGCGTTTCATGGCCGCGTTGTAATAGACGGTAAAGGTTCTGGAAGCAATGTCACCTGCCGTGTTGTAATCGGCCATTGCCAAACGGACGTTACAGCCATCCACATCGCCACAATATTCGATCATGAGTGACTCACTGATCGGTACACTACTGCCACGAGTGGATTTATCCGCCACGATGGTGACCCTGGAAAGGGGCGCCGAGGGTACTGGAATTTGTGAATACACCGACCAGTACTCATCAGTTTCGGGGCGTAACAGTGCGATCCTGTAATCATTGCCCGCCTCGGTTATGGGTATGACAACGAGGAAGCTTACATCCACGTGTTTCGCAAACAGGGTATAGCCTTCCTGCTGCATGTTCACAAAGTCATTACCGTTGACTTCATAAAAACCATCAGTAATCGCCCAGCTTGGATACGGCGCGCTGTCTGGCCACAGCAGTAGCACAATGCCACCGCTAAACTGTTCAGGCTGACTTACAATCGACAAGCCTTCTTCGTTGTAAGTGCTATACCAGACGACATCAGTCGACCAGGCAGGCTGTGACTGCCACTGTGATTCAGGCTGATAGAAACCTTCTAATATCGTTTCAGCGCAGCCTTGCATATTGATGGGCTTGCCCGCCGCTGAAGTGGGACATAAATCATCACCATCAGCTATACCGTCACCGTCCTTGTCATAACGTGCATGGGCAAACTGGTCCGCCGGTACAACGGTGTACACCGATTCACTGGGTGGTATCCAGTAAAGTGATAAACGCGCATCACCACTCCCATCTTCATGTAGCACCTCGACACTGTGCAGCCCGACAGTCAGGTCTAAAGTGACCTGCGCTGGCGTCGAAGTTGGCGAACCGGCTTCGCCATGACCGCCATACCAGCCTGTGCGTACTACACCATCGATTCGCAGCTCCACTGCATCGTCACCATCCAGCGCGAAGCTGTAAGTGCCGGCTTCAGTGATTTCCATCACCCCAGTCAGGCGTGATAAATGATAGTTACTGTCGCCAAAGGGGTTCTGCATCGGTTTGATTGATGCCGTGTTATCAAGGCGCGCCAGTAAATGTGTGCCATAATGAAGACTGGTTTGCACTGCATTCGTCAGCTTAGTCTGGTAAGCGGCTGCATCCGATGGATGACTGTTCGAGTAATAGGTGCTGTAACGCAGTCCGTCATCATACGCATTATCCCGTGGAATGCCCGCCATATCATCCAGTTCACGAATATGTAAAGACATACGGCCGTTTTTGGTGACATTACCAAAGCTGTCGATATTCGGATTAGTCGAACAGCACTCAGATACCTTCCACCAGCCTACCATACGGTATTCAGGCAGTGTATCAAACGTATTGATGCCATCACCCAGCGTAGATAACTTCACATAGTCTTCGTAGCCGTGCTTCACCTGGACACTGGTGTAATAACGATTTTGCGAGCCGCCATTTTCAATATCGAAGGTATCGCCAGTTCCACTACCATCTGGATAGAAGAAACCAATAACGCTGTAACCGGGTAAAGGTGCGACGTTGACCTTGTCTGTGCTGTTGTAGCCCAGTTCGGTACGACGCAGCGGGCCTTTCACCAGCTTGACGATATCACCGTGCAGTGCCTGCACATCTGATTTCATGCCTAAGGTCAAACTAGCATGGGTCAGCTGCCCCTGAGTATCTTCTGCATAAGAATTGACATCGAAATAACCCAGCTCACTGTAGCCTGCTGGCATACCGTGCGCACTTGAGTTAGGAGTCACTATGTTGGTAGTTAACCAGTCAATCTGGTTAATTGCGGTGGCATCAGCCAGCAACTGTGCAGCCTGCGCATAGCTTGCATGTACGCCCTCTACCATCATGGCCACAGTATAGTGATATTTGCCACCACCGTTGCCACAGAAACCGGCGGACTCGCCCGCCGGGATCTTTTTAGCAAATAATCGCAGGTTGGTTTGTTCGACTGTTTCGATGGTTTCACCATAGATAGGCACAAACTTGTCACAGCCAACACCGGCGTTATCTGCAGTCCACACTGAATGCGGGATGTCCTGCGGTAAAACCAGGAAGACGATACGATCATGATCCGGATCTGCATTAATACTGCCGATGATCTCACTCTGAGATTTCTTGCGCATGGTTTCAGAGTTATCCGGCACGAACCAGTCTGCGGGTGCCAGCCAGGTAGGCAGGTTCAACCACTTGTCACCACCGGTACCCGCTATGTATAGCGGCTGGTTAAGAAAGTCATAACCAAAGGTGATCTGCTGTACGTTGTAGGATGTTGTTACCCCGGTCGCAGATACCGGTACCGCAGTGCCATCACCAATCACACCGTCCTGATAGAAAGGCCGAGGGGGTACAGCTTCTGTCAGACCCAGCGCTGCAAGTCCGGCAGCCGTGTCGATGTAAAAAGGACTCGCTGAATCATCAACGTCAAAACCAAACGCGGCCATCAGACCCAGAAACTGGGTGCAATAGGCTTCCGGCAGATTGCTGTAAGGATCTTCGTAGCCGCCATCACGCTTGGCCTTGCACGCCAGCACCATGCGGTGTCCGTTCATCGACCAGTTCAGCGGCATCCCGGTTTGCGGATCAAAGTCGATCAGGATCGGCATCATCCGGTTCATCAGGCCGTTGCAAAGATTATTGGGGTCGGGCGGCTGGTTTTGATCCAGGCACGGGAAGATACCCGTGACAAATCCCTGTGACATGGAGTAAGCGTTCAGGAATGACTGGTTAATATGCGCATTGCTCGGGTTCTGGTCCACCATACCCAGGAAGGTAAAGCCCAGGAACATATCGGCGATACCCGGTTCCAGGTGGGGTGACTGCAGTGCATCCATGAAATGGTGACCGGAATCAGGATCACTGAAGGTGGCCATCAACATGCGTTCCAGCGCCGCTTCATTGGCATCGTTGTTCGAGTTCTTGTCGCCCAGTTTCATCATGGTCGACATCATCGCCGACGGCGGTTCCGGGGGCATACAGCACAGGGTAATTTCTTCGTGGTCATCGTCGGTATGAGTGAAAATCAGCTCAACGCCTTTATTGCCGACACCCGGATAGCTGGCATCCGGCTGTCTGGACCTCACCATCGCCTGAGTCAGGGCAGCGAAGCTGGTATCATCGATGGTCTCTAAAAACATGTGGCCGATCGTGTCTTCCTGCAGTGACAAATCCAGCACCAGATCCGCGACTTCTTCGTCCTTGGCCATCAAGGCCGCGAGACGATGGCGCACGCCTTTATCACCGCGCGCAATACTGTCCATCAAATCCACTAATCGGTTATGGATCGAGCACACATTAAGACCGTTAAAATCCTGGCCCAGCGCACACTTCAGCATCTCTTTGGTAATATCATCGCTGGAAAGCACGGTGCGGAACAGTTCTTCCAGGGCTTCGTCACGGATATCACCGATCGGCAAGGGTGACAGTTTGTCCAGCAGATCCGAAGCCTCGAAGCCGTACATCATGGCGACCTCAAGAAAACCCGTGTCATTGAGAAACTCAAGCCGTTGGCGAATGACCTCGCGCGCGATACGCATGTGCATTTCCCGCAACTGACCGATGCCGTCGGAGGCGATGTTCAGCGGGCGCACTGCCAGGTTGCGTGAGGCTTTGGCCAGCGGCAACTGGGAAGCCGCCTGCTCAAAATCCAGCATCACCTTGACAGATTGACCACCAATGGTCTTGGTGGCGACAAACACCTTGCCCGCGATACCGGTCATCTTGTCGAAGACATCACCAACCAGATCTTTTGCCTTGTCTAAAAGCTTGCCAGCAGCGCTAAACGGATTTGGTAAGGCGTCAGCAGTAACGGGGATGAGCCCCAGACCAGTGACCAGAACAAACGTTATTAAGCAAACACGCGATTTGCGCAATATACCAGTACAGTGCAAATCTATTCTGTTACGCATATCACTACTCTCCAGTTTGTTTATTCAATTATCACGTTCCCCCTGAAAACCCGGCTGTTTTAGACCAGG
>Ga0214472_10007247_pt1 | contig 11621 bp, 10 predicted proteins | sample RVTome_6_FD_207662 | JGI IMG/M metagenome (GOLD analysis project Ga0214472, IMG submission 207662) | Soil microbial communities from uranium-contaminated site in the Upper Colorado River Basin, Wyoming, United States - RVT140D175 | ecosystem: Environmental > Terrestrial > Soil > Contaminated >...
CGGTCAGGGCATCAACCATGCACCACTTGACACACAAGGGCTCGTCTTCGCCTTCACACATATCGCATTTGAGCGGCAGGCCGGAGTCAGGCTCCTTGAACAGGTCTCTGGATGGACAGGACGCCCGGCAAAAAGAACATTCGTCGTATTCTTTGCCGTCAATGGTGTATTTGTCTCTGCCCGCACATTCGGCGACAACATAATCACCAGCATAAACAGGAACATAGACATCTCTGATCGGTTCACGAATCACGCGAATACGCGATCGCGCCGGATTGTTGCTGCTGTATTTCGGCGCAGCGTGAAAGGAAGAACAAATAACTTCACAGGCCCGGCAACCGTTGCATTTATCAACATCAATCTTGATGGTTTTAATGGTTCTGGTTTTCTTCTTGATCTTCAAGGTTCACGCCCTCCACACTCTAGTCATTCTCGGTTACCGCTAACGCTTCTTGAGAAGCAGCCTCTCCATCAGGGATCTCTACGCCGTCCGTCAAGATACCCCTGGCCATAAAATCATCGCTTACGTAAGCCAGATCCAGTTCGTGTAACGATTCTTTGGTCGGAATGCCATCGTTATTCCACCCCTTGAGTTTGTAGTATGCATCCAGAAGCTGCTCTTCAAGTTCGGGAAAGCGTTTCTTCCAATGGTTTGCGGGCGGTTTTTCGTCTTTGCGGCGCATGCCTCTGTTGATATTAAAGGCTCTCACCAGGGTTCGATAGCGTTTGGCTGCTTGCGTGAGCTTGTCTTTATCCATGTCGATGCCGGAGCCTGCCGCGATAAATTTCGGATAGTTGTGGATATGATAGGGAGGTTTCAGGGGGAATGACGAAAGGCCGGCACATTGGCCGAGAGCATCATCGATGTAGTGCATTGTCTCTTGCCAATCGACAATGTCACACGACATTTCAACCGTTGGATAATAGGGGTTTGAATTTTCGCCGCGGAATTCCCAGTCCAGCAGAATCTGCTTGAATTTCTCATCAGGGACCTGGATCCAGTCCGCTACAAAAGCTTCTCTTTCCTCTTTTGTCGCGAACGGCGCCTGCGGGAACTGCCCTTCAATCTGGGTAATATTCATCTTTTCGCCGGTCGCATACATGAGGAAATAAACCGGATTCAGCATTGACAGCTTCAGCGGCAACTGTTCGGTCTTCTTGATATTGTTGTGTGCAAAGGCGTCGGCGCCGTTGCCGATCTCTTTGGCCGCCCAATAGGTGCCGTTGGCCAGAACATCGCCGATCCCTTCCCGCCTGACGATCTTGTCAAGCAGGTAATAAAACCGGCCTTCATTGTCTTCCGGCATGTCCGGAAAGTCCTGGTCCGTGAGGATGCCGTTTTCCAGAAGTTCCAAGGCAAAGGCCATGACCTGCGGGGTGGAAAATCCGTCCACTCCATACTCGGTGGCTTTCTGGGCAATCCGTAAACCGAAATCCAGGTCCGAAAATGCTCCCATGGTATAGGTCAGCTTGGTGAAGCATTTCATCATGTAGGTTGGCAGGCCCGGCATAGAGATGGTCGCGCCGCATTCCATCGGACAGTTAAAACAACTGACCAATCGGGTCCGTGCCTTTTCCAGTGTTTCTGTCCACTCTTTTTCAATCTCTTCGTTCCAGAAATCTTTTCTGCGTTCCCGTGAATTTCCCCACATGAAATTCTCGGTATGCCACTTCTCATCATGGACCTTCATCTCTTGCGGAGAACCAAGTCCGGCTAAAATGGGCATAACCCCCGGGATCGGATTGCCTTCCCGGTGTTTTATATAGTCCAGCACCTCACCGCAAAGCTTCATGTATTCTGCCGGCTGGGCAACATGGATATCCTTGGTGCCGCGCACCACGATCGCCTTGACCCCCTTGTCACCCATGACAGCGCCGATGCCGCCGCGACTGGCGCTGGATCTGCCCTGCTCAATGGACGCATAGTAGACGCGGTTTTCACCGGCCATGCCGATAGCGGCGACCTGGGCTTTCGGCTCTTTGAGCTCCTGCTTGATCAGTTCCGCGGTTTCAATCGCACCTTTGCCGCGCAAATGCTCGGCATCGCGAATTTCCACCTTGTCGTCGTTGATCCACAGGTAAACCAGGCTGGGGGACTTGCCGCGCAGCACCACTTTGTCGTAACCGGCATACTTCAACTCCGGGGCCCAGAATCCTCCCATCATCGAAAAAGCCATCAGCTGGGTCTGGGGAGAAATGGTGGAGACAATGGTGCGATTGCAGCCGGTCGCCGGCGTGCCGCATAACAGACCGGTACCGAATATCAGGAGATTCTCCGGAGAGAAGGGTTCCGTCTCAGGAGGAACCCTGTCCCACATGATCTTGGTGTTGGTTCCCAGTCCGCCGAGATAAAGTTCGGTTTCTCTGGGATCGGTGGCAACCTTCTCGATGTTTCCCCGGGATAGATCAACTTCTAAATTGAACCCTGTCTCTGCGTACCTCATGCTCGTACCTCTTCTGGATTTTGTTGGACTTTTCGCTCGCAGGTTTTGAAACGTTGTCGGGCCTTGAAAGCTCTAGAGATGAAGAAACAGTGATGAGTCGCATCTTCCCTCAGGTTGACCCACTCGTAATTTTCCCAGTGTGATTTAGCCTGAACCGGTTGGTCGTAAAAGGCAAATTGATGTAAAAAGGTACCGCAATGCTTCTTTGTCTGTCAAGGATAAATAGAACGAAGTTTTTTAATTATGCTTATCTGTCTTCTTGATGAGATCACACGGCATGAAAGCAGGTGTTTTTGAAGTGGTGGGATGACATGGAGGAGATTCTGATTCAGCGGGGCAAAGGCTGTCGTTTCATGCTGAGGAAGAGACCGCCAGTCAAGATCAACGCGCCTCCCGTGAATGCCATATTTCCTAAAGGTTCATTAAATAACCATAGCCCAAAAATAGCCGAGAAAACAACCTCAGAGGTGGAAATCACCCCTACCTGCGGAGAAGGCAGATAAGCAAGCGCCTTAATGCTGGCGAGATAAGCTATAGCTGTAAGCACGACGACCGCAGACAGCCCGGCCCAGCCCTGGACAGGCAGGTGACCATTCGATGTTACCGGCCATAATGCCGGCAGAAAACAAACGACACAACCGACAAGACTGATATAGAAAAACGGGACCAGAGGGTTGTTAATGCTGATGACCCGGCGAATCAGAGTCATGGACAATCCATAACTGAAGGCCGCTGACAATCCCAGCACATGGCCAATGGACAATCTGGCATCCACGTCTTCCGGCCAAAGCACCAGAACCGCTCCGATCAGACCGACAGCAATCCCGCCCCAGTCGCCCTTAGACAACCGGTCACCGCTTATCACCGGCGAAATCAGGGCGGCAAACAGCGGGTAGAGATAAAGCAGCACCAGTGCCTCGAACAGAGGTAGTAGTAAAATAGCTGACATCAGACAGACGACGTTGATGACGCTGGTTACTCCTGCGAGGAGAAGGGTCTTGCGATCTCTGCCCCAAAGACTGATGCCACTGAATCGGGCCAGCAGCAGCATGGCGACCACCCCGAACAGCGATCGAGCAAACACCATTTGCCAGACAGTCAGATAGGGTCCACAGTAACGGATAGTCACATTCAGCAAAGCGAATGCAAAGGCCGAGCCTGTGGCAAAACCAAATCCAGCCAGGCGTGGCACGGATACATTTAAACTCTTGCTCAATCTTATTGTCACCTGTGGCAAAGAGGGAAAAAGGGGAGAATCCCGGTCATGGTCTGAACTCGGATGCTCCCACCGAGCGAAAATATGAACGCATCAATCAAACCCCGGCGATACAGTCGATCTCCACGTTCAGCCCCGAATCCAGTCCTTTGACTGCCATGCATATTCTGGCGGGAGGGTTGTGCGGAAAGAATTTCTTGTAGATAGCATTCATCCGGTCCTTATCTTCCCAATCCGAAAGGTAGACATTGCATTTCAGGACCTTGTCGAGTCCGGATCCGGCGGCTTCAAGAATGTATCCGATGTGGTTCAGTATCCGTTCGGTTTGTGCTTCGATACTGCCCCTGATCGGTTGATGAGTGACCGGATCGTCAGATGTCTGACCGGAAACAAAAACCAGGTTGCCATATTTGATGGCCTGGGAATAGGCCCCTGGTTCGGGTGCTTTTGCTGTATAAATCACTTCTTTTTCCATAGTACTCTCCTCTTTGTTATGACTGGCAGTGATGGTTTTATTTGATGAAAAGTTTACGCGGGAAGTCGATAAACGTGTCGCAGCCCTGTTCTGTCAATACGATCGGCTCGGTGCATTCGAAGCCGAAGGTGTCGAGCCAGATCCCCGGCATGAAATGGATTGTCATGTTCGGCTTTAACACGGTCTTGTCGCCGGGTCTCAGGCTAATGGTGTGCTCGCCCCAGTCTGGAGGATAGTTCAGTCCGAAGGCATAGCCGACCCTCGATTCCTTGACCACACGGCTGCCCGAGATCGACTCGCGCCATTTTGCTTCCACTTCTTCTGCCGTCACCCCCGGGCGGATGAACTCCAGAACCCGGTTCAAACCTTCAATGGCGACCTCGGCGACGTCCAGCAGTTCATTGGGCGGCTCACCAATCATAACCGTGCGGGCCAACGGCATGTTGTAATGATGTTTGGCTCCGCCCAGTTCGAGAAGAACGATATCACCACGTTCATAGCGTCTGTCAGTCCAGCTCAGATGAGCGGTTGATGTGCGTATGCCTGAGGGCATGATCGGTGCGATCGCCGGGTAATCGCCGGTAAAGTCCGCGGTTCCGCAGATCTGTGCCTTGTAGACCTCGCCGGCGACATCACCTTCGCGCACGCCGATGCCGATGCCGTCAATCGCTTTCTGCATGACCTGTTCGGTGATGCGGGCGGCCATGCGCAGGTAGTCGAGTTCTTTTGCCGATTTTATGCAACGCACCCAGCGGACGATGTCGTCGCCATCAAGGATGGTCGCATGAGGCAACGAGCGGCGCAGCGTATCGAGGCAGCGGCCGGTGAAGTAATAGCTGTCCATCTCCACGGCAAGACGGCGCTTTGCGTACCCCCGTTCGTTGAGGATGTCAGCAGCAAACTCCATCGGGTGAGAGAGCTTCGACTGCACATAGTTGTCGCGGTAGCCGTGGATATTCTCCTTATCCAGCCAGGTGGTCAGGCCCGCACCATTGCTGTCCTGTGCCCTGCCGAACCAGATCGGTTGTTCCTGATCGATCAGCACCAAAACTCCCTGGTGGACATAGAAAGACCAGCCGTCATAGCCGGTCAGGTAGTTCATGTTGCCCGGATCTGTGATCAGCAGGGCTTCCACTCCTGAGCGCCCCATGGCCTCTTTGGTGTTTTTGAGTCGTTGCCGATATTCCGCAAGTTCGAATGGGAGATGCTGGGGTGGACTTGAATCAGGCATACTCTCTCCATGCAATTTCGGTTAAAAGTCTCGGATCGACATTGCCGCCACTGACGACGACTGCCAGATTCTTGCCCAGAAGTGACGTCTTGTCGGCCAGCAGGGCGGCGATGCCGACCGCGCCGGCGCCTTCAATGACCTGTCGGTGCGTATCGAAGGCGTAGAACATCCCCGTGGCGATTTCCTTTTCGGAGACAAGAATGACCTCGTCAACCAGGTCCCTGACCATAGGAAAAGTGTAACTGTTATCGAGTCCTATCCCTCCCAGCAGAGCATCGCCAAGGCTATCCTTTTCCTCAATCTCCACCGGCTGGCCAGCTTGCAGACTGGCCTGCATGGGGCATGAGACCTCGAGCCCTACGCCGACGATTTTGATCGCAGGCGAGGTTGCCTTCATCGCCAAAGCGATTCCGGCAAGCAGTCCCCCCCCTGAAAGCGGAATGAGAAGGCTGTCCACTTCGGGGAGGTCTTCCAGAATCTCAATGCCGATTGTTCCCTGTCCCGCAATGACATATGGGTCATCAAAGGGTTTGACCATGATCAAACCTTCTGTTCGTTCCAGCTCCAAAGCTTTGAAGTAAGCCTCGTCCTGACTCTGGCCAGACAGGATCACTTCTCCTCCCAGAGCCTCCATCGCTTCCACCCGGTAGCGAGGGACCCGGTGCGACATGCAGATCACGGAACGAATGCCCAGCTGTGCAGCGACATAGGCAACAGCACGACCATGGTTGCCGGTAGAAAAGGCGAGCACTCCCCGTTGGCGTTCTTCCGAAGAGAGAGAGAGCAACTTGTTTGCCGCCCCGCGGATTTTGAATGAACCGGTTTGTTGCAGGTTCTCCAGCTTGAGGAAGACTTCAGACCCCATGAAAGCGCTCAAAGGGCTGGAGTGGAGCAGTGGAGTTTTTTGGGCAAAGCCGTTGCATCGTTGTCTGGCTAGAAAGACGTCGCGCAGGAAAAGTTCTGGTTTATCCATTGAATCGGCAGCTCCCTTGTTTGAGGAAAACACCATTGGTAATCAATTCAGTTACAAATGGCTGCGTGTCATAAAAACACTGATCGGTGATCGCCGCATGATTTTTTCCGCGGTACTGCCGACAAAGATGTGCTTTAGATTGGATCTCCCGTGGGAACCAGCAAAGACCAGATCGTAGTCACCGCTCTCTATCTCATAGAGACAGTTAATATAGGGAATCCCCTTGCGTGTTTTGGTTTTATATTTGAGATTTTTCAACCCTGGGATTTTTTCTTCCAGTGCAGCAAACATGTCTTTTGCATGCCTTTCGAGTTTATCCTCCACATTCCGATATTCTGAATCTGACAGGATAAAGCTGAGGTTGCTTTCATCTTGAACCACATGCAGGATGGTCAACTGTGAGCCAAATTTTTCAGCAAACTTGACCGCGTCCTGTAGCGCGGCATCGGAATTTTTGGAGAAATCGGTTAAAACCAGCACATTTTGATAGTCCATAATATCTCCCGGGTTCGTTTTCCCGTCGTTCTCCGCAGTATGATAGTACCCTGTAACCCATAATCTTTCGCATCTTGCTGGTTCTTTGCCGCGTCAGCTGCGTTGCGCCTTCAGCTGAGTAGCTACGGCTGGGCAGCAGAAGACGCGCCTTGCTGACCCGGCAAATCCCTGCGCAATCTTGCGAAATCCTATAGGTTACAGGGTACTAGTTTCCCATGGCCAGGTTCGGAATGAACAGGGCGATACTTGGAAACATCATCAAAATGATCGTTGCCAAAATCAGAATGAGCAGGAACGGTAGCGAATGGCCGATGACCTCAAGATACGGTCGTCGGAATATCAATTGAGCGGTAAAGATGTCGCAACCGAACGGCGGCGTCGCAGAGCCGATGGCACATTGGAGTGTGACCAAGGTCCCGAGCAAAATAGGATTGACTCCGGCGCTGACAACATACGGTTGAAAAATAGGACTCAGAACAAAAATGGCCACAATCGGGTCAACGAACATGCAGGCGACAAAGTAAACAATGACTGTAATCAGCATGACGCGAAGCATTGATGGGTCAGGTCCGAACAGAGGAGGCAGAAATTTCTGCGGCAGCTGCAAAAATCCGATCATCCAGGAAAACGCCTGGCCGGCACCGACCAGAATAAACACCACGCCGGTGATTACCCCGGTCTGTAAAAATGCATCGACGACCTTACGGAGGGGCAGGCTTTTGTAAATGACCATTTCCACAAACAGGGCATAAAGAACCGATGCTGCCGCCGCTTCGGTCGGGCTTAAAACTCCGGTATAGATACCGCCGACGACGATGGCCGGGAAACCGATGACCGGCAAACCATCTTTGATCGACGCAATCCTTTCAGCCCGGCTGGCTTTGGGCAGCAGCTTGATTTTCTTTGCTTTCGAGTAGAAATAACAGTAGGTCGAAAACATCATCAGAATCATCAGGCCGGGGAGGATTCCGGCCAGAAACAGCGCACCGATTGATGTGCTGGTCGCCACACCGTAGACAATAAAACCGATGCTCGGCGGGATCAGGAAAGCAATGTCGCTGGCGTTGATGATCAAGCCGAGTGTGAAGGAACTTTTATATCCCGCTTCCAGCAGCATCGGACGCATGGTGCCACCGATCGCGGCAACGGTCGCCTGGGTCGATCCTGAAACCGCACCGAACAGGGTGCAGCTGGCATTGGCGGTAATCGGCAGCCCGCCGGGAAGATGGCCGACAAACGTCTTGATCATGCGGATCAGGCGTCCCGCGGATTCACCTGAAGTCACCAGGCTGGCGGCCAGAATGAACATCGGTACGCACACCAGGGCGGGCGGGGTCAAGCCGGTAATCACCTGCTGCACCATGGTCATCATCAGCCGCGGTGCAAAATCCGGCATGTAGATGTAGATATAGAGGATGAGCGAACCCAGCAGGGTGACCATGAAGGGGAAGCCGAACAGCAGCATCGACACCAGCGTGGAAGCAAAGAGAGTCATAGCTGGATCCCTTCCAGCTTCTCGTCTTCATATTCACTCTGTTGCTCCGGTGATTGCCACGGCTCTTTTTCCGTGAGGTTCTTGATGATGGTACGAATGTACTGGATGCAGGCCAGCCCGAATCCAAAAGGAACAATGATATAAAAGGTCCAGGTAGGGACCCGCAGGGCCGGTGTCATATGGCCCATGGTCATGGCATTCAAGAGATACTTGTAGGAAAACCACGCCATCATCCCCATAACCACGGCGCTGATCAATGAAATGATGATCAGAAAGACCTTCTCCATCTTTGGCGGCATGGCGTCCAGAAAGGCACCCATGCGGATATGCCTGGCCTTTCTGACCCCATAACTCACCCCGACGAAGGTCATCAGCATGACCAGGAACTTCGAGACCTCCTCGGCAAAGTAAATGCTTTGAAAAAACGTTCGCGCAAAAACATTGCCGATCAACAGGACGGCAAGGGCTGCGACGCAAAAGACCAGAATGGAAACTTCCATGCCGTTGATGACCAGCCCAACAGAGTGATTGATCCGTTGGAGGAGACTCTGCTGTTTCCTTTCTTTGCCGATTTCATTCATGGACCACAGCCTCTCTTTTTGAAAGAGCACTGCGGAAGATGAACTGCCGCAGTGCTTTGTCACGTCTTTACTTGATATTCAATGCTGTTTTTGCGTTGTTGACATCTTTTCTGAAAGCATCAAGGATCTGCTGAGCACCATCTCCTCCCAGTTCGACAAACTTGGGATAAACGGTCTCGGCTCTGGCCTTGAATTGCTTCACGGTCTCATTGTCCAGCTCGTAAATCTTGATATCAGGTTTAGCCTGTTGAATCTTTTTCTTGTCGCTGGCATTTCTTGCCGTGATCCATTCTCCGGCAGGAATGATTGCATCACGCCAGAAATTAAGCATTTCCTGCTGAGCATCTTTGGTCAGGCTGTTGAAAAATTTCTGGTTAGCCGTGGGAATGCCGATAAAAGGTTCACTGTGAAGCTGCGTCAGATAGTTCTGGACCTCATAAAATTTCATGCTGTAGATCGCAAAAAGCGGGTTGACTTGCGCATTGATCAGTCCCATCTGCAGACCGCTGTAGACCTCGCCGTAACTCATGGGAGTGGGGCTGGTACCGTATGCCTTGTAGGTTTCGACCAGGAGCTTGGAGCTCATCAAGCGCACTTTAAGCTTGCTCATATCATCCAGAGATTTGACTTCGTCCTTGGAGGACAGCCACTGCCAGCCTTCAAACATGACGGAAAGAGGAACCAGGCCATTTTTGTTGAAGGCTTTTTCCATCAAGGGCATAAACTCCCCATTTTTGACCATCCAGTCGAGAACCTGCGGGACCTGTTCCGTCGGGAACAGATAGTTCAGAGTCAAGACCTGCGCCTGGGGAACAAAAGAACTGATCCAGGCGTAATCGGAAAAGACGAAGTCAACAACTCCGAGCTGGGCAAGCTCGTTGATGTCGCCGGTGGCACCCAGGGTGCCATAGGGATAGACAGCGATGTCGATCTTGCCGTCGGACCATTCGCGCATGTGGTCGGCAAAATTGTTGGCCCAGACGGTCATGAAGTCACCTTCAATTTCTTCAGAAGCGAGTTTCGCTTTGATAGGGCCGCCAGTATACCCCCCGGCAAATGCCATGCTCGAAGTAACCAAAAAGATGCAGATAGCCAGTAGTCCAACCACTTTTTTCATAACGTTCTCCTTTTTCTGTTTGGGTTCTGAACACTTGCTTGTCAGGGATGATTGCCCGGCAGGCAATGCCCTGGCAATCATCTGTTCAAGTCGACCTCTGATCGACACTGGTGAAGTAATCCATTGCAATCCGTATGTACATTTCTACACCGAATCGGAGGGTGTCTTCATCGATATTGAAGCAGCTGTTATGATGCGGCAGATTGGTTCTCTTGCTTGCATTGCCGGTCCCCAGGAACATGAAAACGGCTGGAACTCTGGCTGAATAAAACGAAAAATCTTCACTGGCCAGATAATGGCTCTCGACTATTGCCTCATCATGAAACACTTTTTTCGCCGTACTCTTAGCGAGCCGAACCATCCGGTCATCGTTGATGAGAGGAATGTTCTCGGTATGGATGTCGATATCGCAGGTACATTGATGGGTTTCGCACACCCCGCGTACGACCCTGCAAAATCTTTCGAGGGGCCGTTCCGCACTCTCGGGTCCGCCCTCGTAAAGAAAACGAATCGATCCTTCCAGCTCCACTTTTTCGGGAATAATGTTGTTTTTCGTGCCGCCGCTGATCTTGCCGAACATGATAATTGTTGACTTCAGGTGGCTGATTTCGCGGGTCTGGATCAGCTGCACGGTCTGGATGAGGTTGGCCGCGGCAAGGATAGGATCGACAGCACTCTCCGGAGAGCCGGTATGACCACCCTTACCGTGGATGGTTATCTTGAACACGTCCAGGCTGCTCATGACAGCTCCGGGAGTGATGGAGATTTTGCCCGATTCCAGCGGCGTCCAGATGTGCATGCCGACGGCAGCATCTACGTGGGGGTTTTCCAGAATACCGTCCTCGATCATACGGATCGCACCGGCGACCTCCTCATCCGGCTGAAAAACGAACTTGATTGTTCCCGCCAGCAATTCACGGTGTTCGGATAATATCCTGGCCGCAACCAGAAGCATGGCCATGTGGGCATCATGACCACAGGCATGGCTGATTCCAGAGCTTTTTGATCGGTAAGGCAGATCGTTCTCTTCGGCCAGCGGCAAGGCATCCATGTCGGCCCTCAGCATCAGCACCGGCCCTGGTTTTGCCCCCTTCAGCAAACCCACGACCCCGGTTTCGGATACCCGTTCAGCACGAATCCCCAGGTTGCTCAGATAGGTTTCCACTACCGCTGCGGTCCGTTGCTCTTGAAAGCCGAGTTCGGGGTACATGTGAAAATCACGTCTAAGGTCGATCAATTCCTGATTCAGTTCCGCAATTCTTTGCCGGATATTACCCATAGAATGGACTCCATCACATGGTGTCAGCATAGTGCCTGGTTTTTATCGCCGAATATGCATGGTTAATCATTGTTACGAAGTCGTAAACAGGCAGATTCGTTGCTTTTTGAACATCCGCCGCATAAGGGGGAAGCATGCTGCATTCCAGAAGAATCGACCTGATTCCCTGATTCCGGCTGATGAGTTCTTGAGCGGCCTCGACCACCTCGGCCCGTATCTTGTCGCTGTCGAGCGTTCCCGTTTCATCGAGCGCTGCTTCGCGGAAGTTTTTGTAGTTTTCCAGGCCGGAGATGACCAGGGAATCATCGGAAGCAA
>Ga0214472_10007250_pt1 | contig 11617 bp, 13 predicted proteins | sample RVTome_6_FD_207662 | JGI IMG/M metagenome (GOLD analysis project Ga0214472, IMG submission 207662) | Soil microbial communities from uranium-contaminated site in the Upper Colorado River Basin, Wyoming, United States - RVT140D175 | ecosystem: Environmental > Terrestrial > Soil > Contaminated >...
CCCCACCAGCAGGAGCAGCAGGAGCAGCGCCGGAGCGGCGCGGCGCAGGCGGGCGACGCGCTCCGTGTCCAGCAGGGCAGGCCCCGCGCTATTCGTCATCGCCGTCCATCGCGAGGAGCGAGCGTGCGGCGCTCACGGCCACCAGGATCCCGATCCCGATCAGCAGCCCGCGGAAGACGCCGGCGAGCGGCACGTCGCGCACCCAGCCGGCGCTCGCTGCCAGCCAGTCGCCGGCCTGACCGCCGACCGGCAGCAGCAGGACGATCACCACCGTGGCTGCGCCGGCCATCAGCGTCGTCTCGCGGACGCGGAGCGCGAAGCCGCGCCGAATGGCACCCAGCAGGAAGATGAAGAGGAGGGCGAACACCGATGCGGCGATCGGTGCCAGCAGCGCCGCCACCAGCCAGAGCACCGCCGGGTCGGCGGTCCCGCTCGAGCCGGGCCGCAGCCCCGCCAGCAGGATCGCCGCCATCCCAAGCAGCAGGACGATCGAGCCGACCGAGTCGCGGTCCCCCGCGGCGAGGTTGCGGGCGTGGTGCGCCGCCAGGGTCGCGCCCCCGCCGACCGCCGCGGCGGCGGCGAGCAGCACCAGCAGCTCGTTGACCGCCCCGGCGGCGGCGTCGAGCGAAGGGTTCATGACCATCAGGTCCAGCAGCACCACGAGGCCGGTGACCAGCACGATGGCCGTGAGGATCGAGCGCCGCATCTGAGCTCAGCGCCCCGTCAGGAAGGCAGCGACCCCCGGCCCGCCGGCCCAGGTGATGAGCGAGCCGATCAGGAGGAGCCCCACCGACCCCCAGATCAGCCGATTCGCGGCGAGGACGGCGGTTCGCGCGTGACCCGCGGCGCCGATCTCGCCGGCCGCCTGGAACAGCTCCGGCCCGATCAGGGTGCCATCGCCGTCGAAGAGGGGCCCGGCCACCTGGGAGGCACTCGCCGTCGCGGCCAGGCTCCACTCGGCGTCGCCCAGCACGCCATCCAGGACCAGCAGCCCTTCCTCGCCAAGCCCCCCTGCCACCACGGCGACCCCGTGCGGCTGCGACGTGGCGAGGGCGAATGCGGCAGCCGCGGCGCGACCCTCGCCCACGTACTCGACCGCCGCCGAGGAGGCGCGCTCCGGCGTCGCTGTCCGCTGATGCGATCCTGCGAGCGTTGCCTGGGCCAGCATCCCGCCCACGGGATCGTTGGTGGTGACCCGCAGCGGGACACCGGCCCGTGCCGCGGCGTCGGCGACGTGGCCGAGCAGCGGCAGGGCCGCCAGCGTCTGGAGGCGCTCGGTGGCAGACGCGGCGCGGCTGACGCCGGCGGTGCCGAGCGAAACGGTGGCGTCCGCCCCCGACTCCGCCGCGAGCGCCATCACCCGACCGACGCGCGCCAGCCCACCCAGCCCTGAGCCGCTCCAGCGCGCGCCGGGTCGGGCAACGAGCGAGAGGAGCACGAGCAGCACGAGGAGGATCGCCACCGTCGGCGCGGCCCCCAGTCGCATCGACGAGGAGCCGATGGCATCGGTCACGAGGCCGACGAGGTAGGATGCGAGCTCGCCGAGGTTGGGCATCTAGCGCGTGCCGTCCTGGCGCCCGCGGGCCAGCCTGCTGGCGATGCGGTCGTAGAGGACCGGATCCTCGAGGGCTCGTCGCACGAGGCCGGAGCGACGCGCACCGAGCAGCGGGCTCAGCAGCGGCCCGAGGAAGATGGCTCCCTGGCGAAGGAGCGGCACGAGGGGCCGATGGGCGTCCATCAGGATCGCGGCCGGCGCGCCGATCCCGCGGCGTTCGAGCTCGTCGACGAGCGCATCGGCCCGCTTCACGCTGGACCCTCCTGGCGAGACACCTGATTCGGTCCGGTCACGCATGGTCGCTCGCTCGACGACCTCACCCGTCGTTCGTGGCGACCTCCGGCAGATGCACACGCTGGAGGCGGTCACGAAGGGCGGTCGTCACTTCGTAATTGATGGTGCGTCGCTGGGCGGCGACCTCATCGGCGTCGATGCGGGCCTGCATCTGCTCGCCGATCAGGACGAACTCGTCGGCGTAGGTTACATCATCAAGATCGCCCAGATCGACGGTGATGCCGTCCATGCTCACCGCGCCGACGACCGGGCGGCGCTCGCCGCGCACCAGGACCCAGCCGTTGTTGGCGTGGGCGCGCGGCCACCCATCGCCGTAGCCGATCCCCAGGGTGGCGATGCGTGTCGAGCGCTCGGCTCGGAAGCGCAGCCCGTACCCGATCGCCTCCCCGGCAGCCAGGCTGAAGATGCGCAGGGGGATGGCGCGCAGAGAGAGGACCGGCTTCAGCCCCGGGTCGCGGTCCGCGGCCCAGGCCGGCACCATGCCGTAGAGCCCGAGCCCGGGCCGGATCGCATCGCCGAAGGTGCCGGTGCCCGCGAGGACGCCGCCGCTGGCGGCGAGATGCACGAGTCCGGGATCGGCGCCGGCCGAGCGCATCGCGTCAAGGGCCTGGGCCAGCCGGAGGACCTGCACGTCGGTGTACGCCTCGTCCTCGCCGGGGACCGCGAGGTGGCTGAAGGTACCGGCCAGGCGCAGGTGGCGGCTGCGCACGATGCGCAGCGCCAGCTCGACCGCCACCGACGGGTCGGCCCCCTGCCGTCCCAGCCCCGAGTCGATCTTGAGCTGGACCGCGGCCCGCTGCCCGAGCGCGGCTGCCGCGGCTTCCAGCAGCTCGATCCCCGCCTCGTCGTAGACGACAGGCTCGAGGTCGGCGGCAACGGCCCGCTCCGCCTCGGGGGCGCCCATCGCCCAGAGGACGAGCAGCGGCGCCGCGATGCCCGCGTCCCGGAGCTCGAGCGCCTCCCCCAGCGTCGCCACGGCGAGGCGTTCCACGCCGTGCGCGAGCAGGGTCCGCGACACCTCGATCGCGCCATGGCCGTATGCGTTCGCCTTGACAACGGCGATCACGCTGCGTTCCTCGCCGGAAAGCCGGCGCAGCATCGCCAGGTTGTGCACCAGCGCGTCGTGGTCGATCTCGACCCAGGCGCGGTGCGGGCTGCGACCACCTGCGAGGCTCATCCGCCCTCCCCGCTCAGCTGCGCGATCGCCGTCGGCAGCAGGTTGGCGATGTCGCGCGCCACCACCCCGGCGTGGCCGATTCGGTCCTCCGCCAGGAGCCCGGCGGCACCGTGCACGGCGACACCGCACGCGGCCGCGTCGAACGGGTCGAGCCCCGCCGCCAGGAACGCGCCGATCGCGCCCGCGAGCACGTCGCCGCTCCCCGCGGTGGCGAGTGCTGGCGTGGCGACGTCGGATAGGAGCAGGTCGCCGGTCGGGGACGCGATCACCGTGTGCGCCCCCTTCAGCACCAGGACCTGGCCCCAGCGCGCCGCCGCATCACGAGCCGCATCCGCACGCTGGTCATCGTCATCGGCCAGCGATGCGCCCGGGGGCATCCCGGTCAGCCTCGCGAACTCGCCGGCGTGCGGGGTGAGGACCAGCGGGGCGCGGAGCGATTGCCACCAGCGCTGCCCCTCGGCCAGCGCCGTCAGCCCATCGGCGTCAACCAGCGTCGGATGGGTCAGCTCACCGATGAAGTTGCGCGCGTGACGCAGGGTCGTCGGCAGCCTGCCGATCCCAGGCCCGATGACGAATGCCTGGTAGGCGGGGGCCTCGGTCGCGAGCTGGCGCCAGCCAGCCGGGGCCGTCAGGCCGGGCGCCTCCTCGACCAGCAGCATCGACGTCAGCTCCGGGACAAGACCCATCAGCCGCGCGCCGACCGTCTCGGGCGTGGCCAGGCAGGCGAGGCCCACCCCGGCACGGATCGCGCCGAGCCCGGTCAGCAGCGCCGCCCCGGCGTACTCCAGCGACCCGGCCACGATGAGGAGCCGCCCGAAGGTTCCCTTGTGAGCTCGCGCCGGCCGAGCGGGGAGGCGCTCGGCGACCCAGGCCCGGGTCAGAACCACCACCGCCATCGGCTAGGCCTCCGGCGCTCGATGGGCGACCGCCACCGCCACGGCCATGTGCCGCTCGTGCGAGATCGTCACGCTCACGTCCTCGAGCCCGAGGGCCGCCGCGCGAGCCGCCGCCCGCGCGTGGAGGCGCACCTGGGGCGCGCCCGCCCAGTTGGGAAGGATCTCGATCTCCCGCCAGCCCACCCCGCGGACCCCCAGCCCGAGGACCTTGCTGATCGCCTCCTTGGCGGCCCACCGACCGGCGATCCGCTCCGCCCTGGCGCCACAGTACCGCGCCTCTCCCTCGGTGAGGACCCGCTCGCGGAATCGATCCGGAAAGCGGCCCAGGGTCGCGATGATGCGGTCGATGTCGATCAGGTCGACGCCGATCTCGTGGCGGCTCATCGAGGCGGCGCGATCGGGGCTATTCGACCGTGACCGACTTCGCCAGGTTGCGGGGCTGGTCGACGTCCGTGCCGCGGGCCACGGCGACCTCGTAGGCGAGCAGCTGGAGCGGCACGATGGCGATCACCGGAGCCATCTCCTCGGGGGTCTCGGGGATGTACAGCACGTCCTGCGCGTATCGGTCGATCGTCTCGTCGCCGATCGTCGCGACCGCCACGACCGGCGCCTGGCGGGCGTGCACCTCGGCGACGTTGCTCACCACCTTGTCGTAGGTGGCGCTCCGCATGGCGATCGCCACCAGCGGGGTGTGCGGGTCGAGCAGCGCGATGGGGCCGTGCTTCAGCTCGCCGGCGGCGTATCCCTCGGCATGGACGTAGGAGAGCTCCTTGAGCTTCAGCGCCCCCTCCATCGCCACCGGGAATCCGAGCGCCCGGCCGACGAACATGACGTCCCGGACCCCGCCCCAGCGTTGGGCCAGCTTCTTCACCTGTGGGGCGAGCTTGAGCACCTCGGCCGCCTGTCCCGGCAGGTCGCGCAGCGCGAGCCCGAACGACCGGCGACGCCGTTCGCTGAGCGTCCCGCGCAGGCCGGCGAGGTAGAGGGCGATCATCTCGAGCAGGACCACCTGCGTCACGAAGGCCTTGGTCGAGGCCACCGCAACCTCGGGACCGGCCTGCAGGTAGCAGACTGCATCCGCCTCCCGGGTGAGCGCGCTGCCGACGACGTTCGTGACGACCACGATCACCGCGCCCCGCTCGGAGGCGAGCTTCTGCGGCGCCAGCGTGTCGGCTGTCTCCCCCGACTGGCTGACGCTGATCACGAGCGTCTTCTCGTCGATCGGCGGCGGTGAATAGCGCATCTCCGAGCCGATCTGTCCGCTCGCCGGAAGGCCCGCCCAGCTCTGGATGAGGTGCGCGCCGACCTCTCCCGCGTAGCGCGCCGTGCCGCAGCCGACCACGTACACGCGCTCGACCGCGCGCAGCTTCTCCACGATCGCGTCGAGCTCGGGGAGGTGCAGGTTGCCCTGCGCGTCGACGCGGCCGCGGAGCGCCTCGCCGATGGCGTGGGGCTGCTCGTAGATCTCCTTCAGGGTGAAGTGCGGAAAGCCGTCCTTCTCCGCCGCGGCGATGTTCCAGCGGATCTTGGTCACCGGGCGATCGACGCGCACGCCGTCCATGCCGATGATGCTGACCCCGGCGGAGGTCACGTCAGCGATGTCTCCCTCCTGCAGGATGACGACGTTCTTGGTGTGCTCCAGGATGGCCGGCACGTCGCTCGCCAGGAATCCCTCGCCGTCACCCAGCCCGACGATCAACGGCACGTTCATGCGCGCCCCCACGATCCGGTCGGGATGGTCCAGGTGCATCACGCCGATGGCATACGCGCCGCGCACCTGGTTGAGGGCATCGCGGACCGCCTCCACCAGGTCGCCGCTGTAGCGCTCCTCGATGAGGTGCGCCAGGACCTCGGTATCGGTCTCCGACGTGAACCGGTGCCCGGCCTGCATCAGCCGCGCCTTGATCTCCGCGTAGTTCTCGATGATCCCGTTGTGGATCAGGGCCAGCCGACCGCTGCAGTCACGGTGCGGGTGCGCGTTCGCGTCGTTCGGACGACCGTGCGTCGCCCAGCGGGTGTGGGCGATGCCGGGGTGCCCGGCCGGGGCGCTGCCGTTGAGGTGATCGGTCAGGTTGGTGAGCTTGCCCGCCTTCTTCTCGACGAACACCTCTCCGGCATCGGTGAGCACGGCCAGCCCGGCCGAGTCGTAGCCGCGGTACTCGAGGCGGCGGAGCCCTTCCAGCAGGATCGGCGCCGCGTCACGCGGGCCGACGTACCCCACGATGCCGCACATGGCTTGCGCTGGCTCCTAGTTCAGTCGCGCACGGGCGAGCTCGGACAGCTCCCGTGCAATCTGGTTGATCTCGTCAGCGTCCTCGCCCTCGACCATGATCCGAATCTTTGGCTCCGTCCCTGACGGCCGCACCAGGATCCGTCCACGCTCGCCGAGACGGGCGTCGGCCTCTGTCACCGCGACCGAGAACTCCGGATCGACCTCCCACTGGTCCCGGTGGCGGACGGCCGAGTTTATCACCACCTGGGGGATGAGCCGGATCTGGGACGCTCCCTCGGCGAGCGTGGCGCCGGTGTCGCGCAGGGCCCTGAGCAGCTGGATGCCGGTCAGGATCCCGTCACCCGCATTCGAGACATCCCGGAAGATGACATGCCCCGACTGCTCGCCGCCGAGGGCCGCGTCCGCCCGCTCCATCGCCTCGAAGACGTGGCGATCACCGACCGGCGTCCTGATCACGCGACCCCCTGCTGCGACGATCGCGCGGTCGAGGCCGCCGTTGCTCATCACGGTGGTGACCAGGATCCGATTGCGCAGTGTCCCGTCGGCGAGGCGCGCCAGGGCGCAGATCCCCATCACCCCGTCGCCATCCACGATCGAACCGTGCTCGTCGACCGCGATCAGGCGGTCGGCATCGCCGTCGAATGCCATCCCCATCTCGAGCCCCTCGGCAAGCACCGCGGCGGCCAGCGCCTGCGGCTGGGTCGATCCCGAATCGAGGTTGATGTTCGTCCCGTCGGGGGATCCGGAGAGCACGGTGACCTCCGCCCCCAGCTCGCGCAGCAGCGCCGGCGCGATCGCCGCGGCCGATCCATTCGCGCAGTCGATCCCGATGCGTCTCCCCCGCAGGAGGTCGCCGGCCTCCGCGAGCAGCGAGGCTCGGTAGGCCTCGATCGGCCCCGTCTCGCGGGTGATCCGCCCGATCTGCCCATTTGGCATGCCGGGCAAGGACTCCGCCTGAAAGAGGAGGCGTTCCAGCTCCTCCTCGACCTCGTCATCGATCTTCCGGCCGCCGGAGAGGACCTTCAGCCCGTTGTCATCGGCTGGGTTGTGAGAGGCCGAGACCATGATTCCCGCGGCAAAGTCCCCGCTGGCGGCCGCATGCGCCAGGCATGGGGTGGTCACGACGCCGAGCTGGATCGCATCGGCTCCGACCGACGCGAGGCCGGCCGAGACGGCGGCGACGAGCATGTCGCCGGAGCGGCGGGTGTCCTGGCCGATCACGACTCGGTGCCCGGAAGCTTCGAGCAGGTGCCCGACCGCGCGCCCGAGGTCGTAGGCGAGGGTCGGCGTCAGGTCGACATTGGCGGCGCCGCGGATGCCGTCCGTTCCGAAGAGGCGGCCCATCAGGGCGCCGGCGTGGCCGGCGGGACGATCGTCACCGTGACCGAGATCGGCGACATCGTGAGCAGGGTGACCCCGTCGGGGAGGGTCAGCTCAGGCTGGACGAGGTGGTCGCCGGGGCCGAGCCCGGCCACGTCGAGCACGGCGGTCAGGTCGGCCACGTCGAGCGCATCGAGATCCGTCACGGTTCCCAGAACGGTGACGGTGATCTGCTCAGTTCGCGGCAGGCAGGCGCTCCCGGCGGGGGCTCCGCTGCACACCAGACCGAGCAGCAGCGTCCGCTGGGCGATGATCTCGCGGATCTGGACGGTGATCGTCGGCTCTGCCGCCGCCGGGTCGGCCAGCCGCGCCCCCTCGGGGAGGACGAGCGTTCCGGCCGCCTGCAGCGTGGCATTCGTGCCCGCCAGGCTGATCGGCTCGGTCAGCACCTCGCCGATCGTCGCCAGCACCTCCGGCGCACCACGCAGCGTCACGACCGAGGGGTCCGCGGTCACCGTGCCGACCTCGAAGCCGGCGGCCGGCGCCCCGGTCAGCAGCGGACGGATCGCCACGGTGCGGCTCGTCTCGACGGTGCTCACCTCGATCTCGACCCGCACCGTCGAGGGGTTCAGCTCCACCGACTCCACCCGACGCCCGTCGATGTCGACCGGGACCAGGTCGACCTGGCCGCAGCAGTCGATCCCCGATGGGTCGATGCGGACCGTGCCAAGCGCTCGGTCGACGCGGTCCAGGAGGCTCTGCGGGCCGCTGGCGGTGACCCGCTGGGCGCTGAGCCGAGGGGTGCCGATCTCCAGGCCGGGCGGCACCTCGCCCGAGTCCACGACGACCCGGATCTGGACCTCGTCGAGTCGGTCGATCGCCACCGAGACCGCGCTCCGCGTGGAGGAGAGCACTTCAATGCCGTCGTCCAGCGTTCTGACGTGGATCTTGAGCGACTGGACCTGTGGGGCGAGGGACATGTCGTATGTCGCGAGGTCGATCGTGACCGCGAAGGAGTCTGCGGTGACCGTGGTCGCCGGGTCGGTGGCGCTGCGGTACTTGATGTCGACCGAGCCCAGCTGCTGGGTCAGGAGGTAGGTGCCCTCCGGCTGTGCGAGTGCCGTCACCGGAACTCCGGGGAACGTCTTGTCGCTGAAGGAGCCTGAGAAGACGAGGCCGGTATACAGCACCGTGGCCAGGGCGACCGCACCCAGCTTCAGGGCCCAGTTGCGGAAGAGCCAGGCCATCTAGACGCGCTTCGAGGCTGGAGCGGCCGCGGCCGCTTCCGGCGACTCTGCCGCACCGCCGGCGACCATCGGCTTCTCGTCGCTCGCAGCCTTGACGACCCGGGCGTCCGGATCGATCGGCGGCTCCGCCTCCGGGCTGTCGACTCCCCACCGCCCCTCCAGGGAGCGGCGCAGGAGCGGCGCCTGGCGGCGGGGTGCCTGTGGCCGGATGAGGTTGAGGATCCGCCTCCGCAGCTGCTCCTCGGTCAGGTTGCGCTCGATGCGGCCGCGCATCACCAGCGAGATCGAGCCGGTCTCCTCGGAGACCACCACCACGATGGCGTCCGACTGCTCGCTGATCCCGATGGCTGCCCGATGGCGGGTCCCGTAGCGCTCCGAATCGAGGACGTTCTGCGAGAGCGGGAGCAGCACGCCGGCAGCCAGGATCCGATCGCCCGATACGATCACCGCGCCGTCGTGGAGCGCGGTCCCGTGGTAGAAGAGGGTCGCCAGCAGCTCGGCGCGCAGGTCGGCATGCAGGAGCACCCCGGACTCGGCGGCAAGGTCGGCGAGGCCCGTCTCGCGCTCCAGCACGATCAGCGCCCCGTGCCGCGAGCCCGCCAGCAGGCGCGCCGCGCGGCTGATCTCGCGTGCCACCCGCTCCGCCTCGGCGTTGTCGCTGCTCACGAAGAAGCGGTTGAACGAGCCGAAGCGCCCGATCTGCTCGAGGGCACGCCGCAGCTCGGGCTGGAAGACGACCACGATCGCGAAGAGGCCCACCACCGCCCCGGTCTGCAGGAGGCGGGAGAGGAGCCGCAGGTCGGCAGCCTCAGCCACCAGGTAGACGAGGTAGAGGATGGAGAGGCCGATGACGATGCGCACCGCTCGGGTGCCGCGGATCAGGATGAAGACCCAGTAGATGACGATCGCAACCAGCAGGATGTCGATAACCGACATCCAGCCGCCGCGCAGATAGAGCCCGAGGAAGTCAGCGATGGCGTCGAACAAGGGACCCGATGATACCAAAGGGCCCCGGACCCCCCTCCCCGGGCGCCCTGGCGGACCCCGCTAGCGCTTGGTGTACTGCGGCGCCTTGCGGGCTCGCTTGAGGCCGTACTTCTTCCGCTCCTTGGCCCGCGGATCGCGGGTCAGCAGCCCGGCCGCTCGCAGCGCGCCCCGCGCGTCGGGGTGGGCGCTCAGAAGCGCACGGGCGATCCCGTGCCGGATGGCACCCGCCTGGCCGGAGAAGCCGCCACCGGCGACCAGGACGCTGGCCGAGTAGCGACCCTCGGTCTCCGTCACGCGGAACGGCAGGCGCAGCGTGGCCAGGCCGGGCGTCCCACCGAAGTAGTCGGCGGCGTCCTTGCCGTTCACCACGATACTGCCGTCGCCCGGCAGGAGTCGCACGCGCGCGACCGCCTCCTTGCGTCGGCCCGTTCCGTAGACGTAGCTGGTGCTCAACGTGCGTTCCTCTCTACAGCTCGGCAGCGGTCGGCTGCTGGGCCTGATGTGGGTGCTCCGCCCCGCGGTAGACCCTGAGCTTCTTGAACATCGCCCGACCGAGGCGGTTCTGCGGGAGCATCCCCTTCACGGCCCGCTCGATCACGATCTCGGGCTTGCGGGCCAAGAGGGCCTCGAGCCTCTCCTCGCGCAGCCCGCCCGGATAGCCGGAGTGGCGGTAGTAGGCCTTCTGGGTCAGCTTGTTGCCAGTCACTTTGACCTTTGCGGCATTGATGACCACGACGTGGTCCCCGGTGTCGAGGTGGGGAGAGTAGATCGGCTTGTGCTTCCCCTCGAGCAGCGTGGCGATGCGCGTGGCGAGGCGACCCAGCGTCTGGTCGGTGGCATCCACCACGAACCAGCTCCGCTCGATCTCGCTCGCCTTGACTGCGTACGTTGTCACGTTGCCTTCTTCCTCGATCTTGTCCCGGTCGATGCCGTATTCGAATAGGTGACCCGCTCGAGCGTCAGCCCGCGCGCCGGTGCCGCGCGCCCGTGGAGGGCACGCTCATCGGCGTCGAGCAGCCCGGCGACCGATCCGGGGGCCAGCCTTCCGCGTCCCGCCTCCAGGAGGAGGGCCACGATGCTGCGCACCATTCGCCGCAGGAACGCGTTGGCCGTGACCCGGACCTCCACCGAGGTTCCGCGCTGCACGACCGACACCTCCCGCAGGTGGCGGATGGTTCGGCCCTCTGCGTTGCTCCCCAGCGCCGCGAAGTCTCGCTCGCCAGGGAGCTCCGCCGCCACGGCCCGCATGGCCGCGACGTCGAGCCGGTCGCCGATCTCGAGCGTCCGATGCCGGTCCGCCGGCCGCTTGTCCCCCGCCATCCGGATTCGGTAGCGGTAGACCCGCGAGCGGGCGTCGCGCCGAGGGTCGAAACCCTCCGGCGCCGAGCGGAGCGACCGCACCGCCAGGTCAGGCGGGAGGGCTGCGTTCAGCCGTCGCCGCAGCTCCGGCCATCCGATCCACTCGCCGCGTGGGCGGCGAGCGAGGCAGAAGGCCGCGACCTGGCCGGTGGCGTGCACCCCGGCATCGGTTCGCCCGGCGAATCGGACTCGCGTCCGCTCGCCGGTCAGTCTGTTAAGCGCCTCCTCCAGCTCCCCCTGCACCGTCCGCACGCGCGGCTGGTACTGGGAGCCGGCGAAGTCGGTCCCGTCGTACTCGATCACCGCCCGTGCACATCGTCGTCCAGCAGGTGGCATCGGTCCGTCTTCCATTGTCCGCCCAGGTGCGGCCGGTCTCTCCTAGACCAGCTCGATCTGGACGATGGCCGCCGCATCTCCAAGCCGTGGCCCGATCTTGACGATGCGGGTGTAGCCGGAGCTGCGATCGGCGTATTTGGTGGCCAGCTCGCCCATCAGCTTGTCGATGATGAGGGGCTCGGCCGGCATGGCTGAGATCAGGAGGCGCCGCGC
>Ga0214472_10007251_pt1 | contig 11617 bp, 14 predicted proteins | sample RVTome_6_FD_207662 | JGI IMG/M metagenome (GOLD analysis project Ga0214472, IMG submission 207662) | Soil microbial communities from uranium-contaminated site in the Upper Colorado River Basin, Wyoming, United States - RVT140D175 | ecosystem: Environmental > Terrestrial > Soil > Contaminated >...
TGACAGTCGGCTATAGCCTGACAAATCGAATGGTTTTTTGTTGGTGTTGCGACAGCCAGGGTGGATTTGTCGGGTGAAAAACAGCTCTTGTCTCCTGGCCGTTTGTTAAAAAATTATTTTAAAACAGTTGGTTAGTGTCGCTTTTCAGGGTTGGTACAGCTTTCGCAGTACTCCGGGCGAAGTTACGAAGGCCGAGGCGCTCACAGTGCAAGCTGGGGGTCCGGGCTCGGAAGCTAAGTCCGAAACGAGGAGCAACACCATGGCAATGCGTCAATGTGCAATCTACGGTAAAGGCGGTATCGGTAAGTCTACCACTACTCAGAATCTGGTAGCCGCGCTGGCCGAATCCGGCAAAAAAGTCATGATCGTCGGCTGCGACCCGAAAGCAGATTCTACCCGTCTGATCCTGCACTCCAAGGCCCAGAACACCATCATGGAGATGGCTGCCGAAGCCGGCACCGTTGAAGATCTGGAACTCGAAGATGTCCTGAAAGCCGGCTACGGCGGCATCAAGTGCGTCGAGTCCGGTGGTCCGGAGCCCGGCGTTGGCTGTGCCGGTCGTGGTGTTATCACCGCGATCAACTTCCTCGAAGAGGAGGGCGCCTACGAAGAGGACCTGGATTTCGTGTTCTACGACGTACTGGGTGACGTCGTATGCGGCGGCTTCGCGATGCCGATCCGCGAAAACAAGGCGCAGGAGATCTACATCGTCTGCTCCGGCGAGATGATGGCGATGTACGCCGCCAACAACATCTCCAAGGGCATCGTGAAGTACGCCAACTCCGGTGGCGTGCGTCTGGCCGGCCTGATCTGCAACTCCCGTAACACCGACCGCGAAGACGAACTGATCATGGCGCTGGCCGACAAGCTGGGCACCAGCATGATCCACTTCGTACCGCGTGACAACGTGGTGCAGCGCGCCGAAATCCGTCGTATGACCGTGATCGAGTACGATCCGTCCGCCAAACAGGCTGACGAATACCGTGCGCTGGCGAGCAAGATCGTCAACAACACCAAGTTCGTGATCCCGACGCCGATCACCATGGACGAGCTGGAAACGCTGCTGATGGAGTTCGGCATCATGGACGAAGAAGACGAGTCCATCATCGGCAAGACAGCGTCCGAAGAGGTGTAAGTACAAGTTGTCGGCAGGATGGGCGGCTCGTTGGAGCCGCCCATCCGAGGACGAACATGGGGCAGATTAGCCTCTGTTCGCAACCCAACATGTAAAGGAGACAGGTTATGTCTGTCATGTCACGCGAAGAGACCGAAGCGCTCATCAATGAAGTGCTGGAAGTCTATCCTGCCAAAGCCAAGAAAGATCGTGCCAAGCACCTGACCGTCAACGATCACGAGGTCGAACAGTCGAAGACGTGCATCACGTCCAACAAGAAATCCCTGCCGGGTGTGATGACCATTCGTGGTTGTGCCTACGCCGGCTCCAAGGGTGTGGTCTGGGGTCCGATCAAGGACATGATCCACATCTCTCACGGCCCGGTCGGCTGTGGCCAATACTCCCGTAACGGTCGTCGCAACTACTACATCGGTACCACCGGCATCAACGCCTTCGTGACCATGAACTTCACCTCCGATTTTCAGGAGAAGGACATCGTCTTCGGCGGCGACAAGAAGCTGTCCAAGCTGCTGGAAGAGATCGAAGTCCTGTTCCCGCTGAACAAGGGCGTGTCGATCCAGTCCGAGTGCCCGATCGGTCTGATCGGTGACGACATCGAAGCCGTTGCCAAGAAGGCAACCGCGGCGACCGGCAAGACCGTCGTGCCGGTGCGTTGCGAAGGTTTCCGTGGCGTATCCCAGTCTCTGGGTCACCACATCGCCAACGACGCCGTGCGCGACTGGGCGCTGGACAAGCGTGACGACGACAACAGCTTCCAGACCACGCCCTACGACGTTGCGATCATCGGTGACTACAACATCGGTGGCGACGCCTGGTCTTCCCGCATCCTGCTGGAAGAGATGGGGCTGCGCGTCGTGGCTCAGTGGTCCGGTGACGGCACCATCTCCGAGATGGAGCTGACGCCGAAGGTCAAGCTGAACCTGGTGCACTGCTACCGCTCCATGAACTACATCTCCCGCCACATGGAGGAGAAGTACGGCATCCCCTGGATGGAGTACAACTTCTTCGGCCCGACCAAGACCGACGAGTCTCTGCGCAAGATCGCCTCTTTCTTCGACGAGTCTATCCAGCAGAAAGCGGAAGAGGTGATCGCCAGGTACAAGTCCGAGTACGAAGCGGTTATCGCCAAGTTCCGTCCCCGCCTGGAAGGCAAGAGGGTGATGCTGTACATCGGCGGTCTGCGTCCGCGTCACGTGATCGGCGCGTACGAAGACCTGGGTATGGAGGTGGTCGGTACCGGTTACGAGTTCGGCCATAACGACGACTACGACCGCACCATCAAGGAGATAGGTAACGCAACCCTGATCTACGACGATGTCACCGGTTACGAGTTCGAAGAGTTCGTCAAGAAGATCAAGCCGGACCTGATCGGCTCGGGCGTCAAAGAGAAGTACATCTTCCAGAAGATGGGTATCCCCTTCCGTCAGATGCACAGCTGGGACTACTCCGGCCCGTACCACGGCTACGATGGTTTCGCCATCTTCGCCCGTGACATGGACATGACGCTGAACAACCCGTGCTGGAAGAAGCTGCAGGCACCCTGGAAAGCGGAAGCTGCCGAAGAAGCGGCGGTTGCTGTCGGCGCCTGAACAGGCTGCCGAAGGTTCACGGCCGTTCGGTCGTGAACCCCACACCCACTTTGACCCGTATGTTCACAGATTGGTGGCGCGGGAGGAGAGAATGCTATGAGTCAGTCAGTTGATAACATCAAGCCGAGCTATCCGCTGTTCCTCGAAGATGAATACCAGGAGATGCTGGCGCGCAAGCGCGATAACTTCGAAGAGAAGCATCCGCAGGCCAGGATCGACGAAGTCTTTCAGTGGACCACCACCCAGGAGTACCAGGAGCTGAACTTCCAGCGTGAAGCCCTGACCGTCAACCCGGCCAAGGCCTGTCAGCCGCTCGGTTCCGTGCTCTGCGCGCTGGGCTTCGAGAAGACCCTGCCCTACGTCCACGGCTCCCAGGGGTGCGTGGCCTACTTCCGGACCTACTTCAACCGTCATTTCAAGGAGCCGGTATCCTGCGTATCCGACTCGATGACCGAAGATGCGGCGGTGTTCGGCGGCCAGAAGAACATGTTCGACGGTCTGGAAAACGCCAAGGCGCTGTACAAGCCGGAGATGATCGCGGTCTCCACCACCTGCATGGCCGAGGTGATCGGCGACGACCTGAACGCGTTCATCAACAACGCCAAGAAAGAGGGTTACATCGAGCAGGAGTATCCGACGCCGTTCGCGCACACGCCGAGCTTCGTCGGCAGCCACACCACCGGCTGGGACAACATGTTCGAGGGTATCGCGCGTTACTTCACGCTGAACTACATGGAGGACAAGGTTGTCGGCTCCAACGGCAAGCTGAACTTCGTGCCGGGCTTCGAAACCTACCTGGGTAACTTCCGTGTCATCAAGCGCATGATGGCCGACATGGACGTAGACGCCTGCCTGTTGTCCGATCCGGCCGAAGTGCTGGATACGCCGGCCGACGGTAAGTTCCGCATGTACGAAGGCGGTACCACCCTGGACGAGATCAAGGATGCGCCGAACGCCCTGAACACCATCCTGGTACAGCCCTGGCAACTGGTGAAAACCGAGAAGTTCGCCAAGAACACCTGGAAGCACGACGTGCCGAAGCTGAACATCCCGATGGGGCTGGAGTACACCGACGAACTGCTGATGAAGGTGTCCGAGATCACCGGCAAGCCGATCGGCAAGGCGCTGGAAACCGAGCGTGGCCGTCTGGTCGACATGATGACCGACTCCCACACCTGGCTGCACGGCAAGAAGTTTGCCCTGTACGGCGACGCCGACTTCGTTCTTGGTCTGACCAAGTTCCTGCTGGAACTGGGTGCCGAGCCTATCCACATCCTTTGCCACCACGCCAACAAGCGCTGGAAGAAGGCGGTGGAAGCGATCCTGGCCGAATCTCCGTACGGTACAGGTTGCGAAGTTCACATCGGCAAGGACCTGTGGCACATGCGCTCCCTGTGCTTCACCAACAAGCCGGACTTCCTGATCGGTAACTCCTACGGCAAGGAGATCAGCCGCGATACCCTGTACAAGGGCAAGGAGTTCGAAGTCCCGCTGATCCGCCTGGGCTTCCCGATCTTCGACCGTCACCACCTGCATCGCCAGACGACCCTGGGGTACGAAGGTGCCATGCAGATGCTGACCACCATCGTCAACGCTGTCCTGGATCGTCTCGACGACGAAACCCGCGGCATGCAGACCACCGACTTCAACTACGACCTGGTGCGTTAAACGTCCCTGTCCTGTTGTTGACCGCACCCGGGGCTTGCACCGGCCACGGGTGCTTCTCCACCCATCCGGAGGTACACATGCCAAACGTCATGATCCGCCACAACGAGGGCAAGATGACCCTCTATGTCGCCAAGCGCGACCAGGAAGACGAGATTGCATCGATCGAGTTCGACGCCGAGGACAGCTGGGGCGGTACCATCGAGCTGACCGACGGTACCAAATACTATGTCGATCCGCTGGATGCACCGCCCAAGCTGCCGATCACACTACGCGCCAAACGCGGTTAAGAGGGTAGGGCCATGGCAGACACACTTTCTCCCGAAGTTGCGCTGCGTATCGGGCTTGCCGCCCGGGCGCTTCCCGATACCGACGCCAAGCGTCTGATGAGGGTACTGGTCGACGTGCTCGACCTGCCGATCACGAAAACCAAGCTGGCCCGGCTGAAGGTAAGCCGGCTGAAAGCGGCGGCCGACGGTGAACTCGGCGATATCGAGACCGACTATCTGAAGCAGGCCGTGAATCTGCTGAAGGGGATCGGCGTCCCCGTCGACGACACCCCCGAGCCGCTGCCCGAGGTGCAGGCGTACCGACAGGGCGAGATGCCCGGCTCGATCCGTGTGGCCTGCGCGTCAAACCATGACACCCGGGTCGACGGTCACTTCGGCTCCTGCGCCCGCTTCCTGATCTACCAGGTATCGGACGCCGAGGTGCGGCTGATCGATATCCGCCAGGCCGGACATGCCGAGCAGGAGATGGACAAGAATATCTACCGCGCCGACCTGATCGCCGACTGTCAGCTGCTCTACACCATCTCCATCGGCGGGCCTGCGGCAGCCAAGGTGGTACGAGCGGGGCTGCACCCGATCAAGCTGCCCGACGGCGGTGAAGCGACCGCGCTGCTGGAGGCGCTCAAGGGCGTGATCGGTCACAAGCCACCGCCCTGGCTGGCCAAGGCGATGGGGGTCGGGGCCGAGGCGCGCGTCCGCTTTATCCAGGATGAGGAGGAGCACGCATGATCGCCGAAGCGACACTCAACGAGATCTGCGACCTCGCCGCCGGGCAGGTGCTGGGCGAGGCGCTGGTCGCCGACCTGCGCGTCCGCTATCCCGACTACCACTTCACCTGGTGCTTCGACGACGATATCGGCGCCACCGCCAAGCCCTGGGCCGAGCGCGACACCTTCAACCTTTACCTGGTCAACGCCGGCGACCACTGCGCGAAACTGTCCAACGATGCCGAGAGCGCATCCGGTATCGTGCTGGCCGAGGTGATCCCGGATGACGAGTGAAGCCGACGACGGCGACCGTACACCGGTCGCCGATTGTCGTTTCTGCCGCTTTAAGGTCGATCTGCTGCTGACCGGGCGCTGTGTGCCGGGCGATGCCTGCATCGCCGCGCACAGCGGGCGGCAGATCGACCGTTTTCTTCGCGTCAACCCGCATCTGGCGATCTACTACCTGCAGGATACGTTCTGGGAGCGCCGGGCGATCGCGGTGCGCTACGCCCCGCTCGATGCGCTCGACAAACTGATCAGGGATCCCGACGAGGCGGTGCGTCGCGCCGTGGCCTACCGTCTGCCGCGCGAGAAGCTGCCGGCACTGATCGCGGACGAGGATCGCGAGGTGCGCATCACCGTGGCCGATCGCATCCCGGTCGAACACCTGGAAAAGCTCGCCGCCGACCCCGACTATCTGGTGCGCGCCTATGTCTGCCAGCGCTTGCCGGAAGGGCGCCTGTTCCGCATGATCCGCGACCCGGACCGCCAGGTGCGCAAGCTGGTCGCCAAACGCCTGCCCGAGGTCAGCCTGGGGCTGATGCTGCACGACCCGGAAGCCGAAGTGCGCCGCATCGTCGCCGACCGCCTGGACGGCGAGGCGGTGGTGCCGATGCTGAAGGACGGCGACTGGACCGTGCGTCTGGCCGCCGCCATGAATGCACCGCTCGAGGCACTGCAGACGCTGGTCGACGACCCGGATCCGGAGGTGCGGGAACTGGTGGCGGAGCGGCTAGGCGAACGCGAGGCCCGGTAGCGACCCAGGCTCGATCCCCCTCTGAACTCTGTCTGTTTTGCTACAAACGTCGGCGTTTTGTCTGTTTGTCGGTTGTCGAACCCCCTTGTCCATATGCCTAACCTAATGAAAACAGGGTGGAATTTTCATGGAACGGGGTTTGCACCGGCCATCCTGATCCAAGCTTCCAACGTCGATCCGGTCGGATTGCAGGAGTGAACCAGATGACCACTGTACGGCGCCAGGCTGTAATCAACGATACAACGCTGCGCGACGGCGAGCAGGCCGCCGGAGTGGCCTTCGACGCCGGGGAGAAGCTCCGCATCGCCACCGCATTGGCCGGGGCAGGCGTCGCCGAACTGGAGATCGGCATTCCGGCCATGGGCGAGGCGGAGCGCGAGGTGATGCGCGCCATCGCCGCGCAGGCCCTGGATGTCAAACTGATGGCCTGGTGTCGCCTGAGCGACGACGACCTGATGTCGGCGGTGGGGACGGGTGTCGATCTGGTCGATCTATCCATCGCCGCCTCCGACCAGCAGATCACCCACAAACTGGGGCGCGATCGCGGCTGGGTGCTGGCGCAGATCGAGCGTCAGGTGCGCAGGGCGCTGGATCTCGGCTTTGAGGTCTGCGTCGGTTGCGAAGACGCCTCCCGGGCCGATCTCGATTTCCTGCGCCGGATGCTCGAGGTCGCCGAGCGCGCCGGTGCCCGCCGCGTCCGCTACGCCGATACCCTGGGCATACTCGACCCCTTTTCCGTGCTGAACCAGATACAGCAACTGCGGCACGGCAGCGATCTCGAGATCGAGATGCACGCGCATGACGACCTGGGGCTGGCCACCGCCAACACCCTGGCCGCGGTCATGGGCGGCGCGACCCACATCAACACCACCGTCAACGGCCTGGGCGAACGCGCCGGCAACGCCGCGCTGGAGGAGACCGTGGTCGGCCTCAAGCAGCTCTACGGCATCGACACCGGCGTCGATATCGCCCGACTGCCGGCGCTGTCGGCGCTGGTCGAGGTCGCCTCCGGGCGCGCCGTGCCCTGCCAGAAGAGTCTGGTCGGCAGCCATGTCTTCACCCACGAGGCGGGCATTCACACCGATGGCCTGCTCAAGGATCTGCGCAACTACCAGGGACTGGACCCGCTGCTGCTGGGCCGGCATCACGAGATGGTGCTGGGCAAGCACTCCGGTACCCGTGGCGTGATCCACGCCTTTGACCGGATCGGTATCGAACTGAGCCGCCATGAGGCGGCGCAACTGCTGGAGCGGATCCGCGAGTTTGTCACCCGGACCAAGCGTACGCCGTCGTCGGGCGAACTGCGGCAACTCCACTACAACACCCTCAACGCCGAAGGAGGCCTTCACCATGAAGCCGGAAACTGAACGCACCGAAGAGCAGAAACGTCACCAGGCGGAAGAGCAGCGCGCGGCGGCGATGAAGCGGCATCTTGCACTGAGCGGCTTCGTCATGGGTCGGGGGATCCCCGTGGCCCGGTCCGTAACCCGCAGTGCGGGCAAATAGAGGTCGGATAAGGAGCCGTGCCATGAATGCGAGTGTTCCGACTCGGAGCGTTGTGAAGCAGGGGCTGGTGGCCGCCTGGCGCGAGGATCTGCGCTGTGTGTTCAAGCGCGACCCCGCCGCGCGCAACTGGGTTGAGGTGCTGACCACCTATCCGGGGGTCCATGCGGTGCTGATGCACCGCCTGACACACCGGCTCTGGCTGGCCAACTGGTGCTACGCGGCGCGGCTGACCGCCTATCTGGTGCGTCTGATCACCAATGTCGATATCCACCCCGGCGCCCGTGTCGGCGCGCGTCTGTTCATCGATCACGGCGCCGGCGTGGTGATCGGCGAAACCGCGGTGATCGGCGACGACGTCACTCTCTACCACGGCGTCACCCTCGGCGGGACCAGCTGGAACCGGGGCAAGCGTCACCCGACCCTGGGTGACCGGGTACTGGTCGGCGCCGGCGCCAAGATCCTCGGGCCGATCACCATCGCCAGCGACGCCAGGGTCGGCGCCAACTCGGTGGTGGTGCAGGATGTGCCCGCAGGCGGCACCGTGGTCGGCATCCCCGGCCGCATCGTTTCCGACAAACCGGTGTCCAGCGGCGAGTCCGGCATCAACCTGAACCACCATCTGATCCCGGACCCGGTGGGCCGCGCCATCGGTTGCCTGCTGGAGCGTATCGACAAGCTCGAGGCGCGACTCGAGGCGCAGGGGCGGCTGGAACCCGAGTATCGGACCAATTTCTACAATGGCTGTACCCCATCCAGCGAGATCTGCGAGCAGGATTGCGCCGGTGGCAAGCAGCATTTTTCCCGGGGGTAACGTGATGGATCTGCACGATTTCGATGTCAACGATCTCTACTTCGAGTCGCCACCGGCGCCGCGGGTGCTGGAGCTGCTGGAACAGGCGGCGCAGGCTTACGGCGCCGGCGGCGCCGAGCCCTATCTGCAGCAGGCGCAGGCCCTGGCACCGGACAACCTGACGGTGCACGTGGCGCTGTACCGCTTCTACTACTACCAGCACCGCTATGCCGACGCGCTGAGCGTGGCCGAGTGTGCGATCGGGCTCTCCGGCCGCCTGTTCGGCTACCGCGGCCACTGGCGCCGGATGACGCTGGAGATCCTGGCCCACGGAATGGTGCGCTCCTTCGGCATGGTGCGCTTCTACCTGCTGGCGCTGAAGGGCGCCGGTTATCTGCAGCTGCGCCAGGGCGAGATCGCGGCCGGTGTCGAGCGGCTGGAGAAGGTGCGGGAACTGGATGCGGCCGACCGGCTCAACGTCGCGATGCTGCTCGAGGTCGCCTACAACCGCATGGGTATCTACACACTGAAACGGCGCATGACTGCGTAAGGGGAGGCGTTATGAGCGACTTCGATTTCATTGAAGAGCTGGAAGAGCTGAGTTCCGCGGAAGAGTTTCTCGACTATTTCGAGATCGAGTTCGATGCCAAGGTGGTGATGGTCAACCGCCTGCACATCATGCAGCGCTACCACGACTACCTGCAACAGGCGGAGGGGGCGGGCGAGATACCGCACCGGCAGAGCGCCCTCAAGGCGGCCCACCGGCAGATGCTCAGCCGGGCCTACCGTGACTTCGTCGAGTCCGATGCGCTGACCGAGAAGGTGTTCAAGGTGTTCCATATGCACAAGCCGCAGACCACCTTCGTGCCGCTCGACCAACTGCTGGAGTCCTGAACCGATGCGACCGAGGTATGAATACGGCGACGAAGTCCGCCTGATCCGCAACGTGCGCAACGACGGTACCTATCCGGGCAAGGCGGTGGGCGAATTGCTGATTGCGCGGGGCGCCACAGGGGTGGTCTACGATGTCGGCACCTACCTGCAGGACCAGTTGATCTACCGCGTCCACTTCCTCGATGCCGGGTGCACGGTCGGCTGCCGCGAGGAGGAGCTGATCCCGGCGGCGCAGAGCTGGATCCAGAACCGCTTCGAGTTTCGCGACCGGGTGCAGGTGCGCTGTGCCCTGCAGCTCGATGGCAAGATGATCGCGCAGCGGGGCGACGTCGGCGAGATCGAAAACGTGCTGCGCGAAGAGGATGAGGCGCAGATCTTCTACAACCTCTACATCAACGGCAGCACCATCATGATCCCCGAGAAGGCACTCGACGCCGTGCAAGCGGAGGAACCGAGCGATGAGATCCGACACTGACAACCCGCGTGCGCTATATACGCTGTTCAAGCTGGCCTGGAGCCAATACGGCTGCGCCCCGGCCGATCTGGACGCCGAGCAGGCGAAAGAGGCCGCCGCGCGGGTGGCACATCAACTCAATATCGAGCGGGCGATCCTCTACGCCGACGAGAACCGCGGCGTCGTCGTGCCCGAGGGGCAGGTGACGGCGGCCATCGCCGGGATCGGGGGGCGGTTCGGCAACGACGAGGCGTTCCTGCAGGCGCTGGAGCAGGCGGAGCTGGACCTCGACCTGCTCAAGCAGGGGCTGCGGCGGGAGCTCCAGGTCGAAGCGGTGCTGGATCGGGTCTGCGCCGGCCGGGTGACGGTCAGCGACGCGGACGCCGAACTCTTCTACTACCTGCACCCGGAGCGGTTCGCGGTCGCCGAAAAGCGCGAGGTGCGCCATATCCTGATCACCGTCAACGACGCCTACGACGAAAATACAGAGGCGCACGCACTGCAGCGCATCGAACTGATCCGTGCCCGGCTGCTGAAGAGGCCGGAGCGGTTCGAAGAGCAGGCGCAGAAACACTCCGAGTGCCCCACCGCCATGCACGGCGGCCTGATCGGGCGGGTCGAGCGCGGCAAGTTGTTCGCGGAGCTGGACGCGCTGCTGTTCCGGATGCACAGCGGCGAGATCAGCGCCCCGGTGCGCTCGGAGCTGGGGTTCCACCTGCTCTATTGCGGCGAGATCGAGCCGCCGCGCCAGGTGCCGTTGGCCGAGATCCTGCCCAGGCTGCGTCAGAGCCTGGAGGAGCGGCAGCGCGACCAGTTCCGGCGGCAGTGGATCGCGCAACAGCTCGACCGCATGAACGCTTACAAGAGCCCGGCCCAAGTGGTGAACGCATGACCGAAAAAACCAAGCTCAACTGCTCCTTCTGCGGTGTCGAACAGTCCCCGGACACACCGCTCATCTCGGGCAATAACGGTTATATCTGCTCCGCCTGTGTCGAGCTGGCACATCAGGTGGTCAACAGCTGGGGGCAGAGCGCCAAGCGTGCGGCGCTGGCCGAAACCCTGCGCGTGCCCAAGGAGATCAAGGCGCATCTGGACCAGTACGTGATCGGCCAGGACGGTGCCAAGGAGATCCTCGCCGTCGCCGTCTACAACCACTACCAGCGCCTGATCAACCTGAGCCGCAACGGCAGCCTGCACGACGCCGATCAGGCGGTGGAGCTGGAAAAATCCAACGTGCTGATGGCCGGCCCCTCCGGGACCGGCAAGACCCTGCTGGTGAAAAGCCTGGCCCGCGTCATCGGCGTGCCCTTCGTCGTCGCCGATGCGACGACGCTGACCCAGGCCGGCTATGTCGGCGACGACGTGGACATCATCCTGCGGCGCCTGGTCGACGCCGCCGGCGGCGATATCCAGCGAGCCCAGTGCGGCATCGTCTACATCGACGAGGTGGACAAGCTTGCCCACAAGGGGATGGGCGCCGCCGCCACCCGCGACGTCTCCGGCGAGGGCGTGCAGCAGGCACTGCTGAAGATGGTCGAGGGCAACGAGGTC
>Ga0214472_10007252_pt1 | contig 11616 bp, 7 predicted proteins | sample RVTome_6_FD_207662 | JGI IMG/M metagenome (GOLD analysis project Ga0214472, IMG submission 207662) | Soil microbial communities from uranium-contaminated site in the Upper Colorado River Basin, Wyoming, United States - RVT140D175 | ecosystem: Environmental > Terrestrial > Soil > Contaminated >...
GCGACGTAGATCCACGAAAACAGGGCGACCGACGCGGCGAAAACCAGGCCGATGGCAAGCGCGCAACCAAAGGCCTGCGAAAACCGGATCGTTCCTCCCAGGGCCTGGTCGCGCCAGCGTATGATGCCGTAGGCGATAGCGCCGATCGGAAACACGAGGGAGGCGGTCGCCGTGTAGGGCCGGATCGAGAGGTGCTCCCCGTGCACCCCGAACGCATATTCGAGCAAATTCCAGATGATGACGGCGCCGCCGGCGAGGCCACCGAAGATGAGAGCATGGCGAAACATGCCGCCGCGCGGGGATGGGGTCTGGTCCTGGTAAGTCACGGAGACCGACCTTGAAAACCCCGTGGCACCGGGTGTGCGAGCCCAAAGGACGGCATCGACAGATGCCCATGGCCTTTGGGCCACCTCACGCCGGAAACGCAGATGCCATCCCGAAGGGATCAACCCGGTGGCTGAGCCCATTCGTGCAGCATTGACGCCCGGTCCGAATCGGAATCGAACAAGACCGGCGCGACTGCCCGCGCTTCCGATGGCTTCACTTTCACACGCCCCGCGCATCGATCCCGACGAAGTATTTCGTCGGCTGGTTCTGCGGACGGCCTCGGAAACGGGAGAGGAATTTCTCCACAGTCTCGTACAAAACATCGCTGCCGCGTTGCAGGTTGCTGGCGCCTGGGTGACCGAATACGTGCCCGCGGAAAACAAGTTGCGCACCCTGGCCTTCTGGATGCACGGCCGGCTGGTGGAACCCTTCGACTACGCGCTCTCTGGCACGCCCTGCGAACCTGTGATCTGCGATCGCCGCTTTTTCGCGGTCGAGGAGGGCGTCTTTGAGCAGTTTCCCAAGGACCTGTCTCTCAACGACTGGGGTGCCGTGAGTTATCTGGGCGTTCCGCTGCTTGACGCCGGCGGCCACGTGCTCGGCCATCTCGGCGCCTTCGACACGCGCCCCCTTGCCGCAACGCCGGCGCTCGAAGCGATTTTCAGTGCGTTTGCCACACGCGCGGCCGCAGAGTTTCTGCGACTGCGGGCGGCACGCGAGTTGGGCGCGCGCGAGGCACAGCTTTCCGGCCTCGTGGACTCAGCGATGGATGCGATTCTCGTGCTCGACTGCGAGGGTGCGATTGCGCGGGTGAATCCCGCAGCCCTGCGCGTTTTCGGCTGCGCGGAAGAGGATTTGCAGGGCGAGCACTTCGTCGACTTTCTCGACCAGCCGAGCGCCCGGCGTTTCACGCTGTTTCTCGATCGTCTGGCCGATCCCGGATCCGGCGACGATGCCCTCTGGGTGCCGCAAAGCCTGCAAGCCTTGCGCTGGGATCATTCGGTTTTTCCCGCGGAAATGACGCTCTCCCGGTTTGCGACGCACAAGGCCGCCTGCTTCACCGTGATCCTTCGCAACGTCGATGAGCGCGTCGACGCGGCACGGCGCATTCGCGAGCTCACGGAAGAGGCGGAATTGCTCCGGGCGGAAAGGCGCGACGCGCTCGGTCCCGCCGATATGATCGGGCGCAGCCGTTGCATGCGCGAACTCTTTGAGAACATCGAGCGTGTGGCGCCGTCGGGCAGCACCGTCCTGATCCACGGCGAGACCGGCACCGGCAAGGAGCTGGTCGCCCGGGCAATTCACCTCCGGAGTGCGCGCGCGAAACATGCATTGGTGAAGGTCAATTGCGCCGCGATTCCCGCCGCCCTCATGGAAAGCGAATTCTTCGGGCACGAGAAAGGCGCGTTCACGGGCGCCACGGCCCGGCGCGAGGGCCGCTTCGCGCTCGCACACCAGGGCACCCTTTTTCTCGACGAAGTGGGCGAACTCTCGATCGACCTGCAGTCCAAGTTGTTGCGCGTGATCCAGGAAGGGGAATATGAACCGGTCGGCGGCAACCAGACCATCAAGGTCGACGTGCGCCTCGTCGCGGCCACGAACCGTGATCTTGCCGCCATGGTGGCGAAGGGTCAGTTCCGTGAGGATCTTTTTTTCCGCCTGAATGTATTCCCGCTTAACCTGCCGCCCTTGCGGGAACGCGGCGATGACATCGGGGCACTTGCCCAGGCGTTTGCAGAGCGCCTCGCCGCCCGCATGGGCCGGGCTGTCGAGCCGCTCGAAGGCACTGACGCAAAGCTGCTCCGCAGCTACGGTTGGCCGGGCAATGTCCGCGAACTGCAGAACGTGATCGAACGGGCGATCATTCTCTCGCGAGGCACGCGCCTCGACCTCGCCCGCGCGATGCCCCAAACCGGCGGAAGCACCGTGGAGGCCGAGGCGCCCGCCGAACCGGGTCGCGCGCGGCGCATCCTCACCGCACGCGAACTGCGAGAGGTCGAAGCGGACAATTTGCGACAGGCGATGGAGTCCGCGGGCTGGAGAATTTCTGGCGCAAACGGTGCTGCGAGCCTGCTGGGATTGCCGCCGACGACGGTCAGTTCGCGTTTGAAGGCGCTGGGCATCAGGCGACCGACGGCCTGAGCCACGAGATTTCGTCAGGAGAAGTGACGAGATCTCGCGGACTACGGGATGTCGTCGCTCTTCCGGTTGCAGCGAAATCGCGCAACCAACTGTTCGTCAGTGACAAAGGAATGTCACTCTCGAATGGCATGCGGCGTGTTATAGCACCTGCACGTTCAACGGACAGGCCGTCCAGCGGACGGAAATGTCAACCAACACTCAGAAGAAAGAAGGCAATCCCATCATGAATACGACAGTATCCCCCAACACCATCGTCAACGGCATCGACACCGAATTTCTGCGCGGCGCGATCCAGGCGATAACCGAAGATCCGGCCAGGGGCCAGACCAACTGGAAAGTGCGCACGACGTGGAAGGGCGGCACGCGCAACGACACGCATGTCACCGAGTATTCGATCGGCGGAGAGAAGGTGAAAAAGGACTTCACGATCAGGATCGACGAGCCACTCGAGCTCGGGGGCACAAACCAGCATGCCAATCCGCAGGAGTATCTGCTCGCCGCGCTCAATAGCTGCATGATGGTCGGCTACGCGGCCGTCTGTGCGCTGGAGGGCATCACGCTCGAGGAGATGTATCTCGAGACGGAGGGAGACATCGACCTGCGCGGTTTTCTCGGCATCGACGAGAACGTGAAGCCGGGTTACGACAGCCTGAAATACACGGTGCATCTCAAGGGCGACGCCACGTCAGCGCAGTTTCAGAAGGTGCATGAGTTTGTCATGCGCACCTCGCCGAACCGCTTCAATGTGGCCAGCGCGATCACGTTGAACACCCGTCTCGTGGTCGACTGACCAACCAACCGAACGAGCGAACAAATGCACCGGGCCCGGCGGCGGAGAACCAGCGGCTCCGTCGTCGGGACAGGACGTCGGAACCCACCCGGAACACATGGATTGACGTGTCCCCGTGATACGTCAGGATCCAGCCCCGAAACTGTGGCGGGCACACCGGGCCCCGCCGAAGGGGGGTCGAAATGTCAACTTTCATCAAGGTCGCCACGCGTCAGGAGATGAGCGGGCAGGGTTGCAAGTGCGTCGAGGTCGAAGGCCGGCGAATCGCCCTGTTCAATCTCGACGGCGAATTCCACGCCATCGACGACACCTGCACCCACTCGGGCGGACCACTGAGTGAAGGCACGGTCGAGGACGGCGAGGTCGAATGCCCCTGGCACGGCGGCCGTTTCAAGATCACCAGCGGAGAGGCCACTTGCCCGCCCGCGTATGAGAATGTCCGCCACTACAACCTCCGCGTGATGGGCGAGGACATCGAAGTCGAGGTGGAAGGCCGGTAACGGGGTGTTCCGACAACCGTTGCAGGAAGCTTGAACCCATTCGCGGGAGAACAAGGATGGGAAGAACGTCAGAGTGCCCTTGGGAGGTGGTTTCGCGGCATTGGCGAGGATTTCCAGGAAGAGGTGAAGTACCCGGCGCCGCCTGAGCGCGATGCTGATGCATGCGGTCGGAACGATCTCCGGAGTTCGAACGCGGCCGCCTCGAGCCGGAGTCACGCCGACGATGCCGCATTGGATGGTCAGGGCAAATGGCAAGACCCCGGCCCTCGCTGCGCTGACGAGGTCCGACGCCGAACCCCACAACTGACTCGGTCACCAATGCCTTTCGGCGGGAGCGGTCTCCGGGACCGGACCGTATAATCGATCGAGTGATCTCCGTCGATGTCGTCACCAATGCCTTTCGGGGCGCAGTCCACGAGGGACAAGCGCTCACATGGGGGGCTTCGAAACGGAGGATCGCTATTACCTATGCACGCGATTGTGCCGCAGCCTTGGCGGAAGCCAAGCGGTTGCTTTCGAACTGGAGCTTCAAGGCGTGAATGGAAATCCATCCGCTCTTGCAACTTCCGTCCATGGCGCCGCACCGAATCGTTTCCATGTCTGCCCAAGGTTGAAGCTGACCGACGCCGGCGGGGGACTCAGCCTGCGGAGGAGTTCCCAAACGGGTAGACTCTCCATCCGCCTTTTCTCTCGTGAAAAAGCAGAGGGTTGACTTCGAGCAGTGCTACCACGCGGCCGCACTCCGAGCCAGGCTCGATCTCCAGCCAGGCACCATCGAGGAAGCGCAGTCCGTCGAAACGGCGAGGGCGGCGTACGAAGCCACGGGGCGCGACGCACGATTCCGGATCCAAGTCGTCGTGCAGCTAACTACACCTGCGCGCTCACCGGTTGTTCGCTGACGGCAACGAAGACCGGGGCAACGATGGTCGAAGCCGCGCACATCGCCGCGCTTGCCGACACGCCGGTCGATCACCGAACCGGCTGGCGGTAAACGCCAGGCCCTACGCGAGCAGCCGTTCCGTCTGTAGGGCTGTCGCTCGCCGACACGCCGTTACGTAGGGCTGTCGTTTGCCGACACGCCGGTCGATCACCGAACCGGCTGGCGGTAAACGCCAGACCCTACACGAGCAGCCGTTCCGTCTGTAGGGCTGTCGCTCGCCGACACGCCGCTGCGTAGGGCTGTCGCTCGCCGACACGCCGGTCGACCACCGAACCGGCTGGCGGTAAACGCCAGACCCTACACGAGCAGCCGTTCCGTCTGTAGGGCTGTCGCTTGCCGACACGCCGCTGCGTAGGGCTGTCGCTCACCGACACGCCGCTGCGTAGGGCTGTCGCTCACCGACACGCCGCTGCGTAGGGCTGTCGCTCGCCGACACGCCGGTCCTTTGTCGTAGCCGGCCTTGGTGATGAGAGCGCGTTCGAGGGTGTTCACGGCTCCAGTACTCCGCTCAAACGCTAATCCGTTCGACAGCAACGTCCAACCGATCGAGAATCTTCGTCGCAAGCTCCTGAAAGTCCCTCTCGCAATTCTTGACGCTGTAGGTGTGGGCGCCGATTGCGCCATCGGCTGGCTTCAGGCGAAAGATTGGTTTGCGCGCTTCCATTGCCATTGGCATCAAACTCCGGTAGTGTTTTAGGAGCCCCAGACAGTTGGGGTCGTTCCCGGTGGCGCTGGCGGAAGGCTCCTGCTGTTCGAGAACCTTCTCCGCAAACGTGGACGGTATTCTCCGCGACCATTTTTCATACGCAGTCACCGGCTTGCTGTCCCGGATGCCAAACTGCAGCACGACATAGCCAAGTGGCTTCATGACCGCCTTGGGCAAGGGTAGATCCTTTGCGGGGCTTTCTTCGATTCTCTTGCCCCACTCGCGTCGCCAATTGCGCAATGTCGGGCCTAAGTTGCGCAGCCCTTGAATCGAGAAGAGATCGGGCGCCAGCGGAATGACGACCGCATCGGCACAAATCAATGCGGCCCGATTGATGGCTCCAAAGTTGGGACCGACATCGATCAAGACCAAGTCCGCATCGAAGTTTTCGGCAGCTTGGAGCATGATACGGTAGAGCGAGCTGGTGGTGCGAAAGGCCGGCTCCTGCCGGTCGAGGCACTTTCCCCAGGCTTCGGAGAGGTTCGACTCGAAATTGGAAAGATTCAGGTCCCCGGGGATCAGCCGGATGTTCGCGGAGATGCGCTGAAGGGGGGTTGCCCCGATGTCGCCCAAGCCCCGAATAATCGGGCTCAAGGGAGCCATGATGCTTTGATCCTGGTCATTATCCGGATCCCACAGTTTCTCCAGTTCCGGCTCGGCAAGAAACATGGAGGTGAGATTGGCCTGCGGGTCGACGTCCGCAACGAGGACGCGCTTGCCCAAGTCCCCAAACATCCACGCCAGGTGATACAGAAGCGTGGTTTTTCCCACGCCGCCCTTGTTGTTAAAAAACGCCAGTGTCTTCATCGCTGCGGTTGTTGGGAAATGCTCACGAGGAAATGGTTAGTCTCGAATTCGAAGCGCGGTTCGGGGCTCCCATTCTCTTCGAGAAAGCGTTTCGCCCGGGCGATACCCCGGCCGAAGCGATTCACGTAGCCGAGGACGTGCATGGCTTCGGCGATAATGGGATTGCGATAGGCGTTTACACGCGGGAAGTTTTCCGGTGAGGCATCCCCGTAAAGCCCGCCCGGATTCTGAATCTCGATCCGGTCGTTGAACTGATAGAATCGAACCGGGCTCGTTGACTGATAGTCGCGGTGCAGTACCGCATTCATCAGCAGCTCGCGCACCGCCTCGGGTGGGAAATCGAACACCGCCTGTTCCCTCAGCTCGGAAACTCTCACCGGCTTTTGCGTGAAACGTCCCTTGAGGAAGCTGTCGAGCTCTGCAAGCACCGTGACGAGGTTCCCGGTGAAGGATTTCTCGGCCAGAACTTCGTCTTCCAACCTGCCTCCGTTGAACTGGACAAACTGCACCCTCGCGCCGGGAAAAAGGTCCAGCAAATCATAAACGAAAACCATCATGCCGGCGTTCGTGGGACAATCGCGCTTCAGGGCGAAAAACCGGAGCGCCGCGAGCTGCTCCTTCACGTCACGCTTGTTCTCCTCGATTACCTCCGCCGCGATGGCTTGAGGACGGTAAGTCTGACGAAAGGTCTCCAGATCCAGACGATGCAGATCTCCTTCCGGACAGGGTGTCGCGTCGAAGGTCGGGAAGTTGGCCGCTCGGCGCTCCATAAGTACCCGCTCTTCCGCTTCACTCGCCGTCGCCTTGCGCGGCCCCACCCGGATGTGCGTGCGTCCCCGAAAACGGACAGGAGGCAGGGTGTGCGGATGCACTTCGACGACGATGACATCACCAGGGCCCGACGGATGGCGCACGTGCGTCACGTTCATCACCGGCTGGGGAAGGATTTGACCATCGTCACGATAGGCTGCAAACTGCTTGAGCAAATCGTCCGTGGCCACGAGGCCGCTGGCCGAGCCGTCGTCGTTGACGCCGATCAGCAGGTAGCCGGGTTTCCGGTATCCGGGCAAGTCGTTGGAAAAGGCGCAGATCGCCTCACGGAACTTGTTCATGTCCGTTGTGGAACGGGTGCGCTCTACGCGGTCGGCTTCACCGGCATCAAATAAAGTCCTGAGTTCGTCGGGAGTCATCGGATCAGGGCGACGCTATGCCGGGTGTTGAGCGATGAAAAGCCAATGCTTGGCGGGAAACCAGCGAGTATTCGAAGCGAGTCATAGGTTCAGCGCATTCCAGGCTTCGAGGATGAGGCGGCGGTTGCGGATTTCGCCGTGGGCGCGGAGTTCGTTGACCTTGAGCCCGCGGAAGACTTCGGTCGGGTAGTCGGCGCCGTGGGTGTCGGCGGGAGCGGTCCCCGGGACCGGACCGAATAATCGATGGAGTGATCTCCGTCGATGTCGTCACCAATGCCATTCGGGGCGCAGTCCGCGAGGGACAAGCGCTCACATGGGGGCTTCGAAACGGAGGATCGCTATTACGATGCACCCGATTGTGCCGCAGCCATGGCGGAAGCCTCGCGGTTGCTTTCGAACTGGAGCTTCAAGGCGTGAATGGAAATCCATCCGCTCTTGCAACTTCCATCCATGGCGCCGCACCGAATCGTTTGCATGTCTGCCCAACGATGAAGCTGACCGACGCCGGCGGGGGACTCAAGCCCGCGGAGGAGTTCCCGAATGGGTAGTCTCTCCATCCGCCTTTTCTCTCGTGAAAAAGCAGAGGGTTGACTTCGAGCAGTGCTACCACGCGGTCGTACTCCGCAACAATCCTCTCCGCCTTCGCGACCGATAACTGCTTGTGGTAATCGTAGATCGCCTGAAGGTCACCTGGTACAATCCAGGGAGCGATCTTCAATGGTTTGCTCGCTTCTTCAGAAGAGCCCGCGCCCGAGCAGGTGACAGCGCTATCGACGGGTCAGCACTCACTGCCGCAACCCGTCTCTCGAGTTCGTCCAGATGGTCTTGCCGAACCTCGATCAAGCCTGACCGTCGAACGGACTCCCACAACTCATCAATCAGCTCAAGCTTCTCTTCCACAGAAGCTTCCGCAAGTCCAGGAACTCTTGTCGAAAGACTTCTCATGGTGGGACGATGCTGGCGTAGGGCTGCAAGTCAACCGACCCTTCGGCCGGATGCCACACCATTCTGGCGAACGACAGAACTGAGCGACGCGGGCGGTCCAGCGCGTCCGCATTGCCAACTGACGTCGCCCGCCCGCGCTCGCTCCAGTGATTTTGTTGGACGACATAATATTAACACACTGTCGAAAATCTATCGGACTCCGCCGAATCGTGCGCCTATATCGAACAGACGTGTCATGCATCTAATGCAAGGCAACGTCTCAACCTCGCGTCCGGTCTCGTCTTGTAGAACAACTGGAGTAAGTGACGGTGCTTCTTCTCCACATCTGGTGCAACGGCCTTGGTATCGCAGTAGGCAGGTTTGGCAAGCGAAGAATAATGGCTCGCCGTCTCTTGGGTCGTGCCTCGATGCTGGCCGCCGATTTTTTGGCTTGATCTTCTGATTCGTTCGCACCGATGGAACATCGCTGTGAAACATTCGATCCTGGAAGGACTGGAGGAGGGTCTTCCCGCCCGACCATATTATGTGGAAAGACGTGGCTTCAGGACTCCTGATCGCCTCCGCGTCCGACCAGTGTACTGGTTTGCTTCCTGTTTCTTGGCGATACATTCCTCGATAGGAGCGTGCGCGCTAACAATGCTGCTCTATGAGATTCGTCTCTCAGGAGCTGAATAATCGCCCCGTTCCGAAGTGCCCGCAGCTGGCAGCAAAGCATCCGCGCTCTGGTTACAACGACTATTTCCACCGGCTGACTCTTCACCGACGCGCGATCCGGGCCTCCAACTCAGCCATGGAGATCCGCTTCACCTTTCCGGCGCGATAAACTCTCCAGCGACTATCGACCAACCGGCGGTGTTCGGCGCTGATGGGCTTCGAGTCATCGACCGCCGAAAGCCAGAGCTCCTCCGCAAGCTTGAGTTTCTGGCTCTTAGTAAGTTTTTGCAGTTGAGGAAATTGGGCGAGCGTCATGACAACAAATCTGTCGCGTCCCTGGGTTCCGTCAACGCTGTCCTGCCTTGGAATTAAGGCAGGACCGCCAGCCGTCTCGCTGATCCTGACGTGGAGTCGAACCCCAGGAATGAGCTTGCAGGCGGTGCTGAAGAAAACCTACCCGCAGGCCCTCGAGTTGGCGGGCGAGGATTTGTGGCGACCGCTGGCGACCGCCTTCCTGCGCCGCTGGCCGACTTTCACGCTGTTGGCCGCCACCCGACCGGAAACCTTGCGCCGATTCTACCATGCCCAGGGCAGCCGCAGCGAGACCCGCATCGAGAAGCGGCAGTCCATCGTCGCGGCGGCCGCGACGCTGACCACCGACCAGAGTCTCATCCAACCCGCGGGCCTGCTGGTGACCAGCCAGGTGAAGATGATCGAGACAGTGGTCGCCGCCATCGCCTCCTTCGATCGCCAGGGTAGCCCCGCGCTGGATCCGCGTACCGCGCCTTGCCAGGCACCATACGAGCATCCCGATGCTGCAATCGGTCGTGGCCCGAGCAACACGGAGACCGCGGGAGAAGGGGATGGCGCCTCGAATACGTTGACGCGTTCGCTCTCGATTTCATTCATCTCCGCGTCGTTGTGCCTCCGTGAGAGATCATGTCTTTTCTCACATCATGGAGGTAGGACCGCCCGTTACCGAGCGGCCCAAGGCGTCCAAACTCGCGAACGACGTCCGCCCGCCGCCATTCGCTCCACTGACAGGTTAGGCGGAACGATGGTCTGGTCCAGGCAAACAGAATGGCTCGACCGTTCTACGGGATACAACGCTGCCTCAGGCCGACGGCCTGATGTTCTGGTTGACCCGAAAAAGGTTCATCGGGTCATAACGGGTCTTGATCTCCACCAAGCGGCCGTAGTTCTTTCCGTAGGCCGCCTTGATCTGGTCCTCCTTCTCCAGCGAGCCGTAATGGAGGTACATGCCTCCGCTGGAGACGGCCTGAAGCCGCGTCCACGCGTCCCGTGCGAACGCAATGTGTCGATCGTCCTCTATGGCGTCGGTCCAACTGGCGTCCACATTGACAGTCCACGGGTCAGACCGCGGTCCGTACCCAGTCGCGTCGTCAGCGACTCGAGCGAGTGCTCCACCCATCTGCCAAACGCCGACGACGGTACCCGGCGAAGATCGGGACGCGCCGATCTCTGCCACTGTGGCCATAGCCCTGTGGTCGAGGGTCGGCAAAGTCGTTGTCTTCCAGTAGTAGCGTCCACCAGAGGGGAACAGCCAGTCAAAGGCCTGCTGCAGCGCCGTGAAGGGAATGGGGCCGCTGAGATCGAGGACCGGTTCGCCCATCTCTCGAAGGGGCTGCAGCGCCTTCTGCCCGTCCTCCACCGACCCAGCGTATACGGTAGGTAGCGCCACAACCCCGCGATTCCAGACCGCCTGTGGAAACGCCGCAGCGGCCGGCAAGGTCTGGAAGAGGCAGAAGCTGCTCACTTCATCCGACGTGCCGTCGCAGAAGTCTCGCCATCGTGGCAGGATGTCGGACGAATGCTCGATCGGGTACATCGGTGCGGCCAGGTACACGAGGGGTCCCAGGGGGTGAAGTTGGAAACGGAATGACGTGATGACGCCGAAGTTACCACCGCCACCGCGAATTGCCCAGAACAGGTCCGGATGCTCCGCGTCGCTCGCCGTGAGGAATTCGCCGTCGGCGGTCACCATGTCCACGGACAGCAGGTTGTCGATCGTCATGCCGTACTTGCGACGCACCCAACCGATCCCTCCGCCAAGGGTCAGACCCGCAACGCCGGTCGTGGAAACGACCCCAGCCGGAGCCACGAGCCCGAACGCCTGGGTCTCCCGATCGAGATCGCCGAGCGTCGCTCCAGGGTCGACGTCCGCAATCCTGGTGCTGGGGTTCACTCGAACGGCACGTAGCCGCGAAAGATCAATCGCGACCCCGCCGTCGCAGAGGGCCGTGCCCGCCACGTTGTGGCCGCCACCGCGAATCGAGACCAGTAGCCCATGTTCGCGAGCAAAGTTCACGGTGTCGATCACGTCGGCCACGCCAGTACACACGGCGATGAGGCCAGGCCGCTTGCGGTGCACGCCGTTCCAGATGCGCGTGGCTTCTTCGTAACCTCCAGAGTCAGATTGGAGCAGCGGCCCGCGTAGGCGTTGCCGCAGTCCGTCGATCTCATCAGACGCTACGATCTTTGTTGAACCATCGAGAGTCGTGAGAGTCATGTCCGCTGCAGTCTCCCTTCTCTGATTCCAACGCCTCGCACTTCCTGTTTACTGTCGCTCTTCCGCCGAACGACCCCAACATAGG
>Ga0214472_10007254_pt1 | contig 11615 bp, 9 predicted proteins | sample RVTome_6_FD_207662 | JGI IMG/M metagenome (GOLD analysis project Ga0214472, IMG submission 207662) | Soil microbial communities from uranium-contaminated site in the Upper Colorado River Basin, Wyoming, United States - RVT140D175 | ecosystem: Environmental > Terrestrial > Soil > Contaminated >...
CGCGCGGCCAAGGAGGCCGCTCGCTTACCCTTGACACCGCTGCGCGGCGTAAAGGGCAGGCGGTCGCGGCTCGGAAACGGCGCTCCACGTTCCACAAGGAACCGCTACTGCTGAAGAAAGTTGCCCATCAGCCGGTTTCCCTCGGCGGTGAGAAAGCTCTCGGGGTGGAACTGAACGCCCTCGATGGGCCGTGAACGGTGTCGAAGGCCCATCGGTTCCTGTCGATCGCTCCAGGCGGTGATTTCGAGCTCGGGAGGAAGCCGTGCAGGATCTATCGACAGGGAGTGGTAACGCATGGCGGTGAAGGGGTTGGACATCTCCCGATAGAGGCCGCGACCGTCGTGGTGGATGAAACTGGTCTTGCCGTGCATGAGTCGAGCGGCCCGGCCGACCGTTCCCCCGAAGGCGACGGCGATGCACTGGTGCCCGAGGCACACGCCAAGGATCGGCACCTTGAGCCCCAGCAGGCGGATCAGGGCCACGCTCACCCCGGCCTCGGCGGGTGTTCCGGGACCGGGGGAAATGATGAGATGGCTTGGCGCGCGGGCGGCCAGGTCGGCCGCAGAGGCGGCATCATTGCGAACGACCTGGACGTCCGCCCCGCGGCGAACACTGCCGATCAGTTGCACGAGGTTGAACGTGAAGGAGTCGTAGTTGTCGATCAGCAGGATCACATCGAGAGCGTATCGCTCCGGGCGAGTCTCTGCCAACTCCTTCTCCATGTGCGGCAAGTCCCGCGATTGAATCGTGATCGAAGCGCTGCGGGCGGGGGTGATGGGACCCTTCGCTGCGCTCAGGGTGACCTCCGAGGGTGCCGGACAGCGATGGGTGTAACGGATGGAGAGCCGGCGGCAGAGTTTGAGATTTGAAATCTCAGAACGGGTGCCGCGGGTCAATTCGAGCCCGAGGAGTTCGCGTGCTGTGCCGTCCGTGAGCGTAGAGAGGCGGACGATGCTGTCCGTATGGGCGGCCGATGGCCGATATGTCTGGATGGGTGGCCATAAGCCGCGGAGCCGGCCCGGATCACGATCGGAAAGCCAGACCGGCCCACAGTCGGGAACGACATGCGAATCGGCGTCTTTCGTAACGGTTGGTGGAAAGCGGCATGCGACGCCGTGGGTATGGAGACGCTTCTGCTCCCGATTGCGGAGGCAGCGAGCGGGAACCCTCACGACGCCGACCTGGCCAGCCGGCAGAAAATCGGCCCCGACGTGCTGGGCAGTTCACGTGAACAACCGGTTGACCTGCTCCTGGACAACGGAGCCGCGGGCGTGTCGTTTGTACCGGCCGAAGCGGGTGCCCTACGCCTGACGCACGAGGCGGCCGGCGTTCCGCTGTGTTCACACTTCGTCGACCCGGTGCCGACGGTGTTCGCGGGGTTGGGTCTGAACGTCGCCTGGCCATGCCTGCGAAGCAGCACCTGGATCAAGGCGGTGTGGGACCGGACGTTGGCGCGGGAGCTGAGCAGCCTGGGAGTGCCGGCGGTCATGCACCTGCCGATGGCCGCGCCGAACCGGCCCTACTGCCTGGAGCCTCTTGATCCGAGAGATATGCGCTACCCGGTGTCGTTCGTCGGCGCGCAGAACACCAGTTTCTTCTCGGCCGGGCAATCGTTCGAGACACGCCTGCTTTTGCCGGGCACGCTTATTCAGGGCGTGCTGAGCGACATGCCGCAGGCGAGTTTCTTCGAGGTTTATCATCATCTGTACCGGATCGGCGAACCGCCCTATCCCACGGACGACCCGGTCACGCAGGTTCGGAAGGTGACGGCGTACTTCAATGCCAAGCTGTTCTTCAACGCGGCAGCGTGCATACAGCGTCGCGACCGCTTCGTGATTTTCCTGAAGCACAAGCTTGGCGACGCTTTTCATCTCGTGGGACGGGGGTGGGACCGGGCGTACGGGCTTTCGGCGCAGCCCCCGTTCCCTACGGCGGAAGAGTACGTCCAGAACTTCCGCGAGTCGGCGATCAACGTCAACCTGGTCAACGGCAACGCGGAGACCGGCTTGAACATGCGGCACTTCGAGATTACGGCCGCAGGCGGGTTCCTGCTCTGTTACGATCAGCCGGAGCTGGGCGATTCCTTCGAGATCGGGCGGGAGTGCGCCGTCTTTCGCAACGAACGGGAACTGCTCGAGCAGATCGAGCATTTCCTCAGCCATCCCGAAGAGCGGGCAGCCATCGCTCTGGCAGGCCAGCAGCGCACGCTGTCGGAGCACCTGTACAGTCACCGGCTGCGCACGCTGCTCGGCTCGCTGGACATTGGGCGTCCAGCAGCGACTCTGGAGCCGGAATCGGCGCCACCGGGCACGCGAGGACTCAGCGAAGATGGTACAACGAAGCCGAAGACCGGGGTCGATCCTGGATGGCCATGTCCCAGCAGAAGTGGACGCGACGCCGACGGCGGCGAGCGCGCGATTCACGGCGCAATTCGGCGAGGATCGGATCCTCTGGCAGGTCTTTCGACAACGGCGTAGCGGCTATTTTGTAGAAGTCGGAGCCTACGACGGCGTTACGCTCAGCAACACGTACTTTCTGGAGCAGATGGGGTGGCGCGGGCTGTTGATCGAGCCAATCCTTCCGCTCTGCCAGAAGGCCGCGGCTGCCCGGCCGCGGAGTCGGGTCATCCACGCGGCCTTGAGCCGGCCGGGTCGAGAGGGCTCGGCCAGGTTCACGATCACGCAGAACGTGCCAGTGTTGTCCTTCCTCGATGCCGATGCGGACCACGTGGCTCGTTGTCACCGAGAAGGCGCCGTTCCTGTGCAGGTCGACGTGCCGGTGACCACGCTCAACCACGTGCTTCGGTCGGAGCGTCGCCGGCCGGCGGCGTTCGGTTCCCCGTGGGTACCGAAAAACGGTTGGCGGATCGACCTGGTGTCCATCGACGTGGAGGGCGGAGAACTGGACGTACTCGCGGGCTTCGACCTGGCTCGTTTTCGACCTCGCGTGCTGCTGATCGAGAACGACCGTCCATCGGGCGCGGGCCTTGAGGGATACCTCGTAGAGCGCGGCTACCGGAAGTTTCACCGACAGGTGATCAACGATTTTTACGCACTGGCCGACGGCTCGACGGACGACTTGCAGCTTTCGGGATTGGTACCGGTTTCCCGAACCGCTCCATCCGTGGGTCTTTCCGCCGAGGAAGCGTTGTCCCAGGACGGGAAATCCACTTCGCCGCGATGAGGAAATCACGGGTTGGTCCGTGCAGCGGCGGGAACTATAATGCCCGGTGGGCCAACGGGCACAGGTTGGTGCCGACGCCGGCCCGAAACGCCGTGTTTTCTGCCCATGCTCTTTCAAGCTCCGCTGCCGCCGCAATACGCCGAGTTCACCGAGGAGCAGCTCTGCGCCGCCATCGAGCGGCACAAGAAATCGTTCGGGGGGCGCCTGAGCATCCTTGGCCACCATTACCAGCAGCACGAGGTGATTCAGTTCGCCGATTACACGGGCGACAGCCTCAAACTGGCCCAGATCGGCGCCCGACAGCACGGTGTGGAGTTCATTGTCTTCTGCGGCGTTCACTTCATGGCCGAGTCGGCCGACATCCTGACCGGCGACGAAGTAACGGTGATTCTGCCGGACCTCTCCGCGGGGTGCAGCATGGCGGACATGGCCGACCGAGAGCAGGTCGAGGAGGCGTGGGATTTTTTTGCGGGGGAATGCGGCGTCGAGGTGGTGCCCATCACCTACGTCAATTCCGCGGCGTCGATCAAGGGATTCTGCGGGGCCAACGGCGGAGCGTGCTGCACGAGCAGCAACGCCCGGGCGATCCTGGAGTGGGCGTTTTCACAAGGTGACAAGGTCCTCTTTCTTCCCGATCAGCATCTCGGTCGAAACACGGCCTACGCGCTGGGCATTCCGCTGGAGGAGATGGCCGTCTACGATCCGTCGCGGCCGGACGGCGGCCTGTCGGTTCCGCAGGTGCGGCGGGCGAAGGTCCTGCTGTGGAAGGGTCATTGCAGCGTTCACGGGCTGTTTACCGAGCAGCAATGCGACGAAATCCGGCGGCTCGATCCGGCGTTCAAGATTCTCGTTCATCCGGAGTGCCCTTGGGAAGTTGTGCAGAAGGCCGACCTGGCCGGCAGTACGGAGTTCATCATCAAGACGGTCCGCGAGGCGCCAGTGGGGTCGAAGTGGGCCGTGGGCACGGAGATCCACCTCGTGGATCGGCTGGCTCGAACGCACCCCGACAAAACGGTGCGCTCGTTGGCGGGCATCCAGTGTCTTTGCACGACGATGTATCGCATCGACCTCAAGCACCTGCTGTGGAGCCTGGACGAGCTGGCCGCGGGGCGAACCGTCAACGCGATCCGCGTGCCGCCCGAGATACGCCGCGACGCAGTACTTGCCTTGGAGCGCATGCTGGAGCACGTCAGTCCGCAGCCGGTGGCCATCAAGTAGAGTGCGAGCCGCGGACTGAAGTCCGCAGTTCGCTCGCGGCGCTTGGCCTTTATTCCGCCGTGCAGATGGCGCCCGCGCGAGTAGCATAAGCCGGTCATGCGTGTCGAAGTGGGCAGGATCATCATCACCGCCGAGGCGCTGGAAGAGCGCGTCGCCGGCCTGGCCCGCGAGATCGCAGCTTCGTACGCCCAGGACTCAGGGGGGCTGACAATTATTTCGGTGCTCGCGGGGGCAATCATCTTCGTAAGCGATCTCATCCGGCGGCTGCCCCTGCAAATGCGGATCGGTCTGGTGGCGGTGAGCAGCTATCCGGGCGACGCCACGGTCTCCATGGGTCCGACGCTGGGGTCGAAGATTCTACCGGACCTACGCAACCGCAACGTCCTGATCGTCGATGATATCCTGGAGACCGGTCGTACGCTTCGGCTGGTCCAAGGACTGGTCCGCCGGGGCGGCCCGCGCGAAGTCCGTACGGCCGTTCTGCTCCGCAAAGCCAGCAAAGCGCCGCCGGACCTGCCGGTGGAGTTTGTTGGTTTCGACATCGGCGACCGCTTTGTGATCGGATATGGTTTGGATTACGATGGTCTCTTCCGCAATCTGCCGTACGTCGCGGAGCTGGAGTTGACGGCCGGCCCCACGGAGAACCAGGCATGATCGCCAGTTCCGTTCGCCCGCCTCGACCGGCCCAAATGGCGGCTGTCCTGTCGGAGGCGCCTTCGAGTCCGGCGCGGACCGCGTCGTGGTCGGTCCTGCCGCGCGGAGTCGTGGATGGTTCGGAAATCGTGCTGCTGGCGATCAAGCCGTCGATGATCCGGCCGATCCTGGAGTCCGGCGGCTGGGTGTTGCTCTGCCTGACGCTGGCCTCGGTGGTGACGTGGGCGCGCCTATCGCTGGCCGGCCTGTCCGTCCTGGCGACGGCGCAAGTCCTGCTGCTGCTGGCCGTGGCACGATTCTCGTTCGCGGTGATGCACTGGGCCTCGACGTGGTACGTGCTGACCAATCGTCGCGTGCTGGACATCCAGGGCATTCGAACGCCAAGTGTCTGGTCGTGCCCTCTGGTGGCCGTTCGGAACACGTACCTGCGGGTTTCCGCGGCGGAGCGTCTGGGGCGCACGGGGTCGATCACGTTTGTTCCGGAACCTGCCGGCGAGGAGACCGCTCCTGCGCCGCGTGCCTGGCGCTGCGTCGCTCAACCGGAGTTGATTCACGATCGAATCCGCCGGGCGATTGAAAGCGCCTTCGACCAGCAGGGCGTGAGCTGACCGCGGCGGGCCATTTCTTTGTCGGCGCGGCGCAAACCTATGGCGAAGCGGATGGTGGTTCGGATGGAGCGGGGCCGGGTTCTGACGCCTCCCGCGGCTCGCACCGCAGAAGAATGTCGAGTTCGCTGAGGTCCTGGCGGGCCGTGACCGCGGTCCCTGCCTCGGACCAGCCTCCTACCCGGATGGTGAGGCAGGCCCCCTCCCGAATCCCGTCGAGCACGACCGCGGCGACTGAGCCGCGCCCGCAGAAGTCGTCGTCGCATTGCAGGAGGAGGGTGTCGTCCGCGGGGCACGGGCATTCTGTACCGGGTTCGTCGTTCCCATAGACGGCGAGCATGGCGTCGTAGCGCGGTTCGTCGCACATGCGGACAATGAGCCTCCCGCTGCACGCCGCCACGTAGGTGTACCACACGTCCGCCTGGAAGGCGTTTTCGCCCGAAGCAGCACAAGCCCCGCCGGCTGGCGGACCATCGGTCGTCGCGAGGCGGTTGTCGGTGGGCACTCGGCAGCGGAACTCTTCGACAAAGAGCGGCACACAGGCCGAACCGTCGGAGCAGTCCTGGTCGGTGAGGCTGCACGGCTCCGTGGGGTCCCCGGTACAAGTCCCGACGTCGGGGTCAAACTGCGGCGGGGCGCACACCTCCTCGGCGTCGGCGCAATCGTCGTTCGGCGGAGACAGGCAGGGAAATGTCGTGCACGTTTCGTCGAACACGAACACGCCGCCCTGCGATTCGCAATCCGCAAGTTCCAGGTGTTGAACGCATTCGCGATCCGGGAGGCAGCAGATCCCCAGGACGGGAGGACACACGGCCTCTTGTGTGGCGTCGTAGGCGCTTTGTCCGAGCGTGGCGACGGCGAGCCAGTAGAGAAGGGCCAGCGTGTGGCACTGCTGGCCCTCTCGGCCGAGAGGTGGAAACGTCACGGTACAGATGGTGAGCATGGACTCCAGGAAGGACTGGTCACAGGCCGTCTTGGAGATGCCACACGTGCCGTAGCAGTTGTTGTGTGCCTCGCAGGCGGCGGTAAAGCACACCAGCCCGAGGGGACAATCGGGGACGAACGGGGAAAGGGACAGCGGGCCACAGACTGAATTGTCGGTCGGGCCGGCCCGCCCCTGCTGGAGGATCTGATCGAGCAGGCCCACGGGGGACACCCCTCCAGTCGAACCGCAGCCGACGAGAAGGAGCAGGGCCAGAGAACTGAGAGCGTCTACCGCGCGGCGAACGTGGCGTTCCACCCGTCCGAGTGCCAACGGGGCGAGCCGCCTCCCCGCGGGGCCGTTCCTCTCCCCTCGCAGTTCGAGCCGTTGAGTTCCGGCGGGCAATGCGCGCCGCGTCGAGACACCCCGTGCCCCCCCATCAGGTTTCACCGGCGCGACCCCCCCGTCAACCCGACCTCACGCCGCCGGACCCGCCCTCGAAGCGGGCCACCACCGCACACGCGGTGGTGTCGCTCCAGACGTTCACGGAAGTGCGGTACATGTCGAGCACACGATCGACGGCCAGGATGAGCCCTACGTATTCATAGGGCAGTCCGACGGCGCTGAGCACCACCACCATCATCACCGTGCCGGCGTGAGGAATGCCCGCGGCCCCGATGCTCGCCAGCAGGGCAGTCAGGGCGACGACGGCCTGCTGGGCGATTCCCAGTTCGTGGCCGGTGGCCTGGGCGATGAAAAGAACGGCCACGGCCTCGTATAAGGCCGTGCCGTCCATGTTGATGGTGGCCCCGAGCGGAAGCACAAACGAGCTGATGCGGTTGTCGATGCCCGCCCGCTCTTCTACGCAGGAGATGGTCAGCGGGAGCGTGCCGTTGCTGCTGGCCGTGCTGAACGCCGTCAGAAGCGCCGGCGAGACGCTCTGAAAGTAAGTCCAGGGAGAGCGCCGAGCGAGCAGTAGAACCAACAGCGGAAGGGTCACCATGGAATGGATCGTCAGGCCAATGGCCACCGTGAGGGCGTACCAACCCAGGGCGCGGAACACTTCCAGCCCTTCCCCGGCTGCGGCGTAAAGCATGAACCCGAAGACGCCGAACGGAGCAAAGCGGATGATGAACATCGTCATCCGCATCATCACTTTGAAGGCCCCGTCGAAAAGGCGTCCGAGCTGTTCCGCCACTTCGCCGCCGACCACCGTGATGAAGGCGCCGAACAGGATCGCAAAAAAGATCACCCCCAGGATCGACCGGTTGGCCGGATCGGCCATCGCGGCAAAGGGGTTAGAGGGAATGAGGCTGAAAAGCTGGTTCCAGAGGGTTTCGGAGACGCTCTGCTGTGCGACGGCCAGTTCCACCTTGGTGGCCGCGGATCCGCTCTGGAGCATCTCAAGATTCACGCCCTGACCCGGCTGAATGATCTGGAAGACGAACATGCCGGTCAGAATGGCCAACAGGCTGGTGGACAGGTAGTACGCGAGTGTGCGGCCGCCCAATCGGCCAAGGCCCTTGACGCCGCCGGTGCCCGTCACGCCGGTAACAAGCGATGCAAAGATGAGGGGTGTTACGATCATGGAGAGTAACTGAAGGAAAACGTCGCCGAGACCCTTGCCGTACCTGGCCACCGTACGCGGCCACATCGGGTCGATCGCGCCGGAGCCGGCCAGGACGTTGAGCGGGAGGCCGATGGCCGCACCGAGGCACATGGCCAGGAGAATCTGATGGTGGAGCTTCATTCGCACGGTGTTGTCCGCCGCCCGCCCCAGGACAAGCCTCACGGCGGCAACGCTCTCCGGCCTTCGACCATTCGCGGGCGACGGCAGGTATGGTAGAAGACCGTCTGCTCGCTGCCAACGCCGCGATGGGACGCGAAGCTCCCGAGGTCGAAGGTCGTGGATTGACGGAAGCGATTACCAGCCGTATCGTTGTCCCGTGCTGGAACGATCCTCGACGCTGCCCCGGGTGGAGTGCGCGGCTTGACGGTCCTCGCGGTCATCCCCGCCCGCTTCGCTTCCGTACGTTTCCCCGGAAAACCTCTCGCCAGAGAAACCGGAAAGTACCTCATTCAACACGTATTTGAGCGAGTCCGCAGCGCTCGATGCATCGACCGCGTACTGGTGGCCACGGACGATCAGCGCATCGCCGACGCGGTGAGATCCTTCGGCGGAGAGGCGCGGCTGACCCGGCCAGACCACCCCTCCGGCACGGATCGCGTGGCTGAAGTCGCGACGACGGAGCGGCTTCTGCCCGCCGACATCGTACTCAACGTGCAGGGGGACGAGCCGGAGATCGATCCGCGATCGCTCGATCGATTGGTGGAGCGGCTTCGAACAGCGGGCGAAGAGGCGTCCATCGCCACACTGGCGGCGCCCTTTCGCCGGGACGGGCCGCACACGGGACCGGGTTCTCCGGATGATCCCAACTGCGTGAAGGTGGTTGTGGATCAGCGGGGTCGAGCGCTGTATTTCTCGCGCAGCCTGGTTCCGTATCCGCGGGGGACGGGTGGCAGGGTGGATCGGCCGGAATCGTGGCTCCTGCACCTGGGAGTCTACGCCTTCCGTGCCAGCGAGCTGTCGAGGCTTTGTGACCGCAGCGCGGCGCCCGGCGGGCGGCTGGAGCAGGTTGAATCGCTGGAGCAGTTGCGGTGGCTGGAGCGTGGCTGGCGCATCGTCGTCGAGACGGTCGAACACCCGTTCGTGGGCGTGGACACGCCCGAGGATTACGCGGCCTTCGTGCGACGGGAATCAGCGCGGGCCGCGGCGGTCGAAGCGCCGCGATCGAGGTTGTGATTTCTTTGTGGATCAAAAACGCTTTGACGGCGCGGTGCGCGACCGGTTAGGATGACCCGACGTGGCGAGTGCCACGTTGGCGGACAAGAAGCGCACGTAGGAATTCCGATCGGTAGAAGCCCATGACTTCCGAAGACCTGTTTGCCTCCCTTTCCCACGCCACGGACGAAACGGAGTTCTTCACTCCCATGCCCACCGGCTACCAGCCGGGCAAGACGAAATACGTCTTCGTGTTCGGCACGGTGATGAGCGGGCTGGGCAAGGGCATCTTCTCCAGTTCGCTGGCCAAGATTCTCCAGGACAAGGGGCTCACGGTCGCGCCGATCAAGCTGGAGGGGTACCTGAACCGCGACAGCGGCACGCTCAACCCCTACCGCCACGGGGAAGTCTTTGTGCTCGACGACGGCATGGAGTGTGACATGGACCTGGGGACGTACGAGCGGATGCTCCACCAGGACCTGAGCCACCTGAACTTCTCGACCAGCGGGCAGATTTTCTCCTCGGTGCTGGAGAAGGAGCGGCAGGGGCGCTACCTGGGCCGCGACGTGCAGATGATTCCCCACGTCACCGGCGAGGTGAAGCTCCGGCTGCGGGAGCTGGCCGTCGGCGCCCAGGCGGACGTGGTGTTCGTAGAAATCGGCGGAACGGCCGGTGACGTGGAGAACGCCTATTTCATCGAGGCCGTCCGGGAGATGTCGTACGAAGAAGGGTCGGGCAACGTCTGCTTCGTGGCCCTCACCTACATCGTGGAGCCGCAGATCCTGGGGGAACAGAAGTCCAAGCCGGCGCAGCTCAACCTGAAGCTGCTCAACGCGGCGGGCATTCATCCGCACATCATCGCCTGCCGGGCGTCGGCACCGGTGACCAAGAAAGTGCGGGAAAAGATCGCCCTCTTCGCCAACGTGCCGATGGAGCGGGTGTTCTCGATGCACGACTGCGACAGTGTGTACGTCATTCCCGAGATGCTTCGCGGTGCGGGCATTGACGCGGCGGTGATCGACCTGCTGGGCCTGGCCGACCGCGTCGACGTGGCCCACGAGGAACAGGCCCGCAAGACCTGGAACGAGTACATTCACGCGCTTCGCTCGGCGCGGCACGCGCTCAACCTGGGGATCATCGGTAAATACACCTCGGTGCGCGACAGCTACGCGAGCATCATCCATGCCCTGGAGCACGCGGGGGCACGGGTCGGGGCGCGCGTGGCACTGGAATGGATCGACAGTTCCGACCTCACCGAGTCCAACGTCGCCTCGCGCTTGGAGAACCTGCACGGGGTGATCGTGCCCGGTGGCTTCGGCTTTCGCGGGGTCGATGGCAAGGTGGCGTGCATCCGCTACGTTCGCGAGAAGGGCATTCCCTACCTGGGGTTGTGCTACGGGATGCAGCTTGCGGTGATCGAATTCGCTCGCAACGTATGTGGGCTGACGCTGGCCAACAGCACGGAAGTGGAACGTGACTGTCCGGAGCCGGTGATTGACGTCCTGCCGGAGCAGAAACGCATCGAGGGCCTGGGCGGCAACATGCGCCTGGGGGCCTTCGACGTGGCCATTGAGCCCGGCACGCTGGCGTCGCGACTGTTCGATGGGGCATCGCGTGTCCGCCTCCGCTTCCGGCACCGCTACGAGGTCAATCCGGCGTATCTCGAACGGCTGGAGCAGCACGGGCTCGTTTTCTCCGGCCGCAGCCCGTCGCATCCCATCATGCAGGTGCTCGAGCTGCCGCAGCGGCTTCATCCCTTCTTCCTCGCCACGCAGGCCCACCCGGAGCTGACCAGCCGGCCGCTCCGTCCTCAACCGATGTTCGTCGGATTGGTGCGCGCCGCTCTGCGACATGCGGGAGGAGCACCGGTGGAGGACGCCGCGGAGCCCGGGAAGTACCGCGGCAACGCTTCGGGCTCCGTCAACGCCGCGGCCGGCAAGGCGTAATGGTCCGTTTCGATGCCACTTCGCCGGTGCTTGTCGCCGGCGGGAAGTTTCCCCGAACGCGTTACCTGGGCTCCAAGCGAAAACTGGCCGGCCTCATCCTCGACCAACTCCAGCGCCTGGGCCTGGAGTTCAACACCGTGCTCGACGCTTTCGGCGGCACCGGCTCGCTGGCCCATGCCCTGAAAGGCGCCGGCAAACGCGTGACTTACAACGACGTGCTGGCGTTCAATCATCAGATCGGCCTGGCGCTGATCGAGAACGACGACCGACGGCTCGACGAACCTGCCGTGGATTCCATCGTCGGG
>Ga0214472_10007255_pt1 | contig 11611 bp, 11 predicted proteins | sample RVTome_6_FD_207662 | JGI IMG/M metagenome (GOLD analysis project Ga0214472, IMG submission 207662) | Soil microbial communities from uranium-contaminated site in the Upper Colorado River Basin, Wyoming, United States - RVT140D175 | ecosystem: Environmental > Terrestrial > Soil > Contaminated >...
ACGGCCAAGGCCATGGCCGAGCTCGGGCGCATCGACATCCTGGTCAACAACGCCGGCATCGCCGGCATGACCAGGCCCGTGGTGGATTACCCGGTGGAGGAGTGGAAGCGCGTCATCGACGTCGATCTGAACGGCCCGTTCCTGTGCAGCCGCGCGGTGGTGCCGCACATGGTGAAGGCCAAGTACGGCCGCATCGTCAACATCGCTTCGATCGCCGGCAAGGAAGGCAACCCCAACGCCGCCGCCTACGCCGCCGCCAAGGGCGGCGTGATCGCCTTCACCAAGGCGCTCGGCAAGGAGCTCGCGCAGACCGGCGTGCTGGTGAATTGCGTGACGCCGGCCGCGGCGCAGACGGCGATTCTCGACCAGGTGACGCCCGAGTTCGCGAAGTTCATGCTGTCCAAGATCCCGATGGGGCGTTTCGTCAAGGTGGAGGAGATCGCGGCGCTCGCCTGCTGGCTCGCTTCCGACGACTGCTCGTTTTCCACCGGCGCGGTGTTCGACATTTCCGGCGGAAGGGCGACGTACTGACATGGCCAAGAAGACCATCCCGTTACGCAGCGTGCAGTGGTTCGGTCGCCAGGACATCTACGGCTTCATCTACCGCAGCTGGGTGAAGAACCGCGGCGTACCGCAGGACCAGTTCGACGGCCGGCCGGTGATCGGCATCTGCAACACCTGGTCGGAGCTCACTCCCTGCAACACGCACTTCCGCGTGCTCGCCGAGCACGTGCGCAACGGCGTGCTCGAGGCGGGCGGCTTCCCGCTCGAATTCCCCGTGATGTCGCTCGGCGAGACGCTGCTCAGGCCCACCGCGATGCTCTACCGCAATCTCGCCAGCATGGACGTCGAGGAATCGATCCGCGGCAACCCGCTCGACGGCGTGGTGCTGCTCGCCGGCTGCGACAAGACCACGCCGGCGACCCTGATGGGCGCGGCGAGCGTCGACCTGCCGACGCTGCTCGTCTCGGGAGGGCCGATGCTGTCGGGCAAGTACCGCGGCACCGACATCGGCTCGGGCACCAACACCTGGTCGATGTCCGAGGACCTGCGTGCGGGCAGGATCTCGCTCGAGGAGTTCTACGAGGCCGAATCGTGCATGCACCGCTCGCACGGCCACTGCATGACCATGGGCACCGCTTCCACCATGGCCTGCATGATCGAGGCCCTGGGCGTCGGCATGCCGGGCAATGCGGCGATCCCGGCGGTCGATGCGCGCCGCAACGTGCTCGCACGAATGGCGGGGCGCCAGATCGTACAGTTGGTAAAAAGCAGTATTACCTTGTCAAAAATTCTTACTAAGCCCGCCTTCGAGAACGCCATCCGCGCGCTCGCGGCGATCGGCGGCTCGACCAACGCGGTGATCCACCTCATCGCCATCGCGCGGCGCGCAGGTGTCGAGCTCGACCTCGACGACTTCGACCGCCTCGGGCGCGGCGTGCACACGCTCGTCAACCTCATGCCGTCCGGCAAATACCTGATGGAGGACTTTTACTACGCGGGCGGACTGCCCGCAGTCCTGCGCGAGCTCGGTGAGAAGAACTTATTGAACAAGGACGTCCTTACGGTGAACGGCTGCACCCTGTGGGAGAACGTGAAGGAAGCGCCCTGCTGGCAACGCGACGTGATCCACGCCATGAGCGAGCCCTTCAAGAAGGACGCCGGCATCGCCGTTCTGCGCGGTAACCTGTGCCCGGACGGCGCCATCATCAAGCCCTCCGCGGCGAGCCCGAAGCTGATGCAGCACCGCGGCCGCGCCGTGGTATTCGAGGATATCGAGGACTTCCACACGCGCATCGACGACCCGCAGCTCGACGTCGACGAACACTCGATCATGGTGCTCAAGAACTGCGGGCCGAAGGGCTACCCCGGCATGGCGGAAGTCGGAAACATGCCGCTGCCGCCCAAGCTCCTGAAGAAGGGCGTCACCGACATGGTGCGCATCTCGGACGCGCGCATGAGCGGCACCGCGTATGGCACGGTGGTGCTGCATATCTCGCCTGAAGCCGCCGCCGGCGGCACGCTCGCCTTGGTGCAGAACGGCGACGAGATCGAGCTCGATGTGTCGAGGCGCAAGCTCGAGCTTCTGGTTTCGGAGGATGAGCTGAAACAACGCCGGTCCAGGTGGAAAGCGCCGCATCCCCCGCTCGATCGCGGCTACTGGAAGCTGTACTTCGACCACGTGCTGCAGGCGCACGAGGGCGCCGACCTGGATTTCCTCGCCGGCAAGAGCGGCGCGTTCGTGCCCCGGGACAACCACTGAGGAGGCTCGCATGCTGCAGGCTGCCGAACTCACCATCCGCCTACACCCGGACGACGACGTCGTCATCGCGCGCGTGGAGATTCCCGCGGGCACGCTCGTGCAGAAGGAGGGCGTGCGCACCGAGGCGATGATCCCGGCCGGGCACAAGCTCGCCACCCGCGCGCTCGAGGTGGGCAAGCCGGTGCGCCGCTACAACCAGATCATCGGCTTCGCCACCCAGCCGATCCGCCCGGGCGAGCACGTGCACGTGCATAACCTCGCCATGGGCGACTTCGAGCGGGACTACGCCTTCTGCGCCGGCGCGAAGCCGGTCGATTACTTCAGCCCGAGCGCGACCTTCCAGGGCATTGTCCGGTCCGACGGACGCGTCGCCACGCGCAATTTCATCGGGATACTCACGAGCGTGAACTGCTCGGCTACGGTCGCGCGCATGGTCGCGGACCACTTCAGGAACAACCTCGCCGACTACCCGAACGTGGACGGCGTGGTCGCGCTCACGCACAAGACCGGCTGCGGCATGGCCTCCGAGGGCGAGGGCATGGAGCTCCTGCGCCGTACGCTCACCGGCTACGCGCAGCACCCGAACTTCTACGCCGCCGTGAGCATCGGCCTGGGGTGCGAAGCGAACCAGCTCAACACCTGGATGGGCAGTGCCAAGCTGAAGGTTTCCGAAAAGCTCCAGGCCTTCACCATTCAGGAAAAAGGCGGCACCACCAAGGCAGTGAAGGACGGCATCGCGCGCATCAAGGCGCTGCTGCCGGAGGCGAACAGGGCGAAGCGCGAGGCGGTGCCGGCGAGCCACCTAATTCTCGGCCTCGAGTGCGGCGGCTCGGACGGCTACTCCGGCATCAGCGCCAACCCGGCGCTCGGCGCGGCGGCGGACCTGCTCGTGCGCCACGGCGGCACGCCGATCCTCTCCGAGACGCCCGAGATCTACGGCGCCGAGCACCTGCTCACGCGGCGCGCGGTGTCGCGCGAGGTGGCCGAGAAGCTCCTCGAGCGCATCCGCTGGTGGGAGGACTACACCGCGAGGAACAAGATGGAGATGAACAACAACCCCTCGCCCGGCAACAAGGCCGGGGGGCTCACCACCATTCTCGAGAAATCGCTCGGCGCCGCCGCCAAGGGCGGCACCATGAATCTCGTCGACGTGTACCAGTTCGCGGAAAAAGTGACGGCCAAGGGGTTCGTCTTCATGGACACGCCGGGCTACGACCCGGTGTCCGTCACCGGCCACGTCGCCGGCGGCGCCAACGTCGTCTGCTTCACCACCGGCCGCGGCTCGGTGTACGGCTGCAAGCCCTCGCCCTCGCTCAAGCTCGCCACCAACACGCGCCTCTACCGGCACATGGAAGAGGACATGGACGTCAACTGCGGCACGATCGTGGACGGCACCGAGACCGTGGAGCAGGTCGGCGAGCGCATCTTCAGGCTGATCCTGGAGACCGCCTCGGGCAAGCGGACCAAGTCGGAACTGCTCGGCTTCGGCGAGGACGAGTTCGCGCCCTGGGTCGTCGGCGCGACCATGTGATGCGGCCGGCCGCCGGCGCCGGCATCCTCGCGCTCGCCGCCGGTGCGCTCGCGCTGCTCACGGTGCTCGCGTTCGCGCTGGGACGCTTTCCGCTTTCGGTGGGCGAGCTCGCCGCGCTCGCCGCCAACAAGCTCCTGGGCGCGGACTACAGCGTCGCGCCCTCGGCAGAGACCGTGGTGCTGCAGGTGCGGGGCCCGCGCATCCTCGCCGCGCTGCTGGTGGGCGCGGCGCTCGCCGCTGCCGGCACCGCCTACCAGGGGATGTTCCGCAATCCCCTCGTCTCACCCGATATCCTCGGCGTATCGGCGGGCGCCGCGCTCGGCGCGGTGCTCGGTATCTTCTTTTCGCAGAGCGCGCTCGTCATCCAGCTCGGCGCCTTCGCCGGGGGCCTCGCCGCGGTGGGCATGGTCTACGCGGTAGGCACCAACGTGCGTCGCCACGACCCCATCCTGTCGCTCATCCTCGCCGGCATCGTCCTTGGCACGCTGCTCGGCGCGCTTATCGCGCTGCTGAAATACCTTGCCGATCCCTACAACCAGCTGCCGGCGATCACCTATTGGCTGCTTGGAAGCCTGGCCGCGGTCGCGCCGTCCGACCTGGCGCTCGCCGCGCCGTTCGCGCTCGCGGGGCTGGCGCCGCTCTACCTCCTGCGCTGGCGCATGAACCTGCTCTCGCTCTCCGACGACGAAGCGCGCGCGCTCGGCGTGCCGGTGGGGCGGCTGCGCCTCGCTGTGGTGTGCGCCGCCACCCTGATGACGGCGGCCGCCGTCGCCATCTCCGGCATCATCGGCTGGGTGGGGCTGCTGATTCCGCACGCCGCCCGCATGCTCGTCGGCCCGGAGTTCTCCCGCTTGCTGCCGCTCGCCATGGTGCTCGGCGCCGCGTTTCTCCTGGCGGTGGACACGCTGTGCCGCACGGTGGCGCCAATCGAAGTCCCTCCGGGGGTGCTCACGGCGCTCATCGGTACGCCGTTCTTCCTGTGGCTGTTCGTGGCCGCGCGGCGCGCATGGCAATGATGCTCGAGGCGCGAGGCCTCGGCTACGGCTACCCGGGGCGCGCGGTGGGCCGCGGCCTCGACCTGGAGCTCGCCGCGGGCGAAGTGCTGTGCGTGCTCGGGCCGAACGGCGGCGGCAAGACGACGCTGTTTCGCACCCTGCTCGGCCTGCTCGCGGCGCAGGAAGGCGAGGTGCGGCTCGAAGGGCAGGCGCTTGGCGCGCTCGCCCGCGGCGAGATAGCGCGCCAAGTAGGCTATGTCCCGCAGGGGCACGTCGCTCAGTTCGCGTTCACCGTGCGCGACGTCGTGCTGATGGGGCGCACGGCGCATATCGGCCTGTTTGCCGCGCCCGGGGCCGCCGACCGCGCCGCGGCGCAGCGCGCCATCGACGCGCTCGGCATCGGCGAGCTCGCCGGGCGCGTCGTCACCGAGCTCTCGGGCGGCGAGCGCCAGCTCGCCATGATCGCGCGCGCGCTGGCGCAGGGCGCGCGCGCCCTGGTGCTCGACGAGCCCACGGCGAGCCTCGATTTCGGCAACCAGGTGCGGGTGCTGCGCGAGATCCGGCGCCTCGCCGCAGAGGGCTATGCAGTGGTGTTTTCCTCGCACGACCCAAGCCAGGCGTTTCTCGCCGCGAGCCGCGTGCTGCTCCTCGCGCGCGGCGGCGCCCTGCGCCAGGGCGCGCCCGAAGAGGTGATCACCGCGGCAAACCTGCGCGAAGTCTATGGCGTGGAGGTGCGCGTCGCGGCGATGGAGGGCACGCGCGTCTGCCTGCCGGTGCTCTAGCGCGCGACGAAGGGATTGTCGCGCTCGCCGCCCGCCGGGCCGTAGAACACCACCCAGGTCGCGAAATCGGGGCTCATCTCCTCGAAGCGGTGCTCCATGCCCGCGGGCACGAAGAGCACGTCGCCCGCCGCGACCGCCGCGCGTTCACCGCCGCGCACGAAGGCGGCGCGGCCGATCGCCACGACGTACAGCTCGTCGCGCTCGTGCCGCGTCTGCGCATCCGAACCGCGCGGCGCGTACCAGCGCACCTCGAGGCTGCCGTGGCGCAGGATCTCCGCGGAGCGCCGGCCCTCGGGAAGCGCGGCCGCCCCCGCTTCGCGCATCGTCGCGTGCCAGGGAAGCTTCATGCAGAATCCGAGTATGCACGAAAAGCCCGCGCGCGTAGCGCGCTTCTACACGGAGGGCGCGCTGCGCGCCGGCGGCATCTCGCTCCTGCCCGAAGAGGCGGCGCATCATGCGGTGCACGTGCTGCGCCTGCGGCCCGGCGACGAGGTGACCTTGTTCAACGGCCGCGGCGGTGAATATGCGGGACGCATCGCCGCGGTCGATCGCCTGCGCGTATCGGTGGATGTGCTCGAGCATCGGCCGCTGGAGCGCGAGTCGCCGCTCGCCGTGACGCTGGTGCAGGCAGTGTCCTCGGGCGAGAAGATGGATTTCACCGTGCAGAAGGCGGCCGAGCTGGGCGTTGCCGCGCTGCAGCCGGTGCTCGCCGCGCGCTCGGTCGGACGCCTCGCCGGCGAGCGCGCCGAGCTGAAGCGCGCGCACTGGCGGCGCGTGGCGCTCGCCGCCTGCGAACAGTGCGGCCGCAATCGCATTCCCGAGGTGCTGCCCGTGCTGGCGCTCGCCGAGTACTGCCGGGCGCCCGCCGCCGCCGGCGCGCGGCTGCTGCTCTCACCGCAGGCGCGGCTCGGGCTGCGCGCCGCCGCCGCGCGGCTCGAGGGGACCGTCGCGCTCGCTGCGGGACCCGAAGCGGGTTTCGGCGCCGACGAGGAAGCCATGCTCGTCGAGGCGGGGTTCGTGCCCGTGCGGCTGGGACCGCGGGTGCTGCGCACCGAAACCGCCGCGCTCGCGGCGCTCGCGGCGCTCAATGCGCTCGCGGGCGATTTCTGAGCCTTGCCTTAGAATCGCGCGCGAGCCCATGAGCGCGCCCGTCAAGCCCGAAGAGTTCGTCCGCTGGTTCCGCCAGACCGCGCCCTACCTGCACGCCTTCGGCGGGCGCACCTTCGTCATCGGCTTCGGCGGCGAGCTGATCACCGAGCGCGCGCGCTTCGCGCAGTTCATCCAGGACGTGAACCTGCTCGCCGCGCTCGACATCCGCCTGGTGCTGGTGCACGGCGCGCGCCCGCAGATCGAGGCCGAGCTCAAGGCGAAGGGCCTGCGCTCGCGCTATGCCAAGGGCTTGCGCGTCACCGACGCGGCGGCGCTGGTCGCGGTGAAGCACGCGGCGGGCGCGCTGCGCGTCGAGATCGAGGCGCTGCTGTCGCAGGGCCTGCCGAGCTCGCCCATGGCGGGCGCCGAGATCCGCGTCGCCTCGGGCAACTACATCGCCGCGCAGCCGCTCGGCGTGGTTGAAGGCGTCGATTACCAGTTCACGGGGCTGGTGCGCAAGGTCGACGCGCCGGCCATCGCGCGGCGCCTGGAGGCGGGCGAAGTGGTGCTGGTGTCGCACATCGGCTACTCGCCCACGGGCGAGGTCTTCAACCTGTCCTGGGAAGACGTGGCGCAGAGCGTCGCCGGCGCGCTCGGCGCCGACAAGCTGCTGCTGTTCGTCGACCGCCTGCCCGCGGACCGCAAGGGCGCGGCGATCGGCGAGCTCACGGCGCGCGAGGCCGAGGCGCTGCTGAAGAAGGCCGACCTCGGCGCGCACGCCACGCGCGCGCTGCGCCACGCGCTCGCCGCGCTCGCTGCGGGCGTGGGCCGCGCGCACCTGATCTCGCGGCGCACCCCCGGCGCCGCGCTGCTCGAACTCTTCACGCATTCCGGCGTCGGTACCATGATCACCGCCGAGCCGATGCAGCGCCTGCGCGAGGCGCGCATCGAGGATGTCGGGGGCATCCTCGCGCTGATCGAGCCGCTCGAGGCCGACGGCACGCTGGTGAAGCGCGGCCGCGAGCGCCTGGAGCGCGAGATCGCCAACTTCGTCGTGCTCGAGCACGACGGCGCGCTCCTCGGCTGCGCCGCACTCTATCCGCTGGCCGAGAAGAGCGGCGAGCTCGCGTGCCTCGCGGTGGCGCCCGGTGCGCGCGACGCCGGCTACGGCGAGCACCTGCTGCGCGCCTGCGAATCGCGCGCCCGGCAGCAGAAAATCCGGCGCCTGTTCGCGCTCACCACGCGCGCCGCGCACTGGTTTCTCGAACAGGGCTTCAAGGCCGCCGATCCCTCGGCGCTGCCCGGCGAGCGCCAGGCGCTCTATAATTGGAAGCGCGGCTCCAAAGTGTTCCTCAAGCGGATCTAGACCCCATGGCGAGAACGGTGAAATGCATCAAGCTCGGCCGCGAGGCCGAAGGCCTGGATTTCTCGCCCTACCCGGGCGAGCTCGGCAAGCGCATCTTCGAGAACGTGTCGAAGGAGGCCTGGGCGCAGTGGCTCAAGCACCAGACCATGCTGGTGAACGAGAACCGCCTGAACCTCGCCGACACCCGCGCGCGCAAGTACCTTGCCGAGCAGATGGAGAAGCACTTCTTCGGCGGAGGCGCCGACGTCGCCTCGGGGTACGTGCCGCCAAGCAAATAGGGACAGTCCCCATTTACCTATTTGCTACTGCAGTATTTCCTTCTCCACCTCTTCGATCGAGGTGTGGCGCACGTCGCGCCCCTTGACCATGTAGATCACGTACTCGGCCATGTTCTTCGCGTGGTCGCCGATGCGCTCGATGGCCTTGGCGATGAACAGGATCTCGAGCGAGCGCGTGATGGTGCGCGGATCCTCCATCATGAAGGTGATCAGCTGCCGCATGATGGCGCGGAAGGCGTCGTCCACCTCGTGGTCCTGCTTCACCACGCGCATTGCCTCCGACACGTCGAGGCGCGCGAATGCGTCCAGCGACTGGCGCAGCATCGAGAGCGCCCGCTCGGCCACTGGCGACAAGTCCATGCGCGGCATGTGCTGGCGCTCGGCGGTGTGGATGAGCTTCGCCATGCGCCCGATCTTCTCCGCCTCGTCGCCGATCCGCTCGAGGTCGGTGATGGTCTTGATCACCGTGATCAGCAGCCGCAGGTCGACCGCCGCCGGCTGGCGGCGCGCGATGATGTGGCTGCACAGCTCGTCGAGCTCGACCTCCATGGCGTTGACGCGGTGGTCGTCGGCGATCACCTTGTCGATCTGCGCCATGTCGCCCGCCACCAGGGCGTCCATGGCGCGGATGATCTGCTCCTCGACGAGACCGCCCATCTGCAGCACGCGTGAGCGCACGCTTTCCAGCTCGGCGTCGAATTGCTTGGAGGTATGCTCGGCCATGGTCATTCAACCTATCATCTTGATATGACTGGGATGTTACGCCTTTCCGGCACCGAGCGCGCGCACCCCCGCGGCATCTCCCAGTAACAGCAGGTCGGCCGGGCGCCGCGCGAAGAGGCCGTTGGTGACCACGCCGGCGATATTGTTGAGGTCCGCTTCCAGGCGCGGCGGGTCGAGGATGGTCAGGCCGCGGCAATCCAGCACCAGGTTGCCGTTGTCGGTCTTGAAGCCCTCGCGCAGCTCGGGGTGGCCGCCGAGCTTGCGCAGCTCGCGCCCCACGTGGCTGCGCGCCATCGGGATCACCTCCACCGGCAGCGGGAACTTGCCGAGCACCCCTACGAGCTTCGATGCATCGCAAATGCAGACGAACTTCTTCGCCACGGCGGCGATGATCTTTTCGCGCGTGAGCGCGCCGCCGCCCCCCTTGATCATGTAGAGGTGCTCGTTCACCTCGTCGGCACCGTCCACGTACACCGGGAGCTCGTCCACCGAGTTCAGGTCGAATACGCGGATGCCGTGGTGCTTGAGGCGCGCGGCGCTCGCCTCGGAGGCCGCCACCGCGCCTTCGATGCGGCCCTTGATGCCGGCGAGCGCGTCGATGAAGAAATTGACCGTGGAGCCCGAGCCGACGCCGACCACGGCGTCTTCGACCACGTGCTTCAGCGCCTCGCGCGCGACGAGCTGCTTCAGCTGGTCCTGCGTCATTTCTTCTTCTGCGGCGGCAGGTCGGTGCACACGCCTTCGAACGCCTCCGCCGCCATGCCGATCGACTCGGACACGGTCGGGTGCGGATGGATGGTCTTGCCGATGTCCGTGGCATCCGCGCCCATCTCCACGGCGAGCGCCAGCTCGCTGATGAGGTCCCCGGCGCCCGCGCCGACGATGCCGCCGCCGAGCAGGCGATGCGTCCCGGCATCGAACACCAGCTTGGTGAAGCCCTCGTCGCGCGCGTTGGCGATGGCGCGCCCGGACGCGGTCCAGGGAAACTTCGCCACGCCGACCTTCGTTCCGGCCTTCTTCGCCTCGTCCTCGGTGAGGCCCACCCAGGCGATCTCCGGATCGGTGTAGGCCACCGCGGGCACCACTTTCGCGTCGAAGTGCGACTTCCGGCCCGCCGCGGCCTCCGCCGCCACGTGCCCCTCGTGCACCGCCTTGTGCGCGAGCATGGGATTGCCGGCGACGTCGCCGATGGCAAAGACGTGCGGCACGTTGGTGCGCATCTGCGAGTCCACGGGAATGAAGCCGCGCTCGTCGACCTTGACGCCGGCTTTCTCCGCACCGATTGTCTTGCCGTTCGGCACGCGGCCCACCGAGACGAGGACCAGGTCGTAGGTCTTCGCTTCCTGCCCCTCGAACGATACGCGGACGCCCGCCTTCGTCGCCTCGGCCTGGGTGGTCTTCGACTTCAGCATCACCTTGTCGAAGCGCCCGGCGTTGAACTTCTGCCACACCGCCACCAGGTCGCGATCGGCGCCGAGCATCAGCCCGTCCATCATTTCGACGACGTCGAGCCGCGCGCCGAGCGTGGAGTACACGGTGCCCATCTCCAGGCCGATGATGCCGCCGCCGATGATGAGCAGCTTCTGCGGCACGCTTTTCAGCTCCAGCGCAGCGGTGGAATCGACGATGCGCGGGTCCTCGGGCAGGAAAGGGAGCTTGGCCGACTGCGAGCCTGCGGCGATGATCGCCTGGGCGTAGCGCACGTTCGACTTGTCCTTGCCGTCGACCGCCAGCTGGTTGGCGCCGGCGAACGAACCGACGCCCTGCAGCACCGTCACCTTGCGCATCTTCGCCATCGCGGCGAGGCCGCCGGTGAGTTTGCCGACCACCTTGTCCCTGAAGGCGCGCAGCTTGCCCAGGTCGACCTGCGGCGCGCCGAAGCTGATGCCGTGCGCGCCGAGCGCCGCCGCAGCATCCATGATCGCCGCCGTGTGCAGCAGGGCTTTCGAGGGGATGCAGCCGACGTTCAGGCACACGCCGCCCAGGGTCGGGTAGCGCTCCACCAGCACCGTCTTCAGGCCGAGGTCGGCGGCGCGGAAAGCGGCCGAGTAGCCGCCGGGTCCCGCGCCGAGCACCACGACGTCGCAATCGAGGTCGGCCATCTACAGGAGCGAGCGCCGGATGTCGGCGAGCACGCTCGCGAGGTACGACGTGAAGCGCGCCGCGGCCGCGCCGTCGATCACGCGATGGTCGTACGCGAGCGACAAGGGCAGCATCAGGCGCGGCGCGAACTCCTTGCCGTTCCACACCGGCCGCAGCACGGAGCGCGACACGCCGAGGATCGCCACCTCGGGTGCGTTGATGATCGGCGTGAAGGCGGTGCCGCCGATGCCGCCGAGGCTGGAGATGGAGAAGGTGCCGCCCTGCATGTCGCCGGGCTTGAGCTTTTTCTCGCGCGCTAGCTTGGAGATGTCCGCGAGCTCGCGCGCCACGTCGAATACGCCCTTGCGGTCGGCGTCGCGCACCACCGGCACCACGAGCCCGTCCGGCGTGTCCACCGCCACGCCGATGTTGTAGTACTTCTTCACCACCAGGTTCTCCCCGGCGCGATCGAGGCTGGCGTTGAAGTTCGGGTGCTGCCGCA
>Ga0214472_10007256_pt1 | contig 11611 bp, 7 predicted proteins | sample RVTome_6_FD_207662 | JGI IMG/M metagenome (GOLD analysis project Ga0214472, IMG submission 207662) | Soil microbial communities from uranium-contaminated site in the Upper Colorado River Basin, Wyoming, United States - RVT140D175 | ecosystem: Environmental > Terrestrial > Soil > Contaminated >...
GCACCCGCACGATGCGGACGTATTCCATCGGCGCGATGCTCCTGGACGTCAACAACCCCCCGCAAAGTAATCGGCCACCTCGACCGGCCGCTACTGCTGGCTTCCGAAGCAGAGCGAGAGGGCTATACGCCGAACGTCGTCTACATTCGGACTACTGCCCCAATCGCTTTTCTCCGTGTGCTCCGCTTCGTGGTGTACTTCGTCTCCTCACGAATAATCCGAATTCGGACATGCTTTGCTTGATCGCCGATTGCCGGCTCGGGACGGATGATGCAATTCGTTTCGCAACTACGACACTTCAAAACTCCGCACTGCCCGGCGTGCGCGGAAAGGGGACGCAGTCGCGGATGTTGGCCATGCCGGTGACGAATTGGATGACGCGCTCCAGGCCGAGCCCGAAACCGGAATGGGGCACGGTGCCGTAGCGGCGCAGGTCGAGATACCACCAGTAGTCGTCGGCGTTCAATCCCTGCTGCTGCATGCGGTCGCTGACCACGTCGAGCCGCTCTTCGCGCTGGCTGCCGCCGATGATCTCGCCGACCTTGGGGACCAGCACGTCCATTGCCCGCACGGTGCGGCCGTCGTCGTTGACCCGCATGTAAAACGGTTTGATCGCGGCCGGGTAGTCGAACAGGATCACCGGCCGCTTGATCTTCTTTTCCGTCAGGTAGCGCTCGTGCTCTGCTTGCAAATCCTTGCCCCACTCGACGGGAAACTCGAATGACTCGCCGGATTGTTTCAACAACTCAATCGCCTCGGTATAGGGAAGCCGCTCGAATTGCTGCTCGGCCACGTCGGCGAGCGTTTCCAATACCGTATTGTCGATCCGAGAATTGAAAAACTGCATGTCGTCCACGCAGCGGTCCAGCACGTCGCCGACAATTCGCTTCAAAAACGACTCTGCTAGGTCCATGTTGTCCGTCAGTTCGTAGAAGGCCATCTCCGGTTCGACCATCCAGAACTCGGCCAGATGGCGCGACGTGTTGGAGTTTTCCGCCCGAAAGGTCGGCCCGAACGTGTAGACCTTGCCCAACGCGCAGGCGAAGATTTCGGCTTCCAACTGGCCGCTGACCGTCAAGTACGATGGACGATCGAAGAAATCTTGCGTGAAATCGACCTGACCGGCCTGCTTGGGCACTTCGGCAAGATTGAACGTGGTGACCTTAAACATCTCGCCGGCGCCCTCGCAGTCGCTGGCGGTGATGATCGGCGGATGGACGTACAGGAACCCTTCCTGCTGAAAGAACTCGTGTATCGAACGGCAGACTTGATTGCGGACCCTGGCGATCGCGCCAAAGGTGTTGGTCCGCGGCCGCAAGTGGGCCAGAGTGCGCAAGAACTCAAATGAATGGCGCTTCTTTTGCAGCGCGTAGCTTTCCGGGTCCGACCAGCCGTGGACCGTGATTCGTGCGGCCTGCACTTCGGTCGCCTGGCCTTTGGCGGGCGATTGCTTCAGTTCACCCTCGACGGTGACGCTCGAGCCGGCCGAGAGCCGCCTGATCTCACTTTCGTAATTGGCAAGCGAGCCGTCGGCCACAATCTGGATGTTTTCCAGTGAACTGCCGTCGTTGAGCTCCAAAAAACTGAACCCGCCCTTGGAGTCACGCCGCGTGCGAATCCAGCCTTGCAGCCGAATGCTCCGCCCCGCCGCATCCGGCGAGCGGGCTTCGGCCACCGTCATTTTTTCCATCGAAACCCTCCGTGCCGGCGCTGCGAGAGTACGGCTGCGCTCCGCCCCCGTGGGCACTTTTTATCTGGCCGCGGCTCGACGAACCTGCACGATGACGGCCAACAACAACAGGACTGCTACCGCGGCCACGCCCGCGATTCCACCCCTGTCCCAGACGATCCAACCGCTGGCGGCCGACGCGGTGCCGGCGGCAACCGCCATGAGCAAATTCCATAGCACTCGCTTGCCGCCCTTGGGCAAGTCTTCGCCCAAGAGGCTCCGCTGGTTCATCAGCAAGAAAAAGGTCAAATACGCCAGTGGCAGCAGCGCCATACCGAATACCGACGTCGGCACGACGAGATAAAATGAGGCCTGACCCCACACGAACGGCCCCAGCGCTCCTGTGGTTGCCGCCAGACAGCCCAAACGGTGCGGCCAACCGCCCTGTGGCAGGCCGAAGATTTCGCAGATCACAAACCCGGAAACCAACATCAACAGCGTGATGGTCGAAAGCGTCATTCCCAGCACGCCGAGACCGAAGATAACGTCGGCGAAAAGATCGCCGCCCTTGCCTTCTTCGTCAGCGAAGAGTCTTTTGAGCGATTTCGCCAAGTCGGCGCCTTCCCGTTTGACCAGCACGGCAGCCAGCCGGCGGTCTGGTTCGGGCAACCGATCGATGCGGTCCGCGACGGCACGAGCACCAAGATCGGCCTGAATTTTGGCGACGGTTTCGGCGTCGAGTTGATCGATAATCGCCGAGCCGGCCGATGCGGAGAATCTGGCGTACTCGGCCTGGCCGGAGCTCAGTTGCTTAAATGCCTGCTGGCCGATCTCCCTCTCCAGCAGTGGCTTCAAAAGCTTGATGTAATTGGCCCTGGCTTTGCCGGAAGAAACGACGTCGTTGCCCGCTTCGTCGGTTTCATCGAGAAACCCCGCGACCGGTTTTGTATGTAATTGCGTGGCCGAGGCAATAATCACGCAACTTGTGGCCAGCACAAACGGGATGAACATGCCGGTCGCCAGGTCGAATACGGCCAGTCCGCGGAACTCGCGAGTCCACCGTTTGCGCAGAATCGAGTACGGAAACAAGAACGTCATGTTGATGCCAACCGCCGTGGCGGCCGCCGAGATCATCACCTCGCGCTGCTCCCCGACGATGGTGTTGACCCAGAACAAGCGGTTCTTTTCACCGACAGCATCTAACAGTGGTTGGAAGGTCCGGCTGGGCTCGGTGAACGCCCGCCAGTCGGGCACAAAGCCGCGCAGCACGTCGCTCCACACTAATCCGGAATCTGTGAACGACATCTTCACGACCACGCCGAAAAAGCAGAGGACGATCATCGCCACCATCAGCTTCAGCGCCCATTCATAGAGCCTGATTCCCCAAGAGCCGCTGTCGTAGGCCCAGGTGATGGCGATGGTGATGACGAGGATGGTGAGCGAAATGGCCAGTTTGGCGGCGTTGGCGGCCAGCCAGCTTTCCGCGCCGTAGGTGGCCGCCGCCCATTGGCCCAACGTACCGTCGGGACCGAGCACGTCGGGCAGCAGGTTTTGTTCCAGCACGGCATCGGCCAGCGCGAACTGCGGCAGACACCAAACCATGTTGGCCGCCAGCGACGCCAGCGCCCAACTCCACCCGAGGACAGGATTGACGTGTTCGTTGATCGCCCGAAACGGCCGCTCGCCGGTCGACGTGGTAATGTACGCGATGGCGCTGAGCATGATGATGCCCAGGATCATGGCCAGCGGCTGCACCCACATCATCGACACGCCGGCCAGCACGCCGAGGTACAGGCTCGAACCGAGCGAACCGCCCCCCAACGTGATCGCGCTTTGCAGCCAGCCGGGCCCGGAGAGTTTCAAGTACGCCAGCAGCGTCGGACCGCGTCCGCGCTGTTGAGCTTCGACGAGCATCTGGCGGTTGGCTTCGACGATTTGGTCGTCATCGGTCATGGGGTGTGGGGGGCTGAGTGTCGGGGGAAAAATGTCGTACGTTTCAGTTTTGCGACGCCGATGTCGCCCCTTGCGGGGCTTGATAGAATGTATTCACTCCCGCGCCGCCAGCCAGCGTTCGGCGTCCAGGGCGGCCATGCAGCCGGTGCCGGCGGCGGTCACCGCCTGACGGTAATAGTCGTCGGCTACGTCGCCGGCGGCGAACACGCCTTCCACGCTGGTGTGGGTGCGGAACGGGACGGTCCACTTGATGTACTTTTTCGCCGTCAGTTCCAGCTTGCCGCCGAGAAACGCCGTGTTGGGCGTATGGCCGATGGCCAGGAAGAGGCCGCCGGCTTCCAGTTCGCGTTTTCCGTCGTCCACGGTGCTCCCAAGCCGCACGCCGGTCACGCCGTCTTTGTCGTTGCCCAACACCTCTTCCAGCGTGCTGTTCCAGACGATTTCCACTTTTTCGTCGTCCATGGCGCGCTGGGCCATGATCTTCGACGCCCGCAGTTGGTCGCGGCGATGGATCATGTAGACACGGCTGGCGAACTTGGCCAGATAAGTGCTCTCTTCGACCGCCGAATCGCCGCCGCCGATCACCACCAGCGGTTTATTGCGGAACCGCGGCAACGCGCCGTCGCAGACGGCGCAGGCGCTGACGCCGCGGTTCTTATACTTTTCTTCCGACGGCAGGCCCAAATAGTTGGCCCGCGCGCCGGTGGCGATGATGACCGCCTCGGCCTGCGTTTGTTCTCCCGAGGAGGCCGTCAGCCCAAACGGATGTCCGTCAAAGTCGACGTCGACGATGTCGTCGGTCACCACGCGGGTGTCAAAGTTCACGGCCTGCTGCCGCATCAGTTCCATCAGTTCCGGGCCGCTGACGCCTTCCTTCTGGTGCGGCGCCATGGTCGCCCGCTTCGACTTGTCGATTGAATCGTCCAAGTACGCTTCCAGGTTGCCGGCGGGGAAGCCGGGATAGTTCTCGACTTCCGTGGTCAGCGCCAGTTGCCCCAACGGCAGCGTACCGGACACTCGGTTGTCTTCCGTAATGGCGCCCTCAAAGACCAGCGGCTCCAGTGCCGCCCGCGCGGTATAAATCGCGGCCGCCCAAGCGGCGGGACCGCTGCCGATGATGACCACTTTTTCTGGCACAGTCACGCAATCCTTTCCACAGACCTAACCACAGTTTTCCGGCAACGCCCTGCGTCTGGCGTAAAACCGGGCATTATACGGACCGGCAATTGCGGCGTCCACCGAACGCCCCGGACCACACGCCCTTACGCCGCGCCGAGAATCTTCGACTTCCATCACCAATTCGACTGTATCTAGTCCCATATCTCGGACCTTCGATGAACTCGCCTCGTTCGGTTCGGCCTGCCACCAATTCACTCGAAACCACAACCAGATTCAACCAAGACCGTCTGCCCCGTGATAGAACTGCCACGGCAATGACTCATTGTCGTGGCATTGGTGCGCCTGTTAGAATAGGTCGGAGCGGGCAGTTGCTGTTGCCCACTGTGGCACGACGGTTGATCGCGGGAATCCAGGATCGCACGTTCATGTTCACGTTATTGGTCGCCGTGGGATCGTTTTTGGGTTTCATTGTGGCTTACCACACGTACGGCCGCTGGCTGGCGCGGCGGGTTTTTGGGTTGGACGCGGACGCGCCGGTGCCCAGCCGGCAGTTGCGCGACGACGTGGACTTCGTGCCGACCAAGAAGTCGGTCATCTTCGGGCATCATTTCACCAGCATCGCCGGCACGGGGCCGATCGTGGGTCCGGCAATCGCGGTCTTCTGGGGCTGGCTGCCGGCGCTGTTGTGGGTCGTGTTCGGGGCGATCTTTATCGGGGCGGTCCACGACTTCGGGGCGCTGGTCGTCTCGCTGCGCAATCGCGGACAGACCGTCGGCGAGGTGGCCGGGCGGATGATCTCGCCGCGGGCGCGGGTGCTGTTCCTGCTGATCTTGTTTTTCGCGCTGACGATCGTGCTGGCGATCTTCGGATTGGTGATCGCAACGATCTTCAGGATTTACCCTGAGTCGGTGCTCAGCGTCTGGGTTGCCATGCCGCTGGCCGTGGGGATCGGGTTTTGGGTCTATCGCGGCGGCAGTTTGCTGTGGCCCTCGTTGATTGGTGTATTCGTCTTGTACGCGGCCGTGTGGCTGGGAGTCTATTATCTGCCGCTGGACATCACGAAGCTGATCGATTTCCCCGCCGAGCCGGGTTTCTTTAACCCGACGATGTTCTGGACGTTCGTTCTGATGGCCTATTGCTTCCTGGCTTCGGTGCTGCCGGTCTGGGTGTTGCTGCAGCCACGCGATTACATCAACAGCCATCAGTTGGTCGTGGCGCTGGGGCTGTTGGTGACCGGCATCCTGGTGGCGGGCTTGACCGGAGGCGTCGATCTGATCGGCAGCGCCCCGGCGGTGGCCGACGACATTCCCCGCGACGCGCCGCCGATCTGGCCGTTCTTGTTCATTACCATCGCCTGCGGCGCGGTGAGCGGTTTTCACTGCCTGGTTTCCAGCGGCACCAGCAGCAAACAGGTGGCCAAGGAGCCGGACGCGCAGTACGTCGCCTACGGGGCGATGTTGCTGGAAGGGGCCCTGGCGGTGATCGTCATCCTGGCCTGCTGCGCCGGCGTAGGGATGGGACATTTTGAGAAACTGGCCGACGGCGACTTCGCCGCCACGGCCACGCTCACCGGACACGACGCCTGGCTGGCCCGGTATAATCCGGCGGGGGAATGGTCGAAGTTCGGACTAGGCGCCACCGTGGGGGCGTTTGTCGAGGGCGGGGCGAATTTTGTCTCCTCGCTGGGCATCCCGCTGAAGATGTCGGTGGGCATCATCGCCGTGTTGGTCGCCTGTTTCGCGGCCACCACTTTGGACACCGCCACGCGCTTGCAACGCTACGTCGTCCAGGAGTTGGCCGGCACGCTGAAACTGCCGCCGTTGGCCAACAAGTACACGGCAACCGGACTGGCCGTCGTGCTGGCCGGCGCGGTCGCCTCGATTCCCGCGTCGCCCGGCGCGGGCGCGGGTACCGGCGGACTGATTCTCTGGCCGCTGTTCGGCGCCACCAATCAGTTGCTCGCCGGGCTGGCGTTCCTGGTCACGGTGTTCTATCTCTGGCGGCGCAACAAGCCGATCTGGTTCGCCGTCGGACCGATGCTGTTGATGATCGTCATGCCGGCTTGGGCCTTGACCTGGCAACTGTTCAACAGCCAAAGCGGCTGGTTCTGGCCGTTGTGGGCAATGCTCTCCGGCGAAACCGCCTGGGCCTGGCAGAATTCGCACCTGTTGTTCGGCATCGGCCTGGCCGCCATGGCCCTGCAAGCCTGGATGGTCGTCGAGGCCCTGCTGATCTGGCCCCGCGCCAAAGGCGTCCTGGAAGACGCCCTGCCCCCGCTCGTGCCCCGGCCGGCCCTCGAAGCGGCCGCGGCCGGCGGAAGATCGTGCTGAGCGTGTAACGCCTTCCGCATCCGCACAACCGCTCCACAGTCGTTTGCCGGCACTCTTATGGCAGTTCAATGGAGAATTATCCAAACATCAAAGCAAATCTGGGACTGTAGGATCTTTACGGAGTTTTGATACTCGAACGGCAGGAATGGGAACACTAATCCCCGCTAATCTCCGCTAAGCTAATTGACTAATGTTTTGCTGCTATGACCTGTCGCGAAGCCAAGGATTAGCGTCGATTAGTGCCGATTAGCGTTCCCCAAACCAATCGCCTTTTTCCGCGCTGGCACTGCGTCGTTCCAGATCAGCTTTGGGCTTCCATCGCCTGTAACGTTCGTACAGGCTCGAATTCGGTTGTCGGCACAGGAGCAGCGCCGTCGGGCCGGCTGAGGGTGCGGCCGACCAGGCGGTCGAAATGGCGGATCATCCAGTGACGGGCCCAGATGAGATTGGCGGAAAGGGCGGTCCAATAGAGGACGAGCGCCAATGGCCAGGCGTCGAATTCGCGGAACTCCCGCCCAAGCGATTCGTCCAACAGCACGATCGTCAAAAAGCCGGAGTGCATCATGGCGATGGGATACTCTTCGTGACCCCCGCCGTCCCACGTCCAGAACGTGGCCAGACAGCAAAACGCCAGATGGACCGCCATGAACCGGCAGCCGATCGCCGCGGCCGAGGTGCTGTGGCGAACCCAAGATGCCGTAATGACAAAGAAGATGATTGTCATGACCCACAACAGCGGCCCGGAGGCCTCTTCCGCCACGCCGATCAACATCGCGGTGACGGCCACCATTACGACCGGATACGCGAACGTCGGCACCAGCGCGCTGGCGACGCTGCGAGCCGTCAGCGAACACATGGTGCCCATGACCAGGATGGTCGCGCAAAACAGCGTACCCGTGATCCCCGACAAGAGCGCGCCGAGCGGATGACTGGCGCCGGTCAACACAAAGAAAAACGTCAGCGCCCACGCCAGGCAGAAGGCCACTCGCACGTGGTGCCAAACGGCCAGCAGCGTGCCGCCGATGATCTCGTGCGGGCGCAGCCGCGTGGTGAGCACCAGCTCAAAAAACCCGCGCCGCCGGTCGCTGGTGAGGCTGCTGGCCGAGATGATCACGGTCAGCGCGGCCACGCCGATCCAGGCACAGCTCAAAAACGCCATCGCGCATTCTTCGTGTTCCAATTCGTTCGGATCGCCCAACAGCAGCATGGTGAGGAACAGTAGTGCGGCCGCCACGCCGGCCCATTGAATCCGGCCGATGTGCCCTTCGCGGTCGTAGACGTTGGCCTGCCTGGCGCGTAACCAAAGAGCGTTCTGGACCGGGATAAAGCCCAGCATCATGCCGGCGAAGATTCGGCGGACCGTCTGGGTAAAAAACCTGAACTTGCGCCACTCGCCGCGCACGGCGCCCAACGCCTGGAAGCGGTCGCCCATGCGAAACAGCAGCGTCGGCGGCAGCCGCAATCGCGCCACGGCCCGCCACATCAAAAATGCCGACCAGACCAGTGGGACGATGTACGTAAACGGCACGAACCAGGCGCCGACGAATCTTGAGAATTCATTCGTAAACCCGGGAACGGCGCCCGCCAAAAATGGCACGATCGGATTGACAAACACCTGCCCCCAGACAAGATATGCCAACGGATCGTTCTGGTTGACTCTAAACATCTCCATCATCATGACCGCGGCCACCGGCAGGCCCAGCAGCCAGACGGCCATCCACCAGTACGTGCGCACAATGGCCCCGATGGGGCTTTTGCTGACGGCCGAGAAATAGATGGCGTGCGCGCCGCTGTAGATCATCGCCAACAGCGTCGCCGCCTGCGTGTAGACAATCGACATCGGCGCCACGCCGCCAAACAGCATCACCAGGCTGATGATCGGTATCGAGCACAAGACCAACAGCGCGGTGACCGCCAGGCGGCTGCCCAGCTTGCCCAGCACGATCTCCCGATCGTTAAGCTGCGTGGTCAACAACAAATCGAGCGTCTGGCTCTCCCGTTCGTTGGAGATCACCCCGCAGACGAACACCGGCACGAACAGGTACACCGCGCAGTATTGCACCCAGGCCACGGCGATGAACAGCATCGACGCCATCTGGGCCATGTCCTGGATGCGGGCGTTGCCGTAGTGCAGCCGCCAGCCGTATTCCTCCCAGGTGATAAACAAGGCCAGCAGCAGCGCCGACCCGTAGAACACGCGGTTGAAAAAATACCGCTTCCGCCGGGCGATCTCCACCATCTCCTTGGCGAACATCGGACCCAACAGCGACGTGAGCAGTTTCTGCATACCGGGTGGGCCTCGACGTCTCTTCCGGCGCCGCTGAATCGGTGTCTCTAAATCATCCTATTGCGGCGCCGCGAATATGATCGAACCACAAAGACACGAAGTTCACGAAGCCGCCCGGCGGGAAATCACGAAGACAGGTCATCCGTTTTGATTTTCATTCCCGAGCCAACCGGCAATCGATGCGTCAACCAGGATCAAATCAACTCGCGTTCGTTTGGCGCCCCGCCGCAACCGCATGACTGCTTTGTGCTCTTCGCGCCTTGGTGGTTCTCCTTCAGGGCGTGGGCGCACCGTTGACGCCCACAACGGCCGCCGATCACTCTAATTCAACGGCCTGTTTCCAACAACCAGTCCCCGCCCGCGGAATTCCGCGCCGTCCCACAGGGTGTTCGGTTGACACGGCCCGTTTCTTGGGGTCTGTTTGAAAAGATTCTCAAGCGGCGTCCGTTGAACTTCATTGGCCGTGCGGGGTGAACCATGATCTGGGCAATGTGCGTGGCGCTGGTCGGCGCCGGCGGGGGCGACAGCCCGATCCGCGGCGACGAGGCGGTGGTGCTGTTCCCCACGGCCGCCTCTCTGGATGCGCGGCAGCAACATTGGATTGTCCCGATCCACGGACAGATTTTCGAGCCGGAGTTGAACTCCGCCAAAAGGGCGGCCGCGCTGGGCGCCCTGCGGCGGCTCTTGCGGCTGGAACCGGATGCCGAAGAGTCCGTGCTGTTCAAAAACCGCGCGCGGGCCTTTCTGGTCGACAACGAGTCGGGAAAGCGGATCGACGTGCGGCTGGCCGGCCGCACGTTCACCTGTCAGGAATCGGATGCCGGCGGCCATTTTTTCGGCGAGTTTCAAGTGCCGATGAGTGCTCTGCCGGACGAGCTCCCGCCGGGCGGCTGGCTCGAGGTCGAAGCGGTCACCCGCGCCGGCGACTCGCGGCGCTTTGTCGGCACAGTGCAATTGATTCCGCGCGACGGTCTGTCGGTGATCTCGGACGTCGACGACACGATCAAGATCAGCCAGGTCACGGACAAGCGCGTGCTGATGGCGAACACGTTTTTGCGCGAATTCGATCCGGCGCCTGGCATGGCCGAAGTTTATCAGCAGTGGGCCGCCGGCGGGGCGACGTTTCATTACTTGACGTCCAGCCCCTGGCAATTATACGGACCGCTCGAGGAATTCCGCGGCGCGCATGGCTTCCCGCGCGGAAGCTGGCACATGAAGCGCTTCCGCCTGAAAGACTCGACGGCGCTTTCGTTGTTGGACCCTCCGGAGCAAGGCAAGCTGCCGGTGATCGAGTCGCTTTTGGCCACCTATCCGCAGCGTACGTTCCTCCTCGTCGGTGATTCGGGCGAATACGATCCGGAAATCTATGGCAAGGCCGCCCGTCGGCACCCGGATCGGATCGCCGCCGTCTTGATCCGCAATGTCACCAGCGAACAGCCGGACAATCCGCGCTTCACGGCGGCATTTGAGGGCGTGGCCGCCGAGCGCTGGCGGTTGATTGATGAAGCGGGGGAGACGTCTCGGTGGCTCATCCCTGACATGGGGGTGGCACGTCCCTGAGCGCAGCGAAGGGCGTGAAGCGTACCGCTTCAGGCGAGGAAAAAAGAATGACCGAAAAATAACTTCCCGATTTCCGAGAGGAAGGGTTCCCGTCAAGTGCGCTTTGCAACGCCCGGTATTTGTTAGACGTTTGGCCGAAGGCCATTTTCACCGTAGCCTGGGGCAACGCCCCAGGAATGGGAGCCAACGCCGTTTTTGTTTTGGCCGAAGGCCATATTCACCAGTGCCCCGTCATCCGTTGTCGGGAAGGAGACGATCGTGCCTCAAGCGCTTAACAAACTCCGCGCCCATCTCATTTTCAGCGCCAAGAACCGTCAGTTTTCCGTCAGTCCAACGCTGTTGCCGGACGCGGAAACCTATGTGCGCCACCAAGAGGAACATCACCGAACCAAGACGTTTCAGGAAGAGTTCCGCGAGTTTCTCAGTCGGTACGGAATCGAGTATGACGAGCGCTACGTTTGGGATTGACGCCGTCGAGAGTGAATATGGCCTTCGGCCAAAGCGTTTTGGATTGCGAATCACGTTCCTGGGGCGGTGCCCCAGGCTACGGTATATTTGGCCTTCGGCCAAACGGACCGGGGAAGTAATTCTTCGGCCGCGCCAGTGGGAAGCGGCTGGCGTGACGGTAGTGATACCGCTTCAGGCGAGAAAATGAGGAATTAGCACGGGAGTTAATCTGATGATTGTTTTTTG
>Ga0214472_10007258_pt1 | contig 11607 bp, 14 predicted proteins | sample RVTome_6_FD_207662 | JGI IMG/M metagenome (GOLD analysis project Ga0214472, IMG submission 207662) | Soil microbial communities from uranium-contaminated site in the Upper Colorado River Basin, Wyoming, United States - RVT140D175 | ecosystem: Environmental > Terrestrial > Soil > Contaminated >...
AGGATGCTCCGGGCCACCCGTCGTTCTCTCCCCGAGAGCTGTGGATACCTCGCCACGAGGTCCCGAAGGATCATCGTCGCGTCCCGTGGGTTGGGGCGCTCCACCCGGCCGTACTGCCGGCGCACGACACCGATGCGGAACAGGGAGCGGGCCCGGGCCAGGGCGTACCGCGCCTCGGTGATGGAGCCGGCGGCGAGCGCCCGGGTGAGGTCGTCCCTCCGGGCCGGGACGAGCTCGGGGAGTGCCCGATGCCGGATCGGAGCGTCAGGCTCGTCCATCGTCCGCCCCGCCGGGGCGACCCCGACCTGAGGCTGCGTCTGCGTGGAGCGTTCGACAGCCGCGCCCTGTGCCGCAGTGAGCAGCACGATCGCCGCCGCTGCCGCAAGGATCCTCAGCCGTGGAGATCCGAGACCCATGAAGCCTCCAAGGGTTCGTTCCGACGAAAGCGACCTGCGGATATTACCGGCGGGTTGCCTCCCAGAGAAGAACCGTTCTGGGCAGGGCCGTACGGGGCCTGCCCTTGACGTATCCGGGGCGCCGTGGTCCCGTTGGCGGTTGGGGGTTCCGTTGATCCGGACTCGGTGCTACGGACTGGTGGGGAAGATGATTCCCTCGCGCGTGTGCTGTACGGGCGCGCTCGCTCGCGGCGCTTGAAGCTGAACGAGGGATCACCATCGAGCGAGGAGGGTGCCCACCATGTCCATCATCGACCAGTTCGCGAAATCGAACCGCACGTTCGCGAAGACCTTCGACCAGGGCGACCTGCCGATGCCGCCGGCGAAGGGGCTCGTCGTCCTGACGTGCATGGACGCGAGGCTCCACCCGGCGAAGTTCCTCGGCCTTGCGATCGGAGACGCCCACGTCATCCGAAACGCCGGCGGCCGCGCGTCCGACGACGCGCTCCGCTCGCTCATCATCTCCAGCCGGCTCCTCGGCACCCGTGAGTACGCCGTGATCCACCACACCGACTGCGGCATGCTCACGTTCAGCAACGAGGACCTCCGGGGCAAGCTCCAGGCCGACACTGGCAAGGACGCCTCGAACATCGACTTCCTGCCCTTCTCGGACCTGGAGAAGAGCGTGCGGGACGACGTGGCCCGGATCAAAGACAACCCGTTCATCCCCGAGGACGTCGTCGTCTCCGGGTGGATCTACGACGTGAAGTCGGGCCAGCTCCGGGAGGTCGTGCCCACCGCGTGAGAGCCATGGTGTTCGACGGGTCGGGGCAGCCTCTCCGGCTCGCCGAGCTTCGAAGGCCCGAGCCCGGCCCGGGGCAGGTGCTCCTTCGGGTGCGCGCGTGCGCGATCTGCCGGACCGACCTACACATCCTGGACGGCGACCTGCCCGAGCCGAAGCTGCCGCTCGTTCTGGGGCATCAGATCGTGGCCGAGGTGGAGAGCCTCGGTCCGGGCGTCGAGGAACTCTCGGCGGGAGACCGGGTGGGCGTTCCCTGGCTGGGCTGGACCGACGGCGAGTGCCGGTACTGCACGAGCGGCCGGGAGAACCTGTGCCCGCGAGCGAAGTTCACCGGGTACCACATCGACGGCGGCTACGCCGAATTCACCGTGGCCGACGCGAGGTTCTGCCTCCCCATACCGGATGGCTACCCCGACCTCCAGGCCGCGCCGCTGCTCTGCGCCGGGCTCATCGGGTGGCGGTGCCTCAAGATGACCGGCGACGCCGAGCTCGTGGGGATCTATGGGTTCGGGACGGCGGCTCACCTGGTGGCGCAGGTCGCCCTGCACCAGGGCCGGCGGATCTTCGCCTTCACCCGCCCTGGGGATGAGGAGGCGCCACGCTTCGCGAAGGAGCTCGGAGCGGAATGGGCGGGGGGCTCGGACCAACTCCCGCCCGAGGAGCTGGATGCCGCCATCTTGTTCGCGGCGGTAGGGGAGTTGGTCCCCGTGGCGCTTCGGGCCGTCGCCCCCGGCGGGACCGTCGTGTGCGGGGAGATCCACATGAGCGACATCCCCTCGTTCCCCTACGAGATCCTGTGGCGGGAGCGGGTGCTCCGCTCGGTGGCCAATCTCACCCGGCAGGACGGGATGGAGTTCCTCGAGCTGGCGCCCGCCGTGCCCGTTCGCTCCGAGGTCACGGAGTTCCCGCTGGACCGGGCGAACGAGGCCATCGAGACGGTCAGGGGCGGCGCCGTCCGCGGGGCGGTCGTGCTGTTGCCCGGCCAACCGGACCGGAGGGGTCGAAGGTCCTAATCCGGCGCGCTCGCAGCCGTAACCCCGTCCCACTCGCAGTCGTACGCCCGCCGGTGGACGAAATGACTCGGGGTGGCGATACGCCGGCCCCGGCCGCCGCCGATACCACCAGCAAGGAGGTTCCGATGGGCGCGAGGGCTGAGGACGTTTCCCGCCAACCGGCCCTTGCGCCCTCGGCGCCTCCGTCGCCCGAGGCGAAGCCCGTGGTCCACCACTCCAGGGGCCTCCGGTTGGTCCTGGTCCGGTGGCACGACGCGTGGTTCGACTTCGAGCACGGCAGCTCGGGCGGGTGGCGGGAGGACTACCTGGTCCAGACGGTGGGGTTCCTGGTCCGCCAGGATCCCGGCGTGGTCTCGGTGGCTCAGGAGCTCCTGCCGGGGCGCGACGGCTTTCGGGCCGTGACCCACATCCCCATGGGCGTCGTCGAGAGCATCGTCACCCTAGCCCAGGACGACGGGCCGGGGAGAAGGGCCGGAGACCGGCTGCTGCGGTCCGGCGCCGGAGCCCCGCCCGCGCTGACACCCTCGCCCGGGCTGGCACCCCCGCCCGCGCTGGCGCCCACCCCGGCCGAAGCACCTCCCGCCCTGTCTCCCCGGGTGGGCCCGGGCCAGGTGCCGGTGGGGAGGAGGTCGGCCCGCAAGGCGCAGTAGCGCGGCCTACAGGTGCGGCTCGAGGGCCAGGATGCCCGTTCGGTACGCCTCGCAGCTCCCCTCGGCATCGCCCCGCGATCCCAGTAGGTCGCCCAGGGACCGGTAGGTGACCGCGATGTCCACGGCCTGCTCCGAGCGCTCATACAGCTCGATCGCGAGCCGGAAGTTCTTCTCCGCCCTCACGGGGTCCTGCTCGACGAAGACGAGCCCAAGCTCCCGGTGCGCCCAGGCCAGGATGGGGGTGTCACTGTCGCCCATGATCGCGATCGACCGCTCCAGGAGCTCGCGCGCCCGGTCGGTTCGGCCCTCCAGCCGCTCCACCCGGCCCAGCTCGTTCAACGTTCGGGTCAGGTCCTTCTCGTCGGCCGTCTCCTCGAAGATGGCGAGAGCCTGTTCGAGCTCCTCTCGCGCCTCCTCGAGGGTTCCCTCCCGGCTGAGCACGTAGCCCCTGGCCAGGAAGGCGTAGCCCTGCTCCACCTTCAGGTTGAGCTGGCGGTACGCGTCCTCCGCTCGCTGGAGCGAGTGCTTCGCGTCATCGATGTTGCCCTGCACCTGGTACAGGTGAGCCACGTGAAGGTGCATCTGGGCTACGCGGAGGGGGTCCGTCAGTTTCGGTGCGAGGAGATCGAGCTCGGCGGCCGCCGCGGCCGCCCGCTCATACAGGCCGGCGTCCAGGTAGGCATCGAGCAGCGACGACTGCAACCGGGCGAGCGCCTCCGGGTCGCGCATGCCCTTCCGCCCCAGCGTGTCGATCAGGCTCTCCAGGACGTGGATCGCGTACCGCACGTCGCCCAGAGCCTGGAAGCACCGCGCCTTGCCGGAGACGGCGTCGGCCAGGGCGCTGGGCGGCTCGGACCGGAGGATCTCTTCCTCCCTCTGATAGCGCTCGAGGGCCTCCTCCGGTCTCCCCTTGCGCTCCAGCAAGAGCCCTCGCCCGTCCTCGGCCTTCGCCTCGATCCTTCCGAGGCGGAACCGCTTGGCCTCCTTGACGACCGACCTGAACGCGTCCTCCGCCCTGTCGAGGCGTCCGGCTGACAGGTCGATTCTGGCCTCGATCAGTCGCAGGTGGAGTCGGGCCTCGAGGTCGGCCGGCTTGCCCGTGACCAGCTCGTCGACGTCCACCCCGAGTCTGGCCGCGAAGTGCTCGAGCGCGTCGCGGGAGGGCTGACGCCGCCCGGCCTCGATCGTGCTCACGTAGGCGTGCGTGTACTTGGGGGCGGCGAGCTCCCTCTGGGTCAATCCCCGCGCGTGCCGCAGGCGCCGCATCCTCGTCCCGATCATGTCCCCCTCCCTCGGATGGTTACGGGAAGCGTAACTCGGGTCGAGGGTACCGCTCGACTGCTCGCTCATGAAACTAAAGTTCGGCACCCGAGCGGCCGACCTTTACAAGTATGTTTGCGCTACGGAAAGCAATCCGTTACATTCCGGAGGCTATCCGGCCTACGAAGGGGGGAAGGACCGATGGCGCGCAGAGCGATCCGCAGGTTCCGGTACCTGATGGTGTCCGCGGTCGTCCTGGCGTCGGTTTGGCTGGCGGGAGCCGCCAACTGGCCGAAGGGCTGATCGAAGAGGGACCCGGGGGTTCCGGGGAACCCCCGACTCCCGAACCGTCCGGCCGCCCCCTATCCATCGAGACGAACGACTTGACCGTGGACCTTCCCAGTGAGCGACGGATCTACCGCTTGGGGGAGTCCGTGTTCCGGGTGTGGGTAAGTCAACCCGCGGCGAGCGCCGAGTACTTCAAGAGCGGAAAGTGGGTCTGGACGCCCATCCCCTCGGGCAGCATCATGGATCACCCGCAGGCCCGGGAGCTCACTGAGGACGAGTTCGAGGCGTTGCGGGTGGGCGCGGGATCGGCCCCCTCCGACTCGGCCACGAAGAAGCCCCCGCCGCGAGGGATGCGTCCCTAGAGCTTGACGTTCGAGCGCCCGGTGTACCCCTGTTCGAGCAACCGGACCCGAACCCGTCGTCCCCCTTGAGGCGCCGACCCGCCGGTCAGCTGGGCCGGCCCGATCCTTCCTCGATATCGGCGGGGTCAGGTTCGGCTGGAGCGATGGGGGATCCCTGTTCGATCAGGCCGGCCGCGCGGTCCGCCCGGCGCTGAGTGCGGGCGACTCGCCGCTCCTCGCGTGCGGCGGCCTTCTTCGCCTTCACCTCGCGGCGCTGTCGCTTTCCGAAACTGTCAGGCATAAGCCCAGGATACGCGAAACGTGTGAGGCAGAGCCGAGAGCGCCCTCGGGCGCGTGCCTGGCGCCTCCCCAGCTGGGGATGCTCAGTCCGTCTTGTCGCCCGGACCGGACGAACGAGCGGAACCGAGCCGGGTCCGGATCTGCTCGCCGGCCTCCGAGAGCGTGGTGGACACGGCGTCGCCCACGGCCTTCGCGGCCTCCTTCAGGCTCTGCTTGGCCTCGGGATCCCGCAGCGTGTCTCCGAGCGAGGTGAACGCCTGGTCGAGCTGGCGGGTCACGGCCCGGACCGCCTCGTCGAGCTTCTTCCGGTCCTCCTCCGCGGTCCCGCCGAGCTCCTCGCCCCGCTTCCGGTATCGCTCCCCGAGCATCCGACTCCACTCGCCGAACCGCTCGCCGACCTCGTCCCACGCGTCCTTCGTGTTCCCGGCCATGATGGTGACCTCCTTCAGCCGCGGCAGGTGCAGGCGCCGCCGCACGCGCACCCGCCCGTGCGCGCCTCGGGCGCGAACCCGGACGACGCGGACGTCCCGACGGCGAAGACCGAGAACTGCCGCCGGACCCGGGTGCCGTGGCAGGACGGGCAATCCGGCTCGGCCTCCGAGAGGCCCTGGAGCCGCTCGAACCGGCTCTCGCACCCCAGGCATATGTACTCGTAGACCGGCATCTCGAATGGAGTCTACGCACGATCGGTCGGGGAAGCCCAGCCCGACTAGCAGCCCGTGGCGATGGCGAGGGCCCGGCAGACCTCCTCCAGGCGCTGCGGCGGTAGCGTCGCGATCCGCTCCGTCAGCATGGACTTCGGGACGACCGTGACGTTGTCCATGGAGAGGACGAACTCTTCGGGCATCCCGTCCGTCTGGTCGAGGAACACCTCGGTGGGGATCCCCCTGATCGTTCGGGTCGCGGGGGCCACGAGGACCGACCGAAGGACCGGGATCGCGCCGCTCCGTGTGAGGACGCATCCGGGGCGCCGCCCGACCTCGGGGTGCTCGATCCACCACACCTCGCCGCGGTTCGCCTCGACCATCGCGGACTCAGGTCACCATGGCTCGGCGGCGACCATGGCTCGGGCTGGGAGGTCGCCCCAGATCTCCTCGGGGGGGCGGGCCCGGTAGGCGTCCTGGATCCGGCGGTCGATCTCGGCATCGACCGTCTCGGAGAGGAAGGTCTCCACGGCCTGGCGGATCAGGGCGGAGCGTGACGTGCCGAGCTGGGCCGCGCGCTGGTCGAGGGCGGCGATCAGCTCGTCGCTGAACTGCACGAGGATCTGCTTCCGCACGACCATATGCTAGCATATGTATCGCGGGTCCCCGTCGGCGGGACAGAAGTCAGTGCCGGAGGTCTCCACCTTCCACGGCCGGATCCGCCGTGCCTGCCATATCCGGGCCACCGTGTCCTTGCCGATCCCGTACCGGGCCGCCATCGACCTCGTCGACCAGCACGCAGAGCCGTCCTCGGGCACCGTGTGCAACGTGTCATGCACGATCGCTTCCACAACATCGTCGCCGAGCACAACAGGGCGGCCACGCCCCGCCCGGATGCGCCCCACCGCAGCGGTTCCCTCCGCGGCGAACCGGCCACGCCACCGACGGACAGACTTCGGCGTGGACGCGCACCGACGAGCGATCTCGGCGTTCGAAACACCGTCCGTGGCCAACAACAACGCCTTGGCCTGGCGCACCTCCCGAGCCGGCGCGGTGTGCGTACTAGCAAGCCGCTCCAGCTCAGCCCGCTGTCCACCCGTCATCTCCAAAGCCCCAGCCGCAGCCACCGTCCCACCCGCACTACAACAGATCACTATTTAAGCGACACATCGCCGGTGTACCCCATGGGTACTCTTGCGAAATGCGACCCCTTCGGTACTCCATCAACGTCACATTGGACGGGTGCTGCGATCATCGTGCAATCCCCGCGGACGAAGACTTGCATCGTCACACGGTCGAGAACCTCAACCAGGCCGATGCCCTTCTCTTTGGCCGGGTGACTTACGAAATGATGGAATCAGCGTGGCGGCCGCCGGCGCCGACGGGAGCGAGACCTGATTGGATGGAACCCTTCGCCCAGACGATCAACGCGGCAAAGAAGTACGTCGTGTCGAGCACCCTGGAGCAGGTCGATTGGAACGCGGAACTCGTGCGCGGGGATCTGGGCAAGGCCGTTCAGCAACTCAAGCGGGAGTCGGGCAAGGGACTGTTCGTGGGAGGTGTGAAGCTCCCACTGGCGTTGACGGAGCTGGGATTGATCGATGAGTACGAGTTCGTGGTGCATCCCAGGCTCGCGGGCCACGGGCCGACGTTGTTCGCGGGGCTATCGAAGCGTGTCGACTTGAAGCTCGTGAGCCGGCTGGAGTTCGGCTCGGGGGCAGTGGCGATGCGGTACGAGCCGAGAAGGTAGCCATCGGGCTTGTTAGCCCGAGCCCGCCGCATCATGGAGCAACTCGGGGCAGGCCTTCCAAAGTCTCGACCAACCTGACCATCGCCAGCGCATCCCGGTGACAGTAGTCGAGCAGGTCTTGCCTGACTCGCTCTCGTTCGTGCTTCGGAATCTCGTCCACGACGAAGAGGAGCCGGGCGATCTCGACGCGTCGTTGAGCCGGACTAGTTGCTACAGATTTCGCGTCGGTGCAGGTCAGAAGGACATTCGCGCGAACCTGCGCTCATAATCCGTTGGTCGCTGGTTCGAGTCCAGCCGGCCCCACTGACGACCGTCGCGAAAGGAGAGGCTGTCACGCGCGCCTCTCCACTTCCAATCTATACGGCACAGGGGGGCTTGCGGCAAGACCCCGGTCGTGCCGCACAATCACTGGCCGGAGCGAGAACCTACGGAAATGGGAACAGCCAAATGCGTGTGTTGTTGTCGACGTATACGGCCGGAGCGTGGCTATGACCGAGCACGCGGTGGTGATCGCCGGAGGAGGTCCGACAGGACTGATGTTGGCGGGCGAGTTGGCCTTGGCGAAAGTCGACGTTGCCATCGTCGAGCGGCGCCCCAGCCAGGACCTCCCCGGCTCACGCTCGGGCGGTCTGCACTCACGCACGATCGAGGTTCTCGATCAGCGCGGCATCGCCGATCGGTTCCTGGCGGAAGGGCAGGTGGCCCAGGTCGCAGGGTTCGCCTTCAACCGCTTGGACATCAGCGACTTTCCCACCCGGCACAACTACGGGCTCGGGCTGTGGCAGAAACACATCGAGCGCATCTTGGCCGGCTGGGTCGACGAGTTGGCCGTGACGATCTATCGCGCCCGCGACGTGACGGGCTTAACGCAGGACGACAACGGCGTCGACGTCCACTTGTCCGACGGGTCGATGCGGGCGGCATATCTCGTCGGGTGCGACGGAGGACGCAGTGTGGTCCGCAAAGCAGCCGGCATCGAGTTCCCGGGGTGGGATCCGACGACGAGCGCCCTGCTTGCCGAGGTCGAGGTGGCCGAGGAGCCGGAATTGGGCATCCGCCAGGACGAGGTGGGCACCCATTCCTTCGGTAGGGTGGAGTACGAGATCCGCGAAGGCGAGATCGTTTTCGCGGATGAGGGGCCGGTTGGGGTCATGGTGACCGAAAGACAACCCGCCCCCTCGACCGAACCGACGCTGCGTGATCTCAGCGAGGCGCTCATCACCGTCTACGGGACCGATTACGGGGTCCACAGTCCGACTTGGATCACCAGGTTCACCGATATGACCCGACAAGCCGCGTCCTACCGAGACCGTCGGGTGCTCCTGGCCGGCGACGCCGCACACGTGCATTCCCCGGCGGGAGGACAAGGGCTCAACACCGGCGTGCAGGATGCGGTGAACCTGGGGTGGAAGCTGGCCCAGGTGGTCAAGGAGATATCGCCACCCAGTCTCCTGGATACGTACCACTCAGAGCGCCATCCGGTCGCTGCCCGCGTGCTGCGCAACACGATGGCACAAACCGCGCTCATTCGCCCCGCCGATGCGCGACTCGAGGCCCTGCGCGAAACCGTTTCTGAGTTGCTGGCGATGGACGAGCCACGCAAACGGTTCGCCGGGATGATGTCGGGTCTGGACATCCATTACGACCTCGGCGAGGGACATCCGCTGCTCGGCCGGCGCATGCCCGACCTAGATCTCGTCACCGCCGATGGCCCACTGCGCGTGTTCACGCTGCTGCACGATGCCCGGCCCGTGCTGCTCAACTTGGGTGAGCCCGGCGGCTTCGACATCACACCGTGGGCGGATCGGGTTCAGATGATCGAGGCCAGATATGTTGGTCCGTGGGAGCTTCCGGTACTTGGCGCGGTCACTGCTCCGACTGCCGTGTTGATCCGGCCCGACGGATATGTCGGTTGGGTGGGAGAGCTCACCCAGCCGGGACTCCTCGACGCGCTCACCACCTGGTTCGGACCGCCGACTGCGACGTAGCACCGAGGGCGCGAACCAACGACCAGGGGATTTGTAGGACTGTGTTAGTCGCGTTTGTGCAGGTCAAGGGGCATGATGCGCGACCGCCTGCTCACAATCCGTTGGTCGCTGGTTCGAGTCCAGCCGGCCCCACTGCACAGGCCCCACTAGTGCGGTCCACGTCGAGGGCTGACCCGGCAGATATCGAGAGCGCGGCTATGCGGAGCGGGCAGGCCGCCTGCGGGTCTCTTGGCCCCCGGTGGCCCTGGCAGACAGAACCTGCTGTACGCGTTGGTGCGACAGCTCCAGGAGCTCCGCAGCGTCGCGGAGTGAGAGCCCGGCCTTCTGCGTCAGGTCTCGCGCGGCGCGCGAGACGGCCTCGGAGGCTTCCGACTGGGCTCGGGCGCTCCGGTCCCGAGTGGTACGGGCACGATGAAGTTCCTTCTTGATCGCGGTTGGCAGTCTGATCTCGAACTGGAGCTCAGCATGCCGAGCGTCGTCAACCCAGAGCTCGAGCGCTTCCCGGATCCGCCGCCGGACCTGCTCGAGGGTTCGCCCATGCGTGTGGCAGCCGGGCACTGACGGGACCCGGGCCAGCCACGCCCCGGTCTCGTCCCGCTCGATCACCACTCTGTAGCTCACCGCAGCCACGTCCTCCCCAGGCACGGTTCCAGGTCCCGCTCGATCGCACGCAAGGTCCCGGTCGGGAGATCCTCCCCGGCATGCACCGGCACGGTCGTCTCACGGTCGTGGCATCGGACGCGAACATGGGACCCGCGCCGTCGGACCACCTCGCACCCAAGCTGCCCGAAGGAGACTGAGAACTCTTCTTCCCGTCATGATGGCATCTTCACGAGGAACTGTCTAGATCAATAGACACAGAGGAAAGGCGAGCCTGAACCTAGCACCCGGCTCTGACACGGGGGGGAGGGACCTGGAGACTTGCAACGGATCTCAGGCGGCTTGTGCCTGACGGGGGGCTTTCATCCTTTCTCGGGGAAGCGCAGAATGCGCCCGTGGCTGGGAGGGCGCCGGCCGGTTCGAACCGGCTGAGCGCGCAGGAGCTCGCCGCCGCGACGCCCGCGACGCGGAACCGCTACGTCGACCTGCTCCGGGTTGTCTCGATCTTCGTCGTCGTCCTGGGGCACTGGATGATGGCGGTGCTGGCCTATCGCGATGGCAAGTTCACCGGGCAGAACCTGCTCGAGATCGACCCATGGACGCACATCCTCACCTGGATCTTCCAGGTCATGCCGGTCTTCTTCATCGTCGGAGGGTTCACGAACGCGAGCTCGTGGCGATCCGCCAGCGAGCGCGGGGTGACCTATGCGGACTGGCTGCGCACCCGCTCCGCGCGCCTGCTCGGCCCGGCGCTGATCTTCGTCGCGTTCTGGACCATCCTGCCGATGCTCGCCGTCGCAGCGGGCCTCCTGCCCTCCAGCATGGCGCGCATCGGCGGCCGCGAGGTCGCGCTCCCCATCTGGTTCCTGGCCGTCTATCTGCTGACCGTGGCGGCGGCCCCGCCGCTGCTCGCCGCGCACCGGCGCTTCGGCGTTGGCGTGTTCATCGTTCTGGCCGTTGCGGCGGCCGTCGTCGATGCGGCGCGATACGGGCTCGACCTCCCGTTCATCGCTGTCATGAACTACGCCTTCGTGTGGCTCGCCATCCTCGAGCTCGGGTTCCTGTGGCGGGACGGCGTGCTCACGCGCGACCGTTGGATCCCGTGGGCCATGGCCGGCGCCGGGCTCATCGTCTTGGCGGGGCTCACCACCCAGTTCGATTACCCGGTCTCGATGATCGGGCTGACCCACGCCGAGCGCTCGAACACCCTGCCCCCAACGCTCGCGCTGCTCGCGCTGGCGGTGTGGCAGTGCGGGGCGATGCTGATCCTCCACGACGCGGCCAACCGCTGGTTGGCCAGGCCGCGCGTGTGGGTCGGGGTCGTGCTTTCGAACAGCATGGTCATGACGTTCTACCTGTGGAACATGACGGCGGCGGTGCTCGCGGCCGTCATCCTGCTCCCCACCGGGTTGGCGCCGCAGCCCGAGACGCTCAGCGCCGCGTGGTGGTGGTGGCGGTTAGGCTGGGTCGCGGCGTGTGCCGTCTGCCTGGTGCCGTTCCTGTTCGCGTTCCGGTGGGCCGAACGGCCGGGCGCACCGCCACCCCCGGCGGGCGCCGGATGGATCGGCCTGGCAAC
>Ga0214472_10007260_pt1 | contig 11604 bp, 13 predicted proteins | sample RVTome_6_FD_207662 | JGI IMG/M metagenome (GOLD analysis project Ga0214472, IMG submission 207662) | Soil microbial communities from uranium-contaminated site in the Upper Colorado River Basin, Wyoming, United States - RVT140D175 | ecosystem: Environmental > Terrestrial > Soil > Contaminated >...
CCAGGGGCTGCGCCTGGCGGAGGACGGCGAATGAGTGCGACGCCGCCCAACCTGCAGTTCCACGACCGGCGCCCGCCGCCGGCGGACTTTCGCGTGGCGGTGCTCGAAGGGCTGGGGCGCCGCCCGCGCAGCCTGTCCCCGAAGTTCTTCTACGATGCGCGCGGCTCGGCGCTCTTCGACGCGATCACGCGCCTGCCCGAGTACTATCCGACGCGCACCGAGATCGCGCTCCTGCGCCGCCACGGACACGAGATGGCGCGCCTGCTCGGGCACGACTCGCTGCTGGTGGAACTGGGCAGTGGCAGCGACGTGAAGATCCGCGTCCTGCTCGACGCGCTGCGTCCGCGCGCCTACATGCCGCTCGACATCTCGCGCGAGCACCTGTGGCGTTCGGCGTACGCCATCGCGGCCGACCATCCGGCGCTCGCGGTGCACGCGGTGTGTACCGACTACACGCGCGCTTTCGCGCTGCCCGAGGCGGTGCGCGGGCTGCGCCGCGCCGCCTTCTTTCCGGGTTCGAGCATCGGCAACTTCGAACCGGCTCAGGCCGCGCGCCTGCTGCGGGCGATCGGGGCGCTGCTCGGGCCGGGCGGACGGCTCCTGGTGGGTGTCGATCTGAAGAAGGATCCGGCGCGCCTGCATGCCGCCTACAACGACGAGGCGGGGGTCACGGCGCGCTTCAACCTGAATCTGCTCGAACGCATGCGCAGCGAGCTCGGGGCCGAGATCGACGTCGATGGGTTTCGTCACCATGCGTTCTACAACCCGGACGCGGGGCGCATCGAAATGCACCTCGTCGCCACCCGCGCGCAGGCGATCGCGGTCAATGGCCACCGCTTCGCCTTCGCTGCCGACGAGGGCATCCACACCGAGAACTCCTACAAGTTCAGCGTCGCCGAGTTTGGCGCGCTGAGCGCGGCGGCCGGCTTCAAGACGCTGCACGTGTGGCAGGACGAGGAGGGGCTCTTCAGCGTGCATGGCCTGGCGGTGGCCGGCCCGACGTGAGCGGGTACCGTGCCCGACCCCTGGCCCTTGCTGCGCGGGGGCGTCAGCTCGGGGAGGCGGCCAGCGCGTCCATCAGCGCCTTGAGGTTGTTGCGCATCATGGCGAGATAGGTCGCGGCCGGTCCGTCCGCGGCCGACAGCGCGTCCGAGTACAGGATGCCGCCCAGGCGGGCGCCGCTTTCCTTGCGGATGCGCTCGATCAGGCGCGAGTCGTTCACGTTCTCGACGAATACCGCGGCCGCCTTTTCGCGTCGCAACTGGCGGATGAGCTGGGCGATGCCCGCCGCCGACGGTTCGGACTCGTTGCTCACCCCCGCCGCCGCCACGAAGCGCACCCCGTAGGCGTGCCCGAAATAGGCGAACGCGTCGTGCGAGCTCACCACCTTGCGGCGCGCCTGCGGCACGCGCGCCAGGGCGCTGCGGATCTCGCCGTCGAGCGCCTCGAGTTCGGCCGTATAGCGCGCGGCGTTGTCGCGGTAGACGGACGCACCGTCCGGATCGACCGCTCCGAGCGCGGTGGCGATGTTCGCCACATAGCGCTGGGCGTTGGCCACATCCTGCCAGGCATGCGGATCGATCTCGGCGCGGTCGTGGCTGTCGCCGTGCTCGGCGCCGTGCGCGTGGTGCTCGGCGAGCGGCTTGAGACCGTTGCTCGCCACCAGCACGGTGCCGCGGTAGCCGGCGGAGCGGGCGAGGCGCTCCATCCAGGTGTCGAAGCCGAGCCCGTTCACCACCACCAGGCGCGCCGTGCCGATCAGGCGCGCGTCGGACGGACGCGCCTGGTAGGCATGCGCATCCTCGTCGGGGCCGACCAGCGCGGTGACGCGCACGCGCTCGCCGCCGACCGCGCGCACCAGGTCGCCGAGGATGCTGAAGCTCACCACCACGTCGAACGGGGCGGCCGCGCGCAGCGGCCCGGCCACGAGCGCCAGTGCCACGGCCAGCGTGCCAAGGTAAAGTCTCCTCAGGATCTGCATCGATCTGTCTCCCTTGTATTCAGCTTGAATTTTCGGGGCGCCGCCCGCACGGGGCGACGCGCTCATGCCTCGAGATGCGGGCGCCGGTCGAGGCGGGCGCCGATCACGCCGCCGGGCGCCAGCACCAGCGAGACCAGATAGATCACCCCGGTGACCAGAATGATGGCCGGGCCGGCCGGCACGTCCGCATGAAAGGAGGTGAGCAGCCCGGCGATGCCGCTCGCCAGCGCGATCGACGGGGCGAGCGCGAGCAGCGCCGGCAGGCTCCTCACCCACAGGCGCGCCGCGGCCGCGGGCAGGATCATGATGCCCACCGCCATCAGCGTGCCCAGCGCGTGAAAGCCGCTCACCAGGTTGAGCACCACCAGCACCAGGAAGCCGTAATGGGCGACCGGCGACAGCGTGCTCACGCCACGCAGGAAGGCCGGATCGAAACACTCGAGCACCAGCGGCCGGAACAGCAGCGCGAGCCCGAGCAGCGACGCGCTGGTGATGGCGGCGATGAGCAGCAGCGAGCCGTCGTCGAGGGCCAGTACCGAGCCGAACAGCACGTGCAGCAGGTCGAGGTTGCGCCCGCGCAGCGACACGATCATCACCCCGGCGGCAAGCGACAGCAGATAGAAGGCGGCGAGGCTCGCATCCTCCTTGAGGATGGACGAGCGCGCGACCACCCCGGCGGCGAGCGCCACCACCAGCCCGGCGATGATGCCGCCCGCGGTCATCGCCCCCAGTGACAGGCCGAACGCGAGATACCCGAGTGCGGCGCCGGGCAGGATGGCATGACTCATGGCGTCGCCCATCAGGCTCATCCGGCGCAGCATGAGGAACACCCCGACCGGGGTGGCGCCCAGCGCCAGCGCGAGGCAGCCGGCGAGCGCGCGGCGCATGAACTCGAATTCGAGGAAGGGCGAAACGAGTGCGTCGATCACGACGTCACCCGTTCGGTTTCGCGGTGGCACACCGGGGCGTGGTCGTCGAGCGCTTCCGAGAGGCTGCGCGCGCGGGCGAGCAGGGCGTCGGTGAGCACCTCGGGAGTGGGGCCGAACGCCACCGGTTCGCGCGCGATCAGCAGGCAGGTCGGGAAATGGCGGCGCACTTGCTCGAGGTCGTGCACCACGGTGAGGATGGTACGGCCCTCGGCGTGCCACCCCAGCACGAGCCGGATGAGGTCCTCGACCGTGTTGCCGTCGATGGCGGAGAACGGTTCGTCGAGCAGCACCAGCGGCGCGTCCTGCAGGATCAGGCGGGCGAAGCGGGCGCGCTGCAGCTGGCCGCCCGACAACGAGCCGATCGGGCGCGCCTCGAAGCCCGTGAGCCCGACCGCCGCCAGCGCCGCTTCCACGCGGTGCCGGTGCGCATGGCGCAGCGCACCGAAGGCGCCGATCTCGCGCCACAGGCCCATCGCCACCATGTCGAACACCGCCAGCGGAAAGCTGTAGTCGATATCGCCGCGCTGGGGCAGGTAGGCCACGCCGCCGCGCGCCAGGCGCGGCAAATGGATGCGTCCGCCGAGCGGGCGCAATTCCCCGGCGATGCCCTTGAGGAGGGTGGACTTGCCGGCCCCATTGGGGCCCACCACCCCCACCAGCGCACCGGTGGCGATGTCCCCGCTCAGATGGTGCACGGCCGGGTGGCGGTCGTAGCCGAGGGTGAGATTTTCGAAGCGGATGAGGGGCGGGGCAGCGGATTGCATCATGTGAGCGCCCACAGCACGGTGAGCCACAACAGCGCGACGGCGCCCCCCGCGATCGCCAGGCGCGCGCCCAGGCCAATGCCCAGCAGGCTGCCGCGGACGTGGCGGTGGGCGTGGTTCATCGATGGGCTCCGGTGTTGGCGAGGGGGCGAAGCATGCAACAAAGTTGCGACTTGGACAAGTTCAAGACAGACCAGCGGCATTGGCGCCGGGATCGACTTCGCTCACCCGCTGCCGCCCGCAATCGGCGCACGCGCCATGAAACACCAACTCGGCACGCTCCAGCCGAAAACCGTCCGGCAGCGCCACCGCGAAGGCGGGGCTCAGGTTATCGAGGCAGATCACGTGGCCGCAGCGATCGCAATGGAAGTGCGCATGCTGGTGGCCGCCCTGGTGCACCACCTCGAAGCGCCACGCCCGGTCATTGCCCGCCAGGCGCTGGGCGATGCCCTGCGCTACCAGCCAGTCGAGCGCGCGGTAAAGGGTGACCCGGTCGTGCGGCAGGTCGGCGCCGGCCAGTGCGCCTGCGATCTCGTCGTGGGTGAGCGGGTGGACGCTTGCCTGCAGCACTTCCAGCACCGCGACGCGGGTGCGCGTGACGCGTCCGCCGCGTGCGGCGATCAACTCGGGAGCGGATCGTGGTGAGGTTTCATGAGCGCGGGCCATGGCATTTCGTTGCGATCAATAATGCAACATTGTAGCATTAGGCCCGGCCGGTGCCAGGGCCGCCGCGATGCGACGCTGCGGCGGCGGCACCATCCTCCTTTTTCAATCCTTCATCTCCGCTTTCTGAAGGGTCCTACATCATGCTGAACCCGTTGCGCATTGCCGCTTTCCGCCTTCCCATACTGACCCTGTCGGGCGTGCTCGCCGTGGGGGCCGGCCCGGCGCTGGCCGAGCGCCCGATGGTGGTCGACGACGCGGGCACCCTCGACGCCGGCGGCGGCAAGCTCGAGTTCGGCTGGAGCCGCGACGATCAGACGCGCGGCTGGGACGCCGCGGCCGGTTTCGCGCCGATCGCGAACCTCGAACTGGAAGTGGGCCTGGCACGCGCCCGGGATGGCGCCACGAGCCCCGATTCCTTGCTGCGCGGCGTCGGTGTGGCGGCCAAGTGGGTGCCGCTGCAGGCCGAGACCGGCCTTTCCGCGGGGCTCAAGCTCGAACACGAGCGGGCCCGCGCGGACGACCGGGCGGGGTCGCGCGTCACCGCCCGGGTCAGCGCCGCGAGTGTGCTGGCGAGCTGGCGCTTCGCGAGCGAGCAGGTGATCCACGCCAACCTCGGACGCGAATGGGTGCGCGTATCGGGCGATACGGAAGCGGCCAACACCTGGGGCGTGGGCTTCGAACAGCCGCTCACCGAGTCGCTGCAACTCGTGGCGGAAGTGTACGGCGCGGAGGAGACCCGTCCCGACCGGCAGATCGGGCTGCGCTACGAGATCGTCGAAGGGGTCCAGGTGTCCGGCGCGGTCGGTCGCGGTAGCGACCGCAATATCGGCAACGTCGGCATCGCGTGGGAGTTCTGAGGCCGCAGCGCGCTGCCGCGGACCGCGCCGGTCGCGGCGCGTGCGGCGCGAACGAACCCCGACGCGAAGGAGAAACGCTGATGCGCACGCTTGCTGTCTGTGTCCTTGTGCTCGCTCTTGCACCCCCCGTGCTTGCCCAGCATGCGCCGCACGCGCACGGCGTGGCCGAATTGCGGGTGGCGGTCGACGGCCGCCGCCTGCACATCGAGCTGGAAAGTCCGCTCGACAACCTGGTGGGCTTCGAGCACGCGCCGAAGACGGCACGCGAGCGCGCCGCGCTCGCCGCGGCCGAAGAGACCTTGCGCCGCGGCGATGCGCTGTTCGTCCTGCCGGCGGAGGCCGGTTGCGTGCTGGGGGCCGTTGAACTCGAATCGCCCTATCCGCAGACTGCCGGCGAGGATCCCGGGCACGGGCGCGATGACGAGGAGGGCCACAGCGACATGGACGTCACCTACGAGTTCGACTGCGCCAATCCAGCCGCGCTGAAAGCGATGCGCGTTAACCTGAGCGCAGCGTTCCCACGCATGCAGCGCATCCTGGCGGAAACGGCCACGCCGGCCGGGCAGGGCAAGGTGACGCTCGACAAATCGCGGCGCACGCTGCCGCTGTGACAGCCGAGCCGATGCCGGGGGCGGCGCGCGCGTCCATCGACGCGCAGGCGGCGCCCGCCGCGACGCGGAATGGGTTGCCGCCCGCCGTCGCGTTTCGCGACGTGTCCTTCCGCTGGCCAAGGGCCGCCCACGCCTGCCTGGCGATCGACGATTTTCACGTCGCCGCCGGCGAATGCGTGTTCCTGCACGGACCCAGCGGCAGCGGGAAGAGCACCCTGCTGTCGCTGGTGGGCGGGGTGGTCGCGCCCGAGCGGGGCAGCGTGGCGGTGCTCGGGCGCGACCTGGCGGGCCTGCGTACCGGCGCCCGCGACCGCTTTCGCGCCGACCACATCGGCTTCATCTTCCAGCTCTTCAACCTCATTCCCTACCTGTCCGCGCTCGACAACATCGTACTGCCGTGCCGCTTCTCGCCGGCCCGGCGCGCGCGCGTGGCGGCCGTCGGCGCGCAGCCGCAGGCCGAAGCGCTGCGCCTCGCGGCGCGGCTCGATCTCGACCGCAGCCTGCTCGCGCGCCCGGCCGCCGAGTTGTCGGTGGGCCAGCAACAGCGGGTGGCGGCGGCGCGCGCGCTGATCGGGCGCCCCGGGCTGGTGATCGCCGACGAGCCCACTTCGGCGCTCGACGCCGACCGCCAGCGCGCCTTCCTCGACCTGCTGCTGGCCGAATGCGCCGCGGCCGGCGCGAGCCTGCTGTTCGTGAGCCACGATCCGCGCCTGGCGGAACACTTCGACCGGGTGGTGGCGCTCGCCGCGATCAATCGCGCGGCCGCCGCGGAGGTGACGGCATGACCCCGCTGTGGCATCTCACCCGCAAGAGCATCGCCAACCGGCGCCTCACGGTGGCCCTCACGGTGGCCGCGGTGGCGCTGGCGGTGGCCATGCTGCTCGGCGTGGAGCGGCTGCGCAACGACGCACGCGAGGGCTTCGCGCAGACCATCTCGGGGACCGACCTGGTGGTGGGCGCGCGCAGCGGGCCGCTGCAGCTGCTGCTCTACTCGGTCTTTCACATCGGCAACGCCACCAACAACGTGTCGTGGGCGAGCCTGCAGAAGATCGCCGCCCACCCGCAGGTGGCGTGGCTGGTGCCGCTCTCGCTGGGCGATTCGCACCGCGGGTTCCGGGTCGTCGGCACCACCGCGGATTACTTCGAGCACTATCGCCACGGGCGCGACCATCGCCTGCGCTTCGTCGCGGGCAAGCCTTTCGCGGGGCTGTTCGAGGCGGTGGTCGGGGCCGAGGTGGCGGTGCAGCTCGGCTACCGGCCGGGCGCGCGCATCGTGCTGAGCCACGGCAGCGGCGAGACGAGCTTCGCCGGGCACGACGACAAGCCGTTCACCGTGGCCGGCGTGCTGGCGCGCACCGGCACCCCGGTCGATCGCTCGGTGCTGGTGAGCCTCCAGGCGATCGAGGCGGTCCACGTCGACTGGGCGGGCGGGGCGCCGATGCCGGGGGTGTCGATTCCGCCCGAGTTCGTCACCCGGTTCGATCTCGAGCCCAAGGCGGTGACCGCCGCGCTGGTCGGGCTCAAGTCGCGCATCGCGGTGTTCCGCGTGCAGCGCTTCGTCAACGAGTTCCGCGACGAACCGCTGCTGGCCGTGCTGCCGGGCGCAACCCTGCAGGAGATGTGGGGTCTCATCGGCGTGGTCGAGCGGGCGTTGCTCGCGGTGTCCGCGCTGGTGGTGCTGGTCGGTCTGGCCGGACTCGTCGCGGTGGTGGTGGCGAGCCTGGGCGAGCGTCGGCGCGAGCTCGCCATCCTGCGTGCGCTCGGCGCCAGCCCGGCGCAGGTCTTTCTGCTGCTGGCGCTGGAGAGCGTGGTGATGAGCGTGCTCGGCTGCCTGCTCGGGCTCGCCCTGGTGCTGGCGGTGGCGGCCCTTGCCGGCCCCTGGCTGCAGGCGCACTATGGCCTGCTCCTGAGCGCCGGCGCGCCGAGCGCCACCGAATGGGCGTTGCTGGGCGGCGTGCTGCTCGCCGCACTCCTTGCCAGCCTGGTCCCCGCCGTGCGCGCGTACCGTTATTCACTGGCCGATGGCATGACAATCAGGATCTGACAATGACGCGTTTGATTTGCATATTGATGGCATGCGCGGCGCTCGCGGCGCAACCCGCGCTGGCGCAACCGGCGCCGCCGGCGAAGGGCGGGGACTACCGGGTGGGCGACCGTCTCGCCCCCGCGGCGAAGGGCGCCCCCGCGCAATACCGCCAGATCACGTGGGACGACCTCATCCCGCCCGACTGGCGCCCGGAGGACCTGTTCAAGGATTTCGATCTCGGTTCCATGACCGATCGCGATCCGCGCGCCATGGAGATGATGCAGAAGCTGCGCGAGGCGTGGGACCGCGCCCCGGTGATCGAGCGCATGAACGGGCAGCGCGTGCGCATTCCCGGTTTTGTCGTGCCGCTCGAGAACGAAGGCGACACCATCCGCGAATTTCTGCTGGTGCCCTATTTCGGCGCCTGCATCCACGTGCCGCCCCCGCCGGCCAACCAGCTCATCCACGTCATGCCGGACGAGCCCATCCCGGGCAAGTGGAATATGGGGCCGGTATGGGTGAGCGGAGTGCTCACGGTGGCGCGCTTCGATTCCGAGCTGGGCAACGCCGGCTACCAGCTGCGCGGCATCAAGGTCGAGGAATACAAGGAGCCGATGCCGCGCTGAATCGCGCCGCGGCGGCCGACCTCAGTCGGCACGCAGGGCGGCGAGCTCGCGGTTGAGCAACGCGGCGTCGCCCAGGTTGAGCTCCAGCAGGCGGCGCAGGTGGGTCAGGCTGTCGAGATCGATCTCGCGCCACACCACCCCGATCCGCCCGTCTTCCGCATGGGCGACGGCGCCGTCCATGCGGATCACCGCCTCGCCCCCTTCGAGCGCTACTTCCAGCACGCACGGCGCCCCCACGGGCGTCGTGGCGTCGGCGGCCAACCCGATCAGGGCCCCCTTCATCGACAGGTCGACCACGTCGCACGCGCGTTGCGCGCCGCCCGCCGAAAACCGCGCGCCGGTGCAGAAGCGGATGCGTGAAAAACGTCTGCGTTGTTCGTTCGGCATTGCCGTGCTCCCTGTTTTGCGATGGTGCGGCATGCGCTCGCAGGTTCGCCCGAACGATGACGGCTGCGTCGTCGCAGATGCCGCAAGCCCGCCCGGTGTTGTCGCTGCGCCGTTAAGCCTGTCACGTTGCGCATTCGAGCGCCATGTGACAATCGTCGTCGATGGCTGCCCCCGGGGCGGCCGGACATGGCGGCTTGCCCGCCCGGTCGTTCCCTCTCTTCCGCTTGCGCGATTTTCCGGACGATACATCGAGTGACCGAAACATACGAGCCTGCCCTGGCGAGCCGTGCCGACGGCGGCGCGTCACCGCGCCCGCCGGCACGCGATGACATTGCGGCGCGCGCGACGGGCGGCAGTGATGCGCTGCTCGAGTGCCTGCTGGTGGTGGCCCGCGCGCACGGCGCGACGGTCACCCGCGATGGCATCCTGAGTGGCCTGCCGGTGGACCAGGGCGGATTGTCGCCGTCATTGTTCGGGCGCGCGGCCAAGCGCGCGGGGCTCGCCAGCAGCATCGTCACGCGCCCGATCGGGGAGCTCAACGAGGTGCTGCTGCCGGCGATCCTGCTCCTCGCGGGCGATCGTGCCTGCGTGCTCACCGGCTGGAACGCGGACCGTGGCACGGCGCGCGTGGTTTTTCCGGAACTGTCGGAGGCGGCGATCGATCTGCCGGTCGACGAGTTGGAAGCGCTGTACGCCGGGCGCGCGATCTACGCGCGCCCGCTGGTGCGCTTCGATGCGCGCGCCCCGGAGGTCAACCGGCTGCGCGGGCGGCACTGGTTCTGGGGGCGCATCACGGAGAACCGCGCGCTCTATCGCGACGTGCTGCTGGCGGCGTTCCTGATCAACGTGTTCGCCGTCGGCATGCCGCTGTTCGTCATGAACGTGTACGACAGGGTGGTGCCCAACAACGCCATCGAAACGCTGTGGGTGCTCGCCGCGGGGCTGGCCATCGTATTGTTCGGCGACATCGTGCTGCGCACCCTGCGCGGCTATTTCGTCGATCTCGCCGGCAGCCGCGCCGACGTGAAGATCTCCGCCCACATCATGGAGCGCGTGCTCGGCATGCGCATGGAAGAGCGCCCGGCCTCGGCCGGCTCGTTCGCCGCCACGCTGCGCGCGTTCGAATCCGTGCGCGACTTCATCAGCTCGGCCACCGTGGTGACCTTCATCGATGTGCCCTTCGCGCTGGTGTTCCTGGTGGTCATCGGCTGGATCGCGTGGCCGATGATTCTTCCCTTCGCCGTCGGCGTGTCGGTGCTGCTGCTGTACGCGCTGAGCGTGCAGGGGCGGATGCATGAACTGTCGGAGACCACCTATCGCGCGGGCGCGCAGCGCAACGCCACGCTGGTCGAATCGCTGGTGGGGCTGGAGACGGTCAAGTCGCTCGGCGCCGAAGCGCCGCTGCAGCGCAAGTGGGAGAAGAGCGCCGCGCTGCTGTCGCGTGTCGGGGCCCAGTTGCGCCTGCTGTCGGCCACCGCGACCAATAGCGCCGGCCTGGTGCAGCAGCTCGTGAGCGTGTCGATGATCGTGGTCGGGGTGTACCTGATCGGCGCGGGCGAACTGTCGATGGGCGGGATGATCGCCTGCTACATGCTGTCCTCGCGGGCGATGGCGCCGATCGGGCAGGTGGCGGGGCTGCTCGTGCAGTACCACAACGCGTCGACCGCGCTCACCTCGCTCGACCAGATGATGCAGCGCGAAGTCGAGCGCCCCGACGGCAGCAACTTCATCAGCCGCGGCAGCTTCCGCGGCGACATCGAGTTCCGCGACGTAAGCTTCGCCTATCCCGGCCAGCAGATCGAGGCGCTGCGCAACGTGTCGCTGCGCATCCGGGCGGGCGAGCGGGTGGCGATCCTCGGGCGCGTCGGCTCGGGCAAGACCACGCTGGAAAAACTCATCCTCGGGCTCTACCGGCCGACCGCCGGGGCGGTGCTGGTCGACGGCATCGACGTGCGCCAGCTCGATCCGGCCGAACTGCGCCGCCACATCGGCTACGTCCAGCAGGACATCACGCTGTTCTACGGTTCACTGCGCGAAAACATCACGATGGCTGCGCCGCTCGCCGTGGATGCGCAGGTGCTCAAGGCGGCCGAGGTCGCCGGCATCCTCGACTTCGTCAACGCCCATCCGCAGGGCTTCGATCTGCTCGTCGGCGAGCGCGGCGAATCGCTCTCGGGCGGCCAGCGCCAGGGCGTGGCGCTGGCGCGCGCGGTGATCAAGGACCCGCCGATCCTGCTGCTGGACGAGCCGACCGCGTCGATGGACCATTCCAGCGAGGAGGAAATCAAGCGCCGCCTGGGCGCCTTCGCGCGCCACAAGACCATGATCGTGATCACGCACCGCACGTCGCTGCTCGACCTGGTCGAGCGCATCATCGTCGTCGATGGCGGGCGCGTGGTGGCCGACGGTCCCAAGGCGCAGGTCGTCGAGGCCCTGCGCCAGGGCCGTATCGGGCGGGCCGGATGATGCGCGGGATCGATCGACGCGCCTTCGACGGGATGGGCAAGGTCGCCGCGGCCGGGGCCAAGGCCGGACGGCCGTTGTTCGGGCGCTGGGTCGACCGGCTCGCGACCGGGGACAGCGGCGAGCGCCTCGACTGGGCAGGCGATGCCGACTGGGCGCAACTGCAGCAGGAACCGCTGCGCGCGCGGGTGCTGCTGCGCATTGCCGGACTTGTCGTGGTGATGCTGATCGGATGGGCGGCGGTCGCGCAGATCGACGAGATCACGCGCGGTGAAGCCAAGGTGATTCCGTCGA
>Ga0214472_10007261_pt1 | contig 11603 bp, 17 predicted proteins | sample RVTome_6_FD_207662 | JGI IMG/M metagenome (GOLD analysis project Ga0214472, IMG submission 207662) | Soil microbial communities from uranium-contaminated site in the Upper Colorado River Basin, Wyoming, United States - RVT140D175 | ecosystem: Environmental > Terrestrial > Soil > Contaminated >...
CAGACCCGCCTGGCATCGTCGTACCCGGCAGCATCGGGCGTCGCGATTTCGCCCGCGAAGGAGCGGCGCAGCTGGTCGACCTGGGCTCGGGTTGGCGTGGCGGCACGTGAAACAGACATGGCGGACAGCCTATATCAGCTGTGTGCTCTCACCCACGCTTCGCAAGCGATGCCAGCCAGGCGTCGCGATCCAGTGGGCTCGGCGTCGAGCGTTCGCGGCGGGGCGGGTCGCTACCGATCGGCTGGTAGCCGCCGGGCCGGGTCTCCAGGATCCCCTCCCCCATCGACAGGCCGGGCAGCTGATGCTGGAGGGCGCGCACCCGCGCAACCGGTAGCACGGCCGAGGCCCGCGTGCCGCCGTTCGCCGAGAACTGCCCTGTCACCCGTCCGCCGAGGCGCCCCAGGGCCGCCAGGACGCCCTGGGCGGTCGAACTCGGCATCTCCAGCGCCAGGGTCGCCATCGGTTCGCAGACCCACGTCCCGGCGCGCTCCAGGGCCTCCGCAAGGACGAGCTGCGTCAAGCGCCGGAAGTCGCCCGCGCTGGTCCCCGGCGCGCCGTAGCCGCAGTCGCTGATCGTGACCCGGCAGTCGGTCACCTGCCAGCCCGCGAGGCCCTCGGCGAGCGCCTCGTGGACGTACGCCTCCATCTGGGTCGAGAACGCCTCGGGTGTCTTGTAGATGTAGAGCGGGACGAGCCGATTCTCGACGTCCACCCTGAGCTCGACGCCCGAGTCGAACGGCGCGGGCTCGATCCGCAGGGCGAGCGTGGCGGGGAATGGGTTGGTGCTCAGCGGCGAGCTGCGCCCCGTGATATTCGTCTTCGTCTTGGCCCGGAGGATCTCCTCCGCCTCGCCGGATCGGGCGGGCCGCTCGATGCAGACGACCGTGGTCTCGCGGAAGTCCGCGGCGACCCCGTACTCGCGCTCGAGGGTTGCCCCGATGACCTCCTTCTGGACCTCGCCGTAGAGCGACACCGAGATCTCGCCTCGATGGTCGTCCTGGCGGACGTCGATGAGCGGGTCCTGCTCGGCGAGCTGACCTAGCGCTGCCCGGAGCGAGCCCGACTGCACGGGCACTCGCGGGATGACCACGGCTTCCATCGTCGGGCGCGGGAAGCGGGCCACGACGTCCTGGCCGGGCGGCGGCTCGCCGAGCGCGTCGCCCACCCGGACCGCGCCGAGGCCGCGGATCGTCGCCATCTCCCCGGCCGCTACGGTGTCGCGCCGAGATGCACCCATCGGGGCGAACACCCGGATCGAGGTTGCCTTCGCCTCCTCGCCGCCACCGACGCGGACGCGCTGGCGCGGGCGTAGCGTGCCGGCGAACAGCCGGGCGTAAGCGACACGCTCACCGCCCGTGGTGCGCTCGATCTTGAACACGCGGCCGGAGACCGGAGCGTCCTGGTCGCCACCGTGGCCCGCCAGGAGCTCGTGGATCCCGGCGAGCAGGGCGTCGACCCCGGTCCCCTGCCCCGCCGAGCCGAAGAACACCGGGTGGGTGACGCCACGACGGGTCTGGATCGCCAGCTGCTCGCGGAGCCGCTGGTACGACAACGACGCCTCGTCACCTACGTACGCCCTGAGGATGGCGTCGTCGTGCTCCGCGAGGGTCTCGGTGAGGGCTGCCCGATGGGCGGTGTCCTCCTCCGTGAACGGCTGGACGCCGGCGTCGCGGTGGCCGGCGTCGCGGACCGTCGTCATCATGATGACCCCCGGCGAGAGGCGGCGCTCCATGGCCTCGACGACGCCCTCGGGGTTGGCGCCGGCCCGGTCGATTTTGTTGACGAAGATAAGCGTGGGAACGCGGAGGCGCTGGAGCGCTCGGAACAGGAGCGGCGTTTGTGGCTGGACCCCCTCGACCGCCGAGACGACGAGGACGGCGCCGTCGAGGACGCCAAGGACGCGTTCGACCTCGGCGATGAAGTCAGGGTGGCCCGGCGTATCGACGAGGTTGACCGCCAGGTCGTCGATCAGGAACGAGGCGACAGCGGAGCGGATCGTGATTCCGCGTTCGCGTTCGAGCTCGAGCGAGTCGGTCTGGGTGGTGCCGGCGTCGACGCTGCCGACGTGATCGATGGCGCCGGCGGCGAAGAGGAGTCGTTCGCTGAGGGTGGTCTTACCGGCGTCGACGTGAGCGAGAATTCCGAGATTGAGCGTACGCATGGAGCCTCATGCCTTCCGAGGAGGTAGTCACCTTCTGGCTGGACATGGGTGCTCCCATCTCGCTCCTTCTCGCTGATGCGACTGCTCGACTAGCCTCGCACGCCCCGTCAAGTCACGATCACGACCGCGGCGACGCTACGATGGCGCCATGACGTACACGGGGAATGCCGTGAGCGGGACGCCGCGTCCTTTGGGTCGGGTCCACGTGGTCGGCGCGGGGCCGGTTGGCCTTTTCCTGACAGCGCTCCTCCAGTTCGTCGACGGCCAGGTGGTACGCCTGTACGAACGGCGCGCCGAGTACACGCGGACCCGGATGGTCGCCCTCGCGGAGTATCTCGTCGCCGACTCGATCGAGAGCTACAAGGCGGACGAGATCGACGGCCAGGACGTCGAGGCCATCTTCGAGCCACTCGAGCTTGAGACGCGCCTCGCGTATCGCCGCTCGGTCGTCGGCGACCTGCGCGCACTCCTGGACGAATGGACGCGCGGGTTCGTCCCGCTCAACACGATCGAACGGTCCCTGAGCGACCTGATCGAGGGTCGCGCCATCGGGACGGTCGAACGGATCTCCGCCGAGATCGCCGCGGACGAGGCGGTCTCGATGCTGGAGCCCGGCGACATCCTCGTCGACTGCACGGGCGCCCGTTCGCTGATGCGCGACCTCCTGCTCCCCGGCGACGACCTGACGGCGCGTGACCGGAACACGAAGCGGTTCCGCCTCGAGTACGCGTTGGTCATCACGTTCCTCTACTCGCGGCACTACGCGACGGCGCTTGGCTCCGCGAGCACCACCGAAATATCGCCGTGTCGATGGACCGGTTCATCGGCCGCGTCAAGGCCGAGTCGCACGGGCCGCACGTCGATGTCGTTTGCGTTTCCGAGCCGCAATCGAACGAGGAGCGGTCGTGATCCTTGGTCTGCGATTCGGCGGGGGCGTACCTGGTCACTCCGGCTCGAGGATGGATCGTTCCGCCAGGAAGGCGGCCAGTCCTTCCATCGGCTGAACAGGTCGATCCAGGAGCTTGACGAAGGCGTCCCAGTGCTCCTCCGGGAGCACGAAGGTCGTGCGATTGGCGAGGCCGTCCTGCGCGGCGATCGTGGCATGCTCGAGCACAAATGCGCTCGTGCTCAACCCGGCGACCTGCGCCGCGCGATCGAGCAGTTGCCGCCGCTCCCACTCTAGCCGCAGCTCGAGTCGGTCTTCCTTGCGTCTCGTCCTTCGCGCGAGCGTCACGTGGAACCTCGAGTACGGATGATGTCCGTACGGTGTGGCGCGGCCGTCGCGCGTGTCAAGCGCTCGGTCGGCTCCGAGCGCGGGTTGAGCATCACCCTCTGGCACCGGCGGTCATCAACGTGAAGTCGCCGTTGGCCAGGCGGGACGAGTCGGGTTCGGGCAGCCAGGTGCCCCTGAGCTCCCCTACCCTGTCGAGCCAGCTCTCGTTCGTGGCGAGCTCGGCGGCGGCGTTGCGAAGCGCGTCGAGCCCATGGCTCTGCGTGTCGCGGCGCCACGCCATCGACCACGCGTAGAGGGGGACCGGATCGACCAGCGGGCGGAGGATCCCTCCGGGCACGTCCACGTGGTCGACAGAGGTCAGGATCGGGAGCCCCTGGCGCACGAGGTGATAGCCCTGCTCCTCCAGCCCGACCGCGGGCAGGTGCGGGGCCGTCGAATGCGACCCGGACAGGGCAAGGAACTGCACGACGAGGTCGGCCCATTCGGGCGTTCTCGTCTGCGGCGGCAGCCCATCGATCTCGAGCCCTTGGAGACTGCGTACCGGGACGGTTTCCCGTTGTGCCAGCGGATGCTCGGCGGGGAGCAGCAGGGCCAGCGGTTCGACTCGGACGAGGAGGCTCTCGATCGTCGGCATCGGCGGCGCATCGAGCCAGGTGATCCGTCCCAGAACGACATCGAGACGGCCCGCGGCGAGCCGGCCGAGCGCCTCGCCGGTGCCGCCCGAGTAGCGGCCGCGGAGTTCGATCGAGGGTGCGCGGGTGCGCGCAAGGTCGAGGATCTTGATACCGGTCAGCCGCCCATCGCTCATGAGATCGATCACGGTCGGCTTGGTCGCTGGCAGGTGGAAGTCTGCCCAGACCGCATCGTGCTGGGCGACCAACTCTCGTGCCCGGACGAGCAGTCGCTCCCCGTCCGGCGTCAGGGTGACCCGGCGGGTGGTGCGCTCGAACAGCTTCGTCCCCAGTCGGGCCTCGAGCCGCTGGATCTCGCGACTCAGCGCCTGTTGAGCGACGTACAGGCGGGTCGCGGCGCGCGTGAAGCTGAGCTCCTCTGCCGCTGCCACGAAGTAGCGTAGGGCGCGGGTCTCGAGCTCGTTGCCGATGGGGCCGCCGGTCGTATTCACGCATTTCCAATGGTAATCGGCGATCGACAAGTGTTGGACGTGCGGGCGTGCGCGGGCGATGGTGGTGACCAGAACAAACACCGTCCAGAAAGGAGCACCGACATGTTCGATCCGGCAGCCATGGGCACCCTCATCATCGGACTCAACGCGAACAAGGCAGACACAGAGGTGGCCCGACCCCGTCGGCCCGCCCCCGCTTCGCGACGTGCGCATCGAGGCATTCGAGTCGTCCTGGCGAATGCGCTTCGGCAGGCCGCGACGGCGCTCGAGCCGTCGGCCGTCCGAGACACGGCCAGCTAGGCGTGTTCGTTCTCGCTGGTTGACCGACCCACGGCCCGCCGCGGCCCGAAACCCGAGCCCCCTGGACGGCATCTCTGGCCCGAAGTCCTCAGCCTTACGTACGGTGTCACCTACCCGAGACCTCTCAGCCTGACGATCGTCACTCCGATTGCCGGGACTCCAGCAGGGTCGCCGCGCGGCGCGAGATCCGGGCAAGCAGGCCCGACTCGAAGGCCCCGGCGATCGAGCCCTCCACGAAGCGATCGGATCGCACGATCGCCGTGAGCAGCCACGCGAGCTGGTCGGGCGTGGCGTTCGCGATCGCCGCGGGATCGTCACGCAGGGAGCGACCTTCGTCGCCCGCGAGCCAGCTCCGCCAGTCGAAGCCGACGACGATCCAGCCGCCCCGCCCGACCGCCGCTCGCCAGGCCTCCGCCGTAGTGCCGAACTCGAACCAGCCGAACGAGTGGACGCCGTCGCGAGGCGGCGGCAGCTCCCAATGGCCGAAGTCGGCGTCGGGTGCCTCGAGGATCGACAGGACATCAGCCAGGGAGCGAAGCCGGTCAGTCAGATCCATCGCACGCCGAAGGCTACGCTCGGACCCGACGAGCGCGGCGATCTACCAGATCACCTCGACGTCACCGGCCTCGCGCGCAAATGACCGCAGGCCGTTGTCCTTGGTCACAAGCGGAACCCTGAGGTCTCGCGCAGTCGCGTACAGGAGCCGATCGATCGGATCGCCCGGGAACGTCGCCGGCAGCATGCCGGCCCAGGCGGAGGCCTCGATCGTGAGCGGAGCCAGGGCGACCCGATCGGACCGCATGAGGTCCCGCACCCACGTGGAGGGTTCGCGATCGAGGACCAACCGGCCGAGCCGATGCAGTGTCGCGACCTCCCAGCCCGTCAACGGGCTGATCAACAACACCTCCGCGCCACGGATCGTCGACGCGGCTCGCCTGGACAACCGGCGCCCGCCCGCCTGCCACCAAACGAGCGTGTGCGTGTCGAGGAGGATGCTCAGGTTGGGCGTGGCTCGGCGTCCCACGCCTCTTTGGTCGTGTAGTACGCCTCGTCATCCTCGGCCACCAGCCGGACACTCCCCATCATCGGCTGCGGCTGGTCCGCGTCCTCGAGCGGCACGACTCGGGCGATCGGGCGACCGTGCTTGGTGACCGTGACCGAGATCTTGAGCTGCTCCACCTGGTCCAGGATGGCCAGACACTCCGCCTTGAACCGGCTGGCCATGATCGTGCGGTCGTTTCGCTTGGATGCCGCTGCCTTGATCATCTGACCGGTGACTATAGTCATGGGTCATGAAGTTCGCAAGGACGATGGGCTCATGGATTGCTAACCTGGAAACGACCTGACCGCGCGCGTTACCCTGCGCCGATGAGCTTCAATGTCGCCGCCGAGGCCTACGACGGATTCATGGGCGCCTGGTCGCGCCACCTTGCCCCGCAGCTCGCCGACTTCGGGGGTGTCCGGCCTGGCCAGCGGGTGCTCGACGTCGGATGCGGACCCGGCTCGCTCACGAACGAGCTCGTCACGCGGCTGGGGCCCGAGGCGGTATCAGCGGTCGACCCGTCGGAGCCGTTCGTGGCCGCCGCACGGACTCGATATCCGGGAGTCGACGTTCGGCAGGCGCGGGCCGAGGCGCTCCCCTACCCCGACGACAGGTTCGACGCGGCGCTCGCGCAGCTCGTTGTCCATTTCATGGCCGACCCCGTCGCAGGCATTCGCGAGATGGCCCGGGTGACACGCCCTGGCGGCGCCGTTGCGGCCTGCGTCTGGGACTACGCCGGCGGTCGTGGCCCGCTGGGGCCGTTCTGGGAGACGGCGCGCGCGTTCGATCCGAACGTGGACGACGAATCGGGCCTCGCCGGGACCCGCCAGGGCCACCTCGTGGAGCTGGTCGAGGCTGCCGGCCTCACCGGGGTCGAGGAGAGCGTGCTCTCGTCAGAGCGCGCCTACGACGGCTTCGATGCCTGGTGGGAGCCGTTCACCAGGGGCGTCGGCCCGGCGGGGGCGTTCCTGGCGCGTCTCGCACCCGGCCAGCATGTCGATCTCCGCGAGCGATGTCGGCGCATGCTCCCCGACGGTCCGTTCGTCCTCACCGCCCGCGCCTGGGCGGCACGCGGCCTGGTGAAGGAAAGTGTCAATGCGATTGTCGGGACCGCATCTATCGACGACCTTCGGTAGGGTGCAATCAACACCACGCCGCAACACGGAGGTCTCCATCGCCGAGGTTCTGCTGTTCCATCACGCCCAGGGACTGACCCCAGGCGTCCGCGCGTTCGCCGACGAGCTGCGCGCCGCCGGGCACACCGTCCATACCCCGGACTTGTTCGATGGGCGCACCTTCGGATCGATCGACGAGGGTCTCGCGTACGCCAAGCAAGTCGGCTTGGAGGACGTCCTCGAACGCGGCGTCCGCATGGCCGACGACCTGCCCGCCGATATCGTCTACGCCGGATTCTCGCTGGGCGAGATGGTGGCGCAGAAGCTCGCCCAGACCCGGCCCGGTGCACGCGGCGCCCTGCTCTTCTACTCGTGCATCCCGATCAGCGGCGAGTGGGCCTTCGGACCCTGGCCGGACGGCGTCCCCGTCCAGATCCACGGCATGGACGCCGACCCGATCTTCGTCGGCGAAGGCGACATCGACGCCGCCCGCGAGATCGTCGAGAAGGTCCATGCCGCCGCGCTCTTCCTCTATCCCGGCGACCAGCACTACTTCGCCGACAGCTCGCTCCCCTCGTACGACGCGGAGGCGAGCGCGCTGCTCACCCGGCGGGTCCTCGAGTTCCTGGACTGCGTCTGACGTCTAGCCGGGCTCTCCGACCGGGCAATACTCGCTGATCTCGAAGAGGTGGCCGTCGGGATCCCGCAGGAAGCAGCGGGTCTCGCTGCCGTGCGTGATCGGCTCGGTCAGGAACGTGGCACCGCGGGCTCGCAGCAGGTCATAGGTTGCCCGGCAGTCGTCGACCCTGATCGTGAACAGGTTGTCGCGAACGTTCGGGTCGGCTGGCGGTGCGAGCGTGACGTCCGGCTTGTCGTCCGTTGGCGCACCGCCCTCCACGAGCAGGAGCCACGCGGCCCCGAAGGTCAGGACGACCGACGAGCCGTACTCACGGTAGAGCGTTGCCCCGAGGACGTCGGTGTACCAGGCCTTCGAACGTGCCGGATCCGCGACGACAAGGATGTGGGTCAGCGCCGTGTTGGGCCCCGGGAACATCAGACCGGCGCCTTCGGGCGCTCGCGGATGACCGTTCGTGCGTCCTTCTCGAGCTCGAGGTCCCTGTAGAGCAGCGCGATCACCTCGCCGTCGACCACGGTCTCGACGCGGAAGCCGTCCCACTTGACCTCGAACAGCCGGTCGGGATCGTCCAATGGCCCACCGACGAGCGTCGCGAGCATCGGCGGGACGAAACTGGGCGTCGACATCCTACGTTGCCGGGCGGACCGGCTCGGTCCGACTAGGACTCCGGGAGCGCGTGCTTCTGGAGGGCCAGGATCAGCGTACGCGCCTGGTCACGATCCTTGTCGTTGGGTTGGCTGTGATCGGCCTTGATCCCGCAGTAGACGTCGTGGACCGCCCGAGCCATCGTGTCTTCATTGGCGACCGCCATCCCGCTCTCCGCGAGGCGCCGCACGGTCTCCCCTTGCGGCATGTTCAGGGCTTGCTCGAGTGCGTCGCGCATCGTCATCGTCCGGCCCTCCGTCATTGGCTGAAGCGCGAAGCCTACGCCACGTCGACCGGAGCGGGAAGGCCTCGAGAGCGACGGCCGGCCGCGTACACCGTCAAGGCAGGGGCTTGACATGCATCCCGTACGATCGAGGAATGAGCGCTGCCAAGGGTTCTCGACCCGATCCGGAGACCATCACCACATACATCCGAGCGACCTACCCCGAGACGGTCGTCACCACTGACGAGCACGACACCGACTCGTTCCTCACCCGGCCGGACGTGTTCAGGCTCAACGTCGGCGTCGATCGATCGACTTTCGAGCGGGTCGCCGGGCTGGCGCGCGAACCTGACTACACGGCCCTCGATCGCCTCCTCCCTCACCCTGTCTACGCCAAGCAGCATTGGATCTGCATCCTCAACCCGAGTGCGTCGACGTTCGATGAGGTGGTCATTCCGCTCTTGCGGCTCGCCTATGATCGACTGGCAGCCGTGCGGGCTCGGCATGCTCGTGGGGTAACGGCATGATCGACACGTTGGGTGTGATCCTGGAAGTCGGCGAGAAACGCAGGGTCGTGGCGCTGCCATGGACTGGCCCGGCCTCGATCGCTGGGGACCCTGGGAGGACGGGATGAAGCTCCGACCGAAATGGGTGTTCGCGGCGGTCCTGGTCGGACTCGTGGTTGCCCTGTTCTACCTCGGGTTCGGTCTTGCGTCGCTCCTCGTGCTCGTCCTCGCCGCCGGCTGGCCGATCTCGGAGCGCTGGAGCCGCGAGCGAGCGCACCTGCTCCACTCGGATGCCACGGAGCCCGAGCCAGGGACCCCATTCGAACGGCACCGCCCCTGACCGTTGGCTGCCCCAGTCCGGTTGTCCGCCGCAGTCCGGTTGTCCGCATGAACCGCACGGCCTGCGGGTGCGCGTATGCGCCTATCGGCCGCCCGCGGATCGCCTCAGGATCGTTGGCGGTACCAGAGGATCCCGACGAGGTATGTCGCCGCAAAGAGTGCCCCGAGCCAGGCGTAGGGCGTCGCGTCCGCTCCACCGAACCGGGTCATGAGGAAGGCGCCGACGAGGGCGATGGCGATCACGTGCGCCGACAGCGACAGCGCCCGGTGGTTGATCGATTCCCACCGCTCGTCGCGAGGCATCCCCGACAACAGGCTCGCCACGTCCGACCTCGTCTCGAAGAGCTTCAGGATGATCGCGTATCCAGCGACAAAGGCGAACGCGATCGTCGCCTCGGCGGGCGTGGCGTCGCTGCCGAGCATGGACAGGGCGATCAGGATCCCCAGCACGAAACCGAAGATAGGGACCGTCCAGCTACTGATGGACGACGTCATTGAAGACCTCCTCGATCGGCCGCCCGAAGAATCGGGCCAGGGAGAACGCCAACGGCAGTGACGGCAGGTACCTGCCCGTTTCGATGGCGTTGACGGTCTGCCGGGAGACGCGAAGCTCCTGGGCGAGCTGGCCCTGGCTGAGCCCGCGAGCCTCTCGGAGCTCCCGCACGACGTTCGTCATGCTGTCAAGTTAGCTTGACACGGCCGGGCTGTCAAGTACCCTTGACACTTCCGCGACGTGCGCGCCGGCCGGTCAACCAGATCGCTTGGGTCATGCGCGCGTCAAACCCGAACAGTTTCTGAACAGTTGCGGCGACCATGCCCTCGGATGCCGCCCGGGTCTGTGCCCGGATCCGGGCGGGCATTCCCCGGCGTCGCCGGCTTCTTCGGAGCCTCCAGCATGGAACGGCTGCCGACCAAGACGGCCATCACCGAGCGCGCGAGTGACTTCGAGTCGATCGCGGTGCGCTAGGCCTGTCGGCCCGCGGATCCGTTACGGCACGGATATCGAGGCGGTGTTCGAGCAGATCGTCGTGCCGGAATTGCAGACGCGGTACGTGTACGTCCCGGACGCGGGTCGCTTGCCGAGGTTGTCGCGGTAGGACCCACCGTTGCTCACCGTGGCGATCGTCGCGAAGGTGGAGCTCCCGGGGTTCTGGCGTTGCACCGCGACGGTCGAGGCGCCGCCGCTCCAGGCGAGGTCTACCTTGATCGTTCCCCTTGTCGACGCCGTTGCGCTCAGGCCCGTCGGCGCGCCGGCGACCGGTGTCGGTGTCGGTGTCGCGACGGGTGTCGGTGTCGGTGTCGCGACGGGCGTCGGTGTCGGTGTCGCGCCAGGGGTCGGCGTGGGTGTGGGAGTCGGAGTTGGCCCCGAGCCCGTGTCGATCGAGACGCCGAAGTTCGACAGCGCCCGCCCGATCTCGTTGGCGAACGTCCGGGTCGAGCCACCCGCGAACAGGAGCCCGACGGGGTTCAGCCCACTCGAGGTCACAATCAGCGAACCCGAATCACCGCCGGCGCTGAAGTTGCCGTCGCTGATCCCGATCTGGTTGACGAACCGTGCGATGCCATTGCGCGCGCAGAAGGGGCCCTGCGGCTTGTAGCACACGTCGACCGTGACGTTGACCTCGGCGACGATGCCGACCGTGCAGCCCGTCGTCCGGCCGCATTTGCGCACGGACTGCCCCACCGACGGCGAAGTGATCGAGGCGCTCGGCGTGCCGTATCCGCCCGTCAACGTGGACACGCCCAGGTTCGCGGTGGTCGTCGAGGCGATCGCCGCGTCGATCGTGTTGCAGTCGGGGTCGCTGGCGCCACCGGTGCAGCCGGAGGCGTTGAACGTGATGGCCTTGAACGCGGCGAGCGTCCCGATCCGGTTGGCGGGATCCAAGCCGCCGTCATAGGTGCCCGGCTGCAGTGCCGCATCGCCGACGCTGGCGTTGTTGCTATTGGCCAGGACGTGGTTGTTGCTGAGCGCGAACACCGTCCCGTTGCCGTTCTTGACCCGCGCGCCGATCGTGCCGGCGGTGACCTGTGGGTGACCGACGCTAACGCCGATCGGGACCGGCCGGTTGCAGCGCTCGGTTGGATCCCCGGTGTCCTGGCAGGCCTGCGCGACGATCAATCCGGTCATCACGCGCTCGACGGCGACACCCTCGGCGGCGGAAGGGACGCCAGCTGTCTCGGACGCGGCAGTGTAGACGCGGATCCTGGCGTGGCCACCGCTGCCGGTCCGTCGACTCCCACGTCGCGGCGCCACTATAGGTGGGGGCCGAGCCCCGGT
>Ga0214472_10007262_pt1 | contig 11602 bp, 10 predicted proteins | sample RVTome_6_FD_207662 | JGI IMG/M metagenome (GOLD analysis project Ga0214472, IMG submission 207662) | Soil microbial communities from uranium-contaminated site in the Upper Colorado River Basin, Wyoming, United States - RVT140D175 | ecosystem: Environmental > Terrestrial > Soil > Contaminated >...
TGGCGCCACGCGCCGTTCGAGATCCCGCGCGAGGTCTACGAGGGGTGGGACGCCCGGGAGGCCGGCAGGAAGGCTCAGCGGCGCTGGAATCGGCTTTTTTCGTCGTATGAAAAGCAGTTTCCTGTGCAAGCAGCGGAGTTCACGCGCCGAACGGCGGGTGAGCTGCCCTCCGGCTTCGAGGACCGGGTACGGGAGCTGATCGCGGAGGCGCATCGCAAGGCCGAGACGCTCGCCACGCGCAAGGCATCCCAGAACGTGCTGGAGGCGCTCAAGCCCGCGCTGCCGGAGCTGCTCGGCGGCTCGGCCGACCTCACCGGCTCGAACCTCACCATGGTGCAGGCCTCCCGGGTCATCGGGCCGAAGGCGCAGGGCGGCAATTACCTGTTCTACGGGGTGCGCGAGTTCGGCATGTGCGCCATGATGAACGGCATCGCGCTGCACGGCGGATTCATCCCGTACGGCGGGACCTTCCTGGTGTTCTCCGACTACGCGCGCAACGCGCTTCGCATGGCCGCGCTGATGAAGATCCGCGTCGTGTACGTGTTCACCCACGACTCGATCGGCCTGGGCGAGGACGGCCCGACGCACCAGCCGGTGGAACATGCGGCGAGTTTGCGCCTCATACCCAATATGGACGTCTGGCGCCCCTGCGACACGGTGGAGTCGGCCGTGGCCTGGACCGCGGCCCTGGAGCGCGCCGACGGCCCGAGCGCACTGCTGTTTTCGCGCCAGAACGTCGCTTTCGCGCTGCGCGGCAACGAGGCCCTCGAGGCAGTGCGCCACGGCGGCTACGTGCTGTCGGACGCCGCCGAGCCGCGTGCCGTCGTCATCGCCACCGGCTCTGAAGTGCCGCTCGCGCTCGCCGCGCAGAAGCAGCTCGCCGAGGCCGGGATCCCGGTCCGGGTGGTCTCGATGCCCTCCACGACCGTGTTCGATCGCCAGACCGAGGCGTACAAAAGCTCGGTTCTGTTGAAAGGCGTCCCCCGGGTGGCGGTCGAGGCGGGCGTGAGCGATCCCTGGCGCAAGTACGTCGGGCTCGAGGGCGCCGTGGTCGGGCTTGACCGGTTCGGCGAATCGGCCCCGGCGGGGGATCTGTTCAAGCACTTCGGCTTCACGCCGGAGAACGTGTCCAAAGCAGTCAGGAGCCTACTGTCATGACGATCAAGGTTGCGATCAACGGATTCGGGCGGATCGGGCGCATGGTGCTGCGCGCGCACTACGAAAGCGGAAAGAAGCACGACCTGCAGTTCGTGGCGATCAACGACCTGGGCGACGCCCAGACCAATGCGCACCTGCTGCGCTACGACACCGCGCATGGGCGCTTCCCGGGCAGCGTGCGCGTGGAGGGCGAGGGCTTCACGGTGGGCGACGACCGCATCCGCGTGGTGGCCGAGCGCGATCCGGCCAAGCTGCCCTGGAAGTCTCTCGGCGTCGACGTGGTGCTCGAGTGCACCGGCCTTTTCACGAGCAAGGCCAAAGCGGGGGCCCACCTGCAGGCGGGCGCGAAAAAGGTGATCATCTCCGCCCCCGGCGACAAGGATGTCGACCGCACCATCGTCTGCGGGGTCAACGACAAGTCGCTCAAGGCCTCCGACACGGTGATCTCCAACGCCTCGTGTACCACCAACTGCCTGGCGCCGCTGGTCAAGGCGATCGACGACCGCATCGGCGTCGCCTCGGGCCTCATGAACACGATCCACTCGTTCACCAACGACCAGGTGCTGACCGACGTGTTCCACAAGGACCTGCGCCGCGCGCGCTCGGCTACCCACAACATGATCCCGACCAAGACCGGCGCCGCCGCGGCGGTCGGGCTGGTGCTGCCGCACCTGAACGGCAAGCTCGACGGCTTCTCGATCCGCGTGCCGACCATCAACGTGTCCATCGTCGACCTTACCTTCGTGGCGAAGAAGCCGACCACGGTCGAGGAGGTCAACAAGGCGGTGAAGCAGGCCTCGGAGACCGACCTCAAGGGCATCCTGGAGTACAACACCGAGCCGCTGGTCTCCTCGGACTTCAACCACAATCCGGCAAGCTCGATCTTCGATGCGGGCCTTACCCGCGTCGCCGAAGGCACGCTGGTGAAGGTGACCTCCTGGTACGACAACGAGTGGGGCTTCTCCAACCGCATGCTCGATGCCGCCGTGGCGCTGATGAACGCGAAGTAATGAAGTTCAGGCGCATGTCGGATCTCGACCTGCGCGGCAAGCGGGTCTTCATCCGCGCGGACCTCAACGTGCCGCAGGACGACGCCGGCAACGTCACCGACGACACGCGCATCCGCGCCTCGCTGCCCGGCATCCGCATGGCGCTCGAGCAGGGCGCGGCGGTGATGGTCACCTCGCACCTCGGCCGCCCGAAGGAGGGCGAGCTCAAGCCGGAGGATTCGCTGCTTCCGATCGCAAAGAGGCTTTCGGAAATGCTGAAGGCGGAAGTCCCTCTGGTAAAGGACTGGGTCGACGGGGTCGAGGTGAAGTCCGGCCAGGTGGTGCTGCTCGAGAACTGCCGCGTCAACAAGGGCGAGAAGGCGGACGACGAGCGGCTCGCGCGCAAGATCGCGGCGCTGTGCGACGTGTACGTGAACGACGCCTTCGGCACCGCGCATCGCGCCGAGGCGACCACCCACGGCACGGCGCGGTTCGCCAAAGTGGCCTGCGCCGGGCCGCTGATGGCGGCCGAGCTCGAGGCGCTGGGCAAGGCGCTCTCCAGCCCCAGGCGGCCGCTGGTGGCGATCGTGGCCGGCGCCAAGGTCTCGACCAAGCTCACCATCCTCGCCGCGCTGGCGAAGAAGGTCGATCGGCTGATCGTCGGCGGCGGCATCGCGAACACCTTCCTGCTCGCGGCGGGCAAGCCGATCGGAAGATCGCTCGCCGAGCCCGCTCTGGCGCTCGAGGCGCGCAGCATCATGGCGGCCACGAAGGTGCCGCTGCCCTCCGATGTCGTCGTGGCGACCGAGATGTCGGCCCGTGCCCGCGCTTTGACGAAGCAGGCTTCGGCCGTGGAAGCCGACGAGATGATCCTCGACATCGGCCCGAAGAGCGCGGCCGAGCTCGCTGCGATCGTCTCGCAGGCCGGCACCGTCGTGTGGAACGGGCCGGTCGGCGTGTTCGAGATCGAGCAGTTCGCCAAGGGCACCGAAACGCTCGCGCGCGCCATCGCCGCGTCCAAGGCGTTCTCGCTCGCCGGCGGCGGCGACACGATTGCCGCGATCGCGAAGTACGGTCTTGAAAAAGACATTTCCTATATCTCGACGGGCGGCGGAGCCTTTCTCGAGTTCCTCGAAGGCAAGACCTTGCCCGCGGTCGCCGCGCTCGAAGCGCGCGCGGATGGTTAGGCACCTGACGATCGAGACGAGCGGGCAGGGGTTGCGCGAGATCACGCGCGAAGTGCAGGCCGCCGTATCGCAATCGAAGCTGGAGGAAGGGCTCTGCACGCTGTTCCTGCGCCATACCTCGGCGAGCCTGATCGTGCAGGAGAACGCCGATCCGAGCGCGAAGCGCGACCTCGAGCGCTGGCTCAACCGCCTGGTGCCCGAGGGCGACCCGTTCTACCGCCACGACGCCGAGGGGCCCGACGACATGCCTTCGCACATCAAGGCCGCGCTCACGCAGACCTCGATCTGCGTTCCGGTGATCGGCGGCAGGCTCGCGCTCGGCACGTGGCAGGGGATCTACCTTTGGGAGCACCGCCGCCTCGGCGCCGCGCGCGAGCTGGTGCTGCATCTGGCCGCGTGAAGCTCTCGAGCGCCATCGCCGGCGAGCAGGCCGGGCCGCTCGAGCAGCCGCTCGATGCACGCTGGCTGATGGCGTTCAGCGCGGGGCTGGGAGAGACCGATCCGCGCTGCTACGACACCGAGGCGAGCGCCGGGGTCATGGCGCACCCGCTGTTTCCGGTGTGCTACGAATGGCCGGTGGCGCAGCCGCTGCGCGCGCTTCCCGCGCTGAAGCCGCTCTTCCCGCTTCTGCTGCACGCGCAGCACGACCTGCTCATCCATCGCTCCCCGCGAGCGGGGGACCGCCTGCGCGTCGGCGCCCGCATCGTCGCGGTAGTGCAGCGCAAGCCGGGCGCCTTCGTCGTGTTCCGCTTCGAGGCGCGCGATGCCTCCGGCGAGCCGGTGACGACGACCGATTTCGGCGCGCTCTACCGCGGCGTGACGGTCGAGGGCGGCGATCGCATGCTGCAAGAAGTCACCGACCCCATGCCGTTCGACGCACAGTTCTCCGAATCCTCGGCGATCGAGGTCGCGGCCAATGCCGCGCACGTCTACACCGAATGCGCGCGCATCTGGAACCCGATCCACACCGACATCGCCTACGCGCGCGCCGCCGGCCTGCCCGGGCTCATCCTGCACGGCACCGCGACGCTCGCGCTGTCGGTTTCCCGCGCGCTCGCCTGGGCCGGCGCCGATCCACAGCGGGTGCGTCGCGTGCAGTGCCGCTTCGGCGGCATGGTGGAGATGCCCTCGACGCTGATGATTCATCTCTCGATGCACGAAAAGGCCATCCGTTTCGAGACGCGCAACGCGCGCGGCGAGGCGGTGATCGCCCGCGGCGGGCTTCTGCTACAGTAGGTTCCAGGATGATGCGCAGCACCAAAATCGTCGCCACCCTCGGTCCCGCCTCTTCCGATCCCGTCACCCTGGAGCGCATGATCCGGGCCGGGGTCGACGTGGTGCGCCTGAACTTTTCCCACGGCACCGCCGAGGACCACCTGCGTCGCGCCGCGCTGGTGAAGGAGCTCGCGGCGAAGTGCAACCGCACGGTGGCCATCATGTGCGACCTGCAGGGGCCGAAGATCCGCGTCGGCAAGTTCCGGGAGGGTAGCGCCGTGCTGGAGAAGGGCAGGCGCTTCGTGCTCGACGCGGCCTGCGAGCTCGGCGACGGCGAGCGCGTCGGGCTCGACTACAAGGAGCTGCCGCGGGACGTCGAGCCCGGCGCCCTGCTGCTGCTCGACGACGGCAAGATCGTCCTCGAGGTGACCGACGTGCGCGGCGACGAGGTGCAGACCATGGTGCGCCAGGGCGGGGTGCTGTCCAACAACAAGGGCATCAACCGGCAGGGCGGCGGCCTGACCGCGCCGGCGCTGACGGCGAAGGACATGGAGGACATCAAGACCGCCACCCGCATGCAGGCCGACTACCTGGCGGTGTCGTTCCCGAAGACCGGCGCCGACATGTACATGGCGCGCGAGCTGCTGCGCGCCGCCGGCGGCAAGGCGTTCCTGATCGCGAAGATCGAGCGCGCCGAAGCGGTGGGCGAGAGCGCGCTCATCGACATCATGCGCGGCTCGGACGGCATCATGGTGGCGCGCGGCGATCTCGCGGTGGAGGTGGGCGACGCGTCGGTGCCGGCGCTGCAGAAGAAGATGATCCGGCTCGCGCGCGAGCAGAACAAGCTCACCATCACCGCGACGCAGATGATGGAGTCGATGATCTCGAGCCCGGTGCCCACGCGCGCCGAGGTGTCGGACGTCGCCAACGCGGTGCTCGACGGGACCGACGCGGTGATGCTCTCGGCCGAGACCGCGAGCGGCAAGTACCCGGTCGAGGTGATCGAGGCGATGGACCGGATCTGCTTCGAGGCCGAGCAGACTCAGCCGATCAGCCTGGACCAGGAGTTCCTCAACCGCGTGTTCACGCGCATCGACCAGTCGATCGCGATGGCGACGCTGTTCACCGCCTATCACCTCAAGGTGAAGGCGATCGCCTCGCTCACCGAGTCGGGCTCGACCGCGCTGTGGATGAGCCGGCTCAATGCCGGCGTGCCGATCTACGCGCTCACCTCGCAGACCGCCACGCGCTACCGCTGCGCCCTGTTCCGCGACGTCTTTCCCCTGATGGTGAAGTACGTCGGCCACGACCGCGAGGAGCTGCTGCAGGAGGCCGAGAAGGTCCTGGTCGAGCACCAGGTGGTGCAGCCGGGCGACCTGATCGTGATCAGCTTCGGCGAGCCCATCGGCAAGGCCGGGGGAACGAATACAATGAAGATCGTCCGTGTCGGGGAGCATCTCAAGCCATGAGCGCCATCACGCCGAAAGCCGCCCATCACGCCAACCTGCCGCCGCTCGCGAGCCGCTTCGTCGACGTGGCCGCGCTCGCCTGGGAAAAGACCGCGTACCCGGGCATCGAGGCGAAAACCCTGCTGCTGGACCGCGCCTCGGGCCTGCTCACCGTGCTGCTGAAGATGGCACCGGGCGCCAAGCTTCCCGACCACGAGCACGTGCTGATCGAGCAGACCTGGCTTCTCGAGGGCACCCTGGTGTGCGGCGAGGGCACCGTGACGCCGGGAAACTTCGTCTGGCGTCCCGCCGGCAGCCGCCACGAGGCCTGGGCAGGGCCCGAGGGGAATCTCTCGATCGCGATGTTCCAGGTCCCCAACCGCTTCTACCGCGAGGACGGGCGCGAGGTCGATTTCCTCGGCAACGACTGGGAGCGCGCCTGGGGCGCGGCGCTGCGCCGGCACGAAGACGCCCCGGTCTGAGCGCCCGGCGCTCACTCGAGTGAGGTTCTCGGTCAAGGAGATCGGCGTCTTCGAGCGCGAGGTGCGCTTGCGGATGCCGTTTCGCTTCGGCGTGGTCACGCTCACGCAGGCGCCGCAGGCTTTCGTCCAGGCGCGCATCCGCCTCGACAACGGCGTCGAGGCGCAGGGCGCCGCGGCGGAGATGCTGATGCCGAAATGGTTCGACAAGGATCCCGAGCTGACCGACGACCAGAACCTCGGGCAGCTGCGCGCCTCGCTCGCGCTCGCACGCGAAGCGTACGTCGCCGGCGGCGAGAACACCGCCTTCGGGCACTGGATCGACAATTACGGCCCGCAGATCGCGCTCGGCGCGGCCCGGGGGCTGAACAGCCTGACGGCCTGCTTCGGCCCGGCGCTCATCGACCGCGCGCTGCTCGACGCGCTGTGCCGCGCGCTCGGCATCTCGTTCTACGACGCGATCCGCAGGAACGTCGCGGGCATTTCGGCGCCGGGGTGGCAGGCCGACCTGATGGCGTTCGACATGGACGAGTTCCTGCAGGGGCTGAGCCCGTCCGGCCGGATCGCCGCGCGGCATACCGTCGGCCTGGTCGATCCGATCACCTCGCGCGGCAAGCGCCTCGACGACGGCCTGCCCGAGACCCTCGAGGAGGTGATCGCGCGCTACGGCCACCGCTGGTTCAAGCTCAAGGTCTCGGGCGATACCCGCGCGGACCTCGAGCGCCTGCGCGCCATCGCGGCAGTGCTCGACGCGCACTTCGAGCGCCCGGGCGAGCCCTACCACGCCACCCTCGACGGCAACGAGCAGTATGACGACGCGGCCGGCGCGCTCGAGCTGTGGCGGCGGGTGAGCGCCGAGCCCTCGCTCGCGCGCCTCGCGGCGAGCGTCGCCTTCATCGAGCAGCCGGTGAAGCGCGCCCAGGCGCTCGCCGGCGACGTCTCGGCGCTCGCGGAGATGAAGCCGGTGATCATCGACGAGTCGGACGATTCGGTGGAGGCATTCCCGCGCGCGCGGAGGCTCGGCTACACCGGGGTTTCGTCCAAGACCTGCAAGGGCCTGTACAAGTCGATCCTCAACGCCGCGCGCTGCCGCCTGTGGAACCGCGAGGAAGGCGCCGAGCGCTACTTCATGTCGGGCGAGGACCTCACCGTCCAGGCGGGGATCGCGTTGCAGCAGGACCTGGCGCTCGCCTCGCTGCTTGGCCTCAAGCACGTCGAGCGCAACGGCCACCACTACGTGAACGGCATGGCGGGCCTGCCGCCGGCCGAGCAGAGCGCGTTTCTCGAGGCGCATCCGGACCTCTACGAGCGCAGCCTCGGCGCGGTGCGCCTGAAGATCGAGAACGGCGACATCACGATCGGCTCGCTCGGCTGCCCCGGCTATGCGAGCGCCGCGCTGCCCGACTGGCACTCGATGAGGAGGATCCCGTGAGCGAAAGAAGAATCGGCATCATCATGCACGGCGTCACGGGGCGCATGGGCATGAACCAGCATCTGGTGCGCTCGATTCTCGAGATCCGGCGGCAGGGCGGGGTGGCGCTCGACGACGGCACGCGCCTGATGCCCGACCCGATCCTGGTCGGGCGCAACGCGGCCAGGGTCGAGGCGCTCGCCAGGACGCACGGCGTGGCGCGCTGGACCACCGATTTGAATGCGGCGCTGAAGAGCGGCGAGGACGAGGTGTTCTTCGACGCCGCCTCGACCAGGCTGCGGCCGAAGCTTCTCTCGCGCGCAATCGCGGCCGGCAAGCACGTCTACTGCGAGAAGCCGGTCTCGATCACGCTCGCCGAGGCAAAGGCGCTGCACGCCGCTGCGAAAAAGGCGCGGGTGAAGCACGGCGTGGTGCAGGACAAGCTCTGGCTCCCCGGGCTGATCAAGCTGCGCAAGCTGCGCGAGCAGGGCTTTTTCGGACGGATCCTCTCGGTGCGCGGCGAGTTCGGCTACTGGGTGTTCGAGGGCGACCGCCAGCCTGCGCAGCGCCCGTCGTGGAACTACCGCAAGCGCGACGGCGGCGGCATCATCCTCGACATGCTGTGCCACTGGCGCTACGTGCTCGACAATCTCTTCGGCGAGGTGAAGGCGGTAAGCTGCCTGGGCGCGACGCACATCCCGTATCGCTGGGACGAGAACGGCAAGAAGTACAAGGCGACCGCGGACGACGCCGCCTATGCCACCTTCCAGCTCGAGGGCGGCGCGATCGCGCACTTCAACTCCTCGTGGACGGTGCGCGTGCGGCGCGACGACCTGCTCACGCTCCAGGTCGACGGCACGCAGGGCAGCGCGGTCGCGGGTCTGCGACGTTGCCTTGTTCAATCCTATGAAAAGACCCCCAAGCCGGTGTGGAACCCCGACATCCCGCAGCCGATCGATTTCTTCGCCGGCTGGGAGGAGGTTCCCGACGAGGACTGCGACAACGCGTTCAAGGTGCAGTGGGAGCTGTTCCTGCGGCATGTCGCCGGCCAGGGCGCCTTCCGCTGGAACCTGCTCGAGGCCGCCAAGGGGGTGCAGCTCGCCGAGCTCGGCCTGAAGAGCTGGAGGCAGAGGAAGTGGCTCGACGTACCGAGGCTCAAGCCATGAAGCGCGACACCATCCTGAGCATCAAGCTTCCCAGGGGAAGCAGGATGGAAGACCACGCGGTGCGCGAGCCGAAGAGCTTCAAGCGACCGGCGAGGCCCTTCACGCGAAAGGCGCTCGCTGCGGCGCACGTCGTCGCCGATCCGCTCTCGACGAAGGAGCCCTGGCTCGAGGCGGCCATCGACTGGGACGCGACGCTCGCCTACCGCCGCCACCTGTGGTCCTGGGGGTTCGGGGTGGCCGAGGCGATGGACACCGCCCAGCGCGGCATGGGCCTCGATTGGACGAGCTCGCTCGAGCTGATCAGGAAAACCGTGGCGGAGTCGAGGGGCGTCCCGGGCGCGCTAGTGGCTTCGGGTGCGGGCACCGATCACCTTCCCTCGCAAAAGACTCATTCCCTCCCCGAGATCATCGCGGCCTACGAAGAGCAATGCGCGGCGATCGAGAAGCTGGGCGGGCGCATCATCCTGATGGCGAGCCGCGCGCTCGCGGCCGGCGCCAGGTCGCCGCAGGACTACGCGCGCGTCTACGACCGCATCCTTTCCCAGGTGAAGCAGCCGGTGATCCTCCACTGGCTGGGCGAGATGTTCGATCCGGCGCTCGCGGGCTACTGGGGAAGCGCCGATCACGGCCCGGCAATGGACGCCTGCCTTTCCGTCATCGAAGCAAACACGTCGAAAGTCGACGGCATCAAGATCTCGCTCCTCGACCAGGACAAGGAGATCGCCATGCGCCGCAGGCTGCCGCCAGGCGTGCGCATGTACACCGGCGACGACTTCAACTTCGCCGAGCTGATCGAGGGCGACGCGCAGGGGCACTCGGACGCGCTGCTCGGCATCTTCGACGCGATCGCGCCGGCCGCCTCCCAGGCGCTTTCCGATCTCTCCAGAGGAGAGAAAGAGAAATACCATGAAGTATTGGCACCCACGGTGCCGCTGTCACGCCACATCTTCTGCGCGCCGACTCGCTTCTACAAGACCGGCGTGGTGTTCATGGCCTGGCTGAACGGCCACCAGGAGCACTTCGTGATGGTCGGCGGCCAGCAGTCGGCGCGCCACCTCCTGCACCTGTGCGAGCTGTTCCGCCTCGCCGACGCCGCCGGCCTGCTCGCCGACCCGCCGCTCGCCTGCGCGCGCATGAAGCAGCTGCTCCGCGTGCACGGGTGCGGCTGAGAAAGCTCGGCGCGGGCTTCGGCGCGGAAGCCGACGAGATCGGCGACGATTTTCGCGAGGTCTGGGATGCTTTCTTCGCCTCGCAGGTTCTCGTTTTCCGAGGACAGGACCTGAGCGCCGCGGCGTTTCTGGATTTCGCGCGCCGCTTCGGCCCGCCCGAGCCGCACGTCATCCACCAGTTCCACCATCCGACGCACCCGGAGATCCTGATCCTGTCCAACGTCAGGAGCAACGGCGAGCCCACCGGGCTGGCGGACGCCGGCACCTACTTCCATACCGACTACTCGTACCTGGAGGTGCCGGCGCGGGCGACGCTTCTGTACTCGATCCAGGTGCCGAAGCGGGGCGGCGACACGCGGTTCGCCGACCAGTACGCGGCGTACCAGGATCTGCCCGTTTCGTTGAAGAACACCATCGACAACCTGGTTGCGCTGCACCACTACGGCAACCGCGACGACCTCGACAGGGGCTCGCGTACCGTGGCCTCGGTGCTGTCCGACGAGCAGGAGCGCAGGATGGGCTGGGTGCGTCACCCCGTGGTCCGCAAGCACCCGGTCACGGGCAGGAAAGCGCTGTACGCCGTGTCGGGAAGCTCGTTCGGCGTCGAGGGCATGCCGCAGGACGAGGCTATCGACTTGCTCGACGAGTTGAAGCATCATGCGACGCAGCAGAAATACCAATGCCGCCTTCGCTACGGGGTCGGCGACGTGGTGATCTGGGACAACGCCTCGCTGCTGCATTCGGCGACGCTCACCGACCCGGAAGACGCACGGACATTGTGGCGCATCACCGTCAAAGAGGAGAGGAGACCATCATGAGGAGGCTTCTGACCGGTGTCGTTGCGTTGCTGCTTTCGTTTCCTGCCGCAGCACAGACTACCCTGAACGGCGCCAGCCAGTTCAACGACGAGCACGCGTTCACCAAGTCGATGGCCCGGTTCGAGCAGCTGGTGAACAAGTATTACGGCAAGCCGGTCGGCTTCGTGCTGCACAAGAACAGCGCGCTCGGGCTGGAGAAGCAGTACTTCGAGTACATGGCGCAGGGCAAGGCGGTCGACTACGCCATTGTGTCGCCGGCGCACATGTCGACCTTCTCCCGCGCGGCGCCGTTCATCGACGCCCCGTTCCTGTTCCGCGATCTCGCGCACTGGAACAAGGTGCTCGACCAGGACGTGCTCAGGCCGATCGCCGACGAGATCGCGCAGAAGGCCGACGTGATGCTGATCGGCTACGCCGGCGGCGGCACGCGCAACATCTTCGTCAACAAGCCGGTGCGCAACATGGAGGAGCTGAAGGGCCTCAAGGTACGCGTGCAGGGCGCGCCGATCTGGAGCCGCACCTTCCAGGCCGCCGGCATGGCGCCGACGGTGATCGCCTACAA
>Ga0214472_10007263_pt1 | contig 11602 bp, 10 predicted proteins | sample RVTome_6_FD_207662 | JGI IMG/M metagenome (GOLD analysis project Ga0214472, IMG submission 207662) | Soil microbial communities from uranium-contaminated site in the Upper Colorado River Basin, Wyoming, United States - RVT140D175 | ecosystem: Environmental > Terrestrial > Soil > Contaminated >...
TTGCCGGCAGCGAGCTGCTGAGCGAGCCGACCTCGGAGCTGCTCAGCCGCGCCTCGGGCGGCATCTTGCTGCTGCCGGACCTGACGCGGCTCGGGCGCGCCGAGCAGCGCAACCTGGAATTCATGCTGGCGCGCGCCGACAAGCACAAAGTACGCATTGTCTCTTTTTCGCCGGTCGACGCGAGAACGCTGGTCGAGAAGCACGAGTTCGACGCAGAGCTCGCGGCGCGCCTGTCGCAGCTCACGCTGAAGCTACCGCCGCTGCGCGAATTCGCGGAGGACGCGCCCGATCTTGCAGCCCTGGTGCTTGCGCTTCTGGTGGAGACGCGCGTATGCCCGCCGCGCCGGCTTTCGATCGCGGCGCAAAACGCGCTTCGTCACCATCCGTGGCCTGGCAACATCGCCGAGCTGGAGGGCGTGGTCAAAGACCTCGCCCTCACCACGCTCGAGGAGGAGATCACGCTGGAAGACGCGGACCGGGTGCTCGCGGCGCGTGCGGCACCCGCGGCGCCGCCCGAGCTCGGGCTCGAGCGCCCCTATCGCGAGGCGCGCGAGGCATTCGAGCGGCTGTACTTCGAGCATCTGCTGGATCGCGAGAACGGCAGCATGTCCCGTGTCGCGGAGCGCTCCGGGCTAGAACGCACGCACCTGTACCGCAAGCTGAAGGCGCTCGGCTTGCCGGTCGGCCGCCGCGAGGACCACTGACGCGCCACCGGTCGCGCGCCGCAAAAGGGTCTAGAATGTCGCGCTTTCCGCAGGGGGGCCGCAGCGCGTGAAGATCATCATTCTCGGTGCGGGCCAGGTCGGTGCCTCGGTGGCCGAGAGCCTGGTTTCCGAGCAGAACGATCTTACGATCGTCGACATCGATCCGCAGCGCCTGCAGCTGCTGCAGGACAGGCTCGATCTGCGCACAGTGCTCGGAAGCGCCGCCCACCCATCGGTGCTCGCGGAAGCGGGTGCCGCGGACGCCGATCTGGTGATCGCGGTCACGCAGCGCGACGAAACCAACCTGGTGGCCTGCAAGCTCGCCGCGCGCCGCTTCAACGTGCCGCGGCGCATCGCGCGCATCCGCGCCACGGACTTCCTCGACGAGGAGATGGTGCTCGGTGCGGACGGCTTCGACGTCGATCTCTCGATCTGCCCGGAGCAGGTGCTCACCGATTACATCGTGAAGCTGGTCGAGTTTCCGGAGGCGCTGCAGGTGCTCGACTTCGCCGGCGGGCGCGTGAGCCTGGTGGCGGTGCGCGCCTACATGGGCGGGCCGCTGGTGGGGCGGCAGCTGAACGCGCTGCGCCAGCACATTCCCGGCGTCGACACGCGCATCGTGGCGATCTTCCGCCGTGACCGGCCGATCGCGCCCGACGGCGACACGGTCATCGAGGCCGGGGACGAGGTGTTTTGTCTCGCCGCGACCAAGCACATCCGACAGGTGCTGCGCGAATTGCGCCGCATGGACCGGCCGGTCAAACGCGTGATGATCGCCGGCGGCGGCAACATCGGCTTGCGGCTGGCGCGGGCGCTCGAGCACGACTACTCGGTACGCATCATCGAGCACAACAAGCGCCGCAGCGAGCTGCTGGCGGCACAGGTGGAGAAGGCGCTGGTCCTCACGGGGGACGCCACGGACGAGGAGCTGCTCGAGCAGGAGGGGATCTCGGAGATGGATCTGTTTCTCGCCGTCACCAACGACGACGAGAACAACATCATGGGCTCGCTGCTCGCCAAGCGCATGGGCGCACGGCGCGTGGTGGCGCTCATCAATCGGAAATCCTACGTCGACCTGCTGCAAAGCGGGGAGATCGACATCGCGATCTCGCCGGCGCAGGCGACCATCGGTACGCTGCTCGCGCACGTGCGGCGCGGTGACGTGGTCGCGGTGCACAGCCTGCGGCGCGGCGCGGCCGAGGCGCTGGAGGCGGTGGTGCACGGCGACCGCGAGTCCTGTCGGCTCACGGGGCGACGCATCGAGGAGATCGACCTGCCGCCGGGAACGACCATCGGTGCGGTGGTGCGCGGCGACGAGGTCATCATGGCGCATCACGACACCGTGATCCAGGCCGAGGACCACGTGATCGTGTTCGTCACCGACAAGAAACGCCTGCCGAAGGTCGAAAAGCTGTTCCAGGTCGGCGTCGGCTTTCTCTGAGCGGCGATGGGCCGCATCGCCGTCGTCCTCAATCTGCTGTCGGTGGTGGTGATCCTGTTCGCCATCGCCATGCTGGCGCCGCTCGGCGTTGCGCTGTACAGCGGCGACGACGCCGAGGGCGCCTATGACATCGCGATCTTCGCGACCGCGTTCGCCGGCGGGGTCACGTGGCTGCTGACGCGCGCGGCACCGCGCGAGCTGCAGCTGCGCGACGGCTTTCTGTTCGTCGCGCTGGTCTGGACCGTGCTGCCCGTGTTCGGCGCGCTGCCGCTGCTCGCCTACCTCCCGGAGAGGAGCTTCACGGACCTGTACTTCGAGTCGATGTCAGGCTTCACCGCGACCGGCGCGACCGTACTGAGCGGCCTCGATGATCTGCCGCCGTCGATCAATTTCTGGCGCGCCGAGCTGCAGTGGCTCGGCGGCATGGGCATCATCGTGCTCGCAGTGGCGATCCTGCCGCTGCTCGGCGTCGGCGGGCGGCAGCTGCTCAAGGCGGAGACGCCCGGACCGATGAAGGAGAGCCAGCTCACGCCGCGTATCACCGAAACCGCCAAGGGACTGTGGATCGTCTACGTGACGCTCACCCTGGTCTGCGCGTGGGCGTACTACTGGGCCGGGATGTCCGGGCTGGATGCCGTGATGCACGCCTTCACGACGCTCGGGCTGGGCGGCTTTTCGTCGCACGACGCGAGCCTCGGATACTGGAATTCGCCGCGCATCGAGGCTGTTTCGGTGCTGTTCATGCTTGCCGCCGGAATCAATTTCGCGACGCACTTCAGCGTCATCCATCGCCGCAGCTTTGCGCCCTACCGGCGCGACCCGGAGGTACTGCCGTTTCTGACCGTGGTCGGCGCAAGCGCCGCAGGCGTGGCGGGACTGCTCTACCTGCACGGGCAGTATCCCGACTTCGCCGCCGCGCTGCGCTACGCCGTCTTCAACGTGGTCTCGGTGGCCACGACCACCGGCTACTCGAGCACCGACTACGCACAGTGGCCGCTTTTCGCGCCGCTGTGGATGCTGCTGCTGGCGGCCTTCTCGACGTGCTCGGGCTCGACCGGGGGTGGCATCAAGATGATGCGTGCGCAGCTCATGTTCCATCAGGCGTTGCGCGAGCTGCAGCGCATCGTTCACCCGAGGGCGACGATCCCGGTCAAGCTCGGCGGCCAGGTCGTGAACAACAACATCATCTTCGCGGTGCTCGCCTTCATGCTGGTCTACGGCGCGACGATGGGTGGCATCACGCTCTTGTTGACTGCAAGCGGACTCGATTTGCTCACCGCGGTCTCGGCCGCGGCAGCGTGCATCAACAATCTCGGTCCGGGCCTCGCGGGGGTCGGGCCGGCGGGCACCTACGCCGGGCTGAATGACTTCCAGATCTGGGTCTTGACCGCGGCGATGCTGCTCGGGCGGCTCGAATTGCTGACCGTGTTCGTCCTGCTGACACCGAGCTTCTGGCGCAGGTGAGTCGGGTTGCACTGCACGTCGTTTCCGGTGTGGCGCGACAGTACGCTCGCGCCCGGGATGCTCGAGCGCGACTAAGCGCGCAGCACAGCGATCGCGAACGCGATCCAAGCGAGAATCAAGGCGCCGCCGCCGATCGGCGCCAGCGCCCCGAGCCACTTCGCGCCGCCTAACGCGAGGACGTAAAGGCTGCCGGAGAACAGCATGACGCCGATCGCAAGAAGGAAGCCGGCGGCACGTAGCCAGCCGTTTTCCGGAAAGTGAATGCAAACGATGCCGACCGCGAGCAGGCCGAGCGCGTGCCAGAAGTGGTATTGGACGCCGGTCTGGAAAATCGCAAGCGCCTCGGCCGACAGGCGCGCGCGCAAGCCGTGCGCACCCAGCGCGCCGAGCGTCACCGCCGCGGCTGCAAACAGTGCGCCGAGCGCGAGGAACAGTTTGGCGCTGCCGGGCATGAGATGGTGCGGCGGGAACTCAAAGTGGCGCCGCGGCGCGCGCCTCGGCCTGCGGTTCGTAGGCCAGGGCCGGCGCAAGCCAGCGCTCGGTCTCACTAAAGCTCACGCCCTTGCGCCGTGCATAGTCCGCGACCTGGTCGCGGCCGACTTTGCCTACCGCGAAGTAACGTGATTCGGGGTGCGAGAAGTAGAACCCGGACACCGACGCCGCAGGCAGCATCGCATAGCTCTCGGTCAGACGCATGCCGACGCGCGAGGGCGCATCGAGCAGCGCGAACAGGCCGTGCTTCTCGGTGTGGTCCGGGCACGCCGGGTAGCCGGGCGCGGGCCGGATGCCGCGGTAGGCCTCGGCAATCAATTGCGCGTTGCTCAGCGTCTCGTCGCTCGCGTAGCCCCAGAATTCGCGCCGGATACGCTGGTGCAGGCGCTCCGTGAGCGCTTCCGCTAGCCGGTCGGCCAGCGCCTTGAGCATGATGGCGCTGTAGTCGTCGTGCTGCGCCTCGAACTCGGCGAGCTTCGCCTCGATCTCGCCGCCCGCGGTCACTGCGAACACGCCGATATGATCGGCGACGCCGGAATCACGCGGGGCGATGAAATCGGCGAGGCACAGGTTCGGCTGGCCGGTCGGCTTGTGGTTTTGCTGGCGCAGGTTGTGCCAGGTCATGGCGAGCTCGCGCCGCGACTCGTCGCGGTAGATCTGAATGTCGTCGTGCTCCACGCTCGCCGCCGGGAACAGGCCGTAGACCGCGTGCCCCCGGATCCATTTCTCCTCGATCAAGCGAGCCAGCATTTCCTCGGCCTCGGCGAACAGCTTGCGCGCGGCCTCGCCGACCACCGCGTCCTCGAGGATTTTCGGATAGGACCCGGAAAGCTCCCAGGTCTGAAAGAACGGCGTCCAGTCGATGTAGCCGAGCAGCTCCTCGAGCGGGTAGTCGCGCAGCGCGCGCACGCCGAGCTGACGCGGCGCGGGCGGCCGGTAGGCGCTCCAGTCTGTCTTCAGGCCGAGTCGACGCGCCTCGTCGATCGGGTGCAACGGGCCAGGACCTTTCTTGTCGCGGTGCTGCGCCCGGATACGCTCGTAATCGGCACCTACCTCGGTCGCGAAGGCATGGCGATTTGCGGCAGACAGCAGGTTTTGCACTACGCCGACGCATCTCGATGCGTCGGGTACGTAGACCACGGGTGCCTCATAGTTTGGCGCGATCTTCACCGCGGTATGCGCGCGCGAGGTGGTGGCACCGCCGATCAGCAGCGGCACCGTGAAGCCCTCGCGCTGCATCTCGCGCGCCACGTGCGCCATCTCCTCGAGCGAGGGGGTGATCAGCCCAGAGAGCCCGATGGCGTCCGCCTTCTCGCGCTGTGCGGTCTCGAGGATGGTCTGCGCCGGCACCATCACCCCGAGATTCACCACCTCGTAGTTGTTGCACTGGAGCACCACCGCGACGATGTTCTTGCCGATGTCGTGCACGTCGCCCTTGACTGTGGCGATCACGATCTTGCCCTTGGCGCGACTGGCCTCGCCCGATTTCGCCTTCTCAGTCTCGATGTAGGGCACCAGGTGCGCCACCGCCTGCTTCATCACGCGCGCCGACTTCACCACTTGCGGCAGGAACATCTTGCCGGCGCCGAACAGGTCGCCGACCACGTTCATGCCGTCCATCAGCGGACCCTCGATGACCTCGATCGCGCGCGCGACCTTGCGCCGCGCTTCCTCGGTGTCCTCGATGACATGGGTGGCAATGCCGTTGACCAGCGCATGCGCGAGGCGCTCCTCGACTGTGCCGCGGCGCCAGGCGTCGTCCGGCTTCGCCTCCCTGGCCCCGGACTTGACGGTATTGGCGAATTCGACCAGGCGCTCGGTGGCATCCGGACGGCGGGCGAAGATCACGTCTTCCACGCGCGTCTTCAGTTCGGGCTCGATCTCCTCGTAAATACCGAGCTGGCCGGCGTTGACGATGCCCATCGACATACCGGCGCGCACCGCGTGAAACAGGAACGCGGTGTGCATCGCCTCGCGCACGCCGTCGTTGCCGCGAAACGAGAACGAAAGATTCGACACCCCGCCCGAGACTTTGGTGCCGGGCAGGCTGGCGCGAATCCAGCGCGTCGCCTCCAGGTAATCGATGCCGTAGCGCGCGTGCTCTTCCAGCCCTGTTGCGACGGCGAAGATATTCGGATCGAAGATGATGTCCTGCGCATCGAAGCCGACCTTTTCCGTCAGCAACCGGTAGCAGCGCCGGCAGATCTCGACGCGCCGCTCGAGCGTGTCGGCCTGACCCTTCTCGTCGAACGCCATCACCACCACCGCCGCGCCGTAACGGCGCGCCAGCCGCGCCTGGCGCAGGAACTCGCCCTCGCCCTCCTTCAGGCTGATCGAGTTCACCACGCTCCTGCCCTGCACGCACTTCAGTCCTGCCTCGATCACGCTCCATTTGGAGGAATCGATCATCACCGGCACGCGCGCGATGTCGGGCTCGGAGGCGACCAGGTTCAGGAAGGTAGTCATCGCCTTCTCCGAGTCGAGCATCGCCTCGTCCATGTTGACATCGATCAGCTGCGCGCCGTTCTCGACCTGCTGGCGGGCGACCGAGAGCGCCTCGGCGTAGTTGCCGGCCAGCACCAGCCGTGCGAACGCCTTGGAGCCCGTGACGTTGGTGCGTTCGCCGACGTTGACGAAGAGCGACGCCTCGTCGATGTTGAGCGGCTCGAGCCCGGCGAGGCGCATGCTCGGTGCGCGCTGCGGGATTACCCGGCCCTTGAGGCCGCGCACCGTCTCGGCGATCGCCTTGAGATGCTCGGGCGTCGTGCCGCAGCAGCCGCCGGTGATATTGAGCCAGCCCGCGCGCGCCCAATCGCCGATCTGGCGCGCCATCGACTCGGGCGTGTCGTCGTACTCGCCGAAGGCGTTCGGCAGCCCGGCGTTCGGATGGCAGGCGACGTAGGTTTCGGCAATGCCGGAGAGCTCCTCGACATAGGGGCGCAGCTCTTTCGCACCCAGGGCGCAGTTGAGTCCGACTGCGAGCGGCCGCGCATGCCGGATCGAGTTGTAAAACGCTTCAGTGGTCTGACCGGTGAGCGTGCGGCCCGAGGCGTCGGTGATGGTTCCTGAAACGATCACCGGCAGGCGCACGCCGCGCTCCTCGAACAAAGCTTCCACCCCGAACAGCGCTGCCTTGGCGTTCAAGGTGTCGAAGATCGTCTCGAGCAGCACGATGTCTACGCCGCCATCGAGCAGCCCGCGCAGCGCATCGCCATAGGCAGCAACGAGCTGGTCGAAGCGGATCGAGCGTGCTCCGGGATCGTTCACCTCCGCCGAAATCGACGCGGTGCGGTTGGTCGGCCCGAGCACCCCGGCGACGAAACGCGGCCGCGCCGGGTCCTTCGCCTCCCAGTCGCGCGCGGTGTCCTTCGCCAGGCGCGCCGCGGCGAAGTTGAGCTCGTAGGCGAGCCCCTCCATGCCGTAGTCGGCCAGCGCTACCGCAGTCGAGTTGAAGGTATTGGTTTCGAGGACGTCGGCGCCGGCCTCGAGATATTGCGCATGGATGCGCGCAATCAGCGCGGGCTGCGTCAGGGACAGCAGGTCATTGTTGCCCTTCAACTCACGCGGCCAGTCGCGGAAGCGCTCACCGCGGTAGTCGGCCTCGTCCAGACGCTCGCGCTGGATCATGGTGCCCATGGCGCCGTCGAGCACGAGGATGCGCTCGTCGAGCAGCGTTTCGAGCCTTGCGGCGTGCGCAGGTTGACTCATCGATCCCAAAAAACGAAAAGCCCGTTCAGCTTGCGCAAGAAACGGGCTTTGGTGCACGCCTCTTTAGCTGTACTTGTGCGCCGGGAGTGCCGGCGGGCGCCCGCAAGCTGAACATCAAATCGGCGCCCGGCGCGCTGTGCGCGCCTCCATCTGCTGCAGCAGTGTGCAGGGGAATCTCAATCGTGTCAACCAGTTGCCGACGCCGGGGCGTATAATCACGGTCCCCGTTTCGAGCCGATCGCGCGATGCAACACCTCGAACCCAAGCAAGCTTTCGAGTTCCTCGAGAAGAGCCCGGATGCGCTGTTCGTCGACTGCCGCAGCGAGATGGAGTATCTGTTCGTCGGCCATCCGGTGGGCGCGCTGCATGTCGCCTGGAACGACGGCCCGCACTGGACGGTGAATCTGCATTTCTGCTGAGCCGCCGTAATGCCGCGAAGCCGCTTCGAGTCGATCCTGGTACGCTTTCCTTGCCAGGTGCACTGGGGGGATTGCGATCCGGCGGCGATCATCTTCTACCCCACTTACTTCCGCTGGTTTGACGCGGCGACCTGGAACATGTTCGCCGTGGTGGGCTACGATGTCGAGCGCATCCGGGGCGAGCACCGCGCCATGCCGCTGGTGGCGGCCAACTGCGATTTCAAGCTTCCGGCGCGCCAGGGCGAGCGTTGCGAGGTACGTTCGCGCATCGCCCGCTGGGGGGGCAAATCCTTCAGCGTGAGCCACGAAGTGGCGCGCGAGGACGGCGGGGTGCTTGCCGTCGGCGGCGAAACGCGGGTCTGGGCGCGCCATGCGAGCGGCCCGGGTTCGGTGATGCAGGGCGAAGTGATCACCGAAGAGCTGAAGGCGCTGTTCCGCGCAAAATAGCGCTCTCGCCGCCGCGATCAGCAGTCGAAGAAGACGGTTTCCTTCGTACCCTGCAGAGAGAGGTTCCAGACGTAGGCCTCGTCCACCCCCGCCACGCGTTTCGCGAGCAGCGTCTCGCCGCGCGCGCCGCAGCTCGCGAGCACCGCGTCCCCGGGGTTCGCCCCGTCGCCCTCGAAATACACGCGCGTCAGAAGCTGATGGAGCAGCCCGCGCGCGAACAGCACGACGACGATATGCGGTGCCTGCTTCTTGAGGTCGGCGCCCAGCAGCGCGCCCGGATACAGGGTCTGGATCGCATAACGGCCGTGATCGTCGGTCGCCACGCGTCCGAAGCCGGCGCAGGAACCCTCCAATTTGGCGCCGAAGTTGCCGGACGGATCCGCCTGCCAGAACTCGAGGAGCGCGTCCGCCACCGGCTGGCCGTCGCCCTCTGTGACCACGCCCGTGATGCGGATGGCGCGCGCCTGGAGTGTGGCGGGAAAAAGCATCGCGCCGTCCTTCCACTGCAGGCCGTAGCGGAAGAAAGGGCCGATGGTCTGAGACGGAGTGAGGCGACTTGGCATCGCGCGCTCCTTCAATTCGCGGGCGTCGCGCCCGGACCGCGCAGCACGATGTCGAAGCGATAGCCGAGCGCGAACTCCGGCTTCGTCGCTTCGAGGTCGAAGCGCGACACGAGCCGCTCGCGCGCCTTCTCGGGCACGCTGTTGAAGATCGGGTCGTAGGCAAGCAGCGGATCGCCGGGAAAGTACATCTGGGTGATGAGCCGCTGCAGCACGCTCTTGCCGAACACCGAAAAGTGGATATGCGCCGGGCGCCACGCGTTGGGGTGATTGCGCCAGGGATAGGCGCCGGGCTTGATGGTGGTGAAGCGGTAGCGGCCTTGCGCATCCGCGATCATGCGTCCGCCGCCCTTGAAGTTCGGATCGAGCGGTGCCTCGTGGGTGTCCTTGTCGTGGTGGTAGCGGCCCGCGGCGTTGCACTGCCAGAGTTCGATCAAGGTGTTGGGCAGCGGGTCGCCGTTCTCATCCAGTATCCGGCCGGTGACGATGATGCGCTCGCCCAGCGGTTCCCCCTCGCATTGCCGCGTCAGGTCGTCATGGCCGGGAAACAGCACCGTGTCATCGAAGCGCGGGCCGGAGATCTCGCCCGCACCCTGCGGCAGCACGAGCGGCGGACGCGTCGGGGCGCGTTTGAGCGTGCTCGCATAGCCTGGGCTAAGCAGCTTCGCGTTGACGTCCGTGGGCCGGGGTCTGATTCGCATGCAGGATTCCTCGCAGGAACGGGAGCGGCATTTCGTGAGGCTTATTCGGCGTCCGGCTGTTTCGAGGGCTGGGCCTCGTCGAAGGCTGCCAGCGCCATACAGGCCTCGAAGACGCGCATCGCGCTCGGGTATGCCGCCAAATCACAATTGAAGCGCTGCGCGTTGATGATCTGCGGCACCAGGCAGCAATCGGCCATGCTCGGCGTATCGCCGTGACAGAATTTGCCCGTGCCGGGCGTGCGCGTCAGGTCGGCCTCGAACTTTGCCAGCCCGTCGGCCACCCAGTGGCGGTACCACGCATTGACCTGCTCTTCGCCCAGGCCGAGCTGCTTGCGCAGGTATGCCAGCGTGCGAGCGTTGTTCAGCGGGTGAATCTCGCACGCCACGAGCAGGGACAACGAGCGTACGCGCACGCGCCCCAGCGCATCCTTGGGCAGGAGTGCCGGGTTCGGATATTTCTCGTCGAGGTATTCGATGATGGCGAGCGACTGCGTCAGCACCCGCCCGTCGTCAAGTACCAGCGCCGGTAGCAGGCCCTGCGGATTGACTGCGCCGAACCCGGGCTTGCGGTGCTCGCCCTTGCCGAGGTGCACGAACGCGGGTTCGTAGGCGAGGCCCTTAAGCTTGAGTGCGATCCGCAGGCGAAACGGCGACGATCCGCGAAAGAACGTGTAGAGCTTCATGGCTTCGTTTCGCGGCCTGCCGAGTTGCGCGAGTGAGCTGCGCAGAGTGTCGCGAATCCTACCGCGCCGGGACGATTTTGACGCTGAGCTCGCCCAGGCCCTCGATGCTTGCATGCAGCTCGTCACCCGGCTTGACGGGCCCTACGCCTGCAGGCGTGCCGGAGTAGATGATGTCGCCGGGCTCGAGCGTGTAGTACTCGGACAGAAAGGCGATCTGCTCGGGTACCGACCAGATCATTTCCGAAAGGTCGGCCTTCTGGCGTTCCTTGCCGTTCACCGTGAGCTGGATCGTGCCCTTGGCGGGGTGACCGATCTTCGCCGCCGGCGCGAGCGCGCCGCACGGCGCCGCCTGGTCGAAGTCCTTGCCGAAGTCCCACGGACGGCCGTGATCCTTGCCCCACTGCTGCAGGTCGCGGCGCGTCATGTCGAGCCCCACCGTGTAGCCGAAGATATGGTCGTTTGCCTTGCGCGGATCGATACGACGGCCGCCCTTGGCGAGTGCCACCACCATCTCGGTCTCGTAATGGTAATTGCTGCTCTTGAGCGGGTAGTGCACGTCGCCGCCCCCGGGCACGATCGCATGCGCGGATTTGATGAAGAAGAACGGCGCCTCGCGGCCGTCACCGCCCATTTCCTTCTGGTGCTCGACGTAGTTGCGGCCGACACAGAAGATGCGGCGCACCGGAAAGATGTCGCCCGAACCGGCGATCGCGATTGCCGGCGGCGTCCACAGCGGAATGGCGTAACCCATGCTTGCCTCGTATCGGGATGGAAGAGAAATGGCAGCGGACCGCGGCGGCGGATGGCGAGGAAAGGGGGATTCTATCGCTTGCCGGCGAGCTCGCGCTCGAGCATTTCACGCAGCCGGAAGCGCTGCACTTTGCCGCTCGCCGTGCGCGGCAGCTCGGCGACCGCACGCACCCATTTCGGCCGCTTGTGGCGCGGCAGTTTTTCCTCGCAGGCGCGCGCCGCCGCCGCGGTCG
>Ga0214472_10007264_pt1 | contig 11601 bp, 13 predicted proteins | sample RVTome_6_FD_207662 | JGI IMG/M metagenome (GOLD analysis project Ga0214472, IMG submission 207662) | Soil microbial communities from uranium-contaminated site in the Upper Colorado River Basin, Wyoming, United States - RVT140D175 | ecosystem: Environmental > Terrestrial > Soil > Contaminated >...
GTCGCGCTGATCATCTCCTCACAGGGCCTCCACCACGTCCTGGTCCGCGCCCTGGCGCAGGCCGACCGGACGGCGGCAGCGCACCCCGTGTGGGCGATGGCGTTGGTCGTGGGGTTCTCCGCGCTCGCGGCGATGCTCGCGTTCGTGTCGAGCTGGATCCTGGTCCCGTTCGCCGTGTTCACCTGGGGCACCACCGGGGCCTTCCTCCTGCTGTGGACCGGCTGGCTGCTCGGCGGCGCGGGCACATACGCGATCGGCCGGATCTTGGGCCGGCCGGCCGTCCGGTGGCTGGTCTCCGCCCCCGTGCTCGCGCGCTACGAAGACCGGATCTCGCACCACACGCCCTTCGGTATCGTGCTGCTCGCGCAGTTCGCCCTTCCCTCGGAGATCCCCGGGTATCTACTCGGCGTCGTGCGCTACCCGTTCGCCCGCTACCTGGCGGCGCTCGGGATAGTCGAGGTGATCTACGGCATAGCGACGGTCTATCTGGGGATCGGCGTCGTGGAGCGCCGCGTGGCGCCGGTCATGGCCGCCGCCGCCGCCCTGGTGCTCGTCAGTACCTGGGCGGTCTACATGCTGGGGCGACGGCTGGCCCGCGAACGCGGGGAAGGGACGGTACCCCGGCTTCGGAGTCCGCGCGCCGCTCCTCGTACAGCCCCCGCAGGAGGCGCACGATCGAGTCGCGGTCAGCCACGGTGAGCTGGAGGTGGGACGCGAGCATCATCCGCATCACCCCCGTCGGATTCGCCATGAAGGACTCGAGGTTCAGGCCGTAGCGGCGCAGCACGTCGCCGTAGGCATAGGTCAGGTCCGGCCCGACGTCGGCGGAGGCCTTCACCCGCAGCGCGGAGACGGCGTGGCAGTCGTTGCACCCACGCTGAACGAAGATCTGGGCGCGGGGATCGGTCTGCGCCCAGCCCCCACCGGCAACGGCGACGAGCGCCGCGAGGGCGATCAGGATCGGGTGAGCCAGGCCGCTGCGAGTCATGCCCAAGCATCGCGCCGGCGGGATGAACGCGTCGTGAGATTGCGGGGAAGAAAGGCGAGCGGCCCGCTGCTCCGACTTGCAGTCGGAGGGCGGGCCGCCCTACACACCGGTTACCCGGAGTCGAGGAATTCACTTCCCCGTTCTTCTTCCCGCAGCCTGAGCTTTGGGAGCTCCGGCTTCCATTCCCAAAGAGCTTGACGGGCCCTCTGGTTCGCCGGTGCGGGCGCTGCGAGTCGGTCGAATCGCGGATCGACCTCTTGCACTGCACGCCGGAGCGCCGCTCCGTCGTGGGTGAGGCACGCGATTGGCCTCACCGCTCCAGGCGATGTGATCACTCGGATCGCCGGTCCCGCTTCCGTTGCCGGGCTCGGAACCTCCCCGATTCCCCTGGAGCAACACCTGTCAGCCTACAACCACGGCGATGAAGCGGCCGTGAAACGACCGTGCAGCTTCCTTTATCGCCGCGAGTCCGCAGTGCCGACATTCTCGGCGAACTCGAACCGCAGCCCACGCAAGAGATCGCCCTGACTCACGATCCCCACGAGCACGGGCCCCTCGGCCTTGCGTAGCACGACCGGCAGGCTCCGCAGACGGGTCTCGACCATCAAGTCCGCCGCCACGACCACGGGATCGCCGGCTTCGACGCAGATGACCCCGCGCCGCATGATGTCCTCCACGCGCGCCGAGGACACCTCGGCGAGGGCCGGGACCCACAGATTCTGGTCCGGCCGCAACAGGCGGAGCACGTCCAGCTTGGTGACGATGCCCCGCACCATCCCACGGTCGTCCACCACGGGGAACGCGTTGAAGTCGTGGCGGTCGAAGAGGGCGATCAAGTCCTTCACGGTCGTCTGCGAGGTGACGGTGACCGGGGCCCGGGTCATCACCTCGTACACTGGCATCGTCGTCGCGCGCTGGATCATCGGTGCCTCCCACCCCCAACGTCCACCGGCGACCATGAAACGACCCTGAACCGTCCCTGAGTCTCCGCTCATCCCGGCTGTGCGCGCCTTCCCCGCCGGGCGCCCGGGGCCTAACGTACGCGCACCCCCGTGCGTCTCGAAGAGTTGGCGCGATTCTTCGCCCGGCTGGAGGCGAGCGGCCGGCGGCTCGGCGCGGCCCGGATCGTGGCCGACCTGTTCGGCCGCGCGCGCGCGTCGGAGCTCGCGCCCACCGTGTACCTGCTCCAGGGACAACTGCGCCCACCGTACGAAGGCGTCGAGATCGGCGTCGGGGAGCGGCTGCTCGTCCGTGTGCTCGCCAACGCCTACGGCGTGAGCCAATCGGCCATCGCGCGCCGCTACCGCCAGGCCGGCGACCTCGGTCTCGTCGCCGAGGCGCTCGCGAAAGGGACGCCGCGGGGGGGCGGGCGGGGCGGGCGGGGCGGGGGGGGCGGGGGGAGGCGGCTCACCGTGCGCGCCGCTTACGAGGCACTGCTCGACGTCGCGCGAACCACCGGGGCGGGGGCCGTCGCGCGCAAGACGGAGCGGCTCGCCTTGCTGCTGGGCCATGCGGGACCGCTCGAGGCGAAATACCTCGTGCGGATCGCGCAGGGCCGGCTGCGCCTCGGCATCGGCGACGCCACGATCGTCGAGGCGACCGCAGCCGGGGCGCTCGGAGACCGCCGCAAAAAGCCGGTCGTCGAGCACGCGTACAATGTGCGCTCCGACCTGGGCGGCGTGGTGCACCTGGCGTACACCAAGGGGGAGCGCGCGCTCGCCCGCATCGGCCCGCGCGTCGGCGTGCCCGTCCGGCCGGCGCTCGCGCAGCGACTGGCGTCGGTCGAGGCGATCATCAAGCGCCTCGGCACGGTGCAGGCGGAGCCGAAGTACGACGGGTTTCGCCTGCAGTTCCACCGGGACGGCGACCGGGTGTGGGCGTTCAGCCGCCGGCTCGAGAACGTGAGCGCGATGTTCCCGGAGCTCACGACCGGCGTGCACCGGCAGCTGCGCGCCCGGCGCGTGATCCTCGAGGGCGAAGCGTGCGTCGTCGACCGCAAGACCGGCCGGTTCCTCCCCTTCCAGGTCACGATGACGCGCAAGCGGACGCACGGCATCGCCGAGGCCGCTGCGCGGCATCCGCTTCGGCTCTACGCGTTTGATCTCCTGTACGCGAACGGGCGAGACTGGCTGCGGCGGCCCCTGCGCCGGCGACACGAGCGGCTGGCGGCGTTGGTGCGCGGCACGGCGGGCGATCCGGTGGCCGTCTCAGAGGTGTTCGCGACGGACCGCGCGGCCGAGCTGGAGCGCTATTTTCGCGGGATGCTCCGCCGGGGACTCGAGGGCATCGTGGCGAAGCGACCAGACGCGCCCTACCGCGCCGGAGCGCGCGGGTACGACTGGATCAAGCTCAAACGCGCCTATCAATCGAAGCTGCGAGACACGGTGGACGTCGTGCTGGTCGGCTATTTACGGGGGCGAGGTAAGCGCGCGTTGCTCGGCATCGGCTCGCTCCTCGGGGCGGTGTACGACCCCGCGCGCGACCGCTTCCGCACCGTGGCGAAGATCGGCTCGGGACCGTCCGAAGCACGGTGGAAGGAGCTGCGGCGGCTGCTCGACCGGCAGGCGACGCCGTCGCGACCGCCCCGGGTCGATTCGCTCATCACACCGGATGTCTGGGTCGAGCCCCGGGTCGTCGTCGAGGTGCTGGCCGACGAGATCACCCGCTCGCCGCGCCACACGTGCGGCAGGCGGGGTGACGCGCCGGGGTACGCGCTGCGCTTTCCCCGGATGCTCGACGGCGTCCGGACCGACCGGACGCCCGAGGACGCGACCACCGAGCGGGAGGTCCTTGAGCTGTTCAGGATGCAGCGGGCTCGTTCCCGCTGAAGGACGCTTCACGTTTCCTTCCGGCCGCCGTCAGGCGCGCCGGGCAGGATTGCATCGAGGCGCCTGCGCCTCGGAGGTGTGCCATGTGGGGTGACCAACTGAAGCAGCATCTCGACAAGAACCGCGTGAAGTACGTCACGATCGCTCACTCGCCGGCCTTCACGGCCCAGGAAGTCGCCGCGACGGCACACGTTCCCGGACGCGAGATGGCGAAGACGGTCATGGTGAAGCTCGACGGCAAGATCGCCATGGCGGTGTTGCCCGCTTCCGAGCGGGTCGTGTTCGACCTGCTGCGGGACGCGACGGGGGCGCATTCGGCCGAGCTGGCGACCGAGGGGGAGTTCGCGAGCCTGTTCCCGGGGTGCGAGCGGGGCGCCATGCCGCCCTTCGGGAACCTGAGCGGGCTGGACGTCTACGTGGACCGGGACCTCGCGGCCGACGAGACCATCGCGTTCAACGCGGGCTCCTTCACCGAAGTGATCCAGATGAGGTACGCGGACTTCGCCCGGCTGGTGCAGCCGAAAGTCGCGAAGTTCGCCGCGGAGAGCTAGGCATTCCCCCGGGAGCCAAGACCGTGCGTACCGTAGAGATCGCCAAGTACACGTATCACCTGTTCTCGTCGCGCACCGAGGACGCGGTCGTCCTTTTTCTCTACGACGACAAGCACGACGTCGCGGGCGAAGTGTTCTTCGTCGGGGACGACGAGCCGGTACCGCCCGCAGCGGAAGCGGCCGGGAGAGTGGCCCTGTATTTCCGGCGCTCTCAGCTCCCGGCCGTGGTCGACATACTGCGCAACGAGGGCCCCGTGTACCTCCGCTGGGCCGGCCCGATCAACACCTGTCTGTCCACGGAGTACGAACCGGTCGGCGACGGCGAAGTGAAGGGGAGGGTGGCGGCTCACTCCTGAACGTGCGCCGTCACGCGGCGAGCCGCGATCTCGAACGCGGCACCGAGGATTCGCTCCGCCACGTAGACGTTCGACCGGAGGTGCGGCGTAACCTCGGACGTGATGATGGACCCGCCGGCCACCGCGAGAAACGGAACCAGCTGATCCGCGAGGTGTCGGTCGACGGCGGCGCCCGACGCGATCTCCCTCTGGAGAATCCGCGCGGCCTCGCAGCCCACGTCTTCCGCGCGCTTCCCCCGCGCGCCCAGGGCCGAGGCGCCGAGCACGGCGCCGGGCGCGGCGAGCGCCCACAGGGTGATGCCGCTCCCGGGACTGTAGGCCTCCCCGTATTCGACCGCAATCTCGACGGGAACGCCGTCTGGACCGAAGGCCTGCCGGGCCGCCTCGGCTTGCCGCTCGGCGACCCGGCGCGGCGCCAGGATCGAGGCGGCGTGACTCACTCCCCGCACCCCGGCGGGAGCCCCGGAGCCGAGAAAGGAAAGGGGGGCGGGCGCCCTGGCGGCCCCCGCGAAGCGGGCGCGCAGCCGGCCGCCCCCCTTCGGGTAGTAGCCGCGCCGCACGACGCCGAGGTCCGCGACACCGAACGCCCCGACCGCCGGCAGCGTGACCTCCCGCAGGTAGTCGGCGGGCGGGCTCCACGGCACATCGGTACCGCCCACGATCTCGAGATCGAACCGCCCGCCGCGACAGAGACAGGGCAGGAGCAGTGATTGGAGCACCAGGGTTGCCGCCCCCGCAGTGCCGATGTCGAACGTGTACGACCCACTCCGTAACGGCCCAGGCTCGAACACGAGATCCATGGAGCGGAGCTCGGCGCCGACGACCCGCGCCCCGCTGATCGCGGCTACGGCCTCCACCGCCTTGACGTGCTGGGCCTTCATCCCCGGGGGCTCACGTCCCGCCCGGATGCGCGAGACGCGCACGGCCCGTCCCGCGTACGCCGCGAGCGCCACCGCCTGGCGCAGGATCGCGCCCCCTCCCTCGCCGTAGGCGCCGTCGATCTCGATCACGCGGAGCTTCCGGGAGATCTCACGACGCCTTAACCCCGGCCGCGCCAACGTTCCGGCTGTGCGTCGAAACACGGGAGGGTACCCCATGAACACCAGTGACAAGCTGATAACGCGGGAGGTTAGGATCTCCGCGGGTGACGCCATCCTGCCAGGCACGCTTTCCCTGCCGGGGGCGGCCGCGCCCGTGGTGCTGTTCGCCCATGGCAGCGGCAGCAGCCGCCACAGTCCGCGCAACCGCCACGTCGCGGAAGTCCTGCAGCAGGCGGGGATTGGGACACTGCTGTTTGACCTGCTCACCGAACCCGAAGCCCGGGACCGCAGAAACGTGTTCGACATCGCGTTGCTGGCCACGCGACTGGACCAGGTGCGCCGCTGGCTGGAAGCGGACCTTCAGCCGGCGCATCCCGCGCTCGGCTACTTCGGGGCCAGCACGGGTGCCGCGGCGGCCCTCGTCGCCGAGGCGGGCAACCCCCATTCCGTGGCGGCGATCGTGTCCCGGGGCGGGCGACCCGATCTCGCGGGCGAAGCGCTCGCGCGCGTCACGGCGCCGACGCTCCTGATCGTGGGCGGGGCGGACTACGACGTGCTGGCGCTCAACAGGGACGCGCTCGCGCAACTCCGCGAGCCTAAGCGACTGGAAGTGGTTCCGGGGGCGACGCACCTCTTCGAGGAGCCGGGTACGCTCGAGCGGGCCGCCGAACTCGCTACCGACTGGTTTGCGGCGCACCTCAAGCGGCCGGTGGCGGCCGCGCCCTAACGGAGACACCTCATGGCGAAGCGACCTGCCGACGCGGCGCCCCCGAAGGGCATGACGCGGCGCCGCCGTATCTCGGCACCCGCGGCTCGACGTGCCGCGCGCGTCAAGCTGCAGAAGACCGATCCCAAGCAGGCCATCCGGCAGTCCGGCCGGCGACGCGGAGGACGATGAAGACGGCAGGCTACACCGCCGACTTCACCGGCCACAGCTCCAGCAGCTCCTGCGGGAGGATCCCACGAATGTCGGCCACCTCGCCTGCCGAGACGTGGCCGGCGATCAGCCGGAAGACCGCGCGGGTCACGCGCTCCGCATCCACGCCCGGCATGCCGCGCTCCAACGGGGGCTTCACCAGCGCGAGGAACTGCTCCTTGGTCCGCGCCTTGACGGGCGTGCGGCTCGGGTCCCAGCCGTCATAGTAGACGGCCTTGATGAGGAGCGGGAGTTGGGCGGCCAGCTGTGCCGCCTCGTTCGTTGGAAGGCGGTCTCGCAGGGCGTGCAAGACAGCGCGGAGGGCAAGCAATGTGTCATTCATGCTGACCCACGCCAGGTCAGTTGCCAGCTCCTTCAGCCACAGATTGCCCTTCTGCAGTGTCTTGTCCCAGATCTGCTCGTGCACCATGGGCGTTGCCTCCTCCGGGTGACGTGGGCGGCGCCAGCGGGGTCCGGCGCGCCGCGCTGTCTGCACGCTAATGACGGACGATGACGAGAGGTTGAATCCTGCGTGAACCCGCCTGTTTGAACGCCCTCCTCCAGGCAACGACCGGGGAGCTTCCAGGAGATCTCACAACGCTTTAACGCCGGAACCGCGAGGATTGCTGGTGGAGTCCGTGGGGCCGCCTGGGCGGCCCCTTGCCCAGGAGGTCGCTCATGCCCGCGAAGCCCATCGTTGTCGGCGTCGACCACCTACCCGAAGCGCTCCGTGCGGCGGAGCTGGCGGCCAGGATCGCGGAGGCCGCGGGCGTGCCGCTCATTCCCGTTCACGCCGTGCCCGTGGTCCCCCTGGTCGACGGGGCGCTCGGCTTGGTGCCCATGCGCGTGTTCTCGCCGGAGCTGCAGGACGAGGTCACGCGCGCGTCGCGTGCCGAGGTTGTGCGTTCATTACAGCACCTGCTGCCCGCGACGTCGGTACGGCGGCTCGAGGTGCATACCGGGCCGGCGGCGTTCGTCATCGCCGAGGTCGCCCGCCAACGGCGGGCACAGTTGGTCGTACTTGGCGGCAAGAAGCATGGGGCGCTGGCGCGCGGCCTGGGGCGCAGCACCGCGCGTTACCTGGTGCGGACGCTCGACGCGCCGCTGCTCATCGTGGCAGGCGCGGCTTCGACGATATCTCGAGTGCTCGCCGCGCTGGACCTCTCGGCGGCGTCGCTACCTACCCTCAAGGCCGCTCACCGTCTGGCCCAGCTCCTCGGGGCGCAGCTGCGCGTGCTGCATGTCGTGGAGCCCCTGCCCTTCGCGCACCTGATGCCCGGAGGACTGGACGAAGCGGTGTACCACCGCGGCTCGCAGGAGATCTTCCACGGCATCGTGGCGCGCCTGAAGGCCGTCCGCGAGGCCGATCGGGTCGTCCGCAGCGGGTCGCCCGCGGAAACGATTGCGGAGGAAGCGGCCGCGTGGCACGCGGACCTGCTCGTCGTGGGTTCGCACGGCAAGGGGTGGGTGGACCGCATCCTCCTGGGCAGCACCACGGAACGACTCGTGACGGAGCTTCCCACCTCCGTTCTCGTCGTCCCGGTCAAGGCAACGGCCCGGCGCCGGGCGGCGGCCTTGTATGCAAAATCCTGACATCGCGCGGCTGTTCGACGAAGTCGCGGACCTCCTCGAGATTCAAGACGCCAACGAGTTTCGCGTGCGGGCCTATCGCACCGCCGCGCGCACGATTCGGGACGTTCCCGAGCCCCTCGCCGACGCGATCCGCGCGGGGACGCGCGACCTCACCGAGCTCCCCGGCATCGGGGAGGACCTCGCCGACAAGATCCGCACCATCGTCACGACGGGGGCGCTGCCGTTGCACGAGCAGCTCGCCCGAAAGGTGCCGCCCGGCCTGCTCGATCTCCTGCGGATTCCCGGCCTCGGCCCGAAGCGGGTCAAGCTGCTGCATACGAAGCTCAAGGTGAAATCGGCCGCCGATCTCGCCCGCGCGCTCGCGGCGGGACGGGTGCGCAGGCTCAAGGGGTTCGGCCCGAAGATGGTGGAGAAGATCGCCGCTGGCCTGGGCCAGGCAGCGCACCACGAGCGGCGCCTGCTGCTCCATGAGGCCGAAACCTACGCCACGGCGCTGCTCGATCATGTCAAGCGGGGCGGCGGCATCGACCAGATCGCCGTCGCGGGCAGCTATCGCCGGCGCAAGGAAACGGTCGGCGATCTCGACGTCCTGGTGACGGGCCGGAATACGGCCCGGGTGATCCGCCGCCTCGTGGCCTACCCCGACGTGGCGAACGTCGTGTCGCAGGGGTCCACCCGCGCCACCGTGCAGCTCGCCGGGGGACTGCAGGTGGACGTCCGGGCGGTGCAGCCCGCCGCCTACGGCGCGGCCCTCCTGTACTTCACGGCTCCAAGGCCCACAACCTCGAGCTTCGCGCCCTGGCGCAGGACAGGAAGCTCAAGCTGAATGAGTACGGGCTGTTCTCAGGCCCGCGGCGGGTGGCGGGGACGACCGAGGAGTCTGTGTACGCCAAGCTCGGCCTCGATTGGATCCCGCCCGAGCTCCGCGAGGCGCGGGGCGAGATCGCCCTCGCGCGAAGCCACACGCTCCCCGCGCTGGTGACGCTCGAGGAGATTCGCGGCGACCTCCAGATGCACACCGTGGCCAGCGACGGTCAGACGTCGGTCGCGGACATGGCCGAGGCCGCTCGCGCCCTCGGCTATGGCTACATCGCCATCACCGACCATTCGAAGCGCGTGACCATGGCGCACGGCCTCGACCCGCGCCGACTCCAGGAGCAATGGCAGGAAATCGACGCGTGGAATGAGCGGCACCGCGGCTTTACGGTTCTAAAGAGCGTCGAAGTCGACATCCTGGCACGCGGTGCGCTGGACCTGCCGGACGACGTGCTGGCCGAAGCCGACTACGTCGTGGCCTCGCTCCACTACGGGATCGATCAAACGGAGGGTGAAATCACGCAACGGCTGATTGCCGCCGCCCGCCACCCCTGGGTGGATGCGATCGGCCACCCCACGGGCCGGTTGCTCGGCAAGCGTGAGCCCTACCCTCTCGATTTCAGCGCGCTGGCGCGGGCGGCCGCGGACGCCGCGTGCTTCCTCGAGATCAATGGCCACCCCGAGCGCATGGACTTGCCCGACACGCTCGCGGCCGCCGCCAAGGGGTACGGCGTGCGGTTCGTCCTGTCGACCGACAGCCACCAACCGGGCCACCTCTCGTTCATGCGCTACGCGGTCGACGTGGCGCGGCGGGCGGGGCTCGAGGCGAAGGACGTCGTCAACACTCTGCCGCTCGACCGGTTTCGCGCCACGCTCAAGCGTGGCCGCCGACGGGCTCGAGTGCGCGACCCTCTGATCAGGAGGACGGCATGAACGTTCAGGAAGCGGCGCTGCAGCACGAGGAGCTCGAATGGGAGCCGAGGCTCGGCTCCTCCGCAGTCGAGGTGGGCGTTGCGGCCCATGGAGTCGTGACACTCACGGGCGTGGTCACGTCTTATGCGGAAAAGGTGGCAAGCCGAGCGGGCAGCCAAGCGCGTGCGGGGCGTCCATGCCGTCGTAAACGACATCGACGTGAAGCTCCCGATGTCGCACGAGCGGAACGATGAGCGCACGGCTGCCGAGGAGGCGGTGCAGCATCTGGCCGGCGTCAAGGGGATCACGAGCCGGATTACGGTGAAGCCGCACGTGACGATCGACGATGGCCGGGAGCGCATGTGGACGACGAGCTGGAAGTCGAATCGGAGCGCGGCACGGGAGCGGGAATCGCGTAGGGCGTCGCGCGAGTGAGCCACCGCCCACTCACATGGGGCTGGCCTTCTGGTCGACCGGTCGACCGTCCGGCCGAGCCTCGCAGATGCACTCCAGCGACTGCACTGCTGCCGCCGGTCGCAACCTGCTGACTGCACGGCGCCCTACGCTCCCTAACACTACTCGCGTGCGGGTGAAGGGGTCTCAAAGCCTGTTTGAAGAGGCTTTCAGCCGAACTTCAGGAGCGCTGCACGGCGCCGGCGCCAAGCTTCGACACGTTTACCGTCCGTCCGGAGGGACATCCCATGAGCACCATCGTGAAAATCGTCGAAGTCATCGCCCAGTCGGAGAAGAGCTTCGACGATGCCGCGCAGAGCGCGGTGAAAGAAGTCGCCAAGACCGTGAAGAACATCAAGTCGATCTGGATCGACAACTTCACGGGCTCGGTCGAGGGCGATCGCATCACGGAATACCGAGTGAACGCGAGGGTGTCGTTCCTCGTGGAAGGGCACAAATAGCGGCGGTATCGGGTTAGCCGCGGCCGACGGGCTCGCGCGCCGCGACGTGCACGCGTCCGGGCTCCCGGATCAAGGCTGTCCCGAGCTCGGCGCAACGCGCGTTGAAACGGTCGAGGAACCAGTCCCGGTCGCGACCCCGAGCCAGGTTCACCTGCAGATCGCCGATCCGCACGGGCACGACGTGCACGTCCTGGACGCCGGCCGGCGTGACGCTGAGGAGGAAGACCGCCGACAGATCGTTCCGCAGGCGGGGATCGACCGCGTAGTCGTCCACCAGGTCTCCCGTATCGTACAGAATGGGGCGCTCGCGTCGGAACTCGACCCCCTGGACGACGTGAGCGCTGTGGCCCCAGAAGATGTCGGCGCCCGCATCGATCACCGCGTGCGCAAACGCCTGGAACTCGCGGCTCGGCCGTTCGTTCATGTTCGGGCCCCAGTGAATCGAGAACACGACGAGATCCGCCTGCTCCCGCGCCACTGCCAGCGCGACCTTCAACTCATCGAGGTACCCGGGCTCGAGTGATACCGGGGTGTGGTTGATCCCCGGCGCGGTTGCCGTAGCGGCCCACTCCACGGGATAGTCGGCGAAGGCCACCACCGCCACGCGCATGCCGGCGCGGGTGAGCAGTGCGGGCTGGTGGGCGCTCAGGCGATCGATCCCGGCGCCGGCGTGCGCGATCCCCGCGC
>Ga0214472_10007265_pt1 | contig 11599 bp, 9 predicted proteins | sample RVTome_6_FD_207662 | JGI IMG/M metagenome (GOLD analysis project Ga0214472, IMG submission 207662) | Soil microbial communities from uranium-contaminated site in the Upper Colorado River Basin, Wyoming, United States - RVT140D175 | ecosystem: Environmental > Terrestrial > Soil > Contaminated >...
GGCGCGGGACCTCGACCTATGACGGCGTCTCGATCGCGTGGGCCGTGACCGAGCACATCCACGAGCAAATCGGCGCCAAGACCGTCTTCGCGACGCACTACCACGAGATGACGCAGCTCGCGGACCGGCTGAGCGGCGTGAAGAACATGAACGTCTCCGTCCGTGAGGTCGGCGATCAGATCGTCTTTCTCCGCCGGCTCGTCGACGGAGGCGCCGATCGCTCGTACGGGATCCACGTCGCGCGTCTGGCCGGGATGCCGGCCGCGATCGTCGAGCGGGCGCGGGAACTTCTGGCGGAGCTCGAGGGAACACATAGCGGTGGCGGGGAAGGGTTGGGCAGATACGGGCGCCACCGCCCGCGCTCCGAGGCATCTCAGGACCAACTGTCCATGTTCCAGGTCGAGCATCCTCTCGTGCGTCGCTTACGCGCACTCGATCCCGACGATCTCACGCCGAACGAGGCGCTTCAGATCCTCTATGAGATGGGCAGCGTGACCCGGCCGAGGGACGAGGCGTGAGGCGCGAGGCCCGCGTGGACGCGAGCGCGGCCGCCGCGGCCGCGCTGCTCGTAGGGCTCGTGGCTTGCGGCGGTGAGGCGGAGATCGAACAGCCGACGCCGCTCTTCGGCGAGGTCCCCATCGAGTATCCGCTGCACATGTGGGACCAGGACATGGAGGGGGAGACGCTTCTGCGCGTCCGTGTGAGCGACATCGGGATGGTCGACAGCGTCGAGGTCCTCCAGTCGTCCGGGTACGCGTCGTTCGATTCCGCCGCCGTGGCGGGCGCGGACGACCTCCGCTTCACTCCCGCCCGCCGCGACGGCGAGCGCATCGCCGTGTGGGCCGAGGTGCCGGTCTTCTTCTCCAAGCGTCCCCGGCCGGACACGCTCGGGGTGCGCAACCCCATGGGTGGGGCCTGATCGCGCCCGCCGCGGCCTGACCGGCCCCGTGGCCCGGCCGCCGGCCATGTCGGAGCGTCACCGCGAGCCCTACGAGAGCGTCCTCGAGCTGATCGGGTGGACTCCGCTCGTGCGCCTGAACGTCGTCACGCGCGGCGCTTGCACGCCCGTCTACGCCAAGTGCGAGTTCATGGGCCCGGGCGGATCCGTGAAGGACCGCATCGGGGTGGCGATGATCGAGGCGGCCGAGACGGCCGGCACGCTCCTCCCCGGCGGAACGATCGTGGAGGCCACGAGCGGCAATACGGGCCTCGCGCTCGCCATGGCCGCCTCGTTGAAGGGGTACCGGTGCATCTTCACCATGCCCGACAAGATGAGCATGGAGAAGGTGAAGCTGCTGCGGGCCTTCGGCGCCCAGGTCATCATCACGCCCACGGCGGTGCCGCCCGACCATCCGGACCACTACTTGCAGAGAGCGCGGAGCATCACGTCGGAGACACCCGGAGCGGTCATGGCGGACCAGTTCTACAACCCGGCGAACCCGGAGGCGCACTTCCGCACCACCGGACCGGAGATCTGGGAGCAGACGGAGGGGCGAGTGACCCACTTCGTGGGCTCGGCGGGCACCGGGGGGACGATCACTGGCGTGGGTCGCTACCTCAAGCAGCGGAACCCCGGCGTACGCGTGATCGGCGTCGACCCCGACGGCTCGATGATCGGACCGTTCTTCAACACGGGGGAGCGCATCGAGGGGCACCCCTACAAGGTCGAGGGGATCGGGAACGACAAGATCCCCGGCACGCTCGACCTCGACGTGATCGACGAGTATTGCACATGCTCGGACGGCGACGCGTTTCGCATGGGCCGCCGCCTCACCCGCGAGGAAGGGCTGTTCGTGGGCGGGTCGTCGGGCCTCCTGGTGCATGCGGCGGTGGCGCTCGCGCACGAGCTCGACGACCCTGACGCGTACATCGTCACGATGCTCCCATCCTGGGGCGAGCGCTACCTGAGCAAGATGTACGACGACGACTGGATGCGAGAGAACGGCTTCCTCGAGCGACCGCGCCGCACCACGCTCAGCGAGCTCTTGGGCGCCAAGGAGCAGCGGGTCGCCAAGCTCATCTCGGTTGGGCCGTCGACACCCGTGCGGATGGCGCTGTCGACGATCACCGCGCACGACATCGGCCAGCTCCCCGTCGTGTTGGACGGAGAGTGCGTGGGCTCGATCACCGAGACCCGCCTCATGGCGCTCGTCATCGACGACCCCGAGCTGTTGGGCAAGACCGTCGAGTCGGTGATGGGGCCGCCGTTTCCCGTCCTGGACAGTCACGTCGACTCCGAGGAGATCGTGCAGCTCATGAAGCGGGGGAACGCCGCGTGCCTCGTCCGCGAGGGTGGGCGCCTCACGAGCATCGTCACCCGCTACGATGTCGTGCGCGTGCTCACCGCATGAAGGTCGCCGTGCTGATGGGGGGAACGTCGGACGAGCGTGAGGTCTCGCTCTCCTCGGGCGCCGGGATCGCGCGCGCGCTCCGCGAGCGGGGCCACGAGGTCGTCACCGTGGATACCGTGCGCGGAATCATAGGCGCGGAGGAGGAGCGCAAACTCCTCGAGAGTGGCGTCGACCCCGACCCGCCGTCGCGGCACGAGCTCGAGATGCTGGATCCGGGACAACAAGTGGCGATCACCAGGCAGCCCGGCTTCACCGACATCGAAGTCTTCTTCGTCGCGCTGCACGGCGGAAGCGGCGAGGACGGCACCATCCAGGCCCTCCTGGAGGCGGCCGGCGTGACGTACACGGGGAGCGACCGCCTTGGCTGCTCTCTGGCCATGGACAAAGAGGTCACCAAGCGCCTCCTCCGCCAGGCGGGGATCCTCACGCCGGACTGGCTCACCGAGCCGCAGGATGCTGACGAGGTGCAGCGGGCGCTCGGGCTTCCGGTGATCGTGAAGGCCGCTTCGGGCGGCTCGTCCCTCCGGCTCATCCTCGCCCACGACCGCGGGGAGCTCGACGCGGCGATCGTGGAGAGCCGCGGGTGGGACGACGTCGTGCTCTTCGAGCGCTACCACAAGGGCCGCGAGCTCACCGTCGGCATCCTCGGCGACGAGGCTTTGGCGGTGGGCGAGATCGTTCCGGCGCACGAGATCTTCGACTACGAGTGCAAGTATCAGCCGGGGATGGCCGAGGAGATCTTTCCCGCCGACATCCCGAGCGATTTGGCCCAACGGCTCCAGCGCCTCGCGATCCAGGCCCATCGGGCGCTCAGGTTGCGCGACTTCTCGCGGATCGACTTCATCGTCGACGGCGACGGCGTGCCGTGGTGCCTGGAGGCGAACGCCGTCCCAGGCATGACACCCAATAGCCTCCTGCCCAAGGCCGCCCGAGCCGCTGGGATATCGTTCCCGGAGCTGTGCGACCGCCTGGTGGGGCTCGCGCGGACCCGAAGCGTGGCCCATTCTACGAGGTAGCGAACGTAGCGGGCGGGCGCTCGGGCCAGGCCCGGAACCTGCTCCAGAAATGGGTGTCAGAGAGGACCCCCCGGCGCTCCAGGACGATATGGCGTACGCATCCACAGGATTCGGATTCGGCCACTCGCTCACCCCAATGGTGAAGCGTCTGCTGATCGCAAACGTCGTGGTGTTCTTCCTGACCGTGGTGGTCGGCGAGCGCTTCATGTTCGAATGGTTCGCGTTCCAGCCGGGGGAGCTGATCTTCCGACCCTGGGGTCCGATCACCTACATGTTCCTGCACGGCGACCTGATGCACCTCGCCGTGAACATGCTGGTGCTCTTCTTTTTCGGTCCGCCGCTCGAGGCCCGTTGGGGAGAGCGCGAGTTCGTGCGCTTCTATGTGGTGTGCGGGCTCGGAGGCGTCGTCCTCAGCTTCGTGTTCCAGCCGGCTTGGGTCGTCGGCGCCTCGGCTGCGATGTACGGGCTCATGCTCGCCTTCGCCATGAACTGGCCGAACGTTTCCATCTACGTGTGGGGGATCTTCCCCGTGCAGGCCAAGTACCTCGTCGGCTTCCTGGCGGTGGTGGCGCTGCTCAGCGCCACGAGTGGGGCCGAGGGGAGCAACGTCGCGCACTTCGCGCATCTGGGTGGGCTCGTGGCGGGATTCCTCTACCTGAAGGCGGACTGGCGGACCTCGAACAAGCTCCACCAGCTGCAGCGCGCGGCGACCCGCCGCCGACGCCTCGCCATCGTGCCGCGTGACGAGAACGAGGAGGAACAGCCCGCGGTCGTCGCGAGTGGCAGGCGCCCTCGCGAGGACGCCGCGCTCTACGACAAAGTCGACGCCGTGCTCGACAAGATCTCGGCCGAGGGCATGGGATCACTCACGGCCGACGAGCTGAGGCTGCTCGACGAGGTCTCCAAGCGGCACCGCAGCAACTGAGCGCGCTACGGCGCAGGTCCATGTGACCATGGGCGACTACAGGCCATGACTCGAGGTAGGATGATGAAGACGATGGGTGCATTCCTCCGTGCGCCGGCCGGGTTGTCCGGTCTCGTGATTCTAGCCGCCTGCGGCGGAGGCGCGCCTGCGGCTCCAGCGCCCGCGCCGCGACCCGCTGCGGCCGCCACCCCCGCCGCGCCCGCCCCGGCTCCCGGGGCGCCGGCCGCTGCCCCGCTGGTCTACGGGGTCGACCTGGACACCATCCGGGCCGGCCGCTTCGACCAGGGCAAGATGTGGACGTTCGAGGCCCCGCCGGTCGAGTACTTCGCCGAGACGTACGGCTTCCGCCCCGACGAGGCGTGGTTCGAGAGGGCGCGGCTCGGCGCGCTCCGTATCCCGAGCTGCTCGGCGTCGTTCGTGTCACCCCACGGCCTCGTGCTGACCAACCACCACTGTGCACGCGAATTCCTGTCCCAGGTGAGCCGTCCGGGTGAGTCGATCCTCGATGACGGCTTCTTCGCGCGTGACCTCGCGGACGAGCGGGAGGTGGAGGACTTCGAGGCCGACCAGCTCGTCGAGATCGTCGACGTGACCGACGAGGTGAACGCGGCCATCGACGCGCTTCCCCCCGACGAGCGAGCGGAGCGTCGGGAGAGCCTGCTCGAGGAGATCGAGGAGCGCGTCCTCGCCCAGCGGGGCGGTGAAGACTCCGGATACGTCGTCGAGATGATCTCCCTGTACAACGGCGGACGCACCTCGGCGTATGTGTTCCGCCGTTACACCAACGCGAAGATCATCGGCGGACCGGAGCTCCAGATCGGCTTCTTCGGCGGCGATCCCGACAACTTCACCTATCCGCGCTACAACCTCGACTTCTCGTTCTTCCGGATCTACGACGACGACGGGCGCCCGCTCGCTGTCGACACGTACTTCCCGGTCGACCAGGACGGACTCGAGGAAGGCGACCCCATCTTCATCGTGGGCAATCCAGGCTCGACGAGTCGTCTCCAGACGGTCGCGGAGCTCGAGTTCCGGCGCGACGTCTCGGACCGCTACGTCGTCTCTTTGCTCGAGACGCGTATGGGCGTGCTGGAGGAGTTCATCGAGGAGCATCCGGAAGAGGCCGAGGAGCGCGACCTGCGCAACACGTACTTCAGCCTCTCCAACTCGCACAAGGCGATCGGCGGACAGGTGCGCGGGCTCGAGGACCCTGTCATCATCGCGCGCCGTCGTGACACCGAGCGGCAATTCCGCGAGGCCATTCAGGCCGACGCGGAGCTTACGGCCCGCTACGGCTCGCTCATTGCCGAGATGGCGGAGCTCCAGGAGACGAAGCGCGAGGTGGCACCGGGGTTCGGGGCGTTTCTCGCGATGACCAGCCCCGACCTCGCGTCCGCCACGCTGCACCGCGCTCTCCTCGCCTTCCAGGTGCTGACGTCGCGCCAGAACGGGGCTCCGCCCCAGGCCGTCGAGAGTCTGATCGAGCAGCTCGAAGCGGTTCCCGACCAGCACCCGGAGCTGAATCAGGCGCTCGCCGAGGCGCGCCTACGGGATTTCGTGCGCTTCCATGGCGAGGACTCCCAGCTGGCGCGCTCCGTCCTCGCCGAGATGAGCCCGGAGGCGCGAGCGAGCGCCGTCGTGTCGCAGTCCGTGCTGACCGACTCGGCCGGCGCGGTGGCGGCCGTGCGCGACAACAGCCTGACCATGGGCGACCCGGCGATCGGGTTGGTGCGGGCCTATCTGCCCGCCTTCATCGAGTTCCAGCAGACGATCGGCTCGGCCTTTCCCCAGGAGGAGGAGATCGCGGCCGAACTCGGGCGCGCGCGGTACGAGATCTACGGGACGGACGTGCCGCCGGACGCGACCTTCTCGCTCCGCATCGCGGACGGGGTCGTGCTGGGCTACCCGTACAACGGGACGGTCGCGCCGCCTTTCACCACGCTCTACGGGCTGTATGACCGGCACTACTCGCACGCGGACAAGGTGGACTGGGCGCTCCCCGAGCGTTGGCTCGACCCGCCGCCCACGCTCGACCTCTCGACCGAGATCAACTTCGTCGCCACGGCCGACATCATCGGCGGTAACTCCGGCTCGCCGGTCCTCGACCAGGACCTCGAAGTCGTGGGCGTGGTCTTCGACGGCAACATCGAGAGCCTGCCCGGCGACTACATCTATCTTCCCGAGCTCAACCGGTCGGTGACGGTGGATATCCGCGCGATTCTCGAGTCGCTCGACGAGATCTACGACGCAGACCGGCTGGTGCTCGAGCTCACGACCGGGCGCCTGGTGGAGACGGAGGAGGCCGCCGACCAGGCCGGGCGCTAGGCGCCTAACAACGATTTCCTTCCGTTCGGCAGAAGGAAATCGCACCTTGGTCCGTATCGCATGTCGGTGCGTCGATTGGATGAACCCGAGTCTCGGAGGTGAGCGATGGGGGGCCGAATCTCGAACAGCTTCGCGCTGGTGAAGGCGAGCGCGAACGTGCTCCGGATGGACAAGGAGCTGATGGTCTTCCCGCTCATGTCGGGGATCGCGACCCTGCTCGTCCTTGCGAGCTTCGTCGCTCCGATCTTCATGATCGGCCCGGTGCTCTTCGCCGAGGGGGGGGAGGCCAGCTACCTCGCGTACGCGTTCGGCTTTCTGTTCTACGTCGTGCAGTACACGGTCATCTTCTTCTTCAACGCCGCGCTCGTGGGTGCCGCGCTCATACGGCTGGACGGTGGCGATCCGACCGTGAGCGATGGTCTCGCGATCGCGTCCAAGCGGATGGGGTCGATCCTCGGGTACGCGGTGATCGCCGCCACCGTCGGCATGGCGCTCCGATTCATCCAGGAGCGGGTCGGCATCATCGGGAAGTTCGTCACGGGCCTCATCGGCATGGCGTGGACGCTGACGACCTACCTCACGGTGCCGATCCTGGTCACCAAGGACGTCGGGCCGATCGACGCCGTGAAGGAGAGCGCCGCGATCTTCAAGCGGACGTGGGGCGAGCAGGTCGTCGGCAACTTCGGCATGGGCGTCGCAGTCTTTCTCATGGGCCTGTCTTGGACCCTCGTGAGCTGCGTCCTGATTTTCTTCACCATCGGGGCGCTGGGGAGCGTGCCTCTGACCGTGCTCGCGGTCGCCGTGATGATCCTCGGCTACGTGCTCCTGGCACTCTTCGCGTCGGCGCTCAACGGCATCTACACCGCCGCGCTCTACCGCTTCGCGATGACCGGTGACACGGGGCACTTCGACTCGAGGATCATGGGTAACGCGTTCCGCCCCAAGAAGTAACGGAGCGCCCAGCCGGGCGCCTTGCCGCCATTGGGCGGCCTCTCTACAATCCGGGTCCCCACCCGCGGACGGCCAGCCTCCGCTCCGCGGGGCACAGGAAGCGGGCCCGCTGCCTTCCGGCTTTGGCCGGCTCGGCGGCGGGCTCCGTTCATCGGAGCACCCGGAGGTTCATGCATGGCATCCGCCAAGGAGTACGCCACCGACCGCATCCGTAACGTCGTGGTCGTCGGACACGGGGGAGCGGGGAAGACGAGCCTGATCGACGCGCTCTGCTTCGTCGCCGGCACGTCCAAGCGCCATGGGGACGTGAAGGAGGGCCAGGCGCTCACGATGCATGCCCCGGAGGAGCAGGCGCACGGGATCTCGATCCAGCTCACACCGGCGTACGCCGAGCACAGGGACGTGAAGATCAACCTGCTCGATACGCCGGGCTATCTCGATTTCTCGGGCGAGACGCTGTCCGCCGTTCGGGTTGCGGACGCCGCCGTCATTGTCGTTAACGCCACCTCGGGCATCGAGGTGGGCACCGAGCGCGTCTGGGAGTACTGCGAAGCCCGGGGAATCCCCCGGATTTTTTTCGTCTCGATGATGGACAAGGAGCACGCCGACTTCGAGGGCGTCTTCAACCAGATCAAGAACCGGCTCACGCCCAAGGCGCTGCCCGTCGAGATCCCGATCGGAGAAGGCTCATCGTTCAGGGGTCTCATCAATCTGTTCAGTGAGCGAGCGCACGTCTTCAAGAAGGGCACGCAGACGGGGGAGTTCGACGAGCAGGACGTTCCCGACGACATGAAGGAGCTGGAAGCCCGCTGGGAGACGGAGCTCCAGGAGGCGGTCGCCACGACGGACGAGGCGCTGCTCGAGCAGTACCTGGAGAGCGGTCACATCACCCACGAACAGGCGGTCGCGGCGATGGCCATGGGCATGGCTGCGGCCGAGGCGTTCCCCGTGTTCTGCGGTGCGGCCACGCTCACCTACGGCATGCGCGCTTTACTCGACGAGCTCGTGGAGCTCTGCCCCAGCCCGCTCGGGGCGCGCGCCGAGAAAGTGGGGGACCAGGAGCTGCGTCCCGACAACAACGCACCGCTTGCCGCGCTCGTCTTCAAGACGGCGGCGGAGCCGCACGTCGGTGAGCTGTCGTTCTTCCGTATCTATTCTGGGAGCGTAGGGAACGGCGCGGAGGTCGTGAACGCTTCGGACGGCCAGACCGAGAAGCTGAATCACCTGAGCATCCCGTTCGGGAAGGAGCGCCACGAGGTCGCCACGCTCCACGCGGGGGACATCGGCGTGGTCGCCAAGTTGAGGCATACACACACGAACGACACCCTCTGCCACAAAGGTAGGAAGATCACGCTCGAGCCGATCGCCTTCCCCACGGCCGACATCGCGATCGCCATCAAGGGCGTGACGCGCAACGACGAGGACAAGCTCGGCGAGGTGCTGCCCAAGCTCCACGAGGAGGACCCGACCTTTTCGGCCTCCTTCAACTCGGAGCTCCAGCAGACGATCGCGCGCGGCGTGGGAGAGTTACACCTCGACATCCAATTCGAGCGCATGAGGAGGAAGTTCGGCGTCGAAGTCGAGACGGAGCAACCGAAGATCGCGTACCGCGAGACGATCACGAAGCAGGCGGAGGGACAGGGCCGGCACAAGAAGCAGTCCGGTGGCCGCGGGCAGTTCGGCGACTGCTGGATCCGGCTCAAGCCCGGAAAGCCGGGCGCGGGCTACGAGTTCGCCAACGTCATCAAGGGCGGCGTGATTCCCGGCAAGTACGTTCCTTCCGTAGACCGCGGCATCCAGGAGGCGGCGGAGCGCGGCATCGTCGCGGGGTATCCGGTGGTGGACTTCACGGCCGAATGCTACGACGGCTCCTACCACGCGGTCGACTCGTCCGACATCGCGTTCAAGCTGGCGGGCTCGCAGGCGTTCAAGACCGTCGTGCAGAAGTGCGGGCCGATCCTCCTCGAGCCGATCGTCGAGGTGTCCGTTGCCACGCCTGACGAGTACGTGGGAGACATCATGGGCGACCTGACTTCGCGTCGCGGAAAGGTCCAGGGGATGGATCCGGGGAACGGGCGCACCACCGTGCGCGCGCTCGTGCCTGAGTCGGAGCTGTACAAATATGCGGCTACGTTACGTTCGCTCACTCAGGGGAGGGCGCACCACGCGCGTCGCCACGCCGGGTACGAGGCCGCACCCGATCACGTTGCTCAGAAGGTGAGGCAGGAGCGCGAAGCCCAGGAGGCATCGAGATCGGCATGAGAAAGCTCGCCGTGCTCGGAGGGGGGAACCTCGGCCGGGCTCTGGCCTTGGGCTGGGTGGGGGCGGGGCGCTTCGCGCCGACGGACATCCACATCACGCGACGCCAGGATGACAAGCTGCGGGACATGCGCGAGCTCGGCTTCCTCACCGGAGCGGACAACGCTCGCGCGGTGCGCGACTCCAACCTGGTCGTGATCGCGGTGCAGCCGCAGCAGCTCGACGAATTGCTCAGCGACATCGCGGACGATCTGGACCCGAAGCGACACCGTGTCGTCTCAGTCGTGTCCGGCGTCTCCATCGCGCAGACGCGAGCGGGGCTCGGCGAGGACGTGCCCCTCGTGCGGGCCATGCCGAACACGGCTGTCGCCATCGGAGAGTCGATGACGTGCCTCGCGGCGGACGAGGCGTCGGAGGGCGCGCTCGAGGAGGCGAAGGAGCTCTTCGACCTCGTCGGGCGCACGCTGGTGATCCAGGAGGAGATGATGGCGCCGGCGACCGCGCTGTGTGCGTGCGGTGTCGCATTCTTCCTGCGGTGCATTCGCGCGGCGTCGCAAGGGGGCATCGAGATCGGCTTCCATCCCGAGGAGGCGCTCCTGTTGGCGGGCCAGACCGCGCGGGGCGCCGCGTCGCTCAGCCTGCGCGAGAACTCGCATCCCGAAGGGGAAATCGACCGGGTCACCACGCCCCGGGGGTGCACGATCGTCGGGCTCAACGAGATGGAGCACAGGGGCCTGAGCTCTGCGCTCATCAAGGGGCTCATCGTGTCGGCGCGGGCTGCGGAGCAGCTCTACCAGGAGTAGGGCCACCCCACGGGCCGCAGAGGGATTTCCCGGCAGCGCGGACTGGGATAACCCCGACGGCCCCGACGCGCCGTCCGGGGTACTCTACCTTGGAGTGCTGACGGTCGAACGGCGACCGACCAGCGTGTCGAAAGCGCAAGGAGGTAGCTCATGGTGGCCGATTCGATCCGAGTGGCCCATCGTTCCGTGCTGACCGTGCTCGTCGCCGCGACGGGCCTCGTAGGGTGCTCCGACACTCGCCTCGTCCAGGGTGAATGCCGAAACGTTTACGGTGGAAACGTGTGTACCTGGGCGGAGTTCGCAGGTGACGCCCTCACCGAGGTGGGTGTGACGTTCCCGGTGCAGACTGCACGGGACGCACCGTCCGAGCTGAGCATGGTTTGGCCGCCTGAGCCCGTTGCCGTCCTCGACTTTCCCGAGGGTGTCGAAGAGCAGACGCGCTTCACGCACTTCGAGTTGAACTGGGAGCATCGCGGGCATCAGCCTGAGACGTTCATGGAGCCGCACTTCGACTTCCACTTCTACACCATTCCGTCGGACGACCTGGAGACCGTGCTCTGCACCGACCCGACCAAGCCGGAAAGCCTCCCCGCAGGTTACGTGCTGCCGGATGCGGTGGACCCCGAGCACGGCGTTCTCACGGGCCTTTGCGTGCCGGCCATGGGCATGCACGCCATGCCGCAAGCTCAACTGGCGAGTCCGGATAGGTTCACGGCCAACATGCTGATCGGCTACTACGGGGGAGAGGTGATCTTCGTCGAGCCGATGATCTCTCGGACGGCGCTCTTGCGTGGCGAGCCTTTTTCCATGGAGGTCCCCAGGCTCCCCGCGCTCCGTGATGCCATCCAGTATCCGACGCACTTCAGGGCCGAGTTCGACGAATCGGACGGTACCTACCGACTCGTCTTGTCGGGGTTCGCCTCGTAATAGCTCGACTCCGTGGGTAACCCCGGGGCACCGGGCCGGCTT
>Ga0214472_10007266_pt1 | contig 11598 bp, 7 predicted proteins | sample RVTome_6_FD_207662 | JGI IMG/M metagenome (GOLD analysis project Ga0214472, IMG submission 207662) | Soil microbial communities from uranium-contaminated site in the Upper Colorado River Basin, Wyoming, United States - RVT140D175 | ecosystem: Environmental > Terrestrial > Soil > Contaminated >...
GGTCCGTCGATGAAGAATCGCTCGAGTCGGCGATCCGAGCTTCGTTCGAAGAGTTCCTGGGCGGCCTGGCAGAGCTGTTCGCTCCCCCGGCCGACGCTCCGCCTGCTCCGATTCCCGACCCAGAGCCCGTCGAGCCGCCCGTTCAGGACGGCGATGATTCGGTCACCGAGACAACTTCTGGCAGTGAAGCCGTTCAACCCGAGGACGCCGTTCCGTCCGAACCGCAGGAAACCACTCCGGTTCCCGACGTTGCGGACGAGCCGACGTTTGAACAGGTCTACGACGAAGCACTGACCAGCCTGAAAGAGGCTTTCGAGGCGGCACTCGCCGAGTTGCTCTCGTCCCTGGACGGCACCCTGCGCCTGGGAGAACCATCGGCTCCGGCGGGCAACGGCGGGGCCTATGACAAGTTCCTGGCGATCTACAACCAGCTTCGCGGCGGCGGCAGTTCCGTCGATCAGCAGGCCTGACGTCGGATCCCACTACCGCCTGAACGCCGCTCCCCTTCCTACTTGCACCGTCAAGCAGGATTCGCCGAGACCTGGCCGTCCCGTTCCGGCACAATCGGGCGATTGCTGGCCGCGGGCTTACCCGCCGGCTTGCCCGCCGGCTTTGACGGGGCGACCAGCATCGTCATCCGCCGGCCGTCCATGATGGCGGGCCGCTCGATCTTCACGGCCTCGCCCAGTTCGGCGAGCAGCTCGTCGAAAATCTGCTGCGCACGTTCCCGGTGGACGCGCTCCCGACCGCGGAACAGCATGGTGAACTGTACCTTGTGGCCCTCGTCCAGGAAGCCCCGGGCGCGGTTGATCTTGATACTGCGGTCGTGGGGGTCGGTCTTGGGCCGCAAACGGATTTCTTTGAGCGTGATGGCGTGTGCCTGGTGGGCCTGTTTCAGTTTTTTCTTGCGTTCGTACAGGTGCTTGCCATAGTCCATGATGCGGCAGACGGGTGGATGTTCGGTCGGCGAGACTTCGACAAGGTCGAGCCCCGCCTCCCGTGCCCGGGACAGCGCTTCGCTGGTGGGAATCACCCCGGCCTGATTGTTGTCCTGGTCGATCACCCGAACCGGCGAAATGCGGATCTGATCATTGATGCGCAGCGACTTGGCTATGGCTTGTACCTTTCACATTCGGGCCCCGTGGCGTCGAGCTATCGCTGGGCCGAGGCGGTTTCCTGCGCCGCGGGCGAACTGGCCACGGCTTCCGGATGACAATCGGGTCCGCCCACGCAGCGGCGCCCCTTGCTCGTGATCTCTGCCTGACATCCGGCGACGAAGGCCTCCAGGGACATGTTCCCCAGCGCGGCTCCGTCGCGACGATTCACGTTCACGCTGCGGTCGGCCGCCTCCTTCTCACCAACCACGACGATGTAGTTGACCATGGCCGTCCGGAAGCGGTGCTTTTTGGGACCGATTTTCTCGCTTCCCAGGTCGAGCTGAGCGCGTAAGCCCTCTCCGTGAAGACGGCCATGGACCTCGCGGGCGTACGCGGCGCTGCGCTCGCTGACCGAGGCCACGCCAACCTGTACCGGCGAGAGCCACAGCGGAAACGCGCCGGCGAAGTGTTCGATGAGAATCCCCACGAAACGTTCCATGCTTCCGAAAGGCGCCCGATGGATCATGATCGGCCGGTGCGGGGCGTTGTCGGCGCCGACGTAGGTCAAGGCGAAGCGCTCCGGAAGGTTGTAGTCGGCCTGCACGGTGCCCAGTTGCCAGCTTCGGCCGATGCAGTCCTTGACGATGAAGTCGATCTTGGGTCCGTAAAAAGCGGCTTCGCCAACTTCTTCCGTGTACTCCACGCCGCTCTGACGGGCCACCACGCGGATCGCGGCCTCGGCCTTTGCCCAGTTCTCCGGTGAGCCAACGTACTTGTCGCTCTCGGGGTCCCGCAGGCCCACGCGGACGCGGTAGTCGGCCAGGCGCAAGGTCTCCAGCACCCGACGGGTCAGATTCACGGTCGCCAGCATTTCCTCGCCAAGCTGCTCAGCGGTGCAGAAGAGATGGGCATCATCCTGCGTAAAGCCCCGCACTCGCGTCAGTCCACTGATCTCCCCGCTCTGCTCGTAGCGGTACACGGTCCCATATTCGGCCAGGCGAACCGGCAGTTCACGGTAGCTGCGAGGTTGCGAGGCGTAAACCTGGATGTGATGCGGGCAATTCATGGGCTTGAGCAGGTAGCCTGGCTCATTGGCCAGCGCGGCGTAGAGCCGCTGAATCACGATCTCCACCGCGGAGGCCGACGCAAGTCCGTCGACGCGGCCGTACGCCCGCTGGATGCCGTCCAGCAGGGCCAGCAACTCTTCCGACGGGCGCTGACCCTCGGACTTGCCCGCGGCGCGGCTGCGCTGGGCGAATTGCAGGGCCGCCTGAAGCGCCTTGCCGCGGTCGGACTCGAACATGGCCGGGTACTGCGAATCTTCGTAATACGGAAAGTGACCGCTGGTCCGGTAGAGGCCGAGTTGACCGATGTGCGGCGTCTGCACCAGGTCGTATCCCAGAGCCAGCATCTCGCCAGTGAGATACTTCTGAAGCTCGCGGAAAATGATCGTGCCCTTCGGGAGCCAGAGGGCCAGCCCGCTGCCCACCTGCTCGCGAAAGGAGAAAAGCTGAAGGTCCCGACCGACGACGCGGTGGTCGCGCTTTCGGGCCTCCTCGAGCTGTTGGAGGTAGGCCTGTAGGGACGACTTCTTGAAGAACGCCGTGCCGTAAACGCGCTGAAGGGCCTGGTCGTTGACGTCTCCGCGATAGTGGGAGCGGCTCACGTGCCGGACCAGGAAGGCCTTGACCTGCCCGGTGGACGGGACATGTGGTCCGCGGCAGAGGTCTTCGAACTGCTCGCCGCACCGCGTGCCGGTGATGTAGAAACTCAGCATGTCTCCCTCGGCGCGTTCGGCGTTGTCGACCTTGTAGCGGTTGGCCTCCTCGCGAAGTTTCCTCATGGCCTCATCGCGGGGCAGCTCGTAACGCGTAAAGGGCCGATCTTCCTGGATGATCCGGGCCATCGCCGCTTCGATGCGCGGAAAGTCGTCCGGGGTGAGGGCCTGCGGAAGGTCGATGTCGTAGTAGAAGCCGTCCTCGACCGGGGGGCCGTAGACCAGCCGCGCCTGCGGAAAGAGCGAGCAGATCGCTTCCGCCATGACGTGTGCCGTGCTGTGCCGCAGGACGTAGAGGCTGTCGGGCTGGTCGTCCGAGGCCGTCAGGATCGTCAGCTCGCAATCGCCGGGCAAGGGACGATGAAGGTCGACGATCTCAACGTGCCCGCTGCGACGGAGCCGCCCGGCGATGGCGGCGCGAGCCAGGCCCGGCCCGATGCCGACGGCAATGTCCGCCGTAGTGGACCCTGCCGGCACTTCGACTGCGCTACCGTCTGGAAGTTGAACCTTCAGAAACGATCTCCTCGAGTGGCCGGGCGTTCGGCGTCTTCGGCCAACAAAAAAGCGGACCGAAGGCCCTCGACGCGCGTCCGGCGCCCGCACAGGTCAATACGACCTCCGCGAGGCAGTGCCCTCATGACCGACGCGTCAACAAGCTTCGAACCGCACTCAATCCGACCGACCTATCGCCGGGGAATCTTGATCGCCCGATATTATCGTATCACATCCACCGTTCAATATAGCACATCGGCAAGCTGGGTCAAGCTGATTGACTGCTGCGACACGCCGCAGCAGACCCTCCGCCGGGCCGGCGGGTACCAACCCCCCTCTCGACGGAACGACCCTACAGGACAGCGGCGCCGGAAAGCAGGACGGCCCCAACCGGACTTCGGACCCCATCTATGGTACATAGGGGCGAAAAAGAGCGTCGTTTTGACCCCCTGCCGGGTGAGTCGTATAGTCCACTCACGGTGGAGGCGGATGGGAGGCTTCGTGACAACGGAACAAGGACGGATCCAGTTTATGGCCACCACATCCTCGAAAGATCTTTTCGGAGCGCGGTCGACGCTTCGAACTTCGGGTGGAGACGTTCAGGTCTATCGCCTGACGGCGCTGTCCGCGGCCGGTTTTCGTGACGTGGACCGCCTGCCGTTCAGCATCAAAGTCCTGCTCGAAAGCGTACTCCGCAACGTCGATGGCTTCTCCATTACCGGTGAAGACGTCGGCGCACTGGCGAACTGGAGCACCGCCAAAAGCGAGGATCGTGAGGTTCCCTTCGTTCCCGCCCGCGTCTTGCTGCAAGACTTTACCGGCGTACCCGCGGTGGTGGACCTTGCCGCCATGCGCGACGCGATGCTGGACCTCGGCGGCGACCCGACAAAGATCAACCCCCTCATCCCGGTGGACCTGGTAATCGACCATTCCGTCCAGGTGGATGCGTTTGGCTCGTCGGCCGCCCTGGCCATCAACGCCGACAAGGAATTCGATCGCAACGAGGAGCGCTATCGGTTTCTGCGCTGGGGCCAGCAGGCGTTCAAGGGCTTCCGCGTCGTGCCGCCGGCGACGGGGATCGTACACCAGGTGAACCTCGAATACCTCGCGTCGGTCGTTTCCACTCGCCGGCAGAACGGGGCGAGCCTTGCCATGCCCGACAGCCTGGTGGGCACCGACAGCCACACCACGATGATCAACGGCCTGGGGGTGGTGGCCTGGGGCGTCGGCGGCATCGAGGCCGAGGCGGTGATGCTCGGACAACCGATCTACATGCTCTTGCCGCAGGTGGTGGGATTCCGCCTCACCGGCTCGCTCCCCGAGGGCGCCACGGCCACCGATCTGGTCCTGACGGTCACGCAGTTGCTCCGAAAGAAGGGCGTGGTCGGCAAGTTCGTCGAGTTCTATGGCGATGGTCTTTCGCAGATGAGTCTGGCCGACCGGGCGACGGTGGCCAACATGGCCCCGGAATACGGCGCCACCATGGGGTACTTCCCAGTCGACGGCGAAACGCTCGCCTACCTGCGGCGAACGGCGCGGCCGGCGTCGCAGATCGACCTCGTGGAGCGCTACGCGAAGGAGCAGGGCCTGTTCCGAACTTCCGGCTTGCCGGATCCTTGCTTCACCGAAACGCTGAGCCTAGATCTGGCGTCCGTCACACCGAGCGTCGCGGGGCCCAAACGCCCGCAGGATCGTGTGGCCCTTGGCTCCGTGAAGCAGTCGTTTCGCGAGGCGCTCACTGCGCCGGTCACTGCCCGCGGCTTCGGTCTGGAGCCCAGCGCCGTCTCGCGCCGCGTCGACCTGCGGTTCAACGGCCACAAGTCGCAGCTCACCCACGGCGCCGTGGTGATCGCGGCCATCACCAGTTGCACGAACACCTCGAATCCATCGGTTATGCTCGCGGCCGGGCTGTTGGCCAGGAAGGCCGCAGAACGCGGGCTGTCCGTACCGCCACACGTCAAGACGAGCCTCGCTCCCGGCTCTCGAGTCGTGACCGACTATCTACACGCCGCCGGCCTGACTCCATTCCTGGACAAGCTTGGATTTCACACCGTGGGCTACGGCTGCACGACGTGCATCGGGAACAGCGGCCCCCTGCCGGAGCCGGTCGCCAAGGCGGTTTCCGAAGGCGAACTGGTCGCCGCCGCCGTCCTCAGTGGCAACCGCAACTTCGAGGGCCGAATCCACGCCCAGGTCAAGGCTGCGTACCTGGCCTCTCCGCCGCTTGTCGTGGCCTACGCCCTGGCTGGCACGACCGACATCGACTTGACCAGCGAAGCCATCGGTGTTGGTAAAGACGGCCGACCTGTCTTTTTGAAAGACCTCTGGCCGAGCAAAGCAGAGGTCGATGCGGCCATCGCGGCGTCGGTGACTCCCGAACGATTCGCCGCTCAATACGCGAACGTCTTCAGCGGCAACGAGCGCTGGAACAAGGTCTCCGCGCCGGCGTCGGACACGTATCGCTGGGAGCCCGCGAGCACCTACGTTCAAAAGCCCCCGTTCTTCGACGGCCTGACGCTCGAAGTAAAGCCGTTGGAGCCGATTCAGGGGGCGCGGGTGCTGGCCGTGCTGGGCGACTCCGTGACGACGGATCACATCTCTCCCGCAGGGGCCATCAAGCCCGATTCTCCGGCCGGCCGGTACCTGCTGGAACGCGGCGTTCGAGTGGAAGACTTCAACAGTTATGGCTCGCGTCGGGGCAACGACCGGGTCATGACCCGGGGCACGTTCGCAAACATCCGACTCCGCAATCGGCTTGCGGGTGGCGCCGAGGGGGGCGTTACGGTGTACCTGCCCACCGGGGAGACGATGTCCATCTACGACGCCGCGCTGCGCTATCGTGAGACCCGTACCCCGTTGCTGATTCTGGCCGGCAAGGAATACGGCGCCGGCTCTTCGCGGGACTGGGCGGCCAAGGGAACGCTGCTGCTGGGCGTTCGTGCGGTGATCGCGGAGAGCTACGAGCGCATTCATCGCAGCAATCTGGTAGGGATGGGGGTGCTGCCCCTGCAATTCCCGGCCGGTGAATCGGTAGACTCGTTGGGCCTGACCGGCCAGGAGGTCTTCGACTTCGCCGGGCTGAGCGATCGCCTGACGCCGGGCCAGTCCATGTCCATCCGCGTCTCGGATCCAAAGGGCGGGCACGGCCGGACGATTGCCGTCCAGGTCCGCCTGGACTCCCCCGTGGAAGTGGAGTACTACGGCAACGGCGGCATTCTTCCTACCGTCCTCCGCCGCCTCGCGAAATCCTAGCCTGAGGCCGCTGCGATCAAGCCCGCGGGCAACAAACCTCCCGTCGATCGAACACGGTGATCAGAACTCGGCCGTCGCCAGCAAGGGACCGGTCCCGGCCTTTGCACACTCCGCCGGGTCGTCAAGCCACTTCAGCGCCACCTCGACAACGTTCTCGTCGAACTGACGGCCGGCCCCGGCCTGGAGTTCGGCGCGTACCCGGCGGACGTCAAAGGCCGGCTTGTAGGTCCTGGGAGACAACATCGCCTCAACCGCGTCGGCCACGGCCAGCACCCGCGCCCCAATCGGAATTCGACAGCCCGACAAGCCCTCAGGATAACCCCGCCCGTCGATGCGCTCGTGGTGATAAAGGATCAGTTGGCGCTCGTCGGTGAAGAGACGACTGCGTCCGAGGATCTCGACGGCGATCTGCGGATGGCGTTTGACGAACGCAAACTCCTCCGGCGTCAGCGAAGCCGGCTTGGCGAGGATGGCGTCGGGAATCCCGATCTTGCCGATGTCGTGGAGCAGGGCCGCGGCCTCGAGCGTTTGCTGATCGCGGTCGGAGAACTTCATTCGTCGGGCGATGGCCAACGCGTAGCGGGCGACGGTCACGGAATGGGCCCGGCAGTGCGGGTCTCGGGCTTCGACGGCGGCGACCAGCGCCCGCGTCGATTCCCGGTAAAGGTCTCGCAGCCGTTGGCAGCGTCCACGCATCTCGGCCAGCGCCGCCAGCGGCGAGCCGAGGGCTTCAGCCCTCGCGGATCCGCGCAGGCTGAAGCCTGCGGCTCGCCGGTCCGTTCTGCGGCCAGCCGTCGGCCCCGCCAACTCCGAAGCAACCGCACCACGGACGTGCGCCACCTTTGCGGATTTGCCCTCGAACCTTCCGGCTGTCTGCCTGGGACGCGACATTGGGGGCAACGTTCCTCCAGCCTTGCGTACCCGCTCATCGACGCGCGATGCGGCCAAGGTTAATTGCCGCGACTTATGGGGAGGCTGCCGCTGGGGAAGAACGATGCGTCCGATCAGCGCGGCCGGGCCGTGCGCCGGCGGCGGCGTCCGCGAACCGCGCAGTCCGCGAATCGTTGCTCAGGTCCGCATTCGCAGAGCGGGAACACCCGCTACAAAGTGACATTTTCTTGTCACCCATGGAACCGGCGGGCCCCCTTGATTCGACGAGCCGCGGGCACCGGTTGTAGGCTCTGGCGCGGGTCTTCCGCCGTGCCCTAAAACTCGAGGAAGGCGAAAAAGGCGTGCAGCAGCAGCACACTCAGGCACGAGAAAAAAATGGTCCAGCGGACGTCGCGGCCTACGTCGGCGGACGTTCGTTTGGGCAGGGACCCCAGTCGATAGGACAGGGCGGCAATGACCAGTCCGCTGCAAAGCATCTTGACGAGGACCCAGCCCGCTCCCGCCGGCAGTGCCCGGCCGGAAGGCCAGACGAGCGAAAAATAGTGTCGCCGGAACACCGCCGGCGTGGCTTCCGGAGACGTCATCAGGAACGCCACCAGCGCCGCCAGGCAGTTCGAGCCATACGCGACCATCGTCAGGAGAGGCACGCCCAGCGCCAGGGCGATAACCATGTTGCCATAGAGATACGCCGACGGCGAGGCCCCGAACGTGCGCAAGGCGTCGAGCTGATTCGTCAGCCGTCGCGTTCCGATATCCGCGGCCAGCGCCGCTCCCGCGTACGCCGCCAGCAGCACTCCGATCATGATCGGAACCACGACCCGGAACATGCTGTATCCCGTGGCGTTCAGGAATTCCTGCTTCAGCAGGGGAACCATCACCTCCCCGTAGGGAATCTGCGAAAAGCTGAAGAAGACGAAAACGAATCCCAGCATCGCTCCGGCAATGAGCACGAACGGAAGACTCGCCCCCAGAACGACCACCTTCGCGTAGTGCCACAAGAAGCGGAGTTTCCATCTTGCCAGACGAAAACCGCTGACCGCCGCCACGACACTCGTCAACAAGGTCCATAGCGCCGCTCCCGGTGCCCGCAGCCACGTTTCCAGCGAACTGGACAGCGGCCGGTCGACCCCCTTGTCGCCCGCCGCGACGCCGGACGAAAGCGCCTCGGCACGATTGGAGAAATGGCGGTCCAACCCGGCGGCGTCCACGTCGCGCAAGGACGCGGCAGTCGAATCGAGCAGCACGATCCTCGGCTGGTGAGGCAGGAATGGCCGGTAGTCATGCGACACGACGACCACGGTTCGGTCGGCCTCTCGGCTCGTTCGGGCGATCAGCGCGGCCACCATCTGCGCACGTACGGGGTCCAGACCCGTCGTCGGCTCATCAAAAAGGATCAGCGGCGGTTCGAGGGCCAGCACGCGGGCGACGGCCACCCGCTGCCGCTCGCCGCCGCTCAGCGCCGACAGTCGCGTGCGACGGTCGACTTCCATCACTTCGAGAAACTCGGCCGCACGCCGAAGCGAGTCACTCGCTGATCGCCGTCGTCTCGCGTGGTCCATCGCGAAGCGAACGTTGTCCAGCGGGCTCAACTCATCAAACAGGGCCAGGTCTTGAAACACGACGCCGACGCGCGTGCCCTCGGTCGCAGATCCGCTGTCCCCCCTGAGCTGAACGTCCCCCTCGATGGTCATCCCCTCGGCTTGCCCTACATCCAGGCCGGCGATGAGTCGCAGCAGCACCGTTTTCCCCGATCCACTGGCACCTGCCAGTAGGACGAACTCGCCCTGCGAGATCGTCAACGAGACGCGATTCAGCAGACATCGGCCCTGGGGCGTGGTGACGGAAAGGCGCTCGACGGAAACCATCGGACGCGCGGGTGCAGGCGTGGCCTGCTCTGGCGGCGGGCTCACCGCCCGCCCCCGGCAAGCCGTCCCGGGAGGATTGCCGCCGGGTCCAGCGGGGCAGCGTCGGGTGACGCCGTCGTCAAGGTGACCCAGGCCACACTCCGGCGAAAGGCCACGGATCGCACGAGATGCACGATCTCCGGCCGGGTCGCGCCGTCGGCCTTGAGAAGACACAGAGCCGCCACCTTTCGCGCCGCCGGACCAAACAGCTCGAACGAGTCGTACAACCGATCACGAAATCGCGGAGTGTCAAGGATTCGCTGGCGCACGTACTCCTGGGTCCGCGGGTTGTCGACGATGGCCTCGCGATAGACCTCGGCGAGCAGTTGCCGCAGCTCCGCGTCCTCCAACACGCCTCGGGCCAGCCTGGAAAGGCTCTCGAGGAGAACCGGGTCACCGCAGGTGGCGTCCCAGGCATTTCCCGTGGCCATGTTCAGCGCCACCAGGTCCTCTTCGGGAAGGCTCGAAACGTGCATCGCGAACCAGTCGGCCAGCCGACGGGAAGCTTCGTGTGTTCGACCCCGAGCCAGGTCCGCGGCCAGCCCGAGCTTGGGGGCGGCGAGAATGGCGTCCACGACCAGCGGCATGAGCAACGGTGTAATGTGTTCGTGAAGGATCGGCAGCAATCGCGACGAGATCGTGGGCCACTCTTCGACCACCGCCCTCCCGTGCGATCGCACGATCGCCGCCACCCGTTCCTCGCGCCGCTCCAACGCCTCTTTCAACGCCGCGCCGGCAATGGGAAGGAAGCCGTCCACCACGTCGCGCATCAAGGGCTCCCAGGCCGCGGACAGGGCCTCATCGTTCTGCTGCCACGAGAGAGCGATCTCTTGCGCCGCGAGGTCCTGAATCGTCGGCGGCAGCAGGGCTTCGACCGCCTGCTGGGCGGAGAGCGGGGTCTGCCAGCACGTCGCCTCGCTGGACTGGTTCACGCGGCCCGCCTGCTGGGAAACAATGGCCAACTGGACACGACGGCCGCCCGGGAGGACGCGGGCCACCTCGCCGATCGGCTCCAGTCCTTCGCGCCCGGCCAGATAGACCGGGTCGCCCGGGCGGAGGCGGTGACCGGGTTCGACGTCGAGGAACAGGTCTATGCCTGGAACGGCGGTTCGATCGAAAACCGTTTGAACCGCGCGGGCAAACCCCACCCCCACCACGACCCACATCGCAACGCCAAGCAAAAGTTCAGGGATCCGCCGCGACATGTTCGGACCTCAAGCAACCCTTCTCACGTCTTGCGCCCGCGGGGCGTCACACGGTTGGAAACCACTCCAGCCTCGTCGCCAACGCACGCGCCGGCTCTCTTGTCGGTCGGAGGCCGCCGGAGTCTTCAGCACACTATTCGAACAGCAGGGCCGGCTTCTGGAGCGCCCGCCGGCAGTCGGTGATCTGGCCGATGTGCCAGAATTGATGCGTGCCCACCAGGTTCCACAATGAGCCCAGCGTGGGAAAGAACGAGTCCGGACCCGCGGCCGGGGAACGCTCCTCCCAGCGGGCGGCATCAAAGGACATCAGGACCTCGCGCGTATGCGACCGGGCGTTGCGAAACAGTTCGTCGATTCCCCGCCGGGACGGGTAGTTCGTGGCGTCGGGGGTACATGCCGAGCCCCCACGGAACAGATCGTTGAGCCGTTGGTCAAACCGCTGCGGCGTCCCGGCGATCTGCGACACCGCCCAGTCCTCCGTCCGGGCAACGTGACCCAGAAGCCAGCCGATGTGGTTGCCCCCCGCGATCGCGGGAATGAAGTACTCGGCATCCGCGATATCGCCCGTGAACCGTTCGATCAGCCCGCCGCCAAGTTCGAGCTGCTGAAGAATCACCTCGTTGAGCGTGGACATTCCATCCCTCCAGCCTAGTCCGTCAAACGCCGCCTCCGGCGCACATTTACACGGCGATTGTCCGCGCCTGCGGGTTGAGAAGCAACCGCTCGCCGTCCGCGCCGTGCGGGCCGTTTTGTAGCTTGTTGTCACTGCCCTGCTTAGAATCCCACGCCGAAGTTTGATCGCGAGTGGTCCTCCGTAAACGCCCCGGGGCCACCGCGCACGACCGCCGGTGGGCTGGCCGCCCGCACAGCGGATTTGCTGGGGCGACAGTGCCCCATCAGCCGCAGAACGGACCGGCGAGCCGCAGGCTTCAGCCTGCGCGGATCCGCGAGGGCTGAAGCCCTCGGCTCGCCGCCGGCGG
>Ga0214472_10007267_pt1 | contig 11598 bp, 5 predicted proteins | sample RVTome_6_FD_207662 | JGI IMG/M metagenome (GOLD analysis project Ga0214472, IMG submission 207662) | Soil microbial communities from uranium-contaminated site in the Upper Colorado River Basin, Wyoming, United States - RVT140D175 | ecosystem: Environmental > Terrestrial > Soil > Contaminated >...
GATCAACAGGCGGCCATTCCTTGTGCTCAACCTCTTCAATACGGTCCCAGGGAAGGCTGTAATCCAGATAGCGTTCACCATATTCATTGTAACGGCTGCGATCAGGCAAAATGACATCCGGGATAACACCACGATACTGAGTGGAATCGCCGCTGACACGGTAAAACTTCTGAGTGGTCATTTTAAGAGCGCCGAGAGGCATAAACTCGCGCATGTTTCTCAACGTCAAACTCTTGTCCAGATCCATGATGACCTGCACGGTCCCCTTGCCATGAGTGTGCTCACTGCCGACAACGACGGCACGACCATAGTCCTGCAAAGCTCCTGCGACAATCTCGGAGGCAGAAGCGCTGAACTGATTAACCAGCACGACCAGCGGTCCATGATAGTCAACCTTTTTATTGTAGCTGTACAAGACCTTGGCATCACCACCACCGTTACGGACCTGAACGACAGGGCCTTCACCCAGAAACAATCCGGCAACGCCGACCGCATCCGTTAAAGCTCCGCCACCATTGTTTCGCAGATCCAGGATCAGTCCAGTCATCTCTTTTTCGTTAAAGGCTTCGAGTGCAGCCTTGACGTCGTCAGTCGAATTCCGGCCCTCGCCACCATCGCGAGTATTTTCAAAGTCACGATAAAAGCTTGGCACCTTGACGTAGCCATAACGGTTCCCGGACCGTGGATCCGTCAGCATGGCGGATTTGACAAAAGACTCCTCAATAACCACAACGTCACGCACGATTGCTACGACAAAAGGCTTAAGTCCCAAGCGTCGGAGAGTGAGCCGAACCTCCGTGCCTTTCTTGCCGCGGATCAGAGCAACCGCATCACGCAAACGCATATCGGTAACATCCACAGGCTCTTCATTGCCCTGTGCGACAGCAAGGATAACATCGTCGGCACTGAGTTGACCCTGCCTGGCCGCAGCACTGCCGGGGATCACTTTAACGACTTTGATATAACCGTCTTCCTCACGCAGTGTGGCCCCGATCCCCTCCAGGGATCCGCGCATACTGATGTCAAAATCCTCCTTGGACTGAGGGGGCAGATAGGCTGTGTGCGGGTCAAATGCACGAGAAAACGCGTTCAGATAACGATCATAGTGATCTTTGTTGGTCTCTTTTTTCAGGCGTTCAAAATACTCATTATACTGTTTGCGAACTTTTTCCCGTGCCTCGAGTTCGGTATTCTTCTGTTGCTCAGCAGTTACTTTGAGCGGGTCCTCAATACCGGCATCTTCAAGCAACTTCAGATAGCGATTCAAGGTGCGATATTTGAGATCGCTGCGCCAGCGTTCGGCAAGCTCGTCGATCGTTTCACAGAACACCAGTTTCTCAGGATCTGTTTCATACTCTTCGGCAACATCAAAAGTGAATGGATTCTCCAACACTTTTTCCGCTATTTTTTCGGCGCGCGCAATACTGTTGCCAAGCAAACGGAAAGACAGCGGTGCGAGTATGACCCGTCCACTATTGATCTCATCATCAATGCGATCTTCAAAAGCTTTAAGCTGATCAACTTCGTCAGCAAGCAATAATCGTTTCTGAAAATCCAGCTGCTTGATGTAGAGAGAGAAAGCGGCGCGGGAAAGCTCATTATCAATCGCCTTGCCACTGAAGTGGTTTTCAACCTGACGGCGCAAGACGTAAGAGAGGAGACGAGCACGATTTTGATCCAACTCATCAGGTGTCGTTGCGCTCATTGGAGCCGGCAAGACAAACAAAGCTGCCAGTATCAGCGTTAAACTTACAAGCAGAGCACGAAACCAACGTTTATTTATAAACATTATGCATTCACCTTTTGTTGATCAAGGAGCCTGTCGGACGATACAGGCCGATGCGAAAACCCGGCTTATGGATAGTCCGACAGACTCCTGGTATGATTATATCGATTTTTTATATGGATAATGTAACCCAGTTTAATGCAATTTGTCCATCCGGGGTTTTTGCGGCAAGTATTTTCAGGAGTCTGTCGGACAATGCGGACTGAATTTGCCGCCGGCTCATGGACGGCTCGACAGACTTGCGGGATAAATTAACTGGCAGACCATGGAAAAAATAAATCAGACTGTGATATAATTTTCGAAATTAAAAAACGAGGTGAACCATGATGATCAGAGTTATGTATAGCGACGGCAAGTTTGACATGGTCAAGCCAAAGATGCTCGACAACCTCATCAATCAGAAGGCTGTGACCAGCTTCAAACGCAGCACGGGTTGGGCTGTAGTCGGTCGTGACCAGATTCGCAGTTCAAGTCGTGCCGACTACCGAGGTGCGGAACGACGTCTACTATAAAGACATTGTCAATCCAGGACGAACAGCACATCGTCCATACCACTTCTCATGTTTACCCTGTAGAGGAACAGTCGTTAACCGTATCTCGGTGATGCCGGAATGTCTGTCGCATTGCTAGTCGATCCAGCTTCCACCCACGCCAATTCCTTAATTCAAACTCCATATTTTCAGGAATAACCATTCTGAAGCTCCAGCGAAACGTCAGCTTCGATCCAGCCGTCAAAAGCAGGGAAATAAAGAGCCGTGCAGAGAGCTTGATCCGGCTCAAGCTGTTTAAAAAGAGCGGCATAGAGCTGTAGCTGGTTACGATAACGATCCGCCGCATGTGCCATAAATTGGCCAGGCTCTTCACCAGACTCAGGGCTATTTGTTTTGTAATCGACGAGCCATCGGATCCCATCGCTGTCAATAAAAGTCCGGTCTATGGTTGCATGGATCAACTTGCCGTTGACCAAACCGTTGAGTGCCAATTCACTTACGGCGCTTCGGTGGCAGTCCAATAACCACCGGCCCCGCTTGCTCGCAACGGTGTTGATGAGACAGGAAAGGACTATAGACGATCCGGATTCAAGCCGCGACAAAGGCAGGCCATGCATGTTCAGTTGAGCCTTGAAGACGCCAACCTGTGACTTGAGCACAGTATCAGGCCAACGGCTCAAGCCTTCATTTGCAATACGTTCCAGCCACAGATGGACAAGGGTGCCAATGACCCTGCCCTCTTCCGTGCGAAAAGACTCAACGGTTTCAATCTGAACGTGTCCGCTTTCCGATGCAAGCTGAACGGGGCTCGCCCTGACAGTCAGTTTGTCTGCCATTTGTGGTGCAACCCATTCTTTAGGCAAGCGCTTCAATTTCAAGATCGGCATCTCATGTCGAGCTTCATCCACTGTGGTTATCACGTTGTTTAAAAATTCATGTTCAAAAGCAGCCCAGGCCACCGACAGAAGCGACCCCGAAAGCGGGGTGAACTCATTCTTCTGATTGCACTTTACATGGCCCAGAAGATGTAAGTTTGATTTTGCCCGAGTCGCGGCCACGTATAAAAGACGCACTGTTTCAAGATCATCCTTCTCCTGAAGAAGATGGCCAATCGCCTGGTAAGTAGGATCCTGCCGATCGCTTAGCAAAGGCGGTATCGGCGCCAGAAGAAGTTCATAATCAGGATGTTCCAGCCAGCGCAGCAAGGCGCGTTCACGCGTCCTCACTCCGCGGCCAAGCCCCGGCAGAATTACGGTGTCAAACTCCAGGCCTTTGGCTTTGTGGATGGTCATCAACTGAAGCTCCGGTCCCGCCTGAGGATCCGGAGCGGCATAAAGCTTGCCGAGCTGCCTTTCCAGATCTTCCAGAGTCCCTTCATTATCAAATTCTTCAAGCAGTGCAAAAACCTGTTTAACATCCAGCAGGTCGGCCTCTTCAACACAGGCTGGGCCACCGAGTGCCAACCAGGTTGATTCAACCAGACGCCGTAAGCTCAGGCGTCCGCTGATTTTCAAGGCACGATCAAGAACAGGCATAATACGGTGCAAACGTTGCCTGCCGTCCTGACTGATCTGATCAAACATGTCCACCTGTTCGTCGGGTTGCGTCAACAATTGCCAGACAGTAGATTGCGCGTCACTGCCGCACAGCTTATTGAGATCGTCCAGGATCAATCCGCACCATGGCGCCCTGAGCACAGCAAGCCAGGCGACACGATCGGCTGGATGACGCAAAGCACGCGTCAATGAGAGGAGATCCTGAACAACCGGACGATCGATCAAAGGATCAATATCCTGCGACTGGAAACGAATAGCAGATTTTTTTAAAGCTGTGACGATTTCCGAAAGGTGGTTTCTGGAACGCACAAGAATTGCAACAGTACCGTCGGCATGGTTCTCTCTGGATTGGCGAACCAGATCTAGAACTGTTTGCGCCTCGGCTGAATCCTGTCTGTTCATGAAGCAGTGAGTCGTAATTTCGGCCGCGTTTTCACCCTGATCAAATGCCGTGGCCGACGCGAAACGAACCGCACCACGAACTTCATCCTCAACCGCGGGGAAAAGTTCGCTGAAGTTGTTATTGGCCCAGTCAACCAGACTTTTTCGAGATCGGAAGTTTGTGTTTAAAACAATGCGCTGCATCGGCAAATCGTCCAGTCCACGCTGACAGACACGCAGATATAGCCCGACTTCCGCCTCGCGAAAACGATAAATCGATTGCATCGGATCACCGACCACAAAAAGTGTGCGCCCGTCGCCGGATTGCCATCCGGCAGTCAGACAACGCAGCAGGTCGTATTGGGCATATGAGGTATCTTGAAATTCATCGACCAGAATATGACGAATACGGCTGTCCAATTGCAGAAGCAACTCTTCCGGTTGCGTTACTGAACCGAGAGCCGCATGGGCCGCTCCGGCAATCTCGATAAAGTCGACCTGCCCATGAAGACGAAAAACATCCTGAAGCTCCACCACGACAAGAGGCAATAGCTCGATCAACGACTGCAGAACCAGCCATTGTTCTGTGCTGTAACAGGTTTTCGGCAACCGACGCACACCCTGTAGAGCTTCCGTGACAGCGTCATCGTCTCTGAAACGATTAAAAAGATTGAGCGCACGGGATTTCATCTCCTGGCTCAAAGGAGATTTGTCAGCGGGGAAACCAATGGTTTTGTTGACACTTTTTCTCACGTCTCCCGATGCCGTCAGCGCCAGAGATGCAAAGGCCTGCCATTGCGCAAGAGAGTCGGAATCGTCTTTATCATTCAGCAGAGGTGCAAACGGGTGGTCAGGTTGGTCAACGTCCAGATTCGCTGCCGCGAAGTTGGCCAGTTCCCTGAGTTCACTGTATGCATCGTCACCGATAATACTGTATGCATCTTCAAGGAAAGACGTCACATAGAGTTGCAAACCTGACTCAAGAAGCTGACGCGGCTGTTTGCCTCGCTGCGCCATGAGGTGGCGTAACCACTGATCGCGTCTGCCGAGCATGGCAACCAGAAGGTCGCGCAAAAGCGTAAGGCGATTGTCCAGATGGATCAGCAATCGCTCAACGGCACTCTGAACAGCACCGTTCTGTTCCAGCTTGGCCAGTAATGCTTCAGCTGCCAGTCTGTACAATTCAGCGGGATCGTCAGTCACTCCGGGTTGATCACCAAAACGAGCCAGCCATGGCATTCTGCGCGTTATAAATGCACAGAAACTGTCTATCGTCATCAGCTGCAGGCGGTTGGGGTTCTTCAGCAGAGACCAGCCCATCTCCTCATCCCTGGCGAGTACGGAACGGGCTCTTTCCCAGGTCTCGGCAGCATGAGGAGTATCAGGAGGCTGATCGTTGCAGGCTGACTCCAATGCCTTTAACACGCGCAATTTCATTTCGCCGGCAGATTTACGGGTAAACGTGATGGAGAGGATTTCCTCTGGAGAATCAGCAATCGCCAGCAGTGTCAGAATACGCTGGACCAGCAGTTCAGTCTTGCCGGAACCGGCAGGCGCCTGAACAATAAAGGATCGCTTGATATCGACAGCCTTGCGGCGCTCCTGCCAATCCGGTGGTTGCAAGCCTTGAAATTTAATCATCATTGTCTTCCAGCGATATCGCCTGTCGCTCCAGAATTCGGCAGAATCCTGCTAAATCGCAATATTGACAGGCGAGCTTGAGATCTACCGGATCGACGGAGGCCTCGCCTCGGGCAAAAGCATCGCCCAAAGCAGGCAGGGCGTTGTACCAATGAGCGAGGACGTCTTCAAAAGAGCCCCAACCTTTTTCTTCAAGGCGTGTTTCTATGGCACGCGATTTTGCTCCCGGCCAGGATCCGGCTTTGCGAGCCAGCCCGTAAAAGCCGCTTTCTTTCTCTTTGCTACGCACGACGGCGAACATCACGGCGCCAACCTTTTCGCGTGACAATCCCAGGCAGTACGCAGGCAACTGCGGCTCGATAATCCGATCGTCAAGCCACTGAAGCGGGTCAGCGCGGCCGGTCTTGTAATCGATAATGGCGCAGGTCCCATCCTCCAGTTCATCGATCCGGTCAATACGGGTCCGGATTGCCAGCTTGCCAATCTGGACCTGATGGCTCTGCTCCGAAGCCACGACACGAAATCGGCTTCGTCGCCGCTCAAACTCGAGCCATCGTTGCGTTAGAGCGATCAAACGTTGACGCTCGACTTGTCGTTGTCGTGTGGGGAGACCATAGCGTCGCTCTCTTTCGAGTCGGTCCAATGCACCATCAACGGCTTCTTTCAGATGACCGTTTAGGGTCGTCTCATCCATGGATAAAAGGCTGTCCTGGTCGACAAGCTTGCCCCATAACAGCTCCAGAACCTTATGCGTAAGGGTTCCGCGCGCCAAATTGTCAATGCCGATATCGGGAAGATCCAGGCGCTCAGCCCTGAGTCGGTGATGGCCAAAGGCACGAAACGGACAGAGGGCCTGATCCTTGAGAATACCGGTGCCACCGGTAAACGGCTTGCGGGTGCAAAGCGGTGGTCCCAGAGAGTCTGATAGCTCTTCAAGCCCTGTTCGTTGTAACCAGAGAATCTCGGCAGGAGCACAGGACTCAGCCAGCATGGGTTGCCCGTCTGGAATATCCCTGATGAATGAACTCGGTCTCTGCTCTGCGCCATTGTCCTGAACCGGCCAGCTGAGTACGACATCGGGGGCTGCCGAGAACAGCCGCGCCACGACCTGTTCGGCAAAACGCTGTTCACGCTCGGCATCTGCGCGCTTCATCCGATGATGGCGTTGAACCGGTAACGGAATAAACGGGTTGGGGCTGGGAGGTCCGGGCAAAGCAGTATCATTTAAACCGAGGATCCAGAGATGGTCAAAAGTCATGCCGCTTGATTCCAGTTCACCAAGCACCTGCACCGGACTGTCAGCCCCTTCCGGCTGGAACTTCTCATTACTGAGTATGCGCATCAGGATGTTTGCCGCACCTGAACGATTAACGGGAGTCGAGACTCCATCCAGGCTGGCCAGTTCCCCCAGCAACTCCCTGAAACGTTTTATCGCCTGATATTCACGGCTGGACACTCCACGCTCTCCAGGCCAGCCGAGCTTATCAAGCAAGAGGGTAAAATGTTCCGCCCAGAAGCCCGGAAGACCTTTAACGGGCTTGCGCAAAGAGTTGCTGATCGCCTTGATTGACTTGATCAGGTCCGGTACGGATTTGGAGTACTTATCCGGGAGATGGCTGATAGCACTTGCAAGGCGCGGCAACGTCCAGTCAAATTGTCTGGTTCGGCGTAATTCCCGATCGACTTGCGCCCGCGTTGAACCTTCTGAAACAGCCTTTCCAAGGTATGGTGTGAGTAATAGCCAGCTGACTTCATCATGATCAACCTGCATACCAAGCCGTAGCAGGCGTAGCGCTGCATGAATCACCCCTTCCCTGTCCAGGCCACGCCCCAGAGAGAAGTTGAACATGCGCTGCATCTCATCTCCGTTAAGCAAAGCATCCGGCGCAAGTTCTGCAATAAAGATATGTTCAATCAGAGAACGGTAGGCCTCAAGTCGCGGGACGACGACTCCGATGTTTGTTGCCGGATTTTCAAGAAGCAGATGCCGTATCCAGCGGGCACATCGGCTGACTTCATCAGCAGGGTCGTCAGCAGGGACACGTTGATATCGAATATTTTTACAAGGTTGTGGCTGCCAGTGCTCGACATGCGTGCCGCGTCTATTCATGACTTCACACAACTGAAGCAGATCAGGGGTGATCTCATCGAAACCGGCCAAGATAATTTTGCCTGGTAAGGGTATACGCTCTGCCTTAATAGCTTCAGAGAGCAGCCAAGGCATCTCGACAGGGTCATGCCAGCCATGATTATCGGCTTGAACCTGCCAGACTTTGCGCCAGCGAAGAAAAGCCCTGTGATCTTCAGCAGATTCTTCCATGCCGAATTCCGCAGAATATCGCGTCAATAACTGATGCGCCTGCAAAGCGCGACCGGCTGTCTGCGGGATTTGCAGAAGATAGTTACCGGACCGTGCAATGTCAGACTCGATAATCATCTCCCAGACACATTGCAGCTGAGCATCATTCAGAAATAACGGCATGCCTGGTATCTGCAACTGGCAGCGTGATAACCATGCAGAGAGGCTTATAATGTCTGGGCGCAGCCACACCGTTACACCCTGCTGCTGCTGTTCGCTGTCATATTGCTGCAAGAGGCTCCGCGCCAGACGATTATTGACTGTCAGGACCAGGTTCCCCTCTCTGGCCGCAATATATAAAATTTTATCCATGGTCTTTTCCCGAACGTTTATAACGGGAACGGTTTAACCTCGAGAATTGACTGAATATGACACAAGCCAGAAACGCCCCGACAGCATCAGCAAGCAGGTCTTGCCACTCGGCAGTCCGCCCGGCATGAGTCAATCGTTGCAGGATTTCCATCAAAGCACCGAAACAGATTGCCACCAGCCATGAAGACCACCAGATTTTGCGAGGGTGAAGAGGCAAGCAGAAAAGGAATTGAGCCACCAGGAGAGAGAGCAGACCATAGGCACCCGCATGGAGTAATTTATCCCAACCCAGCACTCCGGCAACTTGCGGTGGCGCATTTGTTAACGACAACCAGGAAATGGTGGCAGCCCAGGCAAGAAGAACAGATAAATGCAGGGTGAATCGCAAGGCGCTTGGAGATTGAATTTTATAATGAGGCCCGGCAGTCATGATGACAGACAAGTTACCTTAATTTGCCTTATAAAAAAATAATAACCGGTATCAGATGAAAAAGGCTGAACAACATGTATAATTATATTCAGCAACGTTGCTGATAACGATAACCCTTCACCAGGAGGATCTGCCTATCGAAAACACACCGGATCACTGTGAACGTTTTCAAACGAACCGGCGTTTAATTTCGCCGGAAAAACCCGTGATGAGGGTAAACAGATAGGTTAAGCAAAGGCCTGCGCACCAAGTGGCAGGCCTTTCACTTTGTCAAATCAACCAGAGACACGGTATCAAGGTGATGATGCTCTCGATACCAGCCAAAGTTCAATATTATGTACCGGAATACCTGGCGCGTCGCTCTTTCAAGATCTTTGCATGTCTGGCCTCCTCGTCAGCCAACCAGGCAAAAGCCTCTTTCCCATCTTCTGTCTGAGCCAGTTCACTGGCCTTGTGAAAGTATTCCGCGAACTTCTCTTCTGCCTCGATGGCCATATCCAAAGCCTGGATATCTGCTGTATCGGTTTTCAGAATCGCCTCCAAGCGCTCGGCATCCGGAAAAATTTTCGATACGGAGAACTGGCTGAGGTACTGTAAAAACTCTTCCTCACAATCGGCAAAAGCACCCTCCTGGTAATCTGCCTGCAATTGATTCAAGCGCCTGAGATGTTCAACTTCATCCTGGGCCAGCCAGGTAAAAAGTTCTTTCAATAAGGGGTCGGACGCCCGTTCAGCCATAGTGGAGTAAAAACGATGGCCGTTTCTTTCAACGTCTTTTGCCGCCATGATCACTTCAAAACCACTGAAGTATTTGATACCACTCATAAAGAATGTCCTCCATGTTAATGTGAATGCAGATGACAACTTAAGCCATCAATCGTCGTTTATGTAATCCAGACTGAATGGTCTGTCAATTACCAAACAGTTTTTGCAAGGAATCCTGCAAAAGCTTGCGGGATGGATCCTCAGCAGGTGTGGATTTGTTTTCTGCAGGTTGCTGATCGGTATCCTGCGATGCCGGAGCCGATCGTTTGAAGAGTTTATCGATCTGCTGGCCTAATTCCTCGGTTAATGCTTTTGATGCCTGCTCTTTCACACCTTTGGGATCCAGCCCGAAGTTTGGTGAAGAAAAGCTGCCCTTGAGCAACAGCGGTATCCGGGTCCAACCGTCCTTATCTGCCAGATAGCTTAAGACACCACCCTTTTTATCAAGCTTGGCTGAGAGCTCCGGGCTCAGGCGCGTATCCAGACCCATATTCAGAGAGCCATCAAGTCCGATGTTTCCTTCCGGGAAAAGCTTGAGTCGCTTGCTGAGCAACTGGCTGTCCAGTCTGACCTTGCCGTCCGCGACTTTGAACTGACCCTTAAAATCATCAAAAGGGATGTCTTTCAGCTCAGAGAGTTGCAAAACGTCACTCAAGCCATTAACCAAACCGGGGCTGATCAGGCGTCCATCCACAACAAGCAGGTTGCCGTCCCCGGACAGGTTACGACTGAGTGCCTGCCACTCAGTTCCGCGGCCATCAAGAGCAAAGGTCATATCCATAGCCCCCAGGAGGCTGCCGGCAGCCTTCGGTGCAAAGGCAGTCAGCAGAGGGTCCGCTTGAATCGATTTCAGTCCAAGTTGAGCTGAATAGGTTAAACCTTCTTTACCCAGATCAACACGGACGCTGTTACTGAACGTCCCTCCGGCAATCTGACCATCCATACGGCTGATGTTGAGAATATTATCTTTAAGCTCGTATTGGGCCAGAAAGTTTTTAATTGCCAGACCTTTCCACAAGGTTTCAGCGACCGATATCGTCCCGGTGGCCTGTAGTGGTAGATCAAAAGGGCCTATCTGCTTTGCTGATTGTGCAACCTTTACGTCAGCATTGCCCTGACCAGACGCAACGGCTGCCCCGGCACTTCCCACCAGCAACGGCTCCAGCAGGAAACGCTGCGAGGAGATATCGGCTTTGACAATGATCGGATCGGCAAAAAGCCGGCTTGCCTTGAGTGTGATGTCAGCCCTGTTATCACCAAGCCTGACATGTAAATTCTCAGAAGACAGTTGATCTCCACTAACAAGCATGCGCCCCGAAAATGCGGGCCTTTGCCCCCCGAATGTGGCTTGAACGCTCTCCAGGTCAAGGGTGGCCGACTTCAACAATTGTAAAGCATCATCCATGCGGCCTGACAGCGTTGCTTCAATCGAGAGAGTCCCGGCCGGATCAAGCGAACCGATATCGCCGACAAGCCCTGCAGGAGCCGCGGCTATTGCCTGGCGAATCTGCAGCTTGGGGACCACAATCTTCAGATCAAGTGCTGGATTGCTCGTCAAGCTATTGATCACACCGCTGGTGTTCAGTTTGATGCTGTTGTAATCAAGACTCAGTTGTTGAAGTTGCAGTCTTTCCTGATCACGGCTAAACAGTAAGTTGTAGGTTGCGTCCAGTCGGGCATTTTTCAGAGGTGCCTCCGGCATTGCGTCAAAGACCAGATCAAGCTCTTTAAGTGACAACGCCCCTTTGAGCGATATATCATCAGGCGTTCCGGAAACAGTCGATCTGAAATCCAGTTTGAGAGCGCCCAGTTTGCCGGGCAGAACGTCCTGTAAATACGGATGGAAGGCGACGGTATCCAGATCCTGCAGCTCGACG